>Ga0307512_10003168_pt1 | contig 19508 bp, 21 predicted proteins | sample 14_EM_MG_FD_200267 | JGI IMG/M metagenome (GOLD analysis project Ga0307512, IMG submission 200267) | Populus trichocarpa ectomycorrhiza microbial communities from riparian zone in the Pacific Northwest, United States - 14_EM | ecosystem: Host-associated > Plants > Roots > Unclassified | place... | reverse complement strand
ATTTTGGCCGCGGCCACTGTATCATCATCGTGGTAACTGTCGCTCGGACAGGCTTCGCCGTCGTGAGCCGGAATGGAGAGAATGGCGCGGTGGTCGGCCGCCAGATGGTGCATTTAATCATCACCCTGTCGGCGGTGCTAATTCTCCCGGGATCCGGGCCTCTGCGAGTTGAGAAGGCTGTCAAAGAAATGATCATAAACTGACCTATCTACGCCACCAGTGACCGGCGGAGGAGAGTTGGGGGTTACGGGAGAAGGTCGGGACCTTTTGAGCTCATTATGCATAGCTCAAGGTGACTCGGTATCAGGGCGAACGATAGCCAGTTGGACCGTGACGCTCTGGCAACCGGTGGTGGAATGGTACAACATTTTACGAACGTCCGAGTCAGATTCGAGTTGATTTGTTGTTGGCAGATCAGGAATGCTAGGGGACGAATGCGCCGGGAAGCCTCATTCCGTGGGCTTGGACAAGGTATGTGCGATAAGAGCACTGACGACTGGTCGAGTTCGATAGCTTCCCAGCGTACCAGACCCAATGACGAGTATAAAAGTATTGCGGTGCCTATGCGAGTACTTTCACCGCCGCGCCGCACTGATATTCAAGCCCCTGTGCCGTATACCAATACGACTTGACCTTTATTGCGCACTCTGCTTGAACTAAGATTACATCCCCGACCCTGTCTCTGGGACTCAGCCGCAACCTCAATCTCCTTCCATATACCCTCACGAACTCACTCGTCCCAAGTGGCCATGGCCAGCACATCCCTGGCCCACACCATCCGCACGCGGATTCCGTCGTGTTCAAGCACTCGCTCTAGCGCAGCTACTTCACGCTCAAGTCGCTCTGCGTCTCCCACCACGATCAGGGCTCTTGGAAGTCCGTGAACAGGCCCGTGCCTTTGGGGGCACAGATATATGGACTACTCCGCTCACAGATATTAGGGCATGTGGGAAAGGAGTTGGCGGTACGGTCATATGTTTTGACGCCCTCGTCTCAATAATTAAGCGAATCTTTGTGAGGACCAAGGGGTAGGTCAACCATGCCCTCCTTCCCGTGAAACACTGAGAGTACCCGATCGCTCGCCGGGGAGATGTACAGTGAATACAGCATCTCAACTGGGTGATGACCAAGGAATGTGCGAGCAAGGAGGGCGAGTGGCCCGGGTGTCCAATATGTAATCGATATCGACGTGCGGCCGAGAGCGACGCGAAGCGGATACTTGAGGAAGACAGAACCTGGGTGATACGATTAGATCACGTGAGCTAGCTGGGGCTAGCCATGCTGCGATGCGTACATACGGGTTACGAGAGGGCGACAACAGTAGCATCCGTCCGGGACAGTGAGCACGCCCTCATCCCGGATCCAACGCGCAAGTGTTAACACGAGATGTCCTCCAGCGCTATCACCAAACCAATCAGGATAACACGTGGCCAACGTGCTGTACCAACGCCGCCTGATTTCGCCTGCGTCGAATAAACGGGGTTAAGAGGCGAATTCAGGGTGGCTTTGTTTTCATTAATTAGTGGCTCTACAGAATCACGTAGATCGCCCTCCCGTTGAGTGCTCTCGGTGTCCTACGTCACCTGAAGGAGAAACCTCTGGTCCTGAGGAAGTCGAACAGATCCTGGGTTGTGTTCCGTAATCCAAAGTCTGACACATGCTCAGGGTGGATGTGTCTAGGACTCGGTCCTGCGTTGCTGGAGCGTCGTGGGCGTGCACGTAATTTGGAGGGGGTAAGAAGGGTAACGATATTTCCCGTATGAGCCTTTGCGCGCACCAAGATGGTCAGTAACGAGATGCGCGTAGACAGCAACGGCATCCTACAGGGCTCCAGGGAAGGGTGCGTGTTGCAAAAGTCTACATTCGGCAGCTTAGTGAAGGGTAAGTATGATCGACAAACGGCCCCAGTCAAAAGAACGCACCACAGATCTCCTGGAAGAAATCATCCCGTCAGGGCGAATTACACATACACGGCCAAACAGTTAGTGATATGTGCTTTCATGAGTCGGTGGGGAATCCGGGAGGTACCAGACTTCTCGTGGGCGGACAGGTGACACCACATAGAGTCCAATTACGTCGGAGGCGGAATCGTCTGTCTTGGGGTAATTTGTACTCGGAAGCAGATATTGGGGTAACGTCCATGCTTTCGAATGGCAAGACATTCTGGTTGAGGCCTAGATGGGGACTTTCAGGGGGTCCACCACCCCGCTTTTGATGACCCAGCGTGGACGGAAGGTGTGGAATGGAAGGAGCCCGGGCCAGATAAAAGTGTCGACCCTCTGAAGTTGGACTTGATCGTTGACGATACCTGTGCAGAGCTCGTTTGGAAGGGCAGGATCCAGGCAAAGCGCGTCTCTTTGAGAGACCTCTCATCTGGCTCATGAGAGGGATGACCGCGAGGTGAAACCAGCTACTTCGGTGACTTTGTATATGCGCCCGGTAAATTTGACGATGATTACCTGTGTGAAAGGCCATGAAGGACAAGGCTGAAAAGAACGGGGAAAGATTTAATAGTAGACGAGCCATGGGGTGGAAGACCTAGAAATTTTGATGGTTCATGAGCCCGGGAGATGCTGGTGGTGAGGGTGAGACTTGCGGTACATTAGCTGGTAGCACGGTGTGGGTAACGAGGGGATGAGAGATATAGCCTATGTTCGCACGTACAGTACGCTTTTGGGGTGATTTTCTCTGCCACGTGATCATTGGAAATTGGAAGCGGATGCGGAAGATCCCGCCCCGTGATCGCGCGAATCTCTCTGGCAGGCGTTTGCCTTCATCCGCTGAGTTAGGGTAGGGAATACGCATACAAACTCAGAGAGCACGTCCGGATGCATGCGGCACAGCGGATAGGCAAGACTGGTTACGGGTTTTCCTTGGTGTCTCGCAGGTGCATGACATTCCTAGGAGTAGTGAGGGTGAGGTTGATGTGGGCTAAAGGACCGGGGGATTTCTCGGGAGGAATTTCTCAAAGTTTGGAGTGTGCGGATAGACTACATATGCAATTGCGTACACAGGGTTGCTCCGCCAAAGATCTAAGTTGGTAAGAATGGGTATTTCTATCTCGCCAGTAAAGACAATGGGCCAGGTCCATTGTGAAATTGCGGGGGAGATGCATGATAGGCGGTCGTCCCGACAATTTTATACGACCTATGCCGACGGCGGCCAGTGCATCGCCGGCACAAACGGTGCGATGACGACATTCTCCCTGTTCCACTGTGGAAAGGAGTAACATTGGTTGGACTGTGAGCTGGAAAAAGTGAGAGTCTCACCACGCCGCTTGTATAATAAATGTCCGACTCGACAATCTTGCGAACCTCCTCAATACTCTCTGCCTCGTAGAACATAAGCGATCCTGTCATTTTTTTCCTACCACTCTCGTCAGTAAGTTCCGGTGCCAAAAGGGCTCCCCCAAATTCTAGGCAAAAAGGTGGGAATCGTCATGTGGACAAGGCTGTACCATAGCAGAATGAACATACTCATGATACCACTATCAAGCATCCCATCCATACCCTTCAGGTGCTCTTCACGAACAGAAAACCGGCGGTCAAGCACTCCCGGATCCGTGTAATCGGGGGCGTGAACAGCAAAGAGGTGCTTCGTCGGTGAACTGGACATCTTCCGGGTGAATGGCAAAGCCGTCGCGCATATTCTAGACACGCGCACAGAGTGCGAAAAATAAGGGGTTCTGTCATAATAGGGAACACGAAGGGAGGCCGATAGTATTCGCAACGGCGTAGATCGCATGTTGGTACAGGGGAAGGATGACTTGCGGCCTGAGGCCTGGGTGTTGACTGAAACAAATTATGTAAGGTTCTCTAATGGCTCTGGGAAGGCAGTAGACCCGGTCTGCGCCGTCTCAGAGCCCAAGGGCTGCCACGACAACCCACGGAGCGCCCTCGTATTCTGACCAGGTTATGTTGACTACCTGAGAGAATGGAGAATATATTCGGCTGGTCTAGCAGAAGTGTAACTGCCCCTGGCCGACTCGGAGTTTCAGTTGGATGGCGGGAGATACACATCATTCCATCGGAGTTGGGGGTTCGCCACTCGGTCAACCGCAGCCGCACTGGCAGCCCACTGCATCTTCAAGGTCGCTCTCGACATGGAGACCAACGTAACTCTCGGCGGGCACGTTTCAAGTGTCACGCGAAAACTACTGCCTCTCCATCTGTGGTCAATTGTGAAAATTGTAAGTAGTCAAGTATCTCGAGATTTCTGATTCAAGTCAAGCTTGTAGTCCGTCCGCCTCCTCAGGCTCAATTTGCGTCGTCATCGCCGTACTCATGTGATCTGACGTAATTGTGCGTTCGACCCTCTGACTTGATTGCCAGTGGCGGACACTAGCATCGGGTTGGCTTGTATGTAGAGTTGAACTCTGGCTTATTTTCTCTGGCTCTCTGGGATATCCTTCTCTAGGGTGCCCGGTGGCATCTTCCAAGGTCGTTCACACTGGCAGCCGGCAACATACCGACTATTCGCCCCATGATTTCTGAGTAGCTCTTTCGAACGACCATTGTCCAACATCACATGCATTTTGCGAAGCGTTCTCGTGCTCCAGTACAGAAAATGAAGTCAAGGGTCCTCTACATAACGGTTTTCTCGCCCTTATATGCACCACTTGCAGTTCTAACCGTGCTCCTATTTGAGCTGCCTCGCACTGTTAAGTGCGTCTTCCTCCTTGAAAACCGATTTGCTCTGAATTTGTTAGGCTTGAGCTCTCATCGCCATCTCAAATCTTGATATATGTATCAACAAATATCTTTCCATACCCCTCACTCTAGAAATAAGGGTATCCTGAATTCCAACAAGCGGTCACCCTCAGTGAGTGCCTTCGAGCTGATGGGGCCCACATCCTCGCAACGACGGTAACAGGGTGGTTGACACATAAAGCCAGTCATTTTTGACAGGTGTATTCTTCTCCCAACTGGATCTACCATGCAAAGCTATGGTGCTGCTGGGGTCTTCAATAACCACGTCCCTAAAAGTGATGTCATCGCGTCTAGCGGTTGCACGTCATAGAACAGTATGTACAGGAGATGTCGGTTTCTTGATCGTCAATCATCAGTCGATATTGGGAACGTCTACTATAATGGCACTCGAGTTTGCCCCCTTTTCTCTGCTGACTGTATATTCTAAGGTCTAACGCGGTATTGCTGCCGCTGGGTCCTCCTGCCATCGGCCAAGGGTAGAATAAACAGAATTCCCTAGCTTTCTATTTTTCCATGCCGAAAGAGGGATGAATTGCCGCTCATGTGAGTCATCCCTCAGCAGGTTGTAAGTTAGATATTAGGGTGCCCTTCTGTCGGCCAATCATAGACGTGAAGGCGGAGCCTCGCCACAAGCCACGTGCAGTCCTCTCGCCACACGGGCGTCTCGTCGTCACATTGGTCCCTGACATCTCTCTCTTCTCTGTATCCGTCACCTAGCCATCTCTTGTCCTGATTCCCTCATATTATGTCGTCAGTCAGCTCGAGCGGCCGTCGTGGACGTGGACGTGGACGTGGAGGCGGTGGCCGTGGCCCGGGCCCTTCGGGTCATCCAAGTCGTGCTAGTGGCCGTGGTGGCCCGAGTGTGCCTCCTATCGATCGAACCGGGATCCCAAGAGGAATATGCACTTTTTATTGGTCTGCCGGGGCCTGTGATCGCGGTTTCGACTGCACATTCAAACACGATGCGAGGCCTGGCGTACAGGATTCCTCATCCGCCACACGGCCCACAGATTACACCCCCGATTTTTTCTCTCTCGAAGGGTTGGCCATTAACAATGGCTCCATCGTAGACACCCAACACAGTCTTCGTCCAAGCGAAGCACATAACCACCTCAGGCCCTACCTTTTTGACAATTTTGTATTTCGAGATGCCATCAACGTTGAGGGCTTCTCACGCATTCTTGCCAGTGTCAATACCCGGAACCAAGCTTGGGTACGCAAAATAACAACTAATAATATATTGTGATGTTTTCTAACGGGTTCACGTGATCTAGGATTCCAACCAGGCCCAGGTTAGTTACGTTGCGGTAAGAATCAAAGGTATCTCAATGCTGATTGGTCACTTCTGCGATAGGCTTTCCTCGATACAATCGTTCGCGTACGCATGGTTCTCCCAACCCTCTACTTTCAGCGGTATATTTATAAAAATACTTGATAAGGGTAACGCATTACTGCGGATCGGTGACGTTTTGAGATTTTCACCGGTCGCGGTCGATGTTGGGGCTGGCTTCTCAACACTCTCATATCAGAAAGGCTACTTCCCAGTTCTCGAGGTACTATGTCGAAAATTGGAGTCATTACCGAGTTCTAATTCTCCTGCCTCGCAGTTTTTGTCGTCTGACCTGGTGCTAAAAACCACCATGCACCAGAATACAAAGTGAGCCATTGGTCTACCCGGACTGGGTCTGGCCTTTTGACGGGGCATTCCAGCAAGATATACAGTCTCATTGATCAGAATTATGATGAATTTCAAACAACTACTCACCAGTGTATGACTTTGATGATAACAGCCAAGACCTGGGACGACCGCTCGCCAGGTCTTCCTGTGTCACGAAGAAACACGCTGGGTGGCGTAATAGTCTTCAAGACTCTTTCTACAGTCCTGTCTCAGTGAGTATTCGCATTTTCTGTGGTGGTCTTACTCTTATTTATTTCTGTGAAGATATCTTTCACGTTTCAAGCGCGCAATACAAAATCATCCTGAGTTACGTGACTTCGTCGAAGATCTCGATCTATGGTTCTCTCGCTGGGCTACAGCTGTCCGGGCATCCCCACCAGCATTCGCCGATCCCATTTCTCTGTCGGGTCCCGAGGTCCGCAACCTCACATTGGCGGAACTTGAGAAAGAAATCAGCCGGCTTAGGCTGATTACGGATAGAGAACATGGACACGCAGAGAAAATGAGGCGGCCCGCGGCTCACGTAATAGTCACTGCTGATCAGATGCAGCAGGCGTTTACTTCCCGTCTCACTAATACCTATGAGCCGCCTGGTACCCTGCGTGATGGAAGGTCGCCTCGTCACGATAACGATTTTACTGACATACCTGATATTCGAATTGCGCCGACGCATGAAGAACTCTTATGTCCGTTGCCACCTTATCTCCCAGTCTTCCTTCCCATGGCCCCCCACCATCTCCCTGTGAATTCAATGCAGCGACACCTTGATATTCAATTCCGACTTCTAAGGGAAGAGATGATGTACGTCCTCATCTCTAATCTATTCTCACTTTACACTGACTTATTTGATCGATTTATCAAAGTGCTTCCATCCGGCAATCAATTGGAGAGATTAACAGAGATCTCGAGATTATTTGGGCTCCGAGAGTGGGTTCCAAGCAACATGCAACGACACTAGAGAAGCTGCTGGCGAACAAGGGAGGTGCATATAAAACATCCGGCTTCAATTCCGTATTCTTTCACCTCTACACTGGCGCTCGTTTCGCACCCCTAAAGGCCGAACGTCGTAACTTTACCGTTGGCCTGATACTCGACGCTCCCCCTGGTGCGCCACGTGACCAAAGTTGGAAAAGGCGCGCAGAATATTGGGAACATTCGAAGCGTCTGCAACATGGCAGTCTGGTGGCTTTGATTCTTATTTCTCCGGGTCGATTACAAGTGTTCCTTGGAACTATCATATCTATGGGCGCGGACATTGCGGAATCCGCCAAAGCGGACGCCAAAACCATTCAGCTCCGAATCTCTTTCTTTGATGCCGAGATCGAACTCATGGCTTTGCGTCGACAACCAATTTCCATCAATAAGTCAACGTACGCAGTACTGTTGGACAACAATATCATGTTCGAATCTCTACATCCGTTTCTTCGATCTCTGCAGAATGTAGAGCCTACATTCATTCCCTTTTCTAACTTTCTATCGTATTCTGGGCGTCTCGATTCCCTGCCAGTTGAACCCCCTCGTTACGCCCGTGTCCCGTGGTTCAGATATAATTTACAGTGCTTAGCCCGATCGGGCATGGAGATTCCAAGTCTCAACGTCAATGACGAGACATCTGTAGCACTCGCACGCCAACGACTATTGCATTCGAGCCATTTGGATCCCTCACAAGCCAATGCGCTAGTTGATGCGCTCACACGAGAAGTTTGTTTGATACAGGGGTGTGTCTTATATCCCACTTCTGTAACTGGCTTCTCATTAGAGAGTTGTCAGGCCTCCCGGAACCGGAAAGGTACAGGAATTTCTAAGATGGATTGATACCCTCAATCCTCATATCGGTCATAGAGTTTCACAGGGAAGGAGATCCTTCGTGTACTGTTTTCCAGCAAAATTAAGCCAATAGGTATGTAGGGCTACCTCTCGAAGTAAGCATATTCTTACGGTCTTCTCAGTCGTCATTGCTTTCACAAACCACGCGCTCGACCACCTACTCACATCCATCCTTGATGCCCAAATCACTGCAAATATTGTGCGCCTCGGATCAAGAACGACGGATGAACGCATTGCACAGTATAGCTTACACAAACTAGAACAGCTCTCGGGACGTGGAGACCTTGACCGACCTATGAGACGTGAATATGCTATCTTAAAGAAAGTGGAGGAGGATATGACTCGCATCATGAACCAGATACAGCTGCCGAAATTAGCATGGGAAGACGCTGAGAGATTTCTTGATTTCCATTACCCTCAGCATGCTGATTCACTCAGAGAACCTCCATATTGGATTACGGAGGTCTTCCGGCGGGTAACAGAGGATGAAAATGAGAACGGAGAATGGACACAGGTATCAAGGAGCAAGAAATCCACCCAGGATCCGGAGATCACAGGAATATACGGATTTTGGAAGAGCGGCCGCGATATCGAGTTTATTCAGCCTCCATCAGGGTCCTCGAGACCTGAGCCCAACAGCGGCGTGGACCCACGGCAATCTTTCTTTAACGAATTAGGTTTCTCTGGCAGGATACCCCCAATTCCTTCCGGGCGGCGGACCCTTGAACGTCTTCTAGAAAGCGCTGGTAATGTCTGGTCGATGTCGCTCTCCGAACGAAAGTGCCTTGCAGAGGCATGGGAGGAGGATATGCGCAAGATATCCTACGAATCGAATCTGCAAGAGTTTGATATCCTAAAGGAACGATATAAGGACGCTTGTAAAGTTTACGAGGATGTCCACGACGAAGTCAGTCAATTGAAGGATCACTCTGCTGATATTGAATACTTCATTCTCAGGTTCGACGTAGACTTCTCAGTAGAACAGACCTCATCGCGTGCACTACTACTGGTGCGTAACTTGGTGATAAGTGGACAAATAACCTGACGTCATTGAATCCCAAGGCGCTGCGAAGCTTGTCTCCCTACTCACTGTCAGTCAAAATGTCTTCATACATTCATTACGCTCGACGTTGACTCACATCCATAGAGCATTGGGCCAAAGGTTATTTTGGTCGAGGAGGCAGGACAAGTTCTTGAAGCGCATATTATAGCCTCTCTTGTTCCTTCAGGTACACTCCAGTCACAGTCGATGTTGTTGTATTCCTTAGCTCATTCTAACATGCGTAGTCGAGCACCTCATCTGTATTGGAGACCCCAAGCAGTTGCGCCCAAACGTATCGACGTTTTGTGAGTCGCCAACTTTCTCCTTACGCGAAGCTCAATCTGTCGAAAGCCTTATCCATGGATAGCCCATCTGGCATGGAACTGTTCAAGTTTGACCGCTCACTCATGGAGCGCCTTGCCGAGATGGGCATGTCCATGTCTCAAATCAATGTACAGCGACGCATGCGGCCCACCATCTCTCATTTTCCACGGTGCGTGATAAACTCTGGCTGACATACGGAGCCGAGATCTCATACGTACTTCTTCTAGGACAATATTATACCCGAAGCTCGAGGATCATGATATTGTCCGCCGCTATCCATCAGTGCAGGGTGTAGACAAGGACGTCTTCTTTTTCTCACACGACAACGCAGAGAACGCGGAGACGGACTCAGTTTCCAAATACAATATGTTTGAGGTGTGTCAGCATCTTGGACTTCGCGGCTATGTGACTCCATACATCTGATTGTCTGATCAGGTTAAGATGATACGTGATCTTGTCTTGTATTTCCTGAAACAAGGCCCTTACGATGGTGCCGGTGACATTGCTGTGCTTTGTGCTTACCTCGGCCAACTGCAGAAGGTCCGGGCGGCCCTACGAGATCTTAAAATTGCAGTCAGCGTGGATGAACGGGATGAAGAGCAGCTCGAGCGCACGGGTCTGGCAGGTGACGACGAAATAGGGTTCGCTCAGATCCAAGTTGCGAGACACGTTGGTAGCCGTAGTCATTTTCGAGGACTCATGCTGATATTGTGATCACATGTAGATTCGTATCGGCACAGTGGACACCTTCCAAGGACAAGAAGCCAAAATCGTTATTATTTCCTTGGTCAGAAATTCCGGCTCATTTGAAGAGGGCCAGGGTTCCATAGGCTTCTTAAAGGTAGGCAGCCCTACCCCAGTCAATCACTATCGACGTCCGACCGTCCTTGAACTGTATAGAGCCCCAATAGAATCAATGTCGCGCTGTCGCGCGCCAAGCACGGCATGTATATTCTTGGCAACGCCTCGAATTTAAGGAAAAACGAGACATGGAGAACGGTCCTAGATGAGATGGAGAACGAAGACCAGATCGGCTATGCATTCCCGATCGTTTGTCCGCGTCACCCCACGACTAGGCAGCTCGTATCAAAGCCGGGAGAGCTCCCGATGCTGGCTCCTGAAGGTGGTTGCCTCCGACCTTGTGAATATCGTCTGTCGTGTGGGCATGTGTGTCCATCAATGGTATATTAATACATATCGATTGTTGTGCTTTCACTAATCACGAGATTGAAGTGTCACACTGACCAAGACAACCACCGAAGGATGAAGTGTAATCAGCCCTGTTTGAGACTTGCATGTCCTAGGGCTCATCCTTGTCCGCTGTTATGTTCCGACGACTGCGGGGACTGCCAGTTCCCCATCTATGACGTCGAGCTGCCGTGCGGTCACATAAGTAACTCCGTCCCTTGGTGAGTATTTTGCGTGTTTGTCTCCTAATCCCGTTTTAACGCTTCCTGCAGCCACGAGCTCGAAAATTTGAAGGCTGTCAAGTGTGTTGCTCAAACTTCAAAGCGTCTACCGGGTTGTGAGCATAGTGCTACCATGGCTTGTAGCAGGGACCCTGCTACCGTCACGTGCAAGGAGATCTGTGAGGGGTTGACTACGTGCTGTTCTCGCCGATGCACTTCCAGGTGCCATGAATGTCAGAAGGTCACGAAAGAGAAAACGGTTGGAGGCCCTCGTTCCTCGGCCCGCGCGTACCATCGAGACCATCCTTGCCAGCGGTTGCTTAAATGCCAACACCTGTGTGGCCTTCCTTGTTCTTCCGATCATTCATGCAACCCGAAATGTCCACAAGGATGTAGACAGCGTTGTAGTCATCGCAAATGCGACAAGCCATGCTGGGAGCCCTGCCCCCCGTGTATGGAGCCATGTGAATGGCGCTGTCTCCATCACGAATGTCCCGTAGTATGCGGCTCGGTAAGCCCGACTCGGAAACGAAAATTCTGGATTTCTCACTGAGTTCTGATTCCGCGTTTGTAGATTTGTTCTCGATTGCCTTGTGACATTATGTGCAAACAAAAGCTAGCCTGCGGTCACGAATGTCCTTCGGGTATGTGCTCTCTGTCCCACTCGCCGATAGTTGGTCTCGAACTTATATTCTTCATCCAGTATGCGGAGAACCCTGCGATAAGCAGGCATGCATCTTATGCCTCCCTGACGAGCGAAAAGTTGACATTGTCGACTTTATAATGCAAAGGAAACTGTCGGAGATTGATCTTAGTTCCGAGGACATCTCAGAACGCCTCATCAGACTGGCATGTGGACACATCTTCACTGTTGAAACGCTGGACGGACATTGTAACATGTCTGAGTACTACGAAATCGACCCCATGGGCGTCTCCACTGCTACCAAAGCTCCCCCCGTGAGCTATCAGAACCCCCCCTCTTGTCCCACCTGTCGTGGGCCTATCACCGCTCTCAGATATGGTCGAGTTACGAAGCGGGCCAATCTGGATATCCTGGAGCAGAACGTAGCAAGTACAATGTCATCGGCACTGGAGAAGATAAGCCCACAGATTGAAGCAATTTCGGCAAAACTGGAGAGTGCGAAGGACGAAGCGAAGAAAATCCCCTTCAGCCCGCCGGCGAGCGGAGCAGAGGACTTGGATTGTCTTGCCGAGAATCGTAGAACTCGATTTGGAAAGGAATCAGAGCCCCTTCCTCATGAAGTAATTCACCAGGGTGGTATGACAACCATCCACGGATTCTCTGGTGAAGAGACTCGGGCGTGGAACAAGATCGTCCGTGACCTTCTCAAACTGTACAAGAGAGTTGCAGAGGTTGCCGGGACGCGTGGACCACACATACAATCGTACCATGCTGCGCTTGCAACACTATACCGTCTGGAACTTGCTGCTATTGCCGGCGACCCTGCGAGGGCCTGCGACAAGCCGGAGCCATTGGCGATGGATGCTGTTAATAGGAAGATCGGCCAGCCTCCGCACAAGGCAGATACTCGCTTTCAGGTGGAAGCCTTCTTCCTGTCCCTCGAGTTGCGGTATACGTTGGCGGAAATTGCGCAGAGCCGAATTGAGGGCCTAAGCACGGATTCACGAGAAGACATTACCACGCACGCGCAATTATGGCGATCCTACTTATCATTCGTTTTCGAATCCTGCATCCGCGACGCAGAGAAGGCTCTCTCCATCGCCCATAAGTCGACAGCTTCGCGCCTTGCTGCGCGCGCGGAGGTGTATATCCTCCGTGGAAGGTTCGAAGTGTTCCGCTTCGAAATTTTGACGGAACGAACCCGACTGAATCGAGAACGACTTCTGGACACTAGCCGCCGCAAGGAGCTGAGCGCGAAGGCGCAGCAAGAAGCAAAGACTACTGCTACACGGGTGAAAATACTGGAGGGGACGTACATTCGAAATCGCCCGGTCGCAGACATGGACGAATTGAAAGCCGAGAGGGCGTGGTTCAGTAAAAACTGTCGTGAAAAGGGAGATAAATATGTGGAGGAATACAACAAATTAGCAAACTGCCTCCTTACCGAAAGCGTCTATGAGCCCATATCTCTCCAAGAAAAGGCAGACATTGTCAAGGCGTTCGGATTCTGTAAGTCGCTGATCGCCAGTGAGCACAGAGAAACAATAACAGTCTCGTGTTCCAGCTCATGCGGGTCACTTCTACAACTGCGAAAATGGGCACACCTTTGTGATTGCGGACGTCAGTCGCACCTACCTTGTTCCAGGAAAGCTAAAAGCTGATATCCTTCTTGTAGTGTGGTGGCGCTGCGATGATGGCGAGGTGTCCCGAGTGCAGGGCACCCATCGGCGGTTCTGGTCATCGCTTGCACGGCTCAAATTCACGCGCGTTGGAGTTCGAGGAGATCGCTCGCCAGCAGGGTTCTGGTGAGAATCCCTGGGGGTAGGCAACGTAAACGCGAAATGAGGATTCGTGGTATCTAGTCATGGAACGTCAGTAGCAACTGCCAGTAGTAGCAAAAAAGTGGAAACCCGGAAATAATAAATATGAAAGCGGATGAGACGCTCACATGTGCCAGGACATCATGCGCGTGTCCTGGCAAGGATTATCGCCGGATATCCCCGATCAAGACTGGGTGCGTCCGAGTCCGAGTCATTGATTGGTGTGCTGCTCGGCCAGAACAACGGCTCGGGGGTGCCCTGTAACACCACAAGGGGCCAAGACATGTTTCACAACACAACTACGTCCATCAGCAAAATAAAAAGTGAGTAGAGCGAGTAGACTAGCGTCCTCTACTCCCTCTACTCCTCTACTTTTGAGAGTAGACCGGGAGAGACCTACACTGCTCTACTCCATGAAACTAGATCTAGTGCCTCTAGTTTCCTGGGTAGACCTATACAAAACGAGTAGTACTAGTTTCATGGGTAGATCGAGTGCTCAAAAATAGTGATTCATGGTGCATCAGCTGCAGCCAGTGCTCACAGCACTCAGTCTCACATGTCAGTCACACTGCCAGGGATGACACGATGACGGTCCCCATAATATCAGAGCAAAAAAATCATATTATTCTATCAAAACTATGTACATCCATTCTGTCTAATTTCACCATGAAGGGAGGGACGAGTCAAGCCACAGAATGAACATGAGCAAGCAAGGGGCATTCACTCTTAGACTGGCCGTGGTCCGGTTCGCGAACATTTTGGACCAGGTTCGGACACGAACCAGACCCAATGTTCAGGTTCGGGTTCATGGATCCTGGCAGGACCGGACCTCGATTGAGGTCCATGTTCAACACCTTGGGCAGACCCGGACCTGAGGTCCGAACCCGAACCTCAGAGGGTTCTACGATACCACATTTGGCTTTCCTTCTCCCTTTTCCTGCTCTCTTCGAAACCACCTCCATCGCCTTCACCGGCATTACCAACATCGTCGTCACCACAACATGAAATCAGTCAACTCCGCCATCTGTTATTGCTGCCTCCTCACATGTGATGACACCACACCACCTTTCTTTCAACATCGCTTTCCTGACCTTGCCCCCACCCTTGCAGGCCTGTTCTTTCGATACTATCATACTACTGCCCTGCTATAGGTAGTGTTCGTATATAAGCACCGGCAGGCCTCCTGCTCCTGTGGAGAGCACCACTACCAATATGATTACGACCTCGACGCAGATCCACGACTCACAGTTGTCCCGTGATCCAAGCCAACCGAGTTTCGCAAACATGCTAGCAGCCCTCGACGACTGCCGCTGTGGTGACCCCATGATCGTGGCTTGAGACGCCCGCGCGTGCAACAGTCGCCAAGGATGCAGGAGGGCTTGTGCTGGCGACGTTGGCGACGAAGGTTGGGTTTGAGCGGGTGCCTGGCCCCGTGCAGGATAAGCATATGCAAGTATGTTCCCGACCAGATAGAGTTGCACTCGCGGCCCAGGACGTCGATGTATTCGGACATTGATGTCGTCGTCACAGAGAACGCAGAGCACTGTCGTCATCCGGGAAGGGCACAGCAAGGCGGTTATGAAAAGATAAGAGGAAAAAATCGCACCTTGTTTGGATCCTCTACTTCAGGTGGTGTAAAGTAGAACGAGTCGCCATCGTCGCCACCATCGCATGCGGCATCGTCACAGCCCGTGCTGCTGTACCCCGCTGTCTGCAACAGACGGCCAATACACACAGCCCCTGTCATTCCCATTTTCATCCCAAAGCTCACGCGGATCGTCCGGTGCCATCCGTCCGAGCCATGACCACGCAAACACACTGTCCCGGTCGGGCAGCGGTGGCGGGCGCATCGGAAGCGGCTTCTCCCGCCAACAACCAGTTTCGGTGCTTCCCAACTCGGGCGCAATACACAGGAGGCCGTCGAATGTCGACGATGCATGAGCAGGCAGGGCGTGGTTGCCTGGGGTGCCTGCGGAACGGAAGTACGCGTCGAGAAGGCTCTGCATATCGGCGAGGGTACTTGGCACGGGCGTGCGTGGCATAGGCCCAAAGGTGGTTGGTGTAACCAGCGTGTTGAGTCCTGGCGTGTGTGGAGTGTACGGCGTGGGTGGGGTAGGCGGCTCGGAGGGTAGAAGCGACGCGCCGGAGAAGGTGAGAAGGCCCTCCGCGGGGTCGTACATGGCGACAAACGTGAGGGCCGTCTGAGGTGTTTCCCATATCCCCAACCTCCCCTGGACTGCCCCGCTGTGTCCAACGCGTCCACCAAGTCCACCACGTCATGTCCAACATGTCCAAGTCCACCCACATCCACCCAAACTTCCCAAACTACTCGAACCTTGTTCGGACCCGAACCGGACCTGAACCTAGGTCCAGGTCCAGGTTCGCTGTTCTGCCTGGACCAGACCTCCAGGTCTGGTCCAGGTTCAGCTCTGAGACTGCTGAACCCGAACCGAACCGGACATTGGCCAGTCTATTCACTCTGGATACTGCAGCGGGAGGGACAAGTCAGGACACAGAGAGAAATTGATAGAAAGGGGGGTACTCACTCCCCAGAGACTGCAGTGGGAGGGACAAGTCAAGAAAGTACCCAAGCAACATGTACTCACTTCATGGAGACTGTGGAAGGAGAGACAAGTCAGGATATGGGAAGAAAGAAACTGAGAAGGGCACTCACATCCTGGAGATCCGAGGGAGGGACAAGTGTTGACATGGAGAGAAAGTGATGGAAACGCGGCGGTCACTCCCTGGAGACTGCAGTAGGAGGGACAAGTCAAGAAATCACCCAAGCGAGGGGTACTCACTTCACGGAGACTGTGGAGGGAGGGACAAGTCAGGATACAGGAAGAAATTGACCGAGAAGGGCACTCACATCATGGAGACCAGAGCGAGGGACAGAGTCCAGACATGGAAAAAAAGCGACCAAGGGGCGCACACTTCCTGGAGACTGTAGAGAGAAGGACAAGTCACAACATGGAAAAAAAGCAATAGAGCAAGGGGAACTTACTTCCTGCAGAGGGAGGGACAAGTCAGGACATGGAAAGAAAGCAACCAAGTAAAAGGCATTTATAAACCAGAGACGGCAAGGGAAGGACACAAGTCAGGATGCAGAAAGAAAGTGACCTGTGTTGTCAAGTCCCTAGAAAATGTCGCTTAAAACCTAATTTGATATTTAGGGCCATCAGTCAGACTCAGTCCCCATTTATCGAGATCTGGTTTTGGGGTGCTCTTGGTGAAGACGCAAAATGCAGATGTAAGATCCAGCTACAAACTGGTGGGAAACAGCATGGGATGTCAGGAGAGATAGAGGTGCACAGGCTCGTGCACTCAACTTGTGTTGTTAATCCTCCATGATAACACCCGACTTCATATCAGGACCCTTTGCAGGCTCTGCTATACCGGACACCATCTTGGTTTCAATCTGGGTTGCAAATACTTACGACAGTTTCGTCTCTTGCTCAGCGCTCAAGTATGGTCTCCAGGCACCTTTTGCTCTGGCACATTTGCAAATTCGACTCTCAAGAGTCTGTGTCATTCCCTCTTTCTTCCCCTCTCCAAAATCGCTACCATTGCCTTGCAAACACCCCTACTGGGACCATTGAAGTACCAGAGAGACCAAAGCAGCACCATTATCGCATGACCTATCTGGAACGCCACTACCACATGTCGGACCCTCCACACATGTGATCGGGAAGGCCTGGTAAGGCCTGTAAGGTACCACCTCCCGCAGTGCTTTGCTCCCAGAGACGGAAACCAAGGATGACGGTGATGGCAACCTTGACATGGATCCCCTGCAAGGAGCAACCAATAATTCCCTGGAGCAACCCTAGACCTCTCCACTTGCTTGGTGAGCTGTTGCCATTTTTTCGGATATTCGGGCTGATACCAGTCCTGGCCAGTAACTCAAGCTCAACTCGGATGCACACATCATTATCAATGGTGAGACGACTCTCTTCCATTGTTACCCACTTATTACCCACCCAATATAGGCAGGGTTCCCCTTGCAGCAAGCAAGATGACAGGTGTATCATGGCCTCTGCCACCAATATCTTCCGGACTTCAGCTTCATCAAGCTTTATCCCTGCCTCTGCCGCTGGTTGTCTTGTCCTCATCGCCGCAGGCAAGCGTTTCCATGCCTGTCTCCGTGCCACGCACGTTGACATGTTGACACCTAGGGCCACCGCCGCCTCATTGTGAAACACTGAACCTACCACATCGCTGAGCTCAACAATGTTCACTGCGAGCAACAGCCCTCTCTTCTCCCCCAATGTGGATGACGACGAAAACACAGTTAAGCTTTCTAACCCTGCGCTTATCCCTTTGCCTATCTAGAGTGTACTGATCAGAGCAGTGTCATAGGTTCAGGTACGGATGATGGCGAGCCTGTGGTGGCAAGCATGCTCCTTCCCTCTGGGGAGGTGATCAAGACGAGACGTCAATCATGCAAGTCGTCCTCTGTCAGCGGTCTCCAGGGAGTAAGTGCCCCTCCGTCGGTCGCTTTCTTTCCATGTCCTCACTTGTCCTCCCCCCTCTGTGGCCCACAGCTCGTTCCCCTCACTCAGTCCCATTCTCCCCTCACCCGGTCCCCTTCTTTCTGGCACATCGAGCGCTCCCTCACCCTATCATGACAGCATCCTGACTCCATCCCTGGCTGCGCCCTTTCACGGCTGCTCCCTGCACCACCCTATGCCCTGGGCTCCAATGCCTCGAGTCATGCAACAGCGGCTTTCTTAGCCCCGCAAGCAGACTTGACGCTGGTGGTGCCCTTGGCCATGGAAGATGGAGTGCCCATAACCAGTGCCCCCCTTCGTTCCTGCATGTCAACGCCCAAGCATTCAACTTCCCTTGCATTGGTGTCAGAATTCACACCATGTCACTGATGTCAGCAACACTACCACCCCTGGTACCAGCTCAAACAGCACCTCGGCTGCGCCCTCCTCCAGCATGGTGCTCTCCGCCACTTCCTCTGTGGCACCGTCAAGCTCCATTTCCACTCCCAAACTTGCCTCCTCGTTTGGTGTCTTTCCTAGTAAGAGTTCCGGCTCGGCTGCAGCAGCTACTTCCATGGGGAACACCACATCCTTGTCATCATCTGGAAGCAACTCTGGTGGTGTGCTCATGCTCAGCATGGTGTCTGCAAGTGCTGTGCAGGCTGGTGTTGCATTGGTGGTGATCGCAGGCATGTTCATGCTCCTTGTGTGGTTCATACCCTCTTTGTACCACTCAACGAACCTATTTCGTCAAATGAATTCACTCCCAAGCCAATCGTCCATTTGGCATATGGTCCTCCACACCGTCATAAATCTCACTTAGCACAAATCATAGCTTTCAACTACTGTACACAATTTCATAGTTCGGGCTGGCTGGCTGGCTTTTCCATATTTTTTAATGCCCCCTTGGTTTGGTGGTTGGTTGGTTCAGGGTTTGAGAAATTGGGTGCTAGAGTAGTGGTTATTGCATTATCTAGATTGAATTATATCCCACTTTGCCCGTCACAGGAATAGAACAGCTAGGAGTAGAAAATATTTTCGTCACTAGAAGTAGGTAGAGCTAGAATCAAGTACTAGAAAGAGTAGAAATCAAATATGGACTAGAATCTGGAGTAGAATGAGTAGATCTACTGACTCTACCACCTCTACTCGTTCTACCTGTTGTCATCTTGCTGATGCTGACCATCTTTTTGTTTTTCTCTCCATCGCTTGTTCTTTCCAGAAGCGCTCCAGGCGCAATCTCACACTCTTATGTGTTGGGAAATCGTCAATGCCGCCTTGAATGCTGCATCTGGTCAAGACCTCACACGGGCTTGCAGTGACCTTGCATGTCACCTGTGTCGCCTCATGCTTTTGTCACACCCCCTCCCCCGTCTTGAATACCCTTAGCAACAATGAGCGCCGTAGGTCACTGCTAACATGAGAAATAATATGGTTGTCTCTCCCATCACCAACATGTTGTCCTCGTTGTTGATGAGGTTGACTCAAGCTCATCAAGGCAGACATAATCACATAACCCACCCTCTGTCACCGCCAGTAACACTAGACTGACAATGTGAAGTCGATAGG
>Ga0307512_10003167_pt1 | contig 19509 bp, 16 predicted proteins | sample 14_EM_MG_FD_200267 | JGI IMG/M metagenome (GOLD analysis project Ga0307512, IMG submission 200267) | Populus trichocarpa ectomycorrhiza microbial communities from riparian zone in the Pacific Northwest, United States - 14_EM | ecosystem: Host-associated > Plants > Roots > Unclassified | place... | reverse complement strand
CACCATCTCGCCGCTTCCTCCGCGTCTTCCAACGTCTCCATCTTTCCGTAACACAATTCCTTCCGCACCACCCGTATCTTTCCCCTATTATTCCCGGGTATCATCGTACCTGCCTGCGCCGTGACAGCCATGGTGGAAGGTATGAAAGTTGGCGACCCCGAAAGGGTTAGCCGTGCAGGGCTTAGGAATGGAGGAGAGTCGGAAGATTTGCAGTTTGGATCGCGCCTATATGGTTTGAAGATCCTGCAGGGCAAAAATGTATTTTACGACTTTCTTTTGTTTTAGTTTTCTTTATTTTTGGTGCGTTTGTTATGGGGGTGGGCTCTTTTTTGAGTAGCGGGAAGTAGGAGGGACGACTTTGCCTAGGAGAGAGATTGGGAGTTTCAATGGCCTTGTGCCCTCCTGGTTGAAGACCGAGGAAGTTCCGGGGACGGGGTTAAAATGCCATGACCACTAGTGGTCTGCCGGCTTATGGTAACTTAGCTGGGCGCCTCCCTTCGGGGGCGAATGCAAAATGATTACAAACAAACAAACAAACTGCAATTACCATTATTACTATCACTATCATCATGCGCCCATGCAGTACACGGAATTTCAAGAAACCACAACAAAAGATTGCGGGCAAAATTATAAGACGTAAAACCAAATGACCTAAAACTGTACCTAGAAATTAAGCTGTCCTGCTTTGAAAACCCCAACACCAAATTGACACATCACGATAGTTGCATAGAGATCTGTATGAGACCCCACTCGCTATGTATCACTCGCACCAGTGTGTGAATTACACACTACCGTAGTGACAGAGCTCTGGTGATACTGTCAGATTTATTCCACCATGATTAGTGTGGTGGGATTGTAGTGTGAATCAAACCAAATCTATACCACATCTATTTTACACCATATCTCACACCACGGTAGTTTGCTTAGCACTACACCTCACTAAAAATGTGTACCCTAGGGCTGCTGCGTGACGGTGGCAGAACATGAGAGGATTGGAGGCTGGTTTCAAGCAGCGATTGTGTGAGGCGACAACAGTGGGGATGCTTTGATGAAGCTGAAGACGGCATCTTCCACGGCCGAGGGCTGAAGGGGAGTTTGAAGTTAAAGTAGAGCAAGGTGAAAGCTAGTGCGCATCAGTGAGGTGCAAAGAAGTGCACACTTATCTTCCAAGATTAATATACCGACTAAGTTAAAGGTAAACAAATGCACTAACTATCACCGCTGTTGATTAGCCAACAAACCTCACCACTGAATCATCCCACAGGCTTGACTCCATCTAGCCTAAAACCAACATAGCCAGATTCCTCCCATCTACAGTCTAGCTAGAGCAAAATGAAGTACGCACCAAATCCCTAAACCTCCCTATTATTCTTCTTCGCTTCGAAGCTTTCTGCCCTTTCCCCTAGATCTCATTCGCTCTCATACTCTAGCTCAGTCCGGAACCTTTCTGGATAGTCAATTCTTACAGTCAACTCGCGGTAGTCACTTTTGACGATCTTGTTATTTTGTTTGTTTTGTTTTATTCATACTGTATTCACTCTAATTAGAGTATGACAGAACCTAAAACCCCCCCTCCGCCTCCGGGCGAGCCGGCAAGATGGCGGAGCTCCCACCTGCTACCCATCGTCCCCTGTGACAAAGGAAAATCAATCAAGTGCACACGATTAGAGAGAGAGAAAGAGACACAAGGAAACAAACAGAGACCAGAGAGATCGACGAAACGAGAGACAGACCGCCCCCGGTCCAAACACCTTTAACCCTGCCCTTGCTCCTCCTGCCCGGGCTCCTCTGCTAGTTTTGGCGGGAACTTCCCGACGTCAGTCGCTGCCAGGAAGTCCATCACCGCTTTATCGCATCCTTCCATGGAGAAAAGCTCAGAGATTTGCACATGCCGGCATCTGCCCGCTTTCCATCCCGTGGCCTTTCCCACCGCCTTCCAGAGCTCTGTCTGCTGGTCTTTCCACCGGCTGCAGTGGCGGAAGAGATGCTCCCGCGTCTGCAGCGTTCTGCTTCCGCACCACCAGCACTTGTCGTCCTCTCGGTGTCCAAACCGCTTTAGGTACGTTCCAACCGGCGCATGCCCGCTCTTCAGTCTGTAGAACCTTGTTGCCAATGATTTCACGCTTGTCATTGGGACGGATCTCTTGCTCCCAGCTTTGCCCTTCAGTCTATATCCGTAGTGTTTGGAGCACTTGTCGGCCTCCCACTTCGCCTTCGCCGCGGTCCTCCCTTCGGAGATCCGCCTCGCTCTATTCGCGGCCGAGGTGTATATTCGCTCGCGTACTGTGTAGCCTCGGTCTTCTCGTGCTTTGTTTGCCTGGCGGTCAGCTACGATCTTGTTATTCCACTGCGGGTTGTTGAAACAACGTTTGCGCAGAATGTCTCTGCAGTATAGGTCCATCTTGCATAGTTTGAGACAGTAGCATGCACGGGTTCGATTTGCATTCGCTACCACAGTATAAAGATAGGATGGTTCATTAGATGAAGCGCGGGTACTGTACTGATCACTATGGTTCGGACGCTGTCCGGTGCTGACAGCAAATATTGCTTTAGGCAACCAAATGCTGACAACTTTGGAAGGCCGGTCACTCTGGTGCTGATTATGAGAATACGGGTATTCGGGGTTCAATGGGCGATGGTGCTCAGACCGTTTGGGCCAGAATGGGGTAGAATACATCAAGTTGAGAATTCCATTTTCTAAGTGTACAAAACCAACTCGTTACACTGACCTTTATAAATTGCAAGTTGGATGCTGACAACTTTTGCAACCTGGACGGCATAAAACTGATGCTGACCGAGACGAAAAAAACGCCGGACGGACACCGCCGTCTGACTGCTGGCGTCTGAACCATAGTGATCGATACAGTAGTAAACGCAACCAGCCGAAGACTCTTTCTCCCATTTTAAATTGTTCGTTCATACAACTTTGACGCAAAATTCCTCTTACCAAAATACTTTAGTTAGCTACAGATAGCTGTAATAAAAGGCAGAGGCCATCAGGTGAGCCTGAAAGCTCTCTTCAGTCTACCCTGCAGGTTACTGGCGCCCCACCACTGGCAGATTCTACTATTCGTCAGATTGAAAAGGCAACAAGCACAATGGAGCTGGCCAACTCCCATCCTCATCGAGTTACTAGAGTAAAACTTTCAACAGAGTGGTGGTAAGCACCAGAAGGCAGGGTTTAAGATCAGGATGGGGAGAATTCAGATCGTCAAAAGTGACTGCCGCGAGTTGACTGTAAGAGTTGGCTGTCCGGAAAGGTTTCGAGCTGGAGCCTACATACGCCTACTGGGATCCCTGGTATATCATGGATTTAAGGGCAAAAGGACGTGCCCTGGAGCGGGTCCACAATGCTAGATTGTTCAGGTACCCCAGGGGTTTAGCAGCTTTAAAAAGAGAAGAGAAATAAATAAATAGTTGATGTATTAACTACAAGATATCCCACCAAGGCAGCTTCCTGGGCATGGTATCCCCGGGAATCTGTGGCTACCTACAGGTCTAGGTGTGAATGGCCAAAAGTATCGCAAGCACATTCCATATGCCCTGAAGACGTTGTCTGAAGTGCTGAGCTTGTCCATGGTATGTATCCGCTACCAATCGCTAATTGGGGTCAGTTATTGTAATGATACTTGTCGGTTTGCAATGGGTACTGGGTTTGGAATGCTCAGCCTCAGGCAGATAAACAGGGGGGTATATCTATGAATTGTAGAAAACTTGACTAGAATGATTTGTGCTTGGTACATTCTCGTCGGATTTTCAAGTCTCTGGATACTATATTATATGTGCCGTAAGTTACACATGAAAAGTTTGGTGACTATCAAAGTTGGATGATTATTCAACATGGTCTAATATTATCGGTCTTATCGGAGCTATCTAATCGGAGCTATCTAATTGCTGGCAGGGACTTGAAAATCCGACGAGCTTTATATGTTATCACTCGTTAATAACGGAGAGATCAATGTTGAATACTGGCCGCTCTATTGCCTTACGCAGTGGTTTTTACCAAAAGTAGATGCGGAGGCTCTAATCAAATTTACAATGATACAAATGCCAGCAAAAGAGGTTGAGGGTGCAGGTAGGTTGGACGCTGGCGCACTCACCCTGCCGCCGCCTCACCCTTCTACTGGGGGCTTTACTCTAAGATCTCAGTGTACTTCATATCCTCTGCAGCTATTGCAATAGTATGCCCAGAGAATCCATCAGTCATCACCGTTTTCTACCTAGTACCTACAGATCAGGTGCTTATTTGGCCATATATATCATTTGGTAGTCTCTGAACCTTGGTGTGTGTACCATGTATCGAGAATAATCGTCTAGGATGCTGCGAGGTCGCGAGTTGGCCATATGCGAGCCCATATGCCTTCCGTGATCACCAATTATCACTCGCCCTGGCACACTCTGATTAGTCAATGGTCGCTTTCTGATTAAGCAGGTTCACCAAGTTTTTGGGCATAGTCTTAAGTTCCTTAAGACCATCTGGTAGCGAGAATGACGAATGGTAATAGTAGTACCGGAGTACCTGAAGATATAGCCGAAGATTCTCTGTATATATCTCGAGTCTTTCTCCTTCTCTCTTCTATCAGTACCATGGTATATGCACATAGTTCTCCTCTCCATATCGTATCAACAAAAAACCCAGGATATCTCGCATCGTAAGAAATGCGATCTATCCTATATTCAACACGTGTATCCACCTTATGCTGGCTATCCGCTCAGCTTAGGAGCTCTGCATATGCCTTGATTGATGGGGGGTTGAAATTAAATAGATCCGATTAATAGCAATGCGGTGGTAATTCTAGCAAGTTGCATGTTAGAGACTGGGTCCCTGGCAAATCAAAATTAACGCTCGAGAATTCTCACCCATTGAACTAATTAATAGTGTGATCGACTGTAGATTTACTAGCTGTGGTACAGAGTGAGAGTTCTCACTCAGATTTGCCCAGGGCCCACTGAGGTGAATAGTAAGGGATGTTTGCTTTACGGCGGCTACAACTACTAGAGCCCCGTAGGGAGGCATGCAGCAGATCATCTCGCAACCCCTCATCGGGGATGGGCGGCCAGGAGGTTTGGGCTTCTAATTTTACACTAAGTTGATTTGGCATAAATCTTCAAATGTGCAACAAACTCACTATGATTTCTATAAATCGTATCAGGACAGACGGAAAGATCTTATCTACCTCCGCGGATCCCCCTGATCTCCTTCGAGATATCCCGTGAGCCGAACTTAATACAGGTAATCGGCGAAACAGCTAGAGTCGTGGCTGTAGGTCTGACGGATATCACTGATTTCCTGATTTTGCGTTGCAACGGGGGTTCCTATGTGGATGTTGATAACCGAATCCCATACTGGATAATGATATTCGTCATACTCCTAAATCCGTCATACCTACCATTGCGACTCTACGATGTGTTGCTTATTCATACTGTATTCATTCCAACTAGAGTATGACAGTGCTCGTTGTCCTCTCCGGATGGCCCGGTTAGGCGGGGGAGATCCCCGCTACGACGTGTTAGTGGTCACGTGGGATTTGTCGGAGACCGTCAGTCCAAACCTGGGTCGGGGAAATGGTTCGAACCATACTCTGGTTATTGTGGATGCTTCTCCATACCGTTGGACAGACGGAGTCGGTAGCTTCCCTCTCACTGGTACAATTGATCTGCACAACATTCATGCACTTATGCTCTTCATTTCTTTTCGTCTTTTTCCCCACGTAACAATAATGCCGAGAGACATATACGACGGAGGTAATAATTAGGATCGGATGTCAGTAAAACACCCAAGGAGATCGTGATGAGGATGGATGGGAGCCATAACGACACGAGGGCACCTGATAATTTGTCTACCTAGCCCGGGCTCGTCGGAAACGGAACAGATACGCCATTTACGTCAATTATCCGACAGCAAATAACGCGGGTTAGCTTAAACCAGGTAAGCAAAGGCCCCGGACGCCGAGGTAGATCGAATACCCGGCGATATGTACCATACAGCGCTAGGCTAGACCGTAGTTTCCGGTCGTAGCATAAGACATGGGAGACGGACGTCCATTCTCCGTATTGGTTACTGGTTTCCATCTGACCTCAAGAAACGTGTATTCTACATGGACCCGCCACCATAGACATGGTTCGGTGTTCTATAGATCCCCGAGGTCACTAACTCCATTCGAGTTTGATCCTGCAACTCCCTAATTTCTTATCCGATCATGGATCTACTTATTCTGTGCTACCATAATTCTGGAACATTCTGGGTTCGAGTTGGGATTATCGGGTCAATGCCGGAATGGGTGATAACACATGATCCGGAAGCAACAACTCAGGATTGGACCACTGGTTACCAAGCCCGTAGGGGCACAGTATCTGCTCTCTGGGGTCTGTTTGCTACTTATATTCTACACACTCCGTTCTAGTCTTCATTAACTACCTCTCTTGTTCGACTTGCCCCGCCATCCGGCGATCACTACATTTAAGGAATGATCGACTGTTGATTGTTGCAACTAAATCTGCACAAACTATGCTGTAGTTTGGTACATAGAACAACAAAGGTGTACGTCGGTTGGTATATGTAGGCGTACGTATGCAATGGAACGTCACAATGTCAAAACATGGCGAAATGAAATTAGTGCGCGTCTCTCGGATGTCCTTGAGATGATTAATAAAAACTTGGAGGAGTTCTCGAAGAGTGAGGATTTTGGGTTAATATAATCCTCCATTCAGAATCGAATAGAGCATCCTTTCTGGTTCGCTGCGCTCCTGGAGATCCCGGCCCCTATTTCCGTTTTCTCTGAACGCCGACTAGAGGCCAATAATTAATGCAAGAGCCCAATGTGGCAACGATGGCATGCCTTATTTTCATATCAGGACGGAGACTTCAATGGATTGATATCTTCAACTCGGCGACCTCCTTAGCGCTTGCGGTTTCGGATCTGTTGCACAGCGCTTTAGCTCCTGGCAGCAGTAAACTCCGCACGTCTTTAGGTGTTTAAAATATAAAGAAACATTTGCACTGTTTAAATAAGTTATGAATGTCTTGACATCACGGAAAGGACTCTCATTGCAGAAGGTGAGTTTAAACGTTGACGATGTTGACTGCCCGGTCTCATCGGTTCTCGCTTGACGGGAGACGTGGGGGGGTATGTTATGGCAGATTCACCGGAAAAACCCCTGTCGCCAACCTTTCGCCTGAGCCCGATATGCGTGATGTGACAAAGCGAGCTGTCAAAATACTTAGTCAACGGCATATCCCACCCCCCTCTTTTACGAGATACCTTGGTACTGTGTACTCTATGGACTACCGATGAGTGGTTCAAACTTCAGTCGTTTCATTCATCCACCTACTCCATATTTTGACACGATACTCGGACACGAACAATTGCGGAATACCATCTCAATTGCTTAAATGTATGTTATGTCCTATCGATAATACCTAGTTATAAGAATTCTAGTAGTCTGATACTGACAAGCAAGGTCTCCTACACAAGTATCCAGGGGCAACAATAAATTCTGAGTCCGCGAGTATAAGTCAACATAGCACTCTCATTGGCGCGTCCGCTTGCCTTCCAAGAAGCGAAACTCGTCCTACTCAACGACGTATACACCCCCACTACCTCCACAACAAAACACCAAGAAACTGGCAGCACATCCAGAGAATAGCCATGACACGATACTTTCCCCGGACTCCGGGTGGCCTTGCATCGCCGCTCTCAAAGGAGGAAACGCAGACTGGTTTGGATTTAGAGCAGCAGATGCGGAGGTTGGTGGCCGAACAGATGGCGGTGGCAGTAACGAGGGGGGCGAGTCCGAGGGGAGCATATCAGAATGCTCTAAAGGATGCTACTACGAAGACGGAATTGTGGCAAACGGGCGGCATTATCCCATCAGCACCCAACGCGGGTTCGATGGTTGAACAGGCAGTAATGGTTGGGGGACTTCATTCAAATCCTTGCCCACGCGGTGCCGCCCACGTCAGATCCAGCTCGCGGAGCGGGAATAGACGGCGGTCTGTTTCCCTGTCCGAATTGTCTCGGCCTTCAACACACACGACGAAAGACGGGCAAAAATCCAAAAAGCTGACGGAAAAGAAAGTACTGGGAAATGTGCTTGGGATCTATCCAGCCGAGAATAAACTACCGCCAGGGAGAAGCGCAGCCGACGATTTTGCGGCAAACATTGTGAAGGTGTTTCAGTTTGGAAGGAAGGGTAGCGTTGTACAAGAAGGGATGGAATCTTCGGCTTCTAACGTATCCATATCCGGTAGTGATGGTGTTACGGCTGAACTTCCTGCTGTTGTTCGGGAAAAGCGTCGCCAAGTTCGAACTGAACCATTGCGGTCGACATCTCGAGCACACGACCGAGAAAGCCGCAAAGACAACCTAGAGGGCTCTCGAAGGCGTGGAAGTAAGCCTCGGTCCAAGAGCAGGAAGAGGGAGAACAGCAACACAGGTCTACGTCCCGCGCCATCATATGAGCGTGTCTATGCCAATATGCCCTTGCCTACCGTACCTCCTACTTTGCCACCTCCCCTGGCGAGATCCTCGTCGATGGCACTGCCAGTGCCTTCTACCGTACCACCTCCTATAATGAAATTATCGCCGACGGTTCTGCCAGTGCCAGGCGAAGATTATCCTCCCACCGAGAAGTCCCCACCAAAGTCGTTGTCAATGGCAGACAATGACCTCAAAGACCGGATCCGGAGGAAGCGTTCTGGTCGTACATTCTCACCGCAATATGAAATAGATATTGTTGATTGGGCGGAGTCAGTATACGTTTTCCCAGAGACACCAAGTTTACAAACACTCAGTCCCGATCCCGCTGTCGAAGATTTCCCGAAACCGCCCTCACCCCACATTCTGTCACCGAAGTTACCGAAGCTACCGAATCCACCAGCTACAGACGTAGTGAAAAGCACTTCCCTGCAACGGCAGCAAACCCCTTCACTCCGATCTTTGTCTAAATCGACTATTCCGCGGTCACATTCGAGAGCTTCGTCACAATATTCAAAAGCGTCATCTCAATGCTCGAAAGGATCGTCTCAATTAGCAAAGAAGCAGTCGCTCCGTCAATCCCCAGCCTATGAAAGCACGACATCTCTTGACACCTTCGACTACGAGACCATAATTGGGACAATCAGCGACGTTGAATTCGAATCCTATATAACTACCACGCCTTCAGTCGCCATTTCAGATGACATCTCTTTTGCAAGGAATGATATGAAACTGGATTTAAATAACGGGGGTACGGGCCTTTATGGGTTCGACGACGACTTGGAGGACGAGATCTATGACCATTATGTGTCCAGAGACTCGATGCCTATACAACCAGTGTCTAAATTGGAGTGCGAGATTGACGAGATACTTTCGGAGAGTACGGAGACCAAAGTGGCTTCCGGTAATACCAGCGCCATAGATTTGGACGCCGAGATTGCGGCATACCTAGCGGAAAGGAGGAAGATAGGACGGGAAGCGGAGCAGGGAGTGCAAAAATCGGAGGTGCGAAATTATAAGCCAGATTATAAGCGGGATTACAAGAGGGCTGTCAAGCCTCACCCAGCAGCATACCGGCCGTCTGAGAAGTTGGGAGAGCGGGATTACAAGGGGAAATTCAAGCTTCCTGCGGCAACTTACCGGCCGTCTGATAAGCTGGAGGTTTCCCCGCCGGCATACGCGACGAGTTTTTGATATTCTTGTAGAGACTCCTGGTTTCTGCTTGTAATTCTGGTTTAGGTTGATTCGGGGTGGTATATGCATCTTATGTTAGGGAGATAGGCGTTCTCTAGGAATTTCCTTTGTTAAGTTCCTTTCTTCTGCATTTCTTCTAGGGAGAGATACTTTTGCTTATTGTTCGTTTACTTTCATGTCTCTAATTCAAACACTGGCTTTGTACGCGTATGTATGTTACTCAAACTCGTGAACACTACGCCACTCATTGCTAGCTCTTACGGCTATTGTCGAGGGTATATTCATTCGTTCTAACGGTTTTAACCGTCTCCGGACTGTTAATTCGTAAGGGGGTTGGAGGATTTGCATTTCAGATTTCCATGGAAGCCTTGGAACGATCAAAATGGTATCCCACGGAACATAACTCAACAACCGGTTAACTCTTATTATGAGGCTGTCTGCTTCAATAACTGCCGAACAAACTCCCAAACTTATAGAAAGCGTGACCGGGCTGTTATGGGTCGAACTCATAATTCACAGACATCGAGGTTAGATTTTCTTACGACTTGGCCTTGTCGGGCTGTGCCGAGAACAACCGGGAAAGAAATCTTTGTCGGTGTGCGGATTAATTGTTGAGTTTTGACTCCCAAACCTTCGGCCGCCAACGAGTCAAATAGCGGTTTAACTGCCTGGGAGTCCTTCGTTAGCGGATCTGATAGTGTCCCGATTGTTATCCCTCTTTTATGTATTTTTTTTATTGTGATTCAACGTCCAAGTTCCTCTAAAAGTTAAAAATCTCGTCTAAAGGGGGCTTTGATAACCCGGCTGAATTCATTATATAGTACATATTTTCTTTGAATGTGCCCTTCAAAACCTTATAATTTTTCTGTGTATTGTAGCGTCTTTGCAAGGGTTGACGTTGTGATAAGAAAAATGTACTAGCACATACCTACGGCGGCTATCTGGATGGTTCTCTGCGTTTGTGTTAACTTTAATGCATTTATTGGATCCCACGGACGGCGGAGACGATGTCGTAGAAATCCGTCCAATCCAGAGGCATATGGAACGCCGTACTTAGCCCCTAAAATAAGCCGCACAAACCCGAACCTGGAACACTGAGCGCCCCAGCGAGGCACAAGAGCAATTGCAGGCCTGGGCGCCGAGTCTGCTTATAGAAATCTAACCTATCATATGCACTTCGCCTAATTACTCTATATAACTCCTGTCGCTGGTTGCTTACAGTTCCATGGGAAACGCCTTAGGGTTCTGTTGAACGAATAGAGTTTTATGATTGATTGATTGTAAGTGAAAAGGAGGTACAAACTCACAAGAAGAATAACATGCAAGTATCACGTGCCCCACGTGACCAAGTCAAAAATAGGCACGAAAAGTCTAATTCAAAAGGTTCTGCTACGGCATCGAGTGAGGTTGTGAGAAGGGAATGCATGCGCAGGTGGTTTGGGTTTCAAACAGAAGCCTAGATTAGAATTCGAAGGTTTGACACTGGTACACAAAGAATTCGAAAGACTTCGTTATCCAAGAAAAAAAGCTGCAATCAAACCATCCCCATCAGCCGCCCTCAGGAGGGCTAAGGCCTTCTTCCATAAGCCACGTGACCGTAGGTGCTCTGCATAGTTCATACCACCCTGGTAGGATCGGACTCACCAGTATGGATACGTATGATTAGTTTTATTCCTAACCACTACAAACGCATCACGGCAAATCCTTTCCACCTCCAGAGCGCCAGACAATACGCTTCCAGCCCAGCCTTACTATTCAACAACACTATGGTCCCGATTCTCTTCATTCTCCTATCTTTAGGCCAGGGTCCGAATGGTTGCTTGATGTTAACCACCTCCACATCCACAAACTCAGCGTTCTCCAAGTGCGAAGACGTGACGAGGTCGCGTTAGGATGTCCAATTTGCTTCAACGCTTCACAGAAATAGTCGATCAAGATTTTGAAGCCATTGCCCGCTACCATGGAGTTGTCATCGGAGAAGAGCTCCCACTAACCTGGCTCAGGAAGTGCTTCTAATTTCGAGATAGTGGGTGAGCTAACTCCCAGCTCCATAAGCTCGACGTAACCACCAGGCTTTGTGGTCTTACGTATGACAAGAAAGTCCAGTGACGATTTCTTAGGGCGGGAGTTGATATAAATTAAATATGGATTACCGAAACATCTGACTCATCAGTTTTGGTCAATCGCTAATGGCTTGAGCCTGATTTCTGCTGTGTATGAAGTCATACGATGACTATTCTCAGTGAACCCCAGTTCAGTAGGATGGGTGTATACACACTTCTTCAAAAGTCCAATCCAGCTCAGCATCATCGGCTTGGAACTTACAGTTCGGTGGGATCCATCCTGGCTGAATCGGACTATCCACCATTCCTTTAGAATGTACTGTTTAAGCAAGCCTTGGAATAATAATACACACCTGGGATCCGTACCAAGAACTTCAGCACTCGGATACTCATCCGCAGCATCAATAACATATTCCCGTGCTAGTGCTGACGTCGAGGATGTGCTGGGGATTCTTGGTTGGTGCCATATGAACCTTTCTATCCAATAATTGTAACATGATCTCGTGGTGCAAGTCCAAGCGGTTCTGTTCATTCTGTTTATTCGTCACTTTATTATCAAGGTTATAAAAATATAAAGCTTCCACCAAAATGAACGTTGTCACTGACTTGCACGAAAGGAATAATATATGGTGGATCTATTTCTAGAAGTTAAATATATCAGTCCGTACATCGTCTATTGGCATGAGATTCTTGTCTGTGCTATAGTAAGCGTGAAATCGACGTCCTGTCTAGATCAGTTCGGAATTTGAAGTTTTTCGAAGTACGACATACCATTCTCGAAGATATATTCGTTGATCGAGCTGGTTAGAGAAGCAGAGCTAGTATCGTACCCAGAAGAGTCATAACCGTTATTGTCGTTCTCAAACTGTGCCCGTACGGGTTACTTTACGTTTCCCTCGTGGATAAATTTAGGGTAAAGAACTAACCAGCGTTGGATCAACCTCGATAATCCGTTCCGCCATTGCTGTTTGAAAGGTGCTCTTTCTGGGAAATGTCGGGGGAACTTTCTCTGCTTTTATCTTTGAAATAGCTTTGGGAATTCCTTTTACGTTTTGCAGGTGTATAGTACAGAGTGCAAGCTTCGAAGTCTACATTATGTAACTTTCTCAATTACTCAAGCACATCAACCGCGAACTAATGGTTAACCCTATGGTTCGTCGCCTTGATGTGTGGCGAAAGCCGGTATATAAAATCCGGGGCTCTCATTTGTCGATGCGATATCCCGTAGACGTCTTATTTCGGGGATTTGTGAGGTGCTGGTTAGGGATGCGGGATTGAGGCACGATTGCACTTCACTCTAAGATTTTGTGGTGGGGTGAAATGTAAGTTCCTTTATATCGTGACAAATATCAAACTACACCTTTTCACAGAATCATATTCTTAGTATTTGACGTTACAAATAAGGCAGTAAGTAAAGTAGAAGAAAGTCTCTGAGTTTGATGCATGCTTCGATAATTCGCCATCACGAATGGCACAGTGAACTCATAATCATCTGAATACATGGTCCGGAGTTTTTTCGTAGTGCGTGCAGCTCCCGGCAGTTGCGACATGGTTGGTTTGTCTTGCGATATGCAGACGGGTACCTCTCTGTTCCCTCTTGATTATGCAATGCCCCCACGCCTTGCAGATGTGCAAACCCTAGCTCACACTGAGACAACATGGGGGAATATATGGGCAAAGTTTTCGAGAGCGGGAATACTGTTGATAGCCTGGATTAATGTTGTGACATACTTTTGGAGCTATTCAGGGCTCATTGAGACATTGGACGTCCCGAAACTATGGATTTCGTCGTTAGTGTCAGTGTTTATAACTTTGATATGCACGGTGCTGTTTCAGAATACCCCGCACTTGTCGTGGGGAAGGCGCATTGACCTATCCATGTATTTTTTGGGATGATAGGGTGTGTGTCTATGTTATATTCCCTTTTAATATTCGTTGCACTGGTATGTATAGTTGGTATTTGTGTAGAGTGGGTATTATCGCGTTTGGTGCCATATGTATATGTGTAGAATGAGGCTATTCTGGGACTGGATAGGCAAAGACCCGAAGGGGAGAGACTGGAGTCCAGCGAAGTGATATGGGAGAGGCGACGAATCGAAAAGATTAATCGAATATAAAGCTAATCAGGATTAGGGTTGCAATAGAGGAGACGAAGTTGACGCTGGTGTAGGAATTTGGAATTGTGGACACATAAGTAGGCTTGACGGCATACCTAGTCTGTCATACGGCTTTTCTTCACTGGTTGGGCAAGCGCCGGCGAAAAAAGCCGTGTGCATCATGTTTCGAGAAATTCAGTTTTAAGCCGCGATTACGTTTGTCAACTCTTCAACACGTTTATACTAAAGTTCTCTTCCTATATTACTCGGGAACAGGCTGCAGAGGGGTAAGGTTTACTCTACTCTAGTATCAGCAAGTGATGATTGGAAGAGTGAAGTGTTGTTGAATTTCTTTCGCTTCATTGCGGGCTCGCTCTTGCTCTCATGCCCAGACTTTTCGCCTCGCAAGCTCCTGCGAAGTTTACACAGAGCGTAGGGGATGGCAGGCGAGATCAGCTCGCTCTCTACCAAGATCGGCAATGGTCTCCTCTGTCCTGCGATAAAGAACCGAACCTAGCTTGGCTGGTAGACTATGGCGCTATAAATGCTAGGCTCTAAGGTTCGAAACCTCAGGCTTGTGCTGTAAACACAGGTGCTAGAAACATAAGGTTCGAAACCTGAATCCCCATTCGTTTGCCCGTATAGACAACTAAAGGTAATCTCCTCCCAGCATCTGTTCTGCTAGAGAGTAGTGTCTAGTTAGTAGCTAATGATAATAAGTATCCAGTTCGTTCACATGTCTGTTAGTACTAATCACTAGTTATCAATCCACTCATTCATTGACTTCCTGTATATATGTGCAATGATTTTGGCTCGGCGAATCGTAAAGATACTCACTCACCCATTCACATTGAATGCGATGTCTCGGGCTGCTCCAACGATACGTACGTACTTTCGCACATCCCCGTATCTGCCCCAAGTGAGCATGGGTAGCGGAGGAAGCTCCGCTGGATGGTGGCAACAGAAATGTCATCGACGTCTGGCCTTCTCCTAGCTTTTAAAAACTCGGGTGCTTCCCTCTTCTGATTCACATCCCACCTTGATTTTCGCCCAAAGCTGCAGTTCTCAAGACCGCGACTTTCCACACACCAAGGATGACAGCAAACGTTTAAACGTTATCGGCATCACCCGTTCCTGATTGCCGGGAAATTCGATATCATCCGGTTATAAGCATTTCCGTCAGTCTTGGGATTCGTTTATACATAATTTATTTCTTAGATGGCCTGGTCGATGTCTAGATGTGTTCGAAGTCTTGGAACCCCGCTATGTTAAGGACGACGAGAGTATCTCCCGAATAAGAAGCAACCTGCGCTATCTGAGATGACGCGGCTCGATTATGCCCAGCCGAAAAGGCGATGTAACTTTACTTCCACTTTTGTAATACTCACCCGTTAACTATTCGCAGGATGAATTTCCCTCGAATTTCCAAAGTTCCCTTCACTGAGAAGCCAAGCTGGAAGCATGTAATTAGTGAGCGAGATTCGCTATTTGCACTGCCGCGCTGGGAACCGGTGATTGCTAATGCACCGGGATCTGCTTTCATGGTTGTAGTGCTTTCGACAGCCAAGAAAATCTTGGGAGACGCCAAATGGAACGTTTGATAGCGAGGATTGCGTGTTCTGCGTTCACTTGCGACGACCTCCCATTGGAGAGCAAGGTTCCGTTGTGCACCCTGAACGCCAAGTTGAGGACAGATGGAGTACGTTTGCGGGGCAAGCTGTGCACTCGTATATAAGTGCGGGGCTCCCAAACGATCAGTTTGTCCGGACACAACTTGCATTTTACGCTCTCAACATGTCGTTTTTCAAGAAACTTACCTCCGACTTCGAGGCCCTGATGGGCGATGAGAAGAAGGAAAAGAAATATAAGCACGGAGACGGCCATGGGGAACGTTCCACTTCAGACTCCTACTACCAAGGATCCCAGAGCCAGTACGCCCAACAGCCTCCCTACCAACAACAACCCCCCTACCAGCCGTATCAGCCACCCAACTACGGCAACCCCGAGTACCAGCAGCAGCAGCAGCACGGATACGGTCAACCTTCCCCGCAGCATGGACATGGAATGCCGCCCCAGGGATACGGCCAACCTTCCCCGCAGCCGCATGCCGATGCTGCTCCTAGTTACGGTCACCAGCAAACGTATTACCCCCCACCGGCGTTTCCGCCACCAGCCGCAGGTAGTGCACCACCTGGATGGGTTGCAAGATTCGACGAAAATTACAAAACCTGGTACTATGTGAACGAAGCCACAAGAATACCGCAATGGGCACATCCCGCCGCTGTTCCTACTTCCTCCGGTCACGGTAAGCATTCCTTTCTTTCACTATTAACCGCTTCTGACATTGTTAGGCGAGCGCGCGCTCGGTGAACATGGCGATCCCTCTCACGGTCCTGCCACCCATGACTTTGGTGACCACGGCGGCGTCGCTCATGGCTACTACGGTGGTTCCGGCCACGACTCCTACGGCCACGATTCCCATGGTTATGACTCCCGTGGTCACGACTCCCATGGCGGAGAGTATCACGAAGAAAAGAAGGAGAAGAAGAAGGATAAGAGTTCTGGCGCTGGGGGAATGGTTGCTGCTGGAGCAGCTGGTCTGCTGGTCGGTGGAGTTGCCGGTGCTGTTATCGCACATGAAATGAGTATGTTCCGTCCCCTACTAGATGAAGTTTGGATAGTCGCTAATATTGGTGGAATTGCAGCTGAGGACGATGAGACCAAGGTGGTGTATGTTCAGCAGGCAGCGATAGCTCCTGTGCCTGAAGAGGAGTCCGGGTCGTCAAGTAGTGAAGAAGAGGGGGGCGATGATTAGATAAGCTCGCACGGATTTTTGGGCCGAGATTTGGAGCTGGTGTTTGGTTTTTCTGTTAGTTGTGTTGTCTACTGTATATCAGTCAGACTCGAGCCGCATCATGAATCGTTAAACGTGTTGACACTAAGCGTTTGTTTAACCAAATACAGTTTCTGGTCCGTATTACTCCAGCTTACTCGAGACTGGGTGTAGTGTTGATAAACGAACGGTGATGTATCTGCCCTTCGTCTCCCGCTGGGTGCGAGCAGAAACTCCTGCTCGGATCAGATACTGCAGTTTCCGGATGCGTGATAAGATGAGATGAGATAAGATGCGATTAGAGTAGATAGTGCGAATGCGCTCTGATCCTGGCCAATTCCTCTCCGCTTGACGATTCCACCGTCGCTTCTGCGCTGTGTTGGCACTGCACGCTGATTCGTCGAGGATGGAAATCCGCTTGTGCCGGACGTTACACAAAATCGTGCTAGGAGATCGGATGCTTAACTCAATCTGTGCTTTTGCATTTTCGTCTGTTATAAACTCTCCTTCTCCCGTCTCTCTCTAAACCCTGCGACATCTACATCACCACCAGTCATGAACATCGTCGCCTCTCTCCTTCTCTTGGCTAGCACTGCGCTTGCAACTCCTACGGCACAAAGAGCTCCTGGGATACAGCATGTCTTGAGCACCTGGAAGGACAGTCCACTTGCTGGGTATCCGACGGATTTCACGAGGGGGATCCTGCCGGTTAGCCCTACAGGCTGAGACAAAATGGAGTGCAACCTAACTGTTGACAAAAGAAACGCGTTCACAGCCATAACGACTACTGGCGCGATGTGCCATTGTATTCCGGTTTGTCGAATCGCGTACTCAGCTCATTGCTAACCCCGAGTAGCTATCTCAGTTGGTGCAATAAGTGTCGAAGCCGACGTTTGGCTCTACAACGATACTCTCTACGTATTACCCCTTCCCCTTGTCCTCGAGCTGACAACAGCTAACGACATAGATTGGCCACGACACCTCTTCTCTCACCGCCAACCGCACTTTCGACAGCCTGTACATCCAACCGCTCGTTAAGCTTTTACAAGCGCAAAATCCGCGCTCCGCCTTTGTGCCGCAGGACACGCGCAATGGTGTCTTTGATGTAGATGTCGGTCAGACCCTTTACTTATGGGTCGACGTCAAAACCTCCGGCACTGCGACTTGGCCGCCGGTTGTGCGCGCACTTGAGCCGCTGCGCGAGCGAGGGTATCTCACAACTCTTACTGCGGATGGGGTCAAGTTTGGGCCAGTGACCGTTATCGGAACGGGCGGTACACCTCTCGAGCTCGTCGCGCCGGTGAAGTCTCGAGACTACTTTTACGATGGACCGTTGCTTTCGTTGGCGGTGCAGAATATCACAAAGGAGATCTCGCCGATTGCATCGACTCAGTTGTCGGCGGCGGTGGGTGAGGTCGGAAGTAAGGGATTGAATAAGACACAAGTTGCGAAGGTGGAGCAGTTGGTTGGAGATGCGAAGAAGAGAGGTATCTGGGTGAGGTTTTGGGATCTGCCCGGTTGGCCGATTTCAACTAGGAATACTGTGTGGAAGCAGATAATGGATGCGGATGTCTATTTGGTTAATGCTGATGATTTGCAGGCGGCTGCGGGTTTGAGTGGAACTGGGGCGGAATGGTAGATTTGTACATACTATTGCATTAATTCTGGGTGCTATGAGATATCACAAGAAGAACTTTGGCCATCTGTACGGCCTGCCCCAATAACATGGAATCCTGACGTCAATTTCACCCGCCAACGGATCTCAACCAAACTGATACCGACGGCTTCGCCGGGGATATAGCAAATATCTACTAACGAAAGATAATAGAGTAGATATTTGCCATCATTAATGCCTCCCCTACTCAGGTGCACTGACCATCAGGTGCCTCGACCAAAGCGCGCAACTGATCCAGTCGTGTAATTCTGAGATCATAGACCTTTCCACGGAGGCTACTCACCACATCGTCATTGTCCACAGCACGACTTATATAGCAGAATAATCGAGCCTCCATCAAACTCCCCACAAACAGCAAGCTCTTTAATTTCCTGGATACCAAAAACGACTTTTGACAACCGATTTGACTCCACCCAGACAATGCCGAGTCTTCACGAAGGCATCCTACTAGCCCGTGATAACAGTGCTCTCCGGCACAATCGCCCAATTGCAAAGTTTTTCCCCCTCCCTCTCTCAATTTAACTGGCTAACACTCACCAGCAACAACATCACGACACATGGCTCTGACTTAGACTGGGCCATCTGCGCACTCCACGCGTTTCTCCTTCTGGGTGTTATCGTATGGACTTACATGACGAACCCTCGTCGGCGGGTGTTCCACTACTTCGCGATCTCGATGCTCTCCGTAGCGACGATCTACTACTTCATTATTGCATCCAACCTCGGTGGTGCTGCAGTACCCGTCGAGTTCCGCGGCGGCAACATTCTGAACCGCACTCGACAAGTCTTCTACGCACGCTGGGTCGGATACTTTATTAATTTCGCGCTGATCTGGTTTGCACTACTCCTGATGAGCGGTGTCGGCTGGGCATCGATTCTATTCACTGTCGGGCTTTCCATGCTCTGGGCGACCATGTTCTTAATTGGAATGTTTGTACGCAGCAGCTACAAGTGGGGCTTCTTCGTCATCGCGATAATCCTCTGGGCCTTGATCATCTGGCAGGTCATGGGTATCGCCCGCAGCTACGCAAACACTGTAGATTCAACTACCCACAGAACCTTCACCCTCCTTGCGTTGTGGGAGCTGTTCTTTATGTCCGCCCCCCATCCCCCACCCCCCACCCCCCACCCCACCCCCACCCCCACCCCCACCCCCACCCCACAATACTAA
>Ga0307512_10003166_pt1 | contig 19511 bp, 31 predicted proteins | sample 14_EM_MG_FD_200267 | JGI IMG/M metagenome (GOLD analysis project Ga0307512, IMG submission 200267) | Populus trichocarpa ectomycorrhiza microbial communities from riparian zone in the Pacific Northwest, United States - 14_EM | ecosystem: Host-associated > Plants > Roots > Unclassified | place... | reverse complement strand
GCCCTCTGCGTGGAGCATAGAAGCAACGAGACTAGATCCCTGTCAGATTTACTTCTGGCGTTGTAAATCCTGCGGAGAACACTGGGCACAGGCGTTGTGGGGTAAATTGCACCCTTCGTTGAAGAATTTTCCCGCAGTAATAGAGCGCGTAATCCGGTTGACGGAGCATACGGGCCTAAGACCGTGCGTGTCACATGGACGACCATGCGCTCAACTAAAAGATTGGCATGGCTGACGTTCTACGACGAGATAGACAGCCCAACACGCGGATTAGATAAAGACTGCTCCACAAAGTACGTACGGACGCTTGAAGGTCAGTCCAGAGAAGTTTGTCCCTCCAAAGTTCCCCACCTATAAACCCTGGACTTGTGTTGTTACTTAGGAGGGATGTGACAGATTGCGCTAACGATGCCTCTCAAAGCGAGGGGTAGTGGGGATGAAGCGAATGGGCGGTTCGCAGCTCCTCCTGTGGTCGGAAACAAAGGGTTGGCTGGAATCAGCGCGCCATCTCCACAGAGAGTTAGCTCGATGACCTGCACTTCGTATTTGCCCTTGACCCCAGTGTGGTGAACGATGCCGGCGTGGATAGTTGTATACCAGAAATGTTTCGAAAGCTTGCTGAGACCGTGCTTAAGAGGGTAACGCGAACGCCGCCCACAGGATACCGAGGGGCTTTAAGTAAGTGAGCATAAATCACCTTCGGAAGTTTCAAGACCAGCGTTTCACTGGCACGCAGAAGAGTTGTTGCGATCGACGCGTTCGCCCCCAAGTGACTGCACCAAACACAAAGGATAAGATAAGAAACCAACGATGTCGTCATTGAAGACGCACGAACTTGTTGGTTCCCAATGTCGAAATCCAGGATAGTATTTCAGAAATGGTTGGTACGAAGTTAGAACATCGTCATGAGCTCCTAATAACTGCTTGCGAGATCCGTAGGGCGTCGCAGTCCTGAGAATATGGACAACGAGGCCTAGCCCAACAAAAAACATGAGTCAGATTGGAACTGAGCCGCCACAATTTCATAACGATACCATTCAACCCTGGGCTGTGTAGAAGAGATGGATCTTACTCACATCATGGAATCTCCGCCTAGCTCATACCATATATAGGTCCGGATATCTGGGGAGTTTCTGAACATTGGGCATCATAATCGCAGTCCCGGGGTATTAGAAACAAGCTTACCCAGATGTTCGAGGGGAGGGGTTGACCATGATGCATGATGAGCCTAGTTCGTAAACACCCAGAGGAACGAGTAGATTGGATTCTGGTGCCACACGTCGTTCCGTCACCGTTCTGGCGAGCCAGAACGTGTGGGTCTGATGCTCCCACCGAACGGATCTAAAGGCGCTGACTCTGTGATCCAGATGTACGGGGACACCCCGACGATGGCGGCAAGCTAGGGTCAGCCAGATGGCGTGATACCAGGCGAGTTATTTCGCGGTGCAAGCAGGAACAAGATTCGGACACAAGTTCATGCGTACTTTGTATCGGTTGTACACCGGTAACTCATTATACAAATCCAGGGTTCAGATACTCCTATAGACAATCCACATGACCAGGGTTAGCCTTGGGCGGTGGTTGCTGCAGGATTGTGTGTGTTTTGGGCGTCGATGTGGGCGAAAGAACGCCGTTTTTCGTCTCTGGGCGCACAGAGAAGGTGTCCCCAGTTGACACCCAAGCGAGTCGGGATCACACAGAGGTCGTGGAACGACGGATAGTACGACTTCCATCCGTGGGAATTAAGGGATGGAGAAGCAATATTGATTCAGTGGCACTATATGTAAGTAATCCGAGGACTCCGGCAGGCGGCTTGAATGCAAGTCTACTTGAACTAGGATCACATCCTTGTTTTCTTACAATCTGATGACATCTCCTACCCGTTGAACCCGCCTGTTGCTCTTCGGTCCGCATCCTGCGTTCTTCATATTCGACCCCCATTCGGGCACCAGCAACCTCATATACCCCCGAACAACCCGGGACCACGAGTTTTTAAAAAGGTCGTGCGCAGAATAGCACCCCCCCACACACACTTCCATGTCTGGCCAGACGACCCCTGTCGAGGAAACTTGCCCATTACTGGGGCACCAGAGGACCGAATCATACCAAACACTAGTGGCTAATGGGAACACTCCGAGGGCGAAAGACCAAGAGGCCCCGAGAGCGAGTCTCGTGTGGATACTAGCAGCTTTATGGTCTGCTGTGTTTTTGGGTGCATTGGATGGTACGTTATTCCGCCGATTTGTTACAACTGGACCCAACTACATCTCTGTAACCACAGGAACTATCGTCGCAACGTTACTCTCTCCTATAGGTGCACACTTCAATCGATCCCATCAATCGTCTTACATCGGGACTGCGTATTTGCTGTCTGTATGCTGCTTCACGCCATTGTACGGGAGACTATCGGACATTCTTGGACGTAAAGGAGCGATGCTTCTGGCACTCTCGCTGTTCGGTTCCGGAACATTATTGTGCGGGATCGCGCCGTCGATGAACGTTCTTATTGCTGCGCGCGCGATCGCGGGCATGGGCGGCGGCGGGTCAGTATTTCAGTTTTCACGTTTTTTGTTGTTGATCTCAATGCCTTCTTCGTTCGCAGCGTCATGACTGGTTAGTGGAAATTACGAGCAGATAGAGTACAAGCGATTTGATGCACCATCATTAGTGTCGTCTATCGCCGCTTCAGACCTGATACCTCTGTTTGTATCTCATATCTTTCTCACCTCGATCCCATCTCTGACGCAATATCCTAGGAAGAAGCGAGGCCTCTATCAAGGTCTAGCTAACGTGTGCGGAGGTCTCGTCCTCTACACGTACACTTCCTAACCTGTTTCCTAGCCTCTTTGGTGCTGGCGCGGGTCTTGGTGGACCATTGGGAGGGTGGCTCAATGACCAGTTCGGTTGGTATGTCTGCTTTCCAGAGGATCTGCGGGCGATAATCTAATGATTTTATGGTCAGGAGATCTGCGTTTCTATTTCAGGCGAGTAATGTACAGCCCTCCAGTCTCAACCACTTATCCTCAATCGATTACAGGTACCTATCCTGGCACTATCGATGATACTGGTTTCAATCAAAGTCAATATCCCGCTTCCAGAGGAAGTTCGTTCCTTGTCCCCTCGCACTAAGCTTCAACGAATCGATTTCCTTGGATCGTTGACGCTCGTGCTAACTGTGGGATCTCTGCTGCTCGGGTTATCCTTGAAATCGACGGAAGAACTCCCCTGGTCACACCCTCTGATATGGGGCCTCATATCTGCCAGCGGTGTATGGGGCGCTGTTTTCGTCATTGTCGAAACCATGGTCGCTGCATACCCCGTGATGCCTATCCGACTTGTCAAACAACGGACACCCCTTGCTGTGGCACTCGCCAACTTCTTCGCGTCCGTCGCTGCTTTTTCAATGTTGTACAATGTTCCCCTGGTGCGCAGTCAGGATCAGCTCACATTGTCGCTCCTAGTTGATCCCCATCTCTATAGTATTTTTCTGCTGTGCGGCTGAATTCATCCACGGATGCAGGGCTCCACTTATTGCCACACTCGGTACGGCGATTTAACTCCCCCAACAACATGAGGCTTATTATTCCATCAGGTCGCTCTCTCCAGCGGAAGTTTGTTCGCCGGATGGTAAGTCGATGTCTGGCGACATTTACCGGTTCGTATCCTATAACCCCTTTAACAGGATGATGCGTAGGACCGGAAAACTGCATTCTTTGACATTGGTGTCAGTGGCGCTCGGTATTATCGCAAGCGTGTCGATTTCCTTGTGGAATTTCCATACGTCGGAGTTCCACCTGTGGCTGGATTTGATCCCGCAAGGGTTTGGAATTGCAAGTATGATCACTACAACGCTGATCGTAAGCATTCGCGCTTCGCGGTGATTCCTGTTGGATTCTATCTTTCTTACCTAACTCGTGATTACAAGGCCATGATCGCGAATGTGGCCAAGGAGGACATCGCTGTCGCCACGGGTATCACGTATCTTTTCCGGACGACCGGTCAAGTGCTCGGGGTCAGCTTGAGCGGGGCGCTTCTTCAGGCCATCCTCACGAAACAGCTTCGGAAGCGGATCAAAGGACCCGAAGCTTTCGAGGTTTGATCCACTTCCTTAGCAGTTTCCCGCCCGTTCACCTGACCCTCGAGTTTTCTACCACCCCCCGCAGATCATCGAACGGATTCGCCACAGCACGACAATCATACCGGAACTCCCGACTGACCTTAAGGTTGCGGCCATTATGTCGTACGCAGACGCGCTGAGGGCAGTGTTCATATGTCAGGTCGCATCCAACGTCCTGGCTTTCGTGTGTTGCATTCCAATCCAGGAGAATCCATTACCGTGCGTCTTTCACCTTGTGCGTTCCAAGTTGACCGGGTATTAATTAGCTCCCATCCCAGAGCCACCATGGAGGAACAGGAGAGGTTATATCGAGAAAGACAAAATGGGCAAAACCGAAACTCACAAGATGAATCGAGTACCCCGTAGGTTCCTTGCCCACAGGCGCGTGCAGATCATCAGGCCTCAGGACGGTAGCATACGATCGAAACGACTATTCTCATTCGCTTTCCCACTTTTCCATCGTTTTATCACGTTTTTATCGCCTCCACAACGTATAATTGTTTTGCATGCAACAGTACGTCTCATTTCAACAACAACACACCCTCTTCGCGTCTCGGTCCATGAATTGAAACCATGATGTATTACGCTAGTGGGAATGTACTTAATAAAGGAGGGAGCGTTTGGATGGTAGAAGCGAGGTTTTGGCGTGAGATCCTGGGTTATGTATCGATACACAAAAAAAAAAACGGAATATCCTCATTGAGTGTCTGGGTGTGGCCGAGAGAGGTGGTGTAAACAACGATTGTGATTGTACGGAAAGCAGCTCCACGACTGCTCATGTCGGCCAATGACCTGTAGGCGTAGGCCGTGTCTCTTGTATCCATCGTCTCTGTTTCTTCTCTACGACATGAACGGTTGTGTTCTTCCCTCCTGTGCCGTCATCCTCCGAGTCTAGGTATGCCCTTCGATCGTGTCTAGCGGGGCACGGGAGACCGTTCGAGGTTGAGACGGTCACTACGGACGCGAAGAACGTGAGGGCGAAGAGGTACGAAACGGCTTTTCGCCGTTTGGGAGTGCTCCAATGTATCAGTCGAGCTACCGTCATTTGCTGTATGTACATCGGAAGTCGCAAAGAATGAACCGGGTGCGTCGGGTGTGTCGAATGATTGGAGAGGCGCACGACCCAGAGGACACAGGTGCAAGTGGGGAGATGAACGAGCCGTAACAGGTGACACAAAAGAAATGGATTGAGTCTGAGGTTCTTTTGGCACGAAACAGCATAGAATGGACTGGGTGCATTACCTTGATTGGAGTGGAAATTAAAATGGCATGTCCCAGCCTCTCCAACTATTCCAAAGGGTTCGTAACGAACAATTGGCCAAGGAGTAGCCAAACGTCGCGTGCGGAGATTGTTTTTTGTTTTGTTTTGAGCTGGAAGCTACGAGGGTCGGAACGGAAGAAGTAAAAACGAGGTATCGGAAATCGGCGCGTACACACCCGCCTTTCCGCACCTTGCTCAATCCCAAACCCCGAATTCTCCTCGAGACTTTTCCCCCTCATCTACACACCCACACCGACCGAAGGGAGAGAGCCATGACAAAAATTGGAGTCCTTCGCGATATCAAAGCCCGCCAAGGCGTAGCTGCAAACGAAATCGCCCGCCGAGCCTACCTCTACGTAGCTCGAAACCAAACCCTCCCTCCCCAGGTCCGCTACCAAGCCCAACTTCAACTCAACACTTTCGGGAGGTACACTCGCCCCACTACCGTTAAAAACCGGTGTACGGAGTCTGGCCGTGGTAGGGGTATCATGAGCGAGTTTGGCCTCTGTAGGGTATGCGTTCCTTGTTCACTGCTCTTTCTGTCGGCATTAACGTATATTCTACGATTGCTAGTTCCAGTTCAGGCTGAAAGCCTTGCAAGGTCAAATCCCGGGAGTGCGGAAAGCTTCCTGGTGACCCTTTAACCGTCTAAACGCTATATACTACTACTCCATCGAGACATTATAAACATAACGATAACCTCTGCATTGCTGCCTGCATTACCACCATAGCCTCTTCCAATGCAAGCATCAACATCCCTTGTCGTAGTGTTGGTATTCATGATGTATGTTCAGTGGACTTGGCGAAATCAGTGGCCCTGAGTTCTGGGTCGCCCCGTTTTCGTCGCCAACGATTAACCACTTCAATGGTCTGCGTGTCAACAAGCAAACTGCATGACGTTTCACCATCAGCCCTGGGCTCCCCCATGCATAAATCTTGAACTCACCTATAACGTCTGAGCCACTTTTCCTAGATATACGCAATATTTCAGTAGACTGCGAACGAGATTTTCTGTACAACCTACTGAAATTTCCCAGTTGGCGTGGTTGAGGATTTCATCACCATGGATCTTTACCGACAACCTGTAATCGTGGAGACAGTCGACGAGATCATAGCGACCTTTTATGGGCTCGGTCAGCTACCACGAGCAGGAAAAAGGATGAGGGTTGGCACCTCTGAACATAATCATCCGATCCCTGATTTCGGGATGCAGTACAGCATCGATGATACTCTCTAAACCAACTGTGAGGTTCAACCTTCAGAAAGGACGGAGGACGCATACCATGGGGCATTGTCCTGTGTGCACTTTGGTCAGAACGATGCTAATTTATAGGTCCACAAATACTGACGAACCTTTGCAACAGCGTTGGACGAAGCGAAGCGGGTAGGCAGTACGAGTTTGCCCTCTTGTAGTTATCCAAGTGATAGCTTTCGTGACGCGTCAATCCTCGCAAGTCGGAACTGCAAGCGTCTCGACGTACGAGATTAATTTCCCGGCTTCCTCACCCTTGGGATCAAAGGCCTGATTCTCTTCGGGAGTCTCCGTTATTGTGGTTGAACTTTGATTGATCCTCGGCGGGGGTAAGGAAAGAGAGACGGGATCAGTGGGAGCGTTTACAGGAGATTCCAAACCCAGCCCGTGCAAGAAAGATGGATTTGAACCTGAGGCAGCCGGGGTGAAGGAGACATTTCCAGAAGCAGACGCAGGGTATGTCGGCTGAGGAGTACCGCTTTGGGGTGTCATAAACATGGGCGACGCGCTGGCGTTTGTGCGCAAGATATCATTAAAAGTATTTTCGTTTGCCGGGACTGAATTACCGAGAACAGGGAAGTCGCACGCGTGGTCTTCGTCCGCGGTCATACTCCTTTGACGTTTGTGGCGATTGGAGGTGGCGTCGTCCGCAGATCGTTTGCGAGAGTTGGCAGCAGGTTGTGAAGTCGAAGCTTCAGGTTGAGTGTTTTGTTTTTCACGTTTGTGTTTCTGGAAGCTCTCCCAGGCCGTATCTGTCTCGGCGCGGTTTACGTAGTTCTCAAAGTCGTTGAGGTTCCAACCGAGCTTGGGTAAAACCCCGCCTGTACCTTCACCAATAAAGGCGCTCAGACTGCGGAGCAGTCCACGTAATGTGTGATTCTCGGCCATAAGATCTGAACCCATTTTTGATGACGAATGTGGGAATGTGCAGTGAGGGGATGACGAACCTCTGAGGATCTGGCGCATCTCAGCGAGTGCGGCATCTCTTCCACCGGATAGGATCTCGACAGATGCTTCAAGATCGCGGATCTGACGAACGCCAAGCCGTCAACCAAATTATTGACTTTGAACCTGACTCGCCATCGGGAGGCCAGCGAGCATGAAAGAAGCACATACTCGTTGCTGTTTCCTTAGGCGAAACTCGCGTTGAGCTATACGGTTCTGATCACGTCTAGCAGCCAGCGAACTAGAGAATGATCAGAAAGAGAGGGAGAAAGTGACCCAAAGTGAGCACAGTGGCGGTGAAAGCGGGGGGAGTGGGGGGTGGTTGGAGAATGCAACGGTTCAAAACGAGGAGAAAGTGGCCGCACTTTGGGTTCTTTTTCCGGCCTGGTTTTGCCGCGCCCGTCTCCTGTTCTTCGCCCGAGCTGTGATAGTTCTGCTCGACGAAATGTCCGCTTCAGCGTCACAAAAGGTGTGTGAGGGGGTTTGTTAGGACCGAACCTCGTCCTGTTCCTGCGACTCGCTCCTGTCTCTGGTTCCTTTGGTTCCAGCCATGGGTTATATGGTATCGCGTGTTGTCAATGAAAGATTTGTTGAGAGGAGGAAGGGTTTGCTGAGAACGTCCTGAGAGGCGGAGGAAGACGGTTATGTCAAGGTCGCTGACACACCCGCTCCAATTTGGAGTGGGGGCGACCCACGTGAGTCCGATCAACGGACCTTTCATGCAGCGAGGCAAGCAGCTATAGCGACTGAAAAAACCACGGCGAGTGCAGGTCTCTACTATCGTTTCTCAAGATTCAAAAAAAGGTGAATTGGGGTTAATATTCCCGAAAATTGGCAGTGAGCTCTTAGCCGACAATCAAGATGGCATCTCTCTGATGTCCACGAGTATTGAGCTTTCTGCGGATGATCCTTCCCCGCATTGGGATGGAGCTAGACCCAACCCTGGTTTCAACGGCGTATTTCTGTGGGAACCGTTCCCAGGCCAGATCTCTCGGAATCCGCAAGTCACCCCGTATCATCCGATGTTTATTCTGACAACAAGACACCTGTTGTCATCTTCACTCCTTCGACAAACCGGGGAGCGGATGACAACGTCGATGATTCGAATCAGGGCAACTCGTTGTCGATCGCGAAACAACTGTCCAACGGGTGCACTTACTCCAAGTACCTGTGCAGGTACCGGAAACCTCGAGCGGGGTCTTGTCAGCGGGACCATCCCCAGATAGCTGATGCAAAACGGCAGCTCGATTCTTTGGTCTCTATCTATATCTGTCCATCGAAACAAGCAACCCGAACCGCCGGTTGCTTTCATTCGTTGCTCTCGAGGACATGCCTAGGAATCCCGCCCAGTGCACTTGCCAACCGGGGAGGTCCATGCTCAAGAAACACACACACGAAACGAGGGAACCTTAGCTCCGTACATCCCGTACCTGGCAGGCCAAAGCATGGACATACCAAACCGTTGACGGTGGGAAACGAGTCGGATTGTACGGTGTTACGGAAAGGAGATTGCTACCGAAGTAAATTACTCCAAGGACCGAGCATGTGCCTGGGAAACACGCCAAAAAGTGAATTTGGACCATCTCGAGTCTGTTGCCCGTAGTCGCCGGGACACGAGGAGGGGTTACCTCGCTTCGAATTGGACCACTGCGGGTTTTGATCAGCAACCGTCAACAGGAAAAAAAAACGACTTACTCCTCTTGGTCCGTTTCTTGTACATGATTCTGTGTCCACATTCTCTACAGCGGATCGGTTCACGAGGTCTGATATCGTTTCTCGCGCCACAATCTGTTTCGAAGAAAGGTTTACTACTGTACACAAAAAAGGACGTGGGGACGGGGTGCACCTGCACAGAGGTACTCCATTTCTAGTCCCATGTGAAGAGAGACGCCGGGCTGGGAACTTGCAGCCGGTTGTTGCTGATTCATGACTGATGGGAGAAAGAGGGAAAGAGGTGATCTGCGAAACTGTCGAGGTGGGGAGGCAAGGGCGGAGTTGTCTTGCCGACCGTGGTCTCTTATCATCCCGTCGCTCTCCAAGTCCATCCACCGTTCCGAATGGCGACCGACTCTTGACGACGCCCATTCGTTTAAAAGCAACAATCCATCGCCCCTCCAAGGTCGTCCGAGGATCTCCCATCCCCCTTCCTCCCCTCTTCCCCCCTACAAGCAATGACCGCATTGCCTTCTTTCGTCGAACTCATGGCTTCCCTAGGCCTCGACAACAAGTCCTCAACTCCCACTCAAGAGTTTTCCTCCCCTGCCATTGTCGTCTCGTCCGAGCACGAGCCCACCCAGGAACACATCTCCTCCAGGATTCGTGTCGCTAGGTATTCTCCCTACGGCGCGCCCATCGTAAGTTTGTTCACTTGTACTCGATCGAACCGTTCCCCCTGTAATGTGCTCCCCAGTCTCATTCTCACCGAAGGAGTGCTTCTACGCTGTCTAGCGATGGAACAGACTCCGAACTCCCCAACCGGGTGTGTTTTTTTACGATCCCAGATCTTTTTTTTTGTCGCTAACACCCTCACAGACCACCTCGCCTCGCCACAGACCTAGCGCCCTGAAGCTCGGCCCAGAGTCAAGGCACAGGCACGTCAGTGACCCAGAATCATCCGCAAACATGCCTATTTCCACCTTTGTCCGACGGAAGACACCCACCTCTTCGCCTGTTTCCCCAACCTTCGCCCACCGCACTCGCAGACGTTCCCAGAGTCCGACCATCAACCCCGTCTCGCTCCCCACCCTTCCCCCTGTCTTTGTCTCCCATGTTCCGCATAGGAGCGATGGATCACCCTCTTCCCCTGCCGAGTCTGATGATGAGAACAACATCGTCCCCCGTCGTGCCGAACGACTAACACCAGATTATTTCTTCCCCGAGGACCGGCATATTGTCATCTCATCTTTCCCCAGAAACGATCTAGTCCAAGATACAACCTCTCGATGTGTATCACCTCTCGCCTGACCAACCTCATCCACGGTCTTCCTCGCACTTTCCGCACCCTCTCCTACATACTGTTGATACTAGGACATTTTTTGTTGGTGTATATTGATGGACAATCTCTCCGGACTCGACTGCCTTCTCTCGTCAAACTCTAGTACACACTCCCTTATGTGCTCCTCCCCATCAATCGACGCCGACATGTCGATTTTGATTATTGCGCGCACCTGTTCGACACCTTTCGTACTTCTCTTTTTTCTCATTTTGTCTCAGCCTCTCGTTTCTATATATCAGCTATCCTCTCACTCCTCATCCTCCTCTCATTATCCCATCGTGTTTCACTGTTCTCTTGCTATCGCTATCTCCGTCCCTCTCTCCTATATCACTCTACAAACACCTCTCACCCTCGCAAATGATCTTGATATCGTGTTCTTTTGCATCCATTCATTTAGTTTCTATGGTCCACTATATCGATATCGTACCATCTCCGGTACTTTCACCCACCCTGTTTCTCGTGCCCTTTGTTTGGAAACCCCATACCACTCGGCCACCTGTTCCCGCCAAGTTCAGTTGCGACTCTTCGGGCGCTTCACGGGTGTTGTCCACACAACAAGAGGAAGCAGATCTGCTTCTCTTCCCCGGAGTTCTACCCTTTCTCCCTCTTCGCCTCGTTTGGTCTCGGTGTGCCATATACAATCTTCAGCAAAACAATCGTACGATCCTGCTTTCTTCTCACAACCTCGTACTGTTATAGCCACCATAGCGACGTTGACAGATCAAGCCGATGTACAGCCTTGCTTTCGGCGACCACGTGTGTGAAACAACGATGATCATCTCCGTCGTCACCGAGAGTCATCGAGCCATGGACGGTCGACAGGCCGGAGCTTAATTGATCGTTTCGCATTTTTTCTGAGGTACGTGGTGTGCGCGCGACCCGGCCGGTAACCAATCAAATCAAACTTAGAGCTTGACTGGGCCTCGCTGCATCTCACGTTAGAAGCACTGGGATAACCTCGTTGTGCGGTTCGGAGCGCTACGAGCACGGACGGGATTTACCATCACGTTGGGGGAGTTGAGAAGGATTTTCGGCCATTTGCTTTTGCCACAACTTCCCTAGTCGTCGTTGCTTCCGACAATGTTCTTCACTAGTTCGCCCGGAAGCGCCATGGTGGTTCCATCGCTCCAACAGTGGGGTAGCAATCCATCCCCCACAACGAAGCCATCGAACCCTTGTCGAGGTGGATTCGGAAAGCACGAACCTTCCCCGCAGCGTCCAGAGATAGTCGCTAACCGCGCGCTCTTTCCACCATCAGTGAGATTTGGATGGGTAATCTAGGCGACGAGCCTCGAGCTTCAACGTCGGCGCCCAACTCACTCAGCCCTACAGTGGGTGGCTGGTTGGGCGCTTATGTACATCGACGCGCGATGGATGGGGTTGTGTCCGTGGGACGTCCCATCGGTGTTGCGCTCGTGGATAACCTGCATGTGTAGTTGTGATGGCGGCGCCTGTACCCCCCAAGCAGTATTACACCGGCCTCTGCGGAAGAGATGGCAGGTTGTTCGTCGATTTCAAGTCGTCCATCTCCATGTCAGATTAAAACCCAGCTGTGATTAGGAACGACCTCTAGGGTGTAAGACTACAGGTGATACGTGTAGGCGATGTAAGAGATATCATAATGACCACAGCCGTGGTACGAAACGATTGAGGGAGAAAGAACACCGCCAAAAATCCTAACATGCCATGAGAGTCGATCTCGATCACACACAAGTTACTGCATGTTCTATCTCTGTCTCGGTCACGAGGATGCCGATCGTAATCGTGACTTTCGTGAGTCTGGTCTTCCTAATCCACCCTTGGTCGCCCACGTCCGGCTTTGGTGGAATCAGAGCCCGTGGCCCACCAAAGAACCAGCGCACTCTTATCCAGGCGGCGAAAGGGGTGGATTGTCGGCGCATTCGGCTAAAATTTTTCGTTGTATAGGTTCGGCACGGTGAATCTGTGGATAATCCCGTATGTGAAAATATCGCTAGCGGTTTTCAACTAACACCCTCACACTCACTTCCGGTGAGTCAGAAGAGTATCTGGGCTGGATGGAAAGATGCCCCACTCTCAAACCATGGTACCGTTCTAGTTTCGTTCGGCGAAAAGTAACTCTAACTGATGCGTATATTGCCATGATTGACGTCGACTCTTGGGACGAATCCAACGTATCCAACGTGGATCAGGAATGAACGTACGCACACTACACCTACACTGGAAACCGCTATCGAGGTTAATGAGCTGCTAATATGACCGACGAACAGCAAGCTAAAGCCGTCGGAGGATCACTATCCACAACACCGTTCTCGTATATCATTGCTTCCCCGCTCCTCCGCGCATATACCACAGCCCAAGCAATCCAGTCAGCCCAGCCCGAGTCAACCCGCCCAGAGCTTGTTTCTTCTCCACTTCTCAAGGAACAGAATTTCGGTATCGCAGAAGGAAATAAGTGGACATTTCGGCGTGAACCTGGGCTCACGGATGAGGGACACTGGGCGAAAGGTGTATTCCCCGTTCCTGACGGACGAAAGGCGAAGTTCCCCGAGGGAGAGAGTCTCGATGACTTGAGGGATCGTGCCAGTCAGGCGATCAAGGAGCTTTTGGTTCCCATTATTGGGGATGCCGTGAAGGAAAAGAAGGAGGACGTTCATGTCGCTTTGGTCAGCCACGGTTTGTGCATAAGCGAGTTGGTTGCTGCTTTGGTTGCGCTGGATTATGAGAGGAGGTCCAGGAGCCTGGAAGTCCCGGATAGGCAATATGCTGGATTGCTGAACACTGCTTGGACGAGAGCGACGATTGACCTTGCGGTTCGTTTTTTTTTTTGACACACTGCCCGTTGCGACTGATGGACGATGAACCGCGCAGGATGTCAATGAAACCGCAGTGGACGAGAATGGCCTCCCAGCGCTCGCGATTAAAGTGACGGATGTGAACCGTCACAGACATCTTGAAGGCTTAGTGTGTTCTCGTTTCCCTTCGTTCCGCTGTGTAGAAACAGACCGTGTTCTGAACGACTCCTTGCAGAAACGTCAGAAAGGTGTCGGTAGTGACGCCCATGATCCAGCTCAGGGTGATATCCGCAAGTTCTTCGGGGGAGGCGTTATTGATGGTAAGAAGGTAGAGCTTGAGGAGGGTCGGGCTGAAAGCAACGCATTGGACGAGACTGTGATTCCTCGTTCGTAGACTGGGACATCGTGGATAGTAGATCATGTACTAGAATATGGTAGACAAGGATTTCCTGAAGTTGACGATCTTTCTTGTAGTGGTTGCCGTACGAGAGGTGGTCAAAGCATATGTCGGTACTGGGTTTCATGTCCCGTTGCGTGGACATTGACATTGACGAAGGAGGCCCATAGATTCGAAGGCCGACTTTGCAGAAGCGTCTCGATAACATTAGCCGTACAAAGCTCGCTACTGAGGCGGCGAAGAGGATGAAACTTCCCTTCGAGGTAGCATCTAGCATACGGTTTGAGCTACGGCACACCGACCCCTGGATTGAATCAGAAAATTCAGGGTGAGGCAGCAGACCCGTCCCACTCGGAGTGTCGTGTCCAGCCTGGAATATCGACATACCACCTGGAACTCGTCGCTGCTACACTTCCGTCTGATTCTTCAATCGCAGCGCCCGCAGTGATGACACTCTCACCTTGTTTAGACACAATACCGTGTATCGGTAGGACTGTCGACAGCCAGGTCCAACACCCGGCTCATCTAGTTTGCAGCCCTCTGAAGCTCGTGTCGTGGCGAGTAATGCCGCTTCTGTAGGCGTCAGCATACTTGTGGATTGGTTACCTTGTAACCCACGATTAATCCTTTTGTTGTATTGTCCTTGTGGCGGCGCGGTGTTCTCCTGGTTACAGCCAGACGTCCCAGACAGCCAAGGCAACGAAGAGAACACAAGTAGTTGAGACGAAGTCGGCCTCGCATCACCCCCTGCTTCGTTTCACAGACATGTCCAGTTCCTCGAACGTTACAGGGAAAGAAGAAAAAAAACAGAACATTCATTCTATATGATATATGAACTGGTGCACCTGAAAGGCAAGTGGTGCGCTCCACCAGGGAATCATACACCCTGTCGGATTGTCAGATACTCGAGATCGGGACGGTTGCGAGGGCACGAAAGCTAGTTTCTCCGTTGCTCCTTCGTATTCCCGAATCTCAAAGGAACGAATCGTCAGTAAATGGGGTTTATGAAAACGATCTTCCCCTCCAGAGAACGACACCCCAGTATCAATGAGCCAAGGGAAAGATAGAAAAACACCAGAATGGTTTGAATTAGACCGCATCGTATACGTCCCTCTCTGTATGATGATTCCCCTTCATTGCATCATTGCATTATAACCCCTTCATACCTGTCCGACGGCGGGCAATTGAATCCAATATCGGCGGCACGGTGGAGATAAGTGACTGCACAACAGTGGTTGTGATGCACTGCGCATATTCGACAAACGGCCATAGGATGCGCTTCAAGTTTTGGATCGTCACGCGTCCTTACAGCTGCAGCTCGAGATGAAGGACCCCTATATCCTTCCCGAGACAGGTACAAACAGTCACCAGAGCGATCAGATATTCAAATCGCGTCAAGGACTCAATTCAAACTGGTGATGATTTCGCCCATCCCGCGCGCCTATACGCGCAGACGTCGGGTAGTTTATATGAATACAAACTGCACAGCCATGAGTAATTGCCTTACTGCGGGAGGGCCAAGCGTAGCACCCATTCATGGGGTCCATATCGGAACGGATACAGCGTGAAGTTGATTCCGTACGTCCATTCTACCCCATCCGGGTTAGGTGCTTGGACCTCAAGGACCAGTCTTATGGAGGCTCCTGTAAGGTCGGATGGAACGAACGGTAAAGGCCAATTTACATCCTCCACGGAATCAGCTAGATCAGCTAGGAACCTGCAGCGGGCGCTGGGGGGCGATGACGTCCAGGGAAAACCAGTTCGGTCGCCGAGCTCACTGTCTGGTGGCGACATGATTGGGTTGGGACGGGTACTCAGTAGTCGCCGCGCCTCAGAGATCATAGCGAGGGATGTTCCGCTGCGCCCTGATCCGCGTGCATATCTACGTGCCTTGATGATCTAACTATGAAACCGGCGGCGCGATTACAACAAGCAACAGATTCAGTGTCTCGGGGACCCCTGGATTGATGACTGTCGTTATCCGTGAATCGGACGTGAGTCTGGAACGAAGCTCCTCCAGCGGCGATGGTGGAAGAACAATCGCAGACGTTGGATGGGAAGGATCGGCATATAAAATGTTTCGAGGTTTGGAACAACGTACAAAGGCAATTTTACTTGCACCTGCTCCCAGTTGAACGTTGTACCCCTCGATCCCAATAGTTTCAGCCGCATATCGACCGTTCCTCCTTCCATCGCGATGATCGGGGCCACAAATTAGCGTCGGTAGCCTGTTCCCCCCAGGGATAGATCAGACAACGGTGTCGGTTATCCAACAGAACTGCCAAGAAGTCGCTCCTGATCCGATGTCAGTTGTGTTCCTCCTCTGTCAAGCCGGGACAGTCGGCCTCCAGCTCCTCGCCGGAAGTGTATTGCGTCCCACACCAGAAGCAGTAGCGGTACGTGATTCGTAGATAGTACAGCACTTGCTCCAGTCTTTGCGGTGCCTGGAATTTCGAGGGGGGTTAGTCCGGAACCGAAAGGTCTCACAAAGGTTAAAGAGAGCGATGAGCGTGATAGGCATGTCACCAATGATTACCCAAACGAAGGTGTGATATTGGGAGAAGCATGCGCGGCTGGCGGCCAAGTCGATGACCGGAAAGGGGAAAATGCAGAAAGCAACTCACACTCAGCCGCAGGTAATCGCCAACTTGAAACAGGGTTTCCTCTGGCCATACTGCAACAGTCTCATCGGGGTCTTTTTGGTCGGAATCTACACCAGTTCTCGCTTGGAGTGGACGTTCTTCGTCGTCATCTTCATCGCTCCCGACAGACACAGACTGTAAGGGTGCGAGTGCATCCGCTTGCATCTGGGTTTTCAGACGAGCAGCCGTTCCAGCGTTGGTCACCGCCCCCTTTCCGGACTTCGGAATATCTGAGGGCGAAGAAGACAACTCTTCCAGTGCTTCCAATAGCCCTGGTGGGAATGATTCCGGAATCGCTGGGTCAAGCCAGAATCGATTGAACTGGATAGATGGAAGGGTAAGACAGGAGATGGAAACCCACAAAAAGGACATTGTCTCGTACCTTGGTGTTAGCCTTCGTATCAAGATTGACACACGTAGTCCTCGCATTTCTCAACATGCCTTCCGCTCTTCGATCTTCGTACTCTCTCCGCGCACGATCTCGGAACTCACCGGCGCTGAGGACTTGGGATTGTTTGGCCATTTTGGCCGCACGTTCGAGCGTGCTCGGGGAAGGGGGTCGTTTCACTCCGCCGATACCGGTCTTGCCTGTGGTGATGGATAGAGAAAGGTTTGGACGCAAATATTGAAGAGCGAGGGGGATGGGAGGTGCAAGTCAGGAATCAAGCACGTCACCAGCGAGGAGCTGTGAGGCTTACCAAACCACTCTTTTATTGGCAAAGGTTCGGAACGATGCTCATATGCCGCAAGTGCCGAGGTTCGAGGTTCAGATGGTGGAGTTGACGTCTCAGCCTCAGAATCGCGTTCTCCAGCGACGCTAGATGTCTCCGCAGGATGAGGGCTCCCGAGGTTCCCGCCGACGGAAGAGGAGGATGAGCTTTCCTCGTGACTCTCTCCAAGACTCTGTCCGGGTTTAAATCCCATCTTCATCATGATCGCCAAAGCCTTGTTCTGTTTCCCACTCTCCTTAGCCTCCTCCTGAGCCTTCTGAATCAAATTTGTCTGTAGACCCTCCTCTCGTGCTTCCAACTCCATTTGCTTCCGGCTTTTTTTCCGATTCTGTTCACTGAGCAGCTGGGATTGTTTCAGAGCCTGTTTCCTCCTCTCGGTGTATGATTTCGGCTGTTGAGGCTTCGAAGCCGTCTCGAGCCGGGCCAAGAACTTGTCTGAGAGATAGTCGCCTTCATCGTCAGACATGGAGATGAAGGTGGTGAACAATGAACGCTAACCACGTGGGACGAATCTCCGCGCAGGCGATCGAAGGACCCCCTGAATGCGAAGGGTGGAGTCGTAAAAGTGCCGCATATATTTAAGGTGATCCAATACGACACAGTGGTAACGTTTTTGGCAAGTTATCGACGTATCACAAAAAGAAACGGAACGCGGCGCCCGACGTTGTAACAATGAAACACAACAGTCCTGGCGTCGCCGAGGAGTAATAACACACGCAGCAGTCTGGGAACCAAAACGTAATTTTCCCGTTTGAATCTCTCCGCTTCTAAACGCAGCCGGAAAGGGACCATAACCGAGGGAGGAGAGAGGTAATGGGACGATGGACGTGGAAAGGGAAATTATGAGTACTGTGGAGGAATGGACGTCAAATGGGGAACAATTTAGGAAGCGGCGACAACAGCATCAGGGGTCTTGCTGTCGGTGGCATCCTTCTCAGCAGCGGTGTCTTCATGACGAGCATTGACGGCGACCTTGACGGCGATGGCACGACCACCGATCTCCTTGCCCTGGAGAGCGTCGATGGCCTTCTTTTGTTCAGTCTCGTCACCAACGTCGACGAAGCCGTATCCCTTGCTCCTTCTGGGTTTGCCCCACCTCCTTCGAACGGTGCGAGCAGAATTGACCTGGATACCGGCATCAGTGAAGAGAGCGGCAAGGCCGGCGTCGTCGATATTGAAGCCAAGGTTGGCAACGAAGAGAACGCTCTTGGAGGGTTCGCCGACCGGATCCTCACCGGCGGGGCGAGGAGGACGAGGAGTCCTGGGCTTGCGCTGCCTCGGCCTGGGGGCATCCTCTGCGAGTGCATCAATTGGGGGATCATCTGCAGCAGGAGCGACGGTCTCTCCTTCACCAGACTTGGGCTTGTAATGGCGCTAAGGATGAGATCAGGACGATTGTGACGGGTGGGAGCAAGGATGCCTACGTTGGTCTTCTTCTTTTTCTTCTTGGGCTTGTCCGTTCCTTCGGTAGCAGGAGCGGTTTCAGCCTTGTCGGTTGTCTCACCATTCGCCTCAGCGTCGGTGACTTCTCCAGGGACAGACTTAGGACCTCGTCTGCCCGTGGACCTCCTCTTGGTCTTCTTCTGCCTGGGTTCCTTGTCCTTTTCTTCCGCTGGTTTAGCGATCTCGACGATTACCGAGCGACCATCGAGCTCTTTCTTGTGCAGAGCCTCAACGGCCTGTTGGGCGGCCTCGATGGTGGTGAGAGCAACGAAACCGTAACCAGCGGAACGACTGCCATGACGAGACCTGCGCTGAATGACCTGAGCGCTGATGCTGTAGATTGAAAGCAAGAAATGAGTGGATGAATGAGAGGAAAAGCAAGATCTTGCTGACATGTCACTCTCAACTGGCATGAAGAAGGCCTTCAGCCCATCATCCGTGGTGGAATACGCAAGATTTCCAGCAAAGACCTGATTGAGAGGAGATTAAGGGGTGATAGCAGGAGGTTATTTGGGAATTGGGTTACCTTGAAGCCGGGGGTCACGACAGAGGTCTTTGAATCTTGAGTAACGGGAAGCACGCCGTTCTCTGGGACTGGGGCGGCAGGGGCGTCAGACATTAGGGGACGTTGAGAGGGTGGGTGAGAGGAATTGAGGGTATTCGTTCAGAAGAAGAGAGTGAACCGGTTTCTTTACTGTCAAAAACTTGGAGGTCGAAGAAGAAGAAGAGAGCGGTGGCAAGCGTGCGAAAGACGGATGACCGTGGGAAGTGGATTCGATCTCCGACGAGGTGGTTGCCATCAGGGGTGAGAACAAGTACGCTTATTGAGATTTTGTCGAGAGGGGGGAGCCGGAGGGGATTTGTTGTGATCTCTTGCCTTGGATACGATACGAGTTCGCTGCCGATGGATAGGAAATAGGAAAAAAAGAAAAAAAAAGAAAAACAGAGGTGACA
>Ga0307512_10003165_pt1 | contig 19518 bp, 17 predicted proteins | sample 14_EM_MG_FD_200267 | JGI IMG/M metagenome (GOLD analysis project Ga0307512, IMG submission 200267) | Populus trichocarpa ectomycorrhiza microbial communities from riparian zone in the Pacific Northwest, United States - 14_EM | ecosystem: Host-associated > Plants > Roots > Unclassified | place... | reverse complement strand
AAACCAAAAGTTTCATAATATTACTAAGCAAGCAATAGTACGTCTATTACATATTTCATTTTTAAAAATAGACTAACTTTCGACTATAAAACAATGTAACAGACTAAGCTATACCCCTTTGGGAATATTATACCAAGTTTGAAAATCCCGCAAAGATATGAAAATAATTTTACTGAGTACATTTCCAGCCAGAGTACACTGCATAATTGAGAAAAGGCGAACTTGAATTTCAAAATGCTCAGAATACTGAGAATGCCATTTCATTTTTTGCTGATGCAGTGTAAGCTGCTTTTTCAAGGCTTCCGAGACCTTCTTTGCAGATTTACTGGTGTGCCATCGACTGAGAACATTCTTATCACAATGAAACTCCTCCAGATGATTCTGTATGTACTCGATTGTGGCTTCAGTATGGTACTGGTACTGTGCCATTAGGTGAAAATACGCTAAGTTCTTGATGCACAACAGGGCTGCTGTGAAGGAAACTGTTTGGCTCGCTGAAGGGTTTAAAAGAGTCGCTGGGAAAACTGGAACAATCATGCAACTGAGTGGTTTCATCTCCTTACCACTCCATTGTGTCACCTGGCTATATCGGTTGTTGAATTAAGCGAGGCCAGGATATGGAGGCATCATCACCCAGAGCTGGTTGAATTTGTCAATTGTGGAATGTTGTTCGAGGAAGGTCGTTACCCAGTCCATCAAATGCTTATGCATACCGAGACAGATGGTATGAAGAATATCAGGTACAATAATAGTTATCGGGGAAATGCATTTCATATTCCAGAAGACCCCTTCTGAGATTCCAACCGCTCGATCTTCCTGATATTGTCTTGCTTCCCGTCTCTCCATCTGTTATTCATTTGGTGTTATAGGTTTATTTGTGGGATCATACTGGATCATTCAATAATTGTAATATGGATATTCGATACGGAATCACGAACTATCACTCATATTTCTGTATTAGATCTACCTTCCACATTAGTTCACCAATTAGTCACATCTCCATTTACCCGACCTTCACATCAATCGATCAACGACAGCGATCAGGCCAACCGCAAATATGATGTGCATTATCTTTGGATCGATAATGGCCGTGGGATCTCTATAGTTAATTGTCACTCCGTATCAGCAGGAAACCTTATTCCTAGTCGCCGACCAAATGACTATTCACTCATGCTCCAATGTTTTGCTCATAGAGAGATGAGGTGCTGTCAATATCAGAGCATCAGACATCTTGAGATATGCAGAGTCATATAGGATATATGTTGATAAACGATAATCAATATATCGGAGCCCAGTTGACCAAATCGACTTATACGAATCAACCCTTAGTTCATCCATGCTGTATTGGTCTGCGCAAATTGGGCCTTGGATTCGTATGTCCGGAGTGGCATGGGATACTCTCGGTTCGATATGCAGCAAAACAACTTGGTTGCAGATAACTGTATATATGGCTCTAATACAGGATAGTCAAGTTCAGGGATCCGTCGTTTGCTGCAATCATCAAACTGTTATGTGCCTGGTGGGTATATGAGAAAGCACCCTCACTGGCTGTTGGTGACATGAACCTATTCATTGATAATTGGCTTGAGATAAGCTCATATCCATTCGAGTTATCGCCAATAGTAATAGTGTTGCAATATGAGCGCATTACCTTGATGATGTAGTTAGCACTCTTGGGAGTTAGAACTTGACTGTCAATGGTAGAGGCATAGGATGAAGAGGCAGTTACTTATGTCGACTCTGAAACAGGCTTTGGCAGTTTTACAATTGTTAAGGGTGTGGATTGTCTGATATATATCAGCGATACCAACATGGAGGAAGGACATCGATAACCTATTATAGAATATACAATCTACTCTAAGATTTAACTACGGATACCTATTGACCTTCTCGTCGTGGAGGTTAAGCCTTAACTTGATCCCCGTGTATTATCTATTAGTTCTGTATCGAAGTCAATGAGGATACTTCTCTTCTGAAGTCCAGAGTTGTACGTTCATCTTCAGTTCTAAATCACGGATATATTTTATACTTGGTTATTCTTAGTACCTTCCTGAAAGCAAGTCATTGATCGGGAAGAGAGCAAGACAATACTTTGGAGTCCAAAGGAAGTCTGAGGATCGGGATGATAGCGTGGTGATTCAGACGATACTTCTGTTGGGATACTCTTTAGTCAGCACTACTCCTTCTGCTGAGGCAAAACTACTTTGCGGTTTCTTTTGAGACAAGTCGATACTTGAGGTCGTCGCATTCATGGACAGTCAGTTCTCCTGTATAAGTGCCGGTTGTAGGAACGATACTCTAGCATCTGTTGGAAGCCTGTGAGTCATCACGATAGTGTAGTGGTTGGGAAGATACATCCTTCAGGCTCTCCTAGAGTTGTGTACATCAACATAGTGATATCTTAAGACAATACTCTTTAATCGATACTATCTATTGGAATCAGAGATTGGAACAGTCACCTTGTGTTCTTTGGGTGTTAATCCTTATACGCATCATGAGTGAAGCCTTATTCATCTTCCTCTTTATCAGTCCGGAACTCATTAGGGGCTTATAATGATTAGGACCTAAGGTTGATCTCCCGGTGTTACACTATGTCATCTCCGTGAGTCGCGAATATCATCTTTTGGATGTTAAGCCGATAGTCTCTTAAATGCCACGACATTGAATTCCCTTCTCCAAACAACAATGATGGTGCTTCGCACACAGGGCGATGGGGCTGCTTGATTGAGTGCTAGTGAATGATTTCGAAGCAGTCAGCAGTCCATGCACAGATGACAGGATAACAGTGCTGCATCCGGCCATCCGCACAAAGCATAAGCTTTCCAGTGTTGACAAGTGTGTTGAGAGAACGAAAAATATGCTCGAAGTGTAGGTGGACGGCTCTGGTCATGTTAAGGTGTGGCTGTGTTGCATTTGTGCGGCTCTGTTGCATTAGCGCGGCTCTGCGGGAGGCACGCATAGTAGTTAGTTCTAGCGAGATGTCAGTTCAATCATCAATAACATTCACTTCTATATGTACAGAGAGGCTATTTGCCCACACCAAGCCCTTCCTGGGAACATCTCAATTGTGGATGTATTGTTCGTTTGTGGCAGTTGTTTTTCCATGTGCTGTAAAGTGATAGTTTGGAGGAACAGGAAGAAGGGTAACAAGGAGGATGGCAAGATTTCAAGGGTTCGATTCAATCGTCAGGTCGATGTTTCCGAGAGTCGAATATACTGGCCATTCATTCTTGTCGCCCAAATAGTTTGCAAGAGGTGTCTGGTCTGAACTTCCGAATAAAGGGGCAATCGTAGCTCCAAGCGGCCACGTTAGCTATTGAAGTGCTCAAAATCATCGTAGCTATGACGAAATTCAACTAACTTACCTGTCCATTCCACCACCAGTGACTTGATTTCACCTCTGAGTAGATAAGTTCCTCAGCTGCATTGAATTCCTTTGCTGGAGCATACAACATATGTTCCCTGAATGCAGGCTGTTTCATGAGGAAATCAATGCATTCAACAGGATTGGGGGGAAAGAAAAGTGTGTAATCATCGTCGCGAGGGTTGTTCAGATCAGCGAAACGATTGCAACAGACCTTGCCCGATTTCGAAGAGTTGATGCCCATTGTGTCGGACATTTCGTGCAACCTTTTTAACAAAGTGTGGGATGAAGAGAATTTGCTGGCAGTTGCCATTGTAGGGTTCCCGCTGAGCTTGTTGATAGCAGCTCTGCTCAAGTTGTGTTTGATTCACCAGTGCGCAGATCGATACACCTGCTCAGAAGAAAACAGCGACGATAGATCTATTTCACAGTTGAAGATATCGAAAGACTCGTGACTGCTAGGCTTGCCGGCTAGACTGTTGCTGAAGAGTGGTGTACCATAAATATGTGTCCAAACTGGAGGTTGCTGTGGATCGATACACATATTTTCGCTGTTGGCTACTGTATCGCTGGAATGATCGATCGCTGGGTGAAGAATAGGGTTCCGATGCGGTTCATGAACAAATGGAAGTAGAAAACAATTGTGCTTGATAGCAAAACCATCATCTGGCAGTTGTTGGCTGATACCTATACTATCCTGTCTTTCTGGTCGCAACGGATGTGAGTGATGTAAGTGCTGATGTAGGAGTACATCTTCAAGCAGTAAAGTTACTGTTGACAAAGATCTATATTCCATTAGCAAAAAGAAATGTCGCAACAACGTTAAGAAGCGTCTCAATGGTCTTTTACCTACTCATACCATTGCAAGCAGGCCGGTCCTCAGAAGAAGCTGCACCTCGATTTGCTTTTTCCAAAGAGGGGTCCGACCACTCCCATAGGATTTGTCCCATCGTCCCTCAAAAGTTTGCATAATGTTTAATCACTCTCTCATTTCAATATCCCTTGGACATCGAAAAGAATACCGCATCTGCATTCAGCTCGTCGCGGCAATTGTTTTGCTCCTTCACAAGATCCTGCTACACTCATTGCCTGACTTATGGTTGTCACTTGTTCTTAAGTTCGTACATTACATGAACAGTGCTATCCCCTTAGATACCAACCTAGCGATGTCATTGCGGGGTACATAAACTAGAGCAAGGACAACCGAGTGAGATATGACAGCAGAGGATGCTTTCAGATGTCTTTGTGATGAACATAAGCGTTCAGTCAACAAATCAGGGTGCTTAGATGATGCTAAGCAAATTGTTTCTGAGGTGAATAGCAGCCAAGATGATGTCACCGGATCAAGAAAACCCCTCCAATCCCACTTATATATTTGCCTTGCCTGCCCACCTTACTTACAATCTCTAGAACCTTCGACACACCCTCCCCACCTCTCCTACTGCATCGCATCACCCTTGACATTATATTCAACCCTCCCAACATATGTTTAGAGTAATGAGCATTTGATATCCATGACTCAATCATTGACCACAGTTGTGAACCTAAAATGTAATGTGATGCCTTCTGGTTGCCGAAATCAATTGTCGCAGACGCTAATGAAATCCAGATACTGATTCAACAAGTCCATGTCTGGGCCGAGAATGCTGATGTTGGAGTTAGGAAATGGGCAGCAGAAACTATGGGGATTTGGAAGGAGAAGGGTGGCTTGACAATGCAATGGAAAGATAACAAAGTTAGGGAGCGCGACTGGGAGATTGCCCAGTGCATGAGCATCAGCATCAAGCAAGGAGTCGACCCCGAGCAAGGGGATCTCCTCATTGATAGTTGCATTACTGGAATCAGTGATCTGGTATCTGAAAGGCCGCTATGGACACGGTACTTGGCAGCCAAGTCTAACCTGGATGGCCAGAAACTCAAGCCTGGACTGATTGTGTTGCCTGAGGTTGTCATTCGCCAAAGGAAGAATATGATCAATGCAACCTTCACGCATATGACAAAATTCGTCCACACTCGTATGTATTCCATCGCCCCGATGTTTCTTCTGCACTTCCTGAGGATGTGTATATATAGAAGACAACAAGGAACTAACCTCGGGTCACAGGTCTTCACCGATAAAGCCGTGCAGTGATGCCTTGACCGAATTCGTTGTGGACCCATTTTGCTTTAACATCGCCTATGGGGATTGTGACATTGCTGGGAAGAAGGACGGTGAAAACAATACTCTGCTATTCTCTTGGCACTGGCCTGGAGATGATGAATCGATAATTCCCATAGTAACATCAATCGTTGATACGTCCATTGTGTCAAATGTGAATGCTGCAATTGCCAGTCTCCCAGACACCATCTGGAACATCCGAGAGCTTTGTGGCTGCTGGGAGGAACCTAATAGATATTGTGGTCCACACGCCTGTAACGTAACCCCATTCCTCAGTTACAATACTGCTGCCGGATGGGTAAAGGGGGTGATGAAATTCAACAACCCAATGCTTTTTTGTGTCGTTTATGGTGGCCAACAAGCCGAAGGCACATCTGGTGCGCAGACGGCTGTGCATGGTGGCCGCAGCTACCTTTCTCTGGATGATATCCTCCCACCTCCAGCCGAGGATATGATCCACAATATGGTGCAAGAATCAGATGATGATGCTGAGATGTGCCACCCAAATCCAAGAAGCTTCCCAACGACGAAAATAGGTTTCCAAAAGTTCGAATCCATGCCTCACATGAGAATTATCAGACAGCAGTGATACCTTGAAGTGATCCGAAACCCTGTTGTTGGTCTCTTTGCCGATCACGAGCGAAGTGTTGTTGCTGATGAGGATGTGGCTTGGCTACTCAAGCATGATCACATAGTGAATCCTCCTGCTGCAGGCACCGTGGCTGATTGGAAGTGTACAAGCAGCCGCCCAGCTGCAAATTAGTCGTTCTGAGGATGGAATGCACTGGCTGGATGGTTGTTCAATGATTAGTGTTGTGGGTTGTTATTTTTCTGGCACTTTGGAGGGTGGACCAATGAGTGATAATTTGGAGTTTTTTGGAGAGGTTTTGGGTCACTTTTTGGTGTTTTGTGTATTTTATTATTACATCGGTCATATTCATGAATGAAGGGCTGTGGTGAGATCACAATGTTGGGATTAATCGTTGAGACCCTTGTGTTTGGGAAAGGCATTGTAGTAGTGATAGGACTCTGTGGATGGCTATCATGTAATTGGTAGTTCGGTATCTTTACCCAGCTGAAGTTAGCCCAAATAATTAGTGAAACGCGAATGCTTTTTAGCTTTTAGAGATACATATTTTCATCGGAGAAAGCTAATCAACAACCCAGCGGAATGCTTGTCGCCTGCCATTCTTAGTTACGAGTTCCCATCCATGCAAGATGTTGAAACTGTGGGTCACAGGACACGCCAAAATCGTTGAATTGTTGACAGGAAAAAAAGACGCATCCCGACGATGCTTTTAATCATCTGAACACTTTCTTTCCTTAACACAACGCTTTAATTCATTTACTATATATTCATTCACATTTCCTTTAGTCACTCCATGAATTTTTTTGGACTTATCACTTGCCTCCTTTTCAAACCATGACACTAAGGGGCTGCACTTCTCCTCCTCCTCCCTTTCCTTCCAGCACCAGGAGAAGCGGACGATCCATCCAAGACAAGGATCTCGATGATAATCTTAGCACGATACCCGACAATTATAAAGATCCTCGCGATGACGATTCAGAATCTGATAACGAGCCTATTTGGCGACCATCTAGGAACGCAATTGGCGAGCAGCCATCAAATGATTCCCTCACGTCATCACTTGGAAAATGAGTTGTGGCTACTCCATTAACTACTATGTCGGTGCAACCCCTACACCCTGAGCATTGGGAGGGCTATATTGTCTTGGAGGAGGATGATAAATGCGAACCCACGCCGCTGGCACCAAAGAAGGCATTTGTTTAAACCTTTAAACAATTGAATCTGGCCGCTAATGTATATATGCACCACAGGAAGGATTCAAATGAAGCCGGTGAGCAATTGGTTGCACGGACAGCTGGAAATGTGTGGCAATATGAGCGGTTTGTTGACGACATGACAGGCCTCATGGTCAGCACAGAATACAACGCCCAGATAACTCTTTCAGGCATTCTGGCGATGGTCATGGCATGTGTGAAGCCTATATGTATCAATTATGCGATGTTTGTGAATCCCTTTGCCACAAATGCGGTGAAGACCGCTCAGATTCATATTTGGTGGTATGAGAAAATTGCCAGGATTGATTGAGCTCAGAGAAACTCAGACCCTCCAACTGCCTACATTTCAGTGGTAAATGAATCATCTCAACAATTTTTTTCATCGCGGACATTGTGTTTCAGCCTCTCGCAAAGATTACAGGCTGCTGTGCAGCATTGGTATACCACTGCAAGACCTCAATCGACTCTATGTACACATTTCGAACGCAGTCGCCTACTGAGATCCGGAAAACAATTGCCTGGCGATGGGTGAAGGACACATATACATGCCCCACAAACGTTTGTTACGTAAGTTCAAAGTTCGCTTCTTGTTTAATCATTGTCTTGACAATCAATTCAGGAATGCAAGTTTTGATTTGTAGTGACTGATATTGTGGATGGTATTCACTGGACATACTTCTATGGCATAGGACTGATGGGAATGAAAGATAGATCATTGATTGATAAAATCAACCCGACATTCATTCTGCTCACTGCGACTACCACCAACCGTTGTCTGTTGGCCTCGAAAACAAGCGAGTTCAGGGTCCCGCCACAGTTTGGCCCAGGAGGTGGCGCACAATGTAAGCGCAATACGAGAAACATCAATCACGGGGTTAATAATGCATGCAGAGATGTATTTCGTCGTCGCGATGAGGATTTTCAGTCAGCTTCGCCACTGGTTGGAGCCAAAATGATCGACAATATCCGTAGCATGATTCGGCGAAGGATCCACTCAACTGGTACAGACCCAGCGATGGCACAACATCACAACAATCAATGTAGCTGTGATGAGGACTGCATTGATTACGTCCCGGACGAGCTGAAAGAGCAGCCCGTCAGTTCTTTGAATTGTCTCTGCAGCTTTGTTGCTCCAACTGAAGCTAGCACGTAATTCTCACCTGGTCTGCCTACAGGCGGGTCTGCCATCGCCAGCAGCAGCCAGCCCATCCCCTGCAGCAACAGCCACAGCAACAGCAATGACATCACCCGCATCACCAACATCACCAGCATTGAGAATATGGGATTTGTCGATGGAAGTACGATTGTAGAGGGTGCGATGCTGCTTGGATGTTATAAATGGTTTCAGTGATTGGATTCAGGATTTCCTTTGTGTGCAATTCTATTCTAGGTTTCATCGATATATCATAACAGTAGTAAATGTAATTGATATGATGGTGTCGTGAAGTCTGATCCCAAATGCGTGAAATCATAATCGTGATGATGCATAACCCTCCTGCAATGGTTGAACTGCAGGTACTGAACGATCTTGTATCCACAAATTAAATATCGTGAACCACTTCTGCTTGGTAACTATCATTGGTCAAATTGTGTGATGAGGGTCTTTGAAAACAAGAACTATACGCTTCATTGAACGTATGGAGCAAGTGGTATCAGCATCTCGAGGACAAATCGGATTGGGCCATGTAGGAGTATGCCGAGAAATGATTTGTGATATTGCCAATGGCAGTGTGAACCGTTCGTCAAGTGCTTGTTGTCACATTCGCAAATGTGGGTACAGTGGTTGTGACACTTGACAACAGCATGGCATCAACTCACAGAACACTCAGGAATGTTCAAGCAATGCTGTACTTCAGAGAAACCTGATTTTATTTTTTTGAATTTGTGGGTACAATACACTAAATAAATTTAATGAAGGAAATTGAGTTTTTGCTGATGTGCAAGGAGAGATTAGCCTTGTTACTAGCTTTTGGCGGTCATCATTCGAAAGGGTCTGAAAGCTACTGGCATATTCACCGGGCGCAACTTGACCAGCCTGTTCAGTGAATAGCCCTTGGGCAGCTGATTGGCGATCCACGAGCTTGGTTGTCAGTGCTACTGAACAGGGCTTGAAACTTGCAAATACTCACTGCGTGAATAGCTGCATTTGAGACCTCAAACTCCTTGATTGCCATACTGGGAATGTTGTGCACTTCCTTGTAGCTTTCCTCAGACAGGTTGTTGACAACACCTGGGAAGCAGTCCGCGCCAAGAATGCTGCACAAGAATAGATCTCGGGCAATGTCCCACTGATCCTTTGGCACCCTGATGTCGCCCACCATATTCTTTTGCCAGTGGCCAGTATCGATGTGAGACCTATTCAGCTTGTGCATCTTGGTGTTGCCGAAGTCAGAGAGGTTGCGCAAAGTCAAAGCCAATACAGAAATGTTGCTCTTACCTGCTGAGCATAGTGCTCCTGGTACCCTGCAGGAGTGTCATGGGGTGATTGCAATGACGATTTATTGCCAGCTAGAGAGTTTAATGTTGGATGTGGCTGTGGTTATTACCCCCCTGAGTTGCCAGGAGAAAGAGTGATCGATTGTGTCTAGGTATTGTCAGTCAATGCGGTGGTGGAAATTTTTGCTTCTACTTGCCCACCGCTGGTTGTTAGACAAACTGGGGGTTCGCAACTAGAAATAGTTAGTCGAAACCAGGGATGGTCCTTTGTGCTTCTACTATCCTGTTGCTGGCTGCTGGAAGGACCAGGTGTTCATGCCTAAACATTGTCAGTCAGACACAAATGTCAAGCTGGATGCGTCATTACCCCTTCTTGGTTGTTCAACCTGGAAGAATGACTACACTTATTTAATATGAGGGTTCTTCAATGTGGGGATTGCGGTTCATGATCATCGCAATCACAGATCTGCTTACCTCCCAAGCTCTTCTTACCACCATCATTGCCCCCGGATTGGTGCCACTGTCAGCCATTTTTTTTTGGAGTGAGTCCCACGGCTACTGGCACCGGAGTTTTGATGATCATTGTGGCTGCTGCTGCCCTGGGACCTGCCACTGGGATTTTGATCAGTGCAGCCACTGCTGCCTCCGGAATTTCTAGAATGGTTGTGGGTGCTGCTGCCAGATCTGGTTCCATGGGCCTATCTGTGCATTGTATGTTTCTGTGCAGGTTCACGTTGGGTGTATCGGCTTTGGATGTACACAGAATCCATGGCTCATCACCGTTTATCATATAGTGCATTTTCATATCCCATCAGCTTAAAATAACCTTGTTATTGGGATAAACAGACCCAATAAATTTGGTTGCTGTGTTGTGGTTATGGTTCATGTGAGAGTTGAAGTTATGCTGCAAACTTGTCAGAATCGGGTTCATTGTGAGAGTTGAGGTTATACCGTATACATTACATCTTCCGTCTCAGAGTTGATGTAATTACCATATAGGCGTGGTTGCTTCTGGTGTCAAAGTAGGGTAGTTGTCACTAAGGGTGATTGTCAGAGTTAGGGTGATTGTCAGAGTTAGGGTGATTGTCAGAGTTAGGGTGATTGTCAGAGTCAAAGTTATACCGTGTACATTGAGTCTCCCAAGTCAAAGTTGAAGCAATGCTGCATTATAGGTGGGGTTGCTTCCCGTATCAGTATAGGGTGATTGTCAAGTTAGGGAAATTGTCAGAGTTAAACTAATTGTCAGAGTTAAGGTAATTGTCAGAGTTAAGGTAATTGTCAGAGTTAAGGTAATTGTCAGAGTTAAGGTAATTGTCAGAGTCGAAGTTATATTGTATATGTTGGGTTCTCCCCAGTCAAAGTTGAAGCAATGCCATTTTGTAGGTGAGGGTGCTTCCGGTAGCGGAGTAGGGTGGTTGTCAGAGTCGTGGAAAATGTCTGAGTCAAAGTTATGCTGTATACATTGGGTCTCCCAAGTCAAAGTTCAAGTAATGCTGTATTATTGGTGGGGTTGCTTCCTGTATCAGAGTAGGGTGGTTGTCAGCGTTAGGGAAATTGTCAGAGTTAAGGTAATTGTCAGAGTTATACTGTATGTGTTGGGACTCCCATGTCAGAGTCAAAGTTATACTGAACTTTCCCATGTTCAGAGTAAGTTTTATAGGTTCCATAAGTTAGATTTGATATTATACCACATTGTTAAGTTTTAGTAATCTGCCAATCTTCCCGACTATATTCTTGCCCACAAACCGATATGTTGGGCCACCCTATGAGACCCTTCCCCCACAACCACTCTGGGATCTCGCTCTGCAGATCCTAACACACAGGTCGGTCTTGATATCGCACAGTATCGTCTTCACTGCTGTCTGAGTTGACGGGGCAGAAACAGTCACGAATGGTGTGCTCTCGCAAGTCCAGCCAGATCTCTCCACCAGTGCTCGGAGGGAAATTGCTACTGACCCGAGCTGAGGGTGAACAAAATGAAGGCATTATAATTTGAATAATGCATTGCAAGCAGTATTAGCAACAGGTCCGGGTTTTGACTAGCTGTTCAATTCGGTTTGCTTCCAGACCAGGCCAAGTACGCGACGGGCTTTGTCTTGGCGGGGTTGTTACCCGGACCGGACATAAACCCGCTGTTTTTTGGCCACATTGTACCCGGACTGTGGTTCCATATTATGGTTCCTGCCACTTTGGCTCCAATTGAGTATATGAGTTGTGATCATATCGTGACATGATCAATACGTACATTGTCCAGAATCAACGGCTCTTTCACCTTCGACGTTTGGATTGGCGATCCGAACAATAGTCGTAGAGCGGCTTTGAAAAAACGCCCAATTTTTGGCGGAATTGGCAGGTTGTTGATAGCGACTAAACGAATATTGGGCGGATTGCAAATCTGAACGCGGAAGGTGAAAGAGCATATAATTCTGCACAATCTACGTATTGATCTTGTCACAATACCATCAGTACTCAGATACTTAATCAGAGCCAAAGTTGTGAGTTTGAAATGCCGGGTTTTTGGTGGCCCAATTGCAACGGTCCGGGTTTTCGTGGGGTAAGACCTGTTGCAACTGTTCGGTTCCGGTTCCAACCCTAACCCGGAACTGTACTAGCGGGTTGGAACCGTCGCTAACACTAATTGCAAGTTGTATAGCATCATGACACTGCGAATGGTTGGAGGTCGATGGGATCTGTGGTGCAGCTCTCCAATATATGGGAGTGGGTACCAAAGAACTTTCTCGAGATACCTTACCCAGTTAAGTGTTTGACGACGCATATCCCTATGGGCAGTAGCTCATGTTGGTTAGTGGTTATTCCCTCATATTCCTACCAAAGCAGCTGAGAAAGGTTTGGTTGAACCCTGTGTGCCACTCTTATCCCAAATGCAGTTTGTGACTAGTGTTAGCAATGGTTGCGGGTTACCCGGCTTTGGTCCGGGTTGGAACTGAACTGAAGACCCTGGTTCAGATCGAGAACTGCGAAGCAACCTGAACCGGTCAACTAGCCCAGGGTTGTTACCTTGACCCGACATAAACTGTCTGGTTTTTGGCAGGGTTGGAACCGAACTGCAGTTCCATTTTATGGTTGTTGCAACTTCGGCTGCAATTAAGTTTTTGGGTTCTGATCGTATTGTAACATAATCAATATGTAGATTGTGCAGTTTCGACCTCTCTTCCACCTCCCAGTTTCAGATTTGCGATCAGATCAATATTTGTTGAATGGCTGCGCGATAATGCCGTATTGTATGCGAAATGTGCGGGTTTTCGATTGCGACTCAACAAATATTGGTTGGATCGCAAATCTGAAAGCGGGAGGTGAAAGAGTGGCTAATTCTGCACAGTCTAACAATTAATCATGTCACGATATAATCAGAACTCAGATACTCAATTGCAGGAAAAGTTGTAAGGTTGAAATGCCAGGTTGATGGTGGTAAAACCAGCCCAATTCCAACAGTCTGGGTGTTTCATGTGGTAAAACTAGTGGTAGCAATGGTTCCGGGTGACCCAGCGGCAGTCCGGGGTTGGAACTGGATCGGATGGTCGGGTCTGGGTTGTTACCACGAAAACAGGGGTTCCCAGCTTGATTGGGGACGGGTTCGAACCAGACTGCGGTTCCATTTTAGAGTTCCCACAACTTTGGCTCGAATTAAGCATTTGAATTCTCATCGTATCGCAATATGATCTATACGTGGAATGTGCAGATTGATGCCCTGTTTCATCTCCCATTCTCAGATTTGCGATCGGATCAATCTTCATTGAGTCGGTTTGGAATTAAGCCAAATACCATGCCAAAATCACAGGGTTTCCATCACGACTCAACGACTATTGATCCGATTCCAAATCGGACAATGGGGGACGAAAGAGGGCATTACACTGCATATTTCACATATAGATTATGTTGCAATACGATGAGAACTCCAATACTTAATTGTAGCAAGAAATGTTGACTGTTGGGAAGTGGGTTTTGTGTGAAAACCCGTTGCAACAGTCCAGTTCCAGGTTGGAACCGGACCCGGAACCGAACCGGCAATTTGGACCCGTTGCTACCACTGGGTAAAACTAGATGCAACGGTCCGGTTTTGGGTGGAACTGGAACCGGAACCTAAGTGGGAATTTGGACCCGTTGCTAACACTATTCGTGACCACTAGTGTTCCTGGATCTAAAGTAGAGTAAGCAGTGAGTGTCAGCCATACGAAATTGGCACTGTGCTTGTCAGAAGAGTAGGATGTGCTTGCCAGAGCAACCAGTCAGAACAACCTGTCACAGTGACCTTCTCAGAGCAACCTTGTCAGAACAACCTTGTCAGAGCGACCTTGTCAGAGTGACCTTGTCAGAGCAACCTTGTCCGAGTCACGATGTCAGAGCGACCTGTCTGTGCAACATTGTCAGAGCCGAGTAGTGCTCGAGTGGCATATGCTACCCATAACTGGGACATGCGATTGAAATGGATGAATCAATGACAAGGAACCAATGTAGTTTACCGTGTGGCCTGGGGATTGGGTACATGAATCAATGTCACGGACCCATTGTAATTTACTGTGTGGTACTTCTGCTGATGTTGGCAACTTGATGATGGGAGTGTATAGCATATATATAGGTTGTGGAGTACTTTGGTAGCACCAACACTGGCACTAGAATTTGTACTCTCATACAGCATAGAATTCCATTCTCTACCCACGATGTTATCTATATAACTACACTACAATGCATGCTACAACTGGCCACTCGTCCCAGAGCCTGAGACAGTGCCCATCCAATGATTATATATCCATTAACGAGACTAAGAGAGGGGTGGCAACTACTCCATGTATGGGCTCAGCAGCCAAGCCCTTCAAATGCATGGCAAGCCAAATGCATATTCGGAAGTGTTAAAGCATCCTTTTTTGGCATTCTGAGTGTCTCTCATATCTTGGGAGCTAACACACACTAACAACAAACTTGAGCTTACAACTGGGTGGCATAGATATCTCGTTGGATATGACTATTGTGCTTCCACACTGCATTATGATTTTGTTCGATTATTCAAGTCTTCTGGGGTTAGTCTGGGCTTGTATCAGTATTGAGGGATTTCGGCAAAGTTTAACATCAGGGTGTCCTTTCAATATGGTTTCAGCAAGTACCGCAAGCATCGTTTAGTGTCGCCTTGACTGTAGAGTAGTTGCTGGGCGATATGCTTGAACAGCACTTACCAATAGAGATTTCACAATGTGATATAATGAAGACTTTTTGTCCACCGAGCATGGTCATGGCACACTCTTTGGAGAGTCACTGTCAGAGTGGTTGTCGGATTGTTGTCAAAGGGCTTCTGTCGGAGCGGCTGTTGTCAGAGTGGCTGCTGTCAAAGTGGCTGCTGTCAGAGTGGCTGCTGTCAGAGTGGCTGCTGTCAGAGTGGCTGCTGTCAGAGTGGCTGCTGTCAGAGTGGCTGCTGTCAGAGTCACTGTCAGGCTGGTCGGCAGTCAAAGTCAGTGACCAAATCACTCCATTTGTTGGTACTAGTCATCTATACAGCCTGATACCTTCCAAAAAGACAACCGTGAGATAACCCAAAAGCGACCCCAAACCCAGAGGGGTGAACCCGGAAACCCAAACTGAGACCAAAACTGTTAACCAGAAGGAGAGATCCCAAACCCAAGAACCAACCAAAAAGAAAAACAGCACAGACCCAAAAGTGGAGAGTATAGAAAGATCACAAATTAACTAACATTCATTACTACATCATTATATTGGCCAATCACAGCAGACCAGCGTGCCTGTGGGGAAATCTTCCCAATCAAGGTGTCATATACTCGATCAGCATTGAGATTAATGTCCTCACTGGCAGCGTTCTGGAGAACCTCCAGCACATATAGCATTAGTGATCGCTTCATCCGCAGGGTGTGATCAATCAACTGATCGATCGGGGAGAGGTTTACCAATCGAGTTGTGCATTCCGTGTGCTGTTATCCAATCCACCAGACATGGGACCATGCCTGCTGTTCGATTGAGTAATGTATACCCCGTTCTACCATGAAAGATTGTTGGGAATTATAATGTAAGTTCAAGCCCTGATTGCTTGTCAGATGGGACAAGACAAGGACCCTCACCTGCCTGCAGTTGATAAATGACTTCTTACTGGAGGCATGCGGATTGGCACTCATTGAGCTATGGATGGCAAAATGATTGCAGCCTGAGAGGCAGCAGTACTGGGCACAGTTAGTATTATTGTCATACGAAGAGTGGATGTCAGAGTTAAATGCCAAAGTTGATGTGTGTCAGAGTTAAATGTCAGAGTTGATATGAGTGGCAGAAAGTGGGATTGTGAAGGAGTGCTAACCTGTTCGACGAGGCATTGGATAAGTGGCCAATATACCCACAGAATCACATTCTCTCCATTGCCATTCGCTGTCAAGGTGTTCTGGAGATAGTGTGTAAGCCAAGCCAACTTTGGAGCCCGTGAACTGCAATACAGCCTTGATCTGATCATACGTCATACCCTTGACCTTGTCAGGCAGAGGAATTTAGTTCATCTTCCATAGGAAAGCCTTTACAAACTCAGAAATAACCGTCCTCACCATGATCAGGTTCGGTCTGCCAGTCTCCTCAACTCCAGAAGGTAAGGACCCTAATTGTTTCAAGGATGATTTTTCCAGATCCAACGAGGCTGGGCCAACAATAAGCGCTATGGAGATAAGTTGAATAAACAGCCAATGAGGGCCAAAAGGCTTCATCTTGCCTAATGTTAGAAAGGGTTCCAAATTCCTGGTTTGGTTCCGGTTCAGCTTCCACCCAGACCCTGACCATTGCAATGGGTTTTACCATACCAAATAATTGGACCGTTGCAAGTGGGCCGGTTTTACCACCACAAACACTGTAGTTCAACCTCAGAACATTTGCTCCAATTACGTAACTGAGTTCTGATCATATTGTGTCATGATCGATACATACATCAGCAAAAACTTGAGTTCCTTCATTATATTGGTTAGTTTATTGTACCCACAAACTCAAAAAAATGAAATTGAGGTTTCCATGAAATATGGCATTTCTTTAACGTTCCAGAGTATTCTGTGAGTTGTCGCCATGGTGTTTTCATGCGTCAAAACCAGTGTGCGCATTGTTGCAAATGTGACAACGAGCACCTCACGAACGGTTTACACTCCATTTGGCAATATCATATATCATCTCTTAGCATACTCCTACATTGCCCAATTCGAATTGTCCTTGCGATTATGATAGTACTTGCCCCATACATTTAATGAACCATGTAGTTCCTGTCTTTGAACACCCTCATGGTTTAATTTGACCAATGATAGTTACCATGCAGCAGTGGTTCACAATGTTGAATTTGTTGAAACAAGATCATTCATTACGTTGCAGTTCAACTGTCATGGGAGTGTAAAACATCATCACGATTATGAATTCACCCATTCGATATCACACTTCAGGAGACCATGAGATTGATTATATTTACTACTATTACTATATAACGACGAAACCTAGAAAAAAATAACACAAAGGAAATCATAAATCCGTTTACTGACACAATTCCTAACCTGCAAGCAACATCACACCCTGTACAATTGTATTTACAACGACTAATCTCGCATGCTCAATGGTGGTGATGTTGGTGAGGCTGGCGATGTTGTTGCTGTTCATCAGCAACAACTCTAGTTTCGGTCAGAAACACCCGGGTGTCCTGGATGCCTCTGACGGCTCTGACGGAACCTTGTACCCTCTGAGTAGTGTTAGAAATGGGTCTGGGTAACCCGCCAGCAGTCCGGTTTTTGTCTTGCGGTTCGGTTCGGTTGGGTTTGTTACCCGGCCAAAACCCCAACATGCTGTGTCTTGGCGGGTTTGTTTCCCGGACCAGACATAAACCCGCGGCATTTCGGCCAGGTTAGAACCGGACCACGGTTCCAAATTTACGGTTCCTACATTTTTGCCTCCAATTATGTATTTGAGTTCTCATTGTATCATGACATGATCAGTACGTAGAATTTGCAGTTCTGGCCGCTCTTTCACCTCCCTCTGTCCGATTTGCGATCCGACTGATATTCGTTGAGAGGCTGTGAAAAATGGGCCCATTTTAAGCGAAATTAGCGGGTATTCGATAGCGACTCAACGACTATTGGTCGGATCACATATCTGTGATCGGGAGGGGAAAGAGCGGGTAGAACTGCACAATCTACGTACTGATCATGTCATGATACGATCAGAATTCAAATACTTAATTGGAGGCAAAGTTGTGATGTTGAAATGCCGGGTTTTTGGTGGTAAAACCGGCCCATTTCCAGTGGGCCGGGTTTTTCGTGAGGTAAGAACCGTTGCCACGGTCCGGTTTTGGGTGGAACCGGAACCGGAACCGACCCGGGAATTTGGATCCGTTGCTAACACTACCTCTGACGGAGAATTACAGGGTCGCATTGCATATGTACTCCTTTACTTCGTGGTGATGTTTACGCACCATCATAAGGACACGTGTGTAACTGTCCTCGCAGTGGCTGCAGTTATGCTGAAGCCGTTTACACAATGCCTGGCGATGTTAAATCATGGCAACTAATCATTCAACGATGTTCAAAACTTATGCATTCAGTTTTATTCTCATCTATGTATCTATGTATCTATATAGCTACCTATCTTCACACGGTATATCTGGACTGGCAGCATGCGGTGATTGTCAGCAATTCAAGGTGCACCTGAAGATGACGATGAATATGTACTCCCTGTCGCTCAGATCACCTGCGTTACTGCTGTTTTTATGTACACCCGCTGTCGCTTATTAACGATGTACTTCGAGGCCATGATCGAGCGAGTTTGGAGATGCATTTTGAAGCCATGATCGAGCGAGTTTGGAGATGCAGTTGGAGACCGAGATTGAGTGAACTCAGAGATGCCCTAGGAGGCCGTGATTGAGCGAGTTTGGAGATGCACTTTGATTCCATGATCGAGTGAACTTAGAGATGCACTCCAAGGCCGTGATCGAGTGAGATTGGAGATGCACTTGGAGGCTGAGATCGAGTGAACTCAGAGATGGACTGCAAGCTGTGATCGAGTGAGTTTAGAGATGCACTTGCAGCAGGCTATGATCGAGGGAGATTAGAGGAGGACTTGAAGGTGGTCGATCTAGAGGCGGTCAATGGGAGGTGCGCCAGGTGCTGAGACTCTATTCATCGGGTAGTTAACTTGAAACGGTGGGAATGGGCTCTTATGAAATCGTGAGAATGATGGGATGACAGACAATCTGAGGTGTATGGTGTACTCGGTTTATGCTGCACTCGGCGTATGCTGTGCTCGGCGTATGCTGCACTTGGCGTATGCTGCACTCGGTAAAAGCTGCACTCTGTGTTCACTCATGATGATGGCATGGAGAGATAGAGAAGGATGACTTAACTTTGTGTTCTTGCAATGATGGTAGAGTTGTGGATGAAAAAGAGAGAGATGGGGGATGAAGATGAGAACAATATGGAGGATATGAGCGGACCAGAGAAATCAGAGGTACGACTTGCCTGATTGGGTTTAGAAGACCTCATATCGGTGTTATTACCCATCGGATCGGGACTCATACCTGCCATATCAGTGATGTCAAGTTTACTCCCACACGAAATTCTCTGAAGTCCCAGTTTCTCATTATGATTTCCCCAATCTCCTCTGATGTCTCTCTTTCTTGTGCTCAACTCTACCATCACCTAAGAACACAAAGTTAAGTCATCCCTCTCTATCTCTCCATGCCATGATCATGACTTAACACCGAGTACAGCATACATCAAGTACAGCATCATCC
>Ga0307512_10003164_pt1 | contig 19525 bp, 21 predicted proteins | sample 14_EM_MG_FD_200267 | JGI IMG/M metagenome (GOLD analysis project Ga0307512, IMG submission 200267) | Populus trichocarpa ectomycorrhiza microbial communities from riparian zone in the Pacific Northwest, United States - 14_EM | ecosystem: Host-associated > Plants > Roots > Unclassified | place... | reverse complement strand
CGCAATTGCGTGGATTCTCACGGCCGGGTAGTATCATATCTTCTCACTTTCTTCCTAGGCTCCTCGAGCTAGAACGGTTCTTTCTCACAAATTCCGTCGCGGCCAGATTGACCATATGTATATATTTAGAGAGACTTAAGTAATGCATGCCATATTATGAGGTAGCGAATCTTGTGACTGTAACAAAGACGAATATGATAGACGAAATGCCTTGTGCTTATGGAACCCTAAGAACCACTGCTTTGAGAATACGGCACCAACTCTCCCGCAGAGCTCCAAAATTTGACTATCCTAATTGTCAAATCTCGTAACGTCCTGAATGCACCTCCATAACTGCAGGTGCTTTCAGGAGCATCTGAGAATGCTCTTGCAGAGTCTGAGGAAGAAACAGCGAAACTGCGATCGGAGGGCGATGTGCAACGCGACGCGTGGTATTGACGCCGGGCGCGGAGTAATCCGCCACCGGGGTGTCTCTGACGGCTCTGACGGAGCGCGTCCACTCTGACGGAGCCATTCCGCCCTGACGGAAATGTTTTTTGCTGATGTTGGTGACGATCTCATCGGGCGTGGCGGTCATTGTGGCGTTGTTGTCCATCATGAGCTCCAGGAAGACTTTCCACTCGTCGTTCCTTGGGATTCCGCGAAGGAGGTAGAAGATGTGCTCTGGCTCACTCATCTTGGCGATTGTCTTTGCAGTGTCCGCATCAGTGTCAGTGGTCGATGGCCCAGCGCAGAGATTGTAATCGTTGACTTTTCGATCGATCCGCGATGCGTAATTGTCGACATCTCCGCAGTCCTGTAGCTTGATGCTCCAAAGGTCTTCCCTAATCTCGAAGATGTTGAGCTTCAGCTTTGACTTGTAGGCTGATGTTAGCTTTTCCCAAAGCGTCTTCGCATCGTCGACGACCGTGTATTCCGCTTGGATCCTGGGCTCCATGCCCAGTAGGATAGTCGATCTGGCAACACCATGGCGATTCATCCGGTCTTTGAAAGCGGCCTTCTCTGTAGCGGTCGTGTTTGCTGCTGGCTCTTCCGGCTTGTCGTCGTATCCTTTGATAATACCGTACACTTGCTTCTGCTCGAGAAGTAAGGCCATCTCGGTTGCCCATTGTGCATAGTTCGTGCCATTGAATCTGGTGATTGTGATCGTCGTCGAACTCATCTCGCGCGATCCTAATCTTGTATCGCAATCGTCAGTAATAGTAGTCTCTCGGACTCTACGGGAGACGTCCAGCAGCCGCCGTCAGAAACACGGCGGAATGCAGGGTAATCGCTTAGCTTGTGGAGACGCTTCTCTGTGATGCTGTTGACTTCCACTCGACAAACGAAAATGGAAGTGTTGGTCGTCGGTTCCCTTCTAAACGCAAGGGCTCATAACCTGTTGTACGGTGGCCTGTGCTCGAATAGTCGAGCGTGCGCGGGCGTATGCGAAGGTGTGTCTATTGTATCGTGTAACGATACATGTCACATCGACATAAGGTCGATCGATGACTAATGGTGCTAACTACAAAAGAGGCAAGTTACATCATAGTCTTTGGCATAGTGATATCCGTACTTCAAATCAGCTAAACAATGTGGCCCTATTACATTCCCGCGCTTTTGGCTGGCAATTTAAAGCATAAAGATCATTTCACTAATTTTTGATAAATATAGGTCGACTTCTTCACCTTTCTTCATCCAGCTTGTTCTTCTCATATTCCATGAGACACCATGGGCAATTTCAATCATGTCAACCATGCGCATGAGGTCTGTGCGGAGAGTTATGCAGTTGCATACATGGATGTACGCAGCATGACGGACGGTGTTCAGGCAGATTTGTTATCAGCACTCACCGCTCATTTCATGACACGTATGAAATCACTAACTTAAATTTTCTTACAATATTTCATCACTAATGTAGCTGTTGCCTTGGGGCTTAAAAGTCACTTGCAAATAGTAATCGAATGTTTTGGCCGTTTTTCCTTGTGATTTGGATTGTAGAACTTTCAAATGGTGTGTTCGACCCTTGCACATGCACAGACGAATTATCATGTCTCATAATTTGGTCACTGAAATCAAGAAACAGCGGACAGGTTGCAAAATTGGTAAACAACTTGCTTTTCTCAAAGATATGATGTCAAAAATTACAATTAGCCAATCAATTTGTCCGCTGACACAGGAGACGTCACCATGTCTTTGTGCGAATCCGAAATCTATATGGAGATTTGCTGGAGGCTATATGAAGGGGTAAAGGCTTACTGGTTCAACAGGATTCGGTTTCAGCAGATATGACATATCGAGCTCTGTGGCGGGATCAAGACCGGATCTGCTTGTGTTCGACTGCAGTTCCAACGAACCTAGCCTAATATGACTACATCCTGGTCGAGAAGTCCCTTGCGGCATTTGCGATGTTCCGGCACAACTTCAAGACACTCCAGAAGCTCTCCAAACGATGTCGGTTCAGGTGTCACTGTATCATCATGCATTCACTCTTGAATGACTGCCGGAACCCCCAATGTGGATGAGCCGTACTTCTTGACTCCTTCACGGAAGTCATCGTCCGCGTCCTTCTATTCTGATTATGTCAATTCGTCAAGTGTCTTCTGCTTCTGAAGAAACCTCTCAAAGCGTTGCTGCACCATTTTGGTGATTGTGCCCATCACCCAGCCAGGTTCGTCATCTTCGCTCATCTGGCCCTGCTCTGTCTCCTGATCATCCTCATCTTCCCTATCCTCCCCATCGTCGGAACTTGCAAGATCACTCAGACCGTCTCCGATAGCAACCTTTATCTCCGGAAATATCTTTTCTGGCTCTCCGTTCGTCAATCCCACATTTTCAGCTTTCCTTATATCTTCCTGCTCCTGCCGAACCGCGGCCTCTGCATCTTCAACTTGCTTTCTTGCCCCAGCGGTCTCTCTCTCAACAAAATCCTCAATCCATTTTTCTTTGTCTTCATTGCTTAAGAAGTACGTTTCCCGTTGTTTCTTGGGCGCAAGCTTCTTTTTGGATCGCAAGCTGCGCAATGCCTGAAGGGCTCGGGGTCTCTCCGCTTCTAAGCCGCTCTTGCCTTCATTCGCTTGATGACGTCGTTGTGTGGAGCGCTTTGTCGATTTGCCATATTTGCCCACCGGAAGTGGCGAAAAGTTCTTATTCGGAGCACTGACCATTGTACGTGGCCTTGAGTTTGTTGTTGGGCTAGATGTTGGAAGTTGCAAGGTATGGACAATATGGAGTCAAGCTTCGTCTTTTATGTCAAGGTTGGTACGTTTACTCATCTTGAACAAAGCAAAAACGCGCTTTTGACTGTCAATAAAATGGAAATAGTTAGGCTAACCGTATATCATGACTCGATTGCTAGCATCAGGTTTATCCAATATCCTGGGGATTCTGTGAGTCAATCATCACCAGACGTCCTTTCCCTCATACAGTGACCTATTTATTCCTGACAATCAAGCAATTTCGGCTGTCATACACTGCTATTCATCCCTGTACACAAACACCCAACATCGGACCTACTTAATGCACATTGCAGGGCTGTGGGAAACACCTGCAACTCACGGCCATACGCAGAGGGATTCATGTTGAGTATATGGAACATCTTGGCTGCTACTTATTCTATTCTGACACGAAGCTAACTATATAGTCCTCAGGACTTCCCACTTCTCTTCTTTATCATCCTTCTCTCCTATTCCACACCAGCATATGATGGAAACACAACCACCCCAGCCAGCTGCGAGCGGATCGAAATCAAGCCGATTAGCGGGGGCTACATTGAATACGTCACTTATTGGCACACAGCAACAATGCAGACACCAGTTAGTCCACCGCGACGCTGCCGATGCAGCCACCAGAAAAATTACCCAAGATGCCCATGTAAAAACATTCGTAAAACTGGAAGCGGCAAGAATCAGCAGCAGCACCCAGTTGGATGTAAGTATATGCATAATGTGGTAAACAGCCGTCAATTGATCGTATAACCTACAGCGGGTGTACATAGAGAGCTATGTGGCCAATTTCTCGCTGCCTGTAGCGGGAATCCTCCAACGTCAACGAAGGCATCTGTCCGCAGAATCAGGGAAATCGAAAATCATGATGTCGTCAGCTCTGGAATTTTGGCTGATGGATTTCCTGATAAGAATCCCTGTGAGTGCACGAAACAGGCGTTAATGACCTTGGAGGAGGCTACGGAAGCAAATATGGTTGAGGTTATCGTCAAATCTCATCGTTACAAGCATCAACTAATCTCTTGTAGGTTTTCAACATGTCTGCTACTATCGCCAGGCAGGGAGGTCGGGTACAGTTGGAACAGTCCGACATGTGCGTGGCCTTGAATGTGGGAAAAATGGCCAAAGAAGGCTGTTCGCCCGCCCTAATAGAGGTTATGCAATTCCTGATCGAAAATCCTCGCACTGAGGTCCAAGAGGAGAAGAAGCGGGGTGTTGAGTTCGCTTGGCATAACAAGGTGAAGGCTGCGATAGAAAGACACCTGGCTATGCTTCGTCAAAACCAGACGGCCGGATGCCTTCCTTGCCACAATGGCACGGCAAAGAATCCGCATACACAATGGAGACGCAAAGGAACAGGTGCACCTCCCACCGACAGACGCAGACAGTCGACTTCAGAGGTGACGCCACCTCTGCCCGAAATGCTACCCGCCCCAACTGTGAACAGTTCCCGTGCTCAATGGGACCAAATCATCAATTTGCCGGCCGGGTATGCATATCCAAATACCTCTCCTCCCTGTGCTGAATTTTTTACGCTAGATGCTTCTTCCCCGGATAGCCAGCAGGATACTGCTTTTGATCCAGATATGCTGACTGATGAAGGAACATCCACTGGTTAGTATACTATCTGCTGTGTGGTAGTGCAACTGACATCCATTTTAAAGAGCAGAGCAGCCTATTGAGCAAACCTGTAAGTGATGACGAGCAGTGATCTCAGGCACGGGATTTTGGAGATAATCAGTATATATCCATATGTATTATTAAAGAACAATGCAGTGATCAAGAAGAAGGTAAATGAAAATGCTAGAATGGCTGCCAGAACAATGTGAATGAAGGACCATGCCAAATGGCATGATTGTATAATGTGGATACACGCGTGGCAGAATGAGCGTCAATGGAGCGTCAACGTGTTCAGTTCATGAAGGTCTGGTAATTCACAATCGATTTCGTCGTAGTTATGCATAATTGACGTATTGGCCGCTTTTATTGGCAATAATGATATCTACACCCTTCCTACCTCATCTTGAAAATCAGCGTCAACGGAGCGTCAATGATTATTGGTCATGCGTCCAGGGTAATTGCACCGCTGATAGGTTGTAGGCAGTCATAAAGGAATTATTGGCCGCCTTTATAGGCAAAATTGATCAGGATACTCTCCCTGCCCCATCGTGATCATGAGCGTGAACGGAGCATCAATGATCATTGGTCGTGTATCTTGGGCAATATGGGGTGCGAAAGGTTGCATACAGTCATAAATGTATTATCGGCTGCTTTGTTAGGCAAAATAGAAAGAGAAACGCTACGTGCCCCATCTTGAAAATATGCATCAACGGAGTGTCAACGATTGTTGGCCTTCCATCATGGTTAATGACTGCGCGATGTGGCCGTTATGGTCTATATACATCTTTTTGACTGCTTTTGTACAATAAAAGGCTCAAGAATACTTAGTGGGAGCTCTGTAAATGACGTAAGTTGTTACTGTCCCAGAGGATGTGGTGGGATTATCCCGTACTTATCTGCCTATAAAGGCTGCCATCTCCTTGTGTATGGGTGCTTGTGATCAAGCGCCACCCATATTACTGAAGATGCAAGACCAATGATATTTGACGCTACTTTGACGCGCATTTTCAAGATCGGGTAGGGAGCATTTCGCTCTCTTTTTTTGTTACAAAGGCGGGCAATACTATGTTCATGGCTATGTGTAATCAGTCGTCCCCCAGATTACGCAAGATACACGACCAACAATCGTTGACGCTCCATTGATGCTCATTTTCAAAATCTGGTAGGGCGCATGTGTCTGTTCTTGTTGATCCCTGTGGCGGCCAATGCATCGAAAATAAACCGTGATGTACCAATAGCAATATTTTACAATTATCAGTAGCATATCCGAATGCGACCATTAGTGTGAAACCTGAATTGCAGAACCGGAGATTGGAACCAACGGGTCAAGTCAAACCTTGCAAATCCCGCAGGTTGACGGGTACGGGTCCGGGTATAGCCTGCCAAGTGTCAGCGGGTCGGGTTGCTTGGCAGTTCATGACCCGGACCGGGGACTTCGGTTCGGTTCCAACCCGGACCGAAGCCGGGTAACCCGGAACGGTTGCTAACACTAGAGATGATGTTACCCTATCACTTTCCGCCGCTTTCGGCCGGCAATTTACGGCATGTAGATCATTTCATTACATTTTGGTAAATATAGCTCAACTTCCTCAGGTGTTCTTATCCAGGTGCTTCTCCTCGATTTCAACGATGCACTATACGCAATTTCAAATATCTCAACCATTGGCACAAGGTCTGTGCTGAGAATTATGCTGTTGGATACATGAAAGAATGCAGCATGACAGTCATTGTTCAGACAGATTCATTATGAGCAAAGACTGCTCTTTCGATGACACGTATGACATCACCCACTTAAATTTTCTCTGTATATTTCATCAATTATATAGCTTTTGCTTTGTGGCTTAACAGTCACTTGCAAATAGTAATGGAATGTTTTGGCCATGTTTCCTCGTGATTTGGATTGCAGAACCTTCACACGCTGAGTTCAACCCTTGCACATTCACAGACGAATTATCATGTCTGATAATTTGGTCACTGAACTCAAGAAAAACCTGACAAGTAGCAACATTGGTAAACAACTTGATTTTCTCCACCAGATGACGTGAAGAATTACACTTTCCTTATCTATTCCTCGACTGAGGCAGGTGCGATCACCATGTCTTTGTACGAATCCGAAATCTATATGGTGATCAGGTGGAGGCATTCGGCAGGGGTAAAAGGTTACTGGTTCAACAGGCTTAGCTTTTAGCAACAATGACTTATTGCACTCTGCGGCAGGCTCAAGACTGGGTATGCTCGAGTTCGACTGTGCATTGACCAAATGCAGCCTGATATGACTACTTGCTGGTTGAGACGCCCATTGCGGCATTTGCCATATTCCAGGGACAATTTCAAGACACTCCATAAGCTCTCCAAATGTTGTAGGTGCAGGTGCAGCAGCGTCATCTTCCGTTTGGGGTTGAACGATGGCCGGAACCCTCAATTCAGATGCGCCATACTTCTTATCTCTTTGACGGAAGTAGTTGGCTGCATCTACCCATCTTGGTTGTGTCAATTTGTGAAGCTTCATCTGCTTCTCCCGAAAGCTCTGCATGCTCTGCAGTACCGTTTTGGTGAGTGTGCCCATTACCCAGCCGGGTTCGTCATCTTTGCTCAGCTTTCCCAGCTCCATACCATCATCATCCTCATCTTCCCCATCCTCCCCATCGTCGGAACTTACACGATCACTCAGACTGTCTGTGATAGCAACTATCATCTATTCAAAAGACTTTTCGGGCTCTCTGTTCGTCAATCCCGCGATTTCAGCATGCATCATATCCTCCTGCTCCTGCTGAACCGCTACCTCTGCATCTTCAATTCGGTTTCTTGCCCCAGCGGTCTCTCTCTCAACATAATCCTCAATCCATTTGTCCTTCTCTTCATTGCTTAAGAAGTGCGTGACTCATCATTTCTGGGCTGCAAGCTTCTTTTTGGATGTCAAGCTACGAAATGCTCCATGGGCTCGGACTCTTTCTGCGTCCAAGAAGCTCTTGCCATCATTCGCTTGATGACATGGTTGGGTCGACCTCTGTGTCGATTTGCTGTATCTGCACACCGGAATTGTTGAAAAGTTCTTCTTCGGAGCATTAACCATTGCAGTTTGCATTGACATTGTTGTTGGGCGAGATGTTGGATGTTGCAAGATATGGACAATATGGAGGCAAGCTGCGTCTTTCATGTCAAGGTTAGTACATTTATTCATCTAGAACTAAGCAAAACCTCTCTTTTGACTGTCAATGAATCGGGAATAATTAGGCTAACCTTACAACATGACATGATTGCTAGCATCAGATTCATGTTTCATCCCGGGGATACTTTGAGACAAACATCAGCTGACGTCCTTTCCCTCGAATAATGTCCTATATATAGCTGACAATCATGCAATTTTGGCTGTCGTACAGGGCAATTATCCCTGTTAACAAACAAACAACAATGGACCAACATATTGCACATCGCGGGTCTGTGGGAAACCCCTGCAACTAGCAGTCATGCGCAGCAGAATTCGTCTTGAGTATAACGAACATGTTGGCAGCTAATTATTCCATTTTGACATGATGCTAGCTAAATAATCCTCAGAATCCCCCACTTCTTTTCGTTATCATCTTCCTCTCCTCTTCCACACCAGCGAATCAGGCGCCCACAACCACCTCAGCTAGGTCCGAGCGGATCCCAATCCAGCTGATTGGCAGGCGCTTTGTCTAATACGTCACGTATCAGCACACAGCCAGAAAGGAGACACCAGTTTGTCCACCGCGATGCTGCCAATGAATCCACCAAGAATATTACCCAGAATGCACATTTATGAATCGTCTGTAAGACTGGAAGCAGCACAAGAAAGAAGCAGCATGCAGTTGGATGTGAGTATATCCATACTGTGGTAAACAGCTGTCAATTAACCCTATACCATACAGTGTGGGTACGCCAAGAGCTACATGACATATATATTGCTGCCCGTAACGGGATGCCTCCATGGTCAACCAAGGCATTTGCCCGCACAGTCTGTGAAATTGAACATTATGACGATGTAAGCTCAAGGATTTTCGCGGATGAATTTCCTGAGAAACATCCCCAAGAGTTGACGAAAGAGGCTTCAATCACCTTAGAGAAGGCTACGGAAGCACATATAGTTGAGGTAATAGCCAAATCTCATTGTTTGAATCGGCAACTGATTTCTTGTAAGTGTTCAACATATCTGCTATGATGGCGAGGAAGAGAGGTCGTGTATAGTTGGAACAGTCTGACATGCGCCTGGCCTTGAAAATGGCCAAAATGGCCAAAGAAGGCTTTTCGCGCGCCACAATGGAGGAAACGCAATAGCCGATCAAGAAACCTCGCACCGTGGTCCGAGGAGAAATGATGCAGGGTGTGGAGTTCCTTTGGTGTGAAATGGTGAAGGCTGCGATAAAATGACACCCGGCTATGCTTCGTTAAAACCACACGCCCGGATGCCTTCCTTGGCAAAATGGCACCACAAAACATCCACACACACGCCAGTGTCGCAGGAGAACAGGTGCACCTCGGCCCAACCGATGCAGACAGCTGACTTCAGAGCCGACTCCAGAGCCGACTTCATTGCTGACGCCAGCTCTGCCCGGAACACCACCAGCCTCAACAGGTAACACTTCCGGTGCTCAAAGTCTCGAAATCATCGATTTGCTGGCTGGATATGCCTATTCACATACAGCTCTTCCCTGAGCTGAATTTTGTAATGTCGATACAGTTGCAAAGGATAGCGAGCATTATCCAGATTTTGATCCAGATTTGCTGCCTGATGAAGGAACATCCACCGGTTAGTACACTATCTGCTGTGTGGTAATGCAGCTGACATCCTCTTGAAAACCTGAGCAGCCTACTGAGGCAACCTGGCAGTGATGACAAGCATTTATCAAATGGCACGGCAATTTGGAGATTATTATTATCCTGAATTCGCGGATACTGTAAAGTATATTTTACGGGATATGTTTATATGTATTATTAAAGAACAATGAACTGATCAAGAAGAAAGTAAATGAAAACACTAGAAAGGCTGCCAAATCAACGTGAATGATATACTAGCCAAATCAAATGATTGAATAGTGCGGATACACCCATGGCAAAACGAGCATCAACGGAGCGTCAACGATTCTTGGTCATGTATCTTGTATACTATGGCGGGCGATAGGTTGGAAATTGTTATAAACGACGTATTGGTTGCCGTTAAACGCAAAAGAGATTGTGAAATGCTCCCTGCCCCATCGTGAAAATGAGCGTCAACGGTGCGTTGAAAATTCTTGATCATGTATCATGGGTAAGCTGGGGGCCGATAGGTTGCAAATAGTCATAAACGAAGTATTGGCAGCCTTTATAGGCAAATGGGAAAGTACAACGCTCCCTGCCCCATCATGAAAATGAGCATCAATGGAGCGTCAACGATTGTTTGTCATGTATTTTGGGTAATCTGCAGGGTGAAACGCTGCACATAGTCATAAACTGAGTATTGGCTGCCTTTATAGGCAAAAGAGAAAGTGAAATGCTCCCTGCCGCATCATGAAAATGAGCGTCAACGGAGTGTCTAAGATTGTTGGCCTTCGATTATGGTTAATTACAGCGCGAAGTGGCCCTGATTGTCTATATACAAGGTTTTGACTGTTGTGGTACGTTAAAAGGCTCACGAAAACTTAGTGGTAGCTCTGGAGATGAAATGAGTTCTTACTGTCCCAGAGGATGTGGCGGGAATGATCCGTACATAACAGCCCACAAAGGCTACCCTATCCTGGTTTATGGATGCGTGTGATCAAGCACCACTCATATTACTGAAGATGCAAGACCCAAAATTGTTGACGCTCAGCAGACGCTCATTGTCAAGATGGGGTAGGGAGCGTTTCGCTTGCTTTTTTTGTAATACAGGCAGCCAATACTTTGTTTATGACTGTATTGGACCTGTCGCACCTCCGGAGTACGTAAGAGACAGGAACAACAATCGTTGACGCTCTGTTGATGCTCGATTTCAGGATGAGGTAGGGCACATGTGTCTATTTGTATCGATCATCAAGGCGGCCAATACATCGAAATTCGACCGCGATGTACCAATGTCAATATTTTACGATCGACAGTAGCATGTCTGAATGCGACTGTAAATGTAAATGCCGAAATGCAGAACCAGAGATTTGAACAGATGGGTCTAGGCAAACCCCCCGAAACCAGTGGGTCGATGGGTCCGGGTCCGGGTTTGGCCCACCAACAGTCCCTGGGTTGGGTTTTTGGATGGGTCTGGAACTGAACCGAACCGAGCTGTGTTTGCGGTCCAAACCTTGACCGCTGGCGGGTAACCCGGACCCATTGCTAACACTAGTGTTAACTCATAATTTTCGTATGGAGATAGAGATAGAGACAACTTAACTATGTATTGTCTGGTAATGGTGGAGTTGAGTGCAATAATGCAGGAGATGAAAGAAGCAGGGGTACATCTGTATGGGAAAGTGGTACATTAAAGATTCTCATGTGCAACACAATTGACCATGTTTGATCTGGCAGGAAAGAATACTGATATGAGATGTTGTACACCCAATCAGTACAGTTGTACCCCTGAATTCCCACATCCCCTTGAATCCTCCACATCAGTCACATCATAATCAACTGTTTCTTTTTCATGCCCTCAACTCAAACATCACCTGAGTACATGAAATGAAGTCATCACTCTCTTGATCTCCATGTGATGATTTTGAATGATCACTAAGTGCACATCGCAAAGTTAAATGAATTGACAGAGTCGGGAGTGACCAAATTGACAAGTTCAACGGTTGAGGAAACAGCTTTGGCCATACTGAAGAGGCAAGGACGTCAAGGAATTACAATTGTAAGTCTGCAAAGGAAATTCATATTTGACATTTCGATCTTGTCTATATTAACTTAACTGACCGACAAAACACTCCAAACTGGCAGCGAAGGACTCTCAAACTGCCAAATTTCACCACAACACCTGGAATCACTACTGCATGTTCAGATTGTTTTTGGCTCATATTCCATGAAACGCGATAACAAATGTAGAGCTTCGACCATGAGATAATGCACTACGCAGCTTGTTGGTGCTACAGTCCTCATGCACAGTGAGCAACATTTGCTGGAGGGTATACGCACTGACACTGGATGCAATTCAGAACCAATTGCAGTCAAGAAATAATGTTAGTTGATTATTAGATGGGTGGACTTGGATGAACAAATTCGCAATGATGTCGGTCATTGGTTATTATAGGGATCGAAATTGGGCACTGGGAGATGTATAACTCGCATTGAATGAGGTTGCAGGCCTACTCATTTCCAATTTTGAATGCTGATTGAAGGTACTAGGTCAAGGGTCGATATACTCAAGTACGGCTAGCCGTACATTTGAGGGATGTTCTTGATCATTGTGAGCTTACTGATAGCTCTATACTTGGAATTACTACTGATACCGCTTCCCGCAATCACATGATGACTCACAATTCACAATCAACCCTTCAGGCCTCCGGAATTGAGTGGCCTGCATTGAGAAACCACATACCATGCAGGGTGCACGTCATTCAGCCTGCTTTGGGTGCGTTCATGAGCAGTCTGGGTGTGAAAGGCAACACCAAGTCTTTGGAAGCCCATGAGTGCGATTCGCAATTTGGAGAGAATGAGAGCATAGACATTAGGAAGAGTGAAAGACTCCGTAAAGAGGGCAATTCTAGAATCAATAAGGTGTCTGCCATGAGACCAGGTTTTGCAAAGGAAATTGAGAAAGTACATATTTCAGGATGTTTTGATAATCTGGAAACTGACAGTCATATAGCAGCTAAGGCTTGCTGTATTGATTACACTGACACCTGGTCATCAAAACGAGTTCTTTGACAGTCAAATAGCTAATGTGTAAATCGCAGTACTACCTGTTATGGATGTGATGACATGGTGGAATTCGACATTGGAGTTACTGGAGTGAGGCTACCGCATAGAAGAATCCACCCGAGAGCCGCTCAAGAATCCGAAATAATGTGATTACCGGCCTCTCTTCATGACACAGGATGAATGGAGCATCGGTAAGTAAGTAATGGAAGTTTTGAGGCCATTCCAGTACATGACCCTGTGGATGTCGAAATGGTACACCAATACATTGCATCATGTGATCATTGGCTACAATGTCATGTTCGATCATATGGATGGCATCATGTGAGGTTTGGCTAACAAGAATATTCAATGGAAAGAACTCATATACTTCGCTGTGAAGTTTGTGCACCAAAAGCTGTCAAAATATTATGCTGAAGTTACTCCAACGACATGTTTGCATCTAGCGTCTGCACCAATTCTTGATCTTTTCCGGAAGTTGCGATCGTTTAGGCAGTGGGAGAAGGGAATGGATACTGATTCTGAGGATGAGCCTTCGTATACTACTCAATACCAGGAGGCATTTCTGAAGTATGTGGAGAATGAATACTGGGCCAAACATCAACTGTTGCCCATCATTCAACCAGGAAGTGTACCAAACAACAATCTCATCTCCTCTGCAATGTCATCCAGGACTGGTCAATCTTCTTATGATCCATACGATTTGGCCAGTGATGATACAGAATACAGGATCCCTAAAGATGTGGCCGAAACAATGCCTGGACGAATCGTTCGTGTAGCATGCACATTTACTGCTGCAAGGCTCTATTTTGATTCACCGCTTGAATTCCCACTCAACTGGGGGCAAATAAATATGAATTGTGATGGATACCACTCCGGCCCTATGGACATTAGCAGTACATTTTGGATTCCAGATATCACTGACTGGTGGCATCACCAGGAGGAAACGCACTCAAAGTATGCCAATCTCTTCAATGTGGTGAGCAACATATTCTCTATCATGCCCCATGGCATCGGAGTGGACACCAGTTCCTCACTTGGGCGTGATGTTATCGGCCGGAGGCAGTCCATAACCACAGGACAGACCCTTCATGACAAGGTTGTTAGAAGGCAGTTTGCTCGAGTCAATAACGGGATATTAGTAGCTGATGACTTAGCATTGGATACCACGAATACTGAAAATGACTTGGAAATGCAGAGACAGGCGGAGTAACGAAAATTGAACCGAATGGCCAAGGTCAACGAGTTTTGGGAAATGTGGCAGGTTAGCCAAAACCTATGTGCTACACCGAAGGAATCTCGCACTCAAAACAAACAAATAATTGCTGGTGGATACATTTCTGATACTGATGAGATCGTCAAAACATCCTGGTCACACTTTCAACATGATGGTTCGGCTGCATTTAAATTGTTGGTAAGATCACCTTTGCCACCAGCTTTGTCTGCAAAGTACCTCCCTGGAGGAAGAACTCAAGAATTGAATGTCCGCTGAATCAGGAGATTCGACCAAAATCCAGCCAGAAGTGATGAGGATAGTGCACCTGAACGCATTTCAGATATCAAAAATTGGCTTGACTGGAATTGGGACCTGGTCAATCCAAACGACAATGAATACGTCTGGGAGGCCCACAATGCATGTGACATAGGGCTAGACATTAGTGTCAATGATGCATAAACACCAGAGCTGTGGGATGTGAGTGCCGCAGCAAACATTCGTGGATGGATTCGGTCAACACATAGGTCAATAAAAGGGTTGAAATGGTGTTGATGACAGTCAGTTTCATGGAAACGAGGACGAATATGGGGAACAAAATACAGTGTGACAGCATGTGTCAATGTATATTCTCCCGGTTCTTTATGTTGTTTGACCGAGAATTTCATGCTGAGGAATATTATGGGGCAATATTGGGCAGTCACATTGGAATATTGGTTCATACAAAGAAGTGCAGCAGGTGAAATGAATAATTTGGCAAGATGTATAAATTTGAATAGAATGACAGCGACCAGTGCATGAATATTACTGGGCATGGCTTTGCCAAAGGGCCAAGTCTCCATCAGGCAGAATGGCAAATAATAAGTTCAAATTATTAACATCGCTTTTACCGATGGCAACAGATATTGAATGGGCAATACATCATAATGAGCGTCAATAGAGCATCAATGATTATTGGTCTTGTACGTACGGTAATTAAAAAGTGATTTGGTCGCTCTTATATATTACCGACATGTTGCCAGCCTTTCTCCGCAAACAATATAGGGACACTGTCACTGCCCCATTCTGGAAATGAGGTTCGACTGAGCGTCAAAGATTTTTGGCTTTCCATCTTGGCTAACCTAAGTGGTGATTGGTTGAAAACACCCATAAATGAAATATTGGCTGCCTTCGGTGGCAAAAAAAAACAGAGACAAGCTCCCTGCCCCATCCTCAAAATGAGCGTCAACGGAGCGTCAACAATATTTGGTGTTGCATCTGTGTAATGTAACTGGCGATTGGTTGCACAAATCCATAACCCAGGTGGTGGCTGCCTGTAGAGAGAGGAACAATAGTGATATGCGACCTACGCCATCCTGAAAATGAGCATCAACGGAGGGTCAACAATTTTTGGTTGTGCATCCTGGGTACCCTAACGGGCGATTGGTTGCAAACATCCATAAATGATGTATTGGCCGTCTTTAGGGGCAAAAACAATCGCGACATACTCCCTGCCCCATCCTGAAAATGAGCGTCAATGGAGCATCATCAATTTTTGGTCTTGCATCTTGGCTAATCTAAGTATGGCTTTGTGGCAATGATTCATATACAAAGGAATGGTGGCCATTTAAACCGAAACAGTGCATGGCATATACATTACCCCATCATGCCAATGAGCATCACCGGAGCATCAACACTTTCCGGTCTTGTGTATTTGGTAGTGATCATATTGGCAGGATATATGAGCTCATATCGAAACTATTGACCGCCTTTATAGGCAAAAACTCAATTGTTAAAGGGAACAACAAGGATTCCAAAATAATCGAGATTGCAATCTTTTAAACATGCAACATGAGTCTACTGGTCGCCGAATATGTGATATTGGTAAGATACTATTATCAAACTGACCAGGCAAGAGCATTATATGGATCTGCGGATGGACCCGCAGGGTTACCTGCTGACAACCCACTCAATTCGGATGGATTGGGAGATTTGCATCGAACGGTACGTGAGTTGACAGTTTGGGTGAATTGAGAACCCGGACCGCCCATTTGGCAATGGTTTGGGTTTGACCTGGACCCGGACCCGAAGCGACAGTCCGGAACCATTGCTAACACTACTTGTATTGGATCCATATATATTTGTGCCAATGGTTGCTTGGCTGTGAACTACCTAACATTGCAAGGAAATTGAGGAGTGCTGGAATATGAGCGCATCTGCCCAGTTCACATTCGAGCCACTGAAAGAGATCATTGAGGAAGAAAAGATCACAGATACAGGTGCAAGGGATGTTCAAAAGCAAGTGGAGGATGGTGAGGAAGTCCGCAATCAAGCAAATACCAGCTCAGTATTGAATACCATTCTCAGTACAATCAAGGATGAATTTGAACACAAGTGTCTTGATGAGGCAGTCAGGCTGCTGAATGCCAATCCTATTCGTCAATCAACTGATGGCTGTGTTCCAAACCCCAAGTATTCAATTCCAGGCCTGCCCGGAACTAACTTTCTGGTGGACCAGGTTTGGGCCCCATGGTTCATCGTGTGGAGGTGGGTTTGAGATGCTGGTATGCCAGGAGCACTGGTGGTGGATGAAATGGGTCATTGAATGACTTTCACCTCGGTTGCTGAGGCAATGATTTGCAAATTGCTGACTGAGAAATTTGTGATGGGTTGCCACTTTCCAGTGTGAGGGGGAATACCCTTGACGAGTGGGCGATGTGGGTGAACAACAGCTTTCCTGGCATCGTTGGTGCAGAACGGGAGTGGAATCCGCTGCAGAGATAGAATTCTGTGCCCCGCCACCTGTTGGAGATCCAGTCAACAACACCTCATGGGTATCCAGCACGTTTATTAGCCCTTGAACCAATCTTGGTGGTTACAATGCCTGGAGCGCCAGAGACCTTCAAGACTGTCATCAACCAGATGACACATGGAACCAATTCCAAAAGGGTCAACTTGTTGCATGCTGAAAATGCGAATCTCACCCACAAGGATCTCAACATCAGTATTGACGCGCTGGAAAACTGATGGAATGACCACCTTGTGTTGTATGATACCTTAACATCCTGAGCGAGACCATCAAAAAATGGTCAACTGTCCTACAGTGCATGCAGTTTTGAGATTTTGATAAGTCGCATCAGTCAAAGACTAAAAACAGTGTGGGCTGGCAAATTGCGATGAATGCAAAAATTGGATTCAAATTTCAAATCACTGCTACTCTGGGATTCCATTCACTCTATGACTGGTGTCATCAGATGATGTGGCTGATTTCAGGTGTGCCTGAAGATCCATAGGATGATACTGTGATGGAAAAGCATGGTTCTGAGCCATAGTATTCCACTGCAAAGAGTTCGATGCATGCTATCTGGACCGACGATGAAGATGCTCAACAGGATGCAGCGCAGCAAATTATACAGATTGCAAAGCCTTGCACGATATGGAGGTGGTCAGAATCTACACTGCCCAATGGAAAACCACTCCTTCGGACACCGAATGATAATGCACACCTCCTTGATCTCCAGTGGACAGAGGATGAGCAAGCAAAACTAAAGCCTCTTAGGGAGAGATACACCCCTCGTGGTGCTTCAGGAACATGGAGGGTTCATAGATCGTGGCTAGGATGTTTGTCGTTAGTGTTGGGAGACACAAAGGATTACCACGACGTTTCCGGACAATGTTACGATCAATGTCCACTCAATACTTGAATGGATTGTTAAATTTTCCGATTGCTGAAGGTGACATTTCTGCCAATGCTTGTCAACACACCTGCGGAGTATCCAGAACCTAACTAGGACAATAAAGGAAGAGAGGAGCACCTTCCGGAACATGACAGAAATGAATATGCACCTCCCAGTGCACCTCCTCCACCAAAGGCAGTGCTATTTTGTCCTCTTCCTGGCTAAGTTCATCATTTGAAGTGGTGGCTAACCAAGTATTTTGCAGATCATGTGGATATATTCCACATGTATGCAGCAATGGGCAATGATGAATGCACAGAAATGGAACTCAAATTCCAGGATTCAGGAAATCCCTCTGTATTTGTAACTACACCCAAAGTGGGAAGGGCAGGCGCAAATCTTACAACAGCAAAGAATGTATTATTAACTCAGAAGTTCTCGGGATTGAATGAGAAGTGGCAGGCATTTGCAAAAGTTGTCCGGCAAGGGGTAAAAACAGTACCACACACATGGTTACTGCATACAGGTCCAGGTGTCAATAATAACCGTATGAGTAATCTCCCCAACAGGCTGGAGTTGCGCAAATGAGAGTCCCGCATGCCTTAATGAGTCGACCGAACATCATGACCACGATGATTCACCGCATTCTGAAGTCCCGTGAGGACCATATGAAGAGGCCGACCGAGAATTGAGACATGTTCAAGTCTGATGAACCGTCATGTTAGACTGTTAGGACAATTCATCAAGGTACGGCTCTTCAGACAGTCACCCAACATAATCTTAACTGATACACATAGTCAAAAAGGTCATTTGTAAGGCACACTATACTGCATAGATAAATGCTGTCTCTCTGTCATTTTGAACAGAATCAACAATCTGATGTTGGAATTGTTGGAGGGGGAATTCATTGGGTTAGCGGCGGATTTCATTGCAATTCTTGATTATTAATAATGACGAATATGACGAAGTCAATTGATAACTCACATTATGCGTTCCCCTCTGGCCTATCTCACGATAAATGGCATAAGTTGAATGTTAAGCATGATGCAGCAAGGGGGTTCAAATGATTTGGCAGTTGCGAATTTGCGGTGGACCGGAAACCTGAGGCCACGTATATATTTTGAAGATCACACAATGAATACTACATACTTCAACCTGTTTCAGGTACACTGGGGAATCCTCGGGATCTGTCATGAGTCTTCTGACCACAGATCAATCCCTGCATATTTGCCAATCCCATTTCGCAATAATGTCAGGCGAGGTGATATTGAGTTGCTGTGTCTGAATACAAGACACCGGTTTGCGGATTTGTAGCAATGCTGCAGCATGTGCTGCCATACAATCAAAATTCAGGTGCGCCGGAGAATCCTCAGCATATGTTGGAGTTGCGTTATATCATCTCCAGCACAGCACATTTGCCAATCCCATTTGGCACAGAGATACTCTAGGCAAAATTGAGTACTTCAGTTAGAATATGAGACACTGCTCACTTATTCTGTGGCAAAGCCGCTGTGTTTCCTGGCATTTGATCGAAGTTCAGGTGGACCGGAAACGCTCCAGTCCATATCTATATGACCGATCGATCGCTGCATATTTGCCTATCCCAGTGCAAATTGAGTCAGTCTAGCTCATGTTGAGTACTTCTTTCAGAAGATGAGACATTGGATCACATATTCGTAGCAAAGTTGCAGCTTTTGTGTAACGGGCGGGATCGGGCGCAGGTGATATGGATGTTCGCGGAACTGAACTCGAAGTGCGTATCGAGAGAATCAAGAATCAGAATATCTTTCAAAGTCGTGCTATTGCTTGCTATACAAGAGAACGAGTAAAGAGAGAAGAAAAGGAAATCCTCCAACACCATCGACACTCTCTTTATATACAATTCGCGTGCCACCTCTCGAACCATTCTCCATGCTCTAATATACCATCCGAATCTTATCTCATGATCTTACACACCACTCCGTTATTCCTTATCATAACAATCACGCCACATCATCCAACGTCGCAACACCTCT
>Ga0307512_10003163_pt1 | contig 19543 bp, 25 predicted proteins | sample 14_EM_MG_FD_200267 | JGI IMG/M metagenome (GOLD analysis project Ga0307512, IMG submission 200267) | Populus trichocarpa ectomycorrhiza microbial communities from riparian zone in the Pacific Northwest, United States - 14_EM | ecosystem: Host-associated > Plants > Roots > Unclassified | place... | reverse complement strand
TCGGAGCCACTCTTGCCTTCATTTGCTTGATGACGTCGTTGGGTTGACTGCTTTGTCCATTTACTGTATCTGCCCGCCGGAAGTGGCAAAAAGTTCCTTTTCAGAGCATTTACCATTGTCGTTTGGGTGGACTTTGTTGTTGGGCGAGATGTTGGATGTTGCAAGTTATGGACAATATGGAGGCAAGCTGCGTCTTTTATGTCAAGGTTGGTACATTTACTCATCTTGAACAAAGCAACATCTCTCTCGTGACTGTCAATAAATCAGGAATAGTGACCTTAACCGTACAATATGACATGATTGTCAGCGTCATTTTCATATGATATCCCGGGGATTATTTGAGACAAACATCAGCCGACGTCTTTTCCCTTGAACTACACCCTATGAATATCAAGCAATTGGGCGATTCCGGTGGTCGTACACCGCAATTGATCGCTGTTGACAAACAAACAACATCAGACCGACTTATTGCAAATTGTGGGGTGGTGGGAAACCCCTGCAACTTGCAGCCTTACTCAGTAGGATTCATCTTGAGCATAACGATTATGTTGGCTGCTACATATTCCATTCTGACATGAAGCTAACTATATAGTCCTCAGGGCTTCCCACTTCCTCTCGTTATCATCTTCCTCTCCTATTCCACACCAGGACATTATGGATACACAACCACCTCCGCCAGGTGGGAGCAGATCGAATACCGGCAGATTGGCAGGCGCTACATCAAATACGGAAATTATTGGCACACAACAAGAGCGCAGACCCAACTTAGTTCACCGCGATGCTGCCAATGCAGCCACCAAATATATGACCCAGGTTGCACATTTAAAAATTGTCCGCAAGACTGGAAGCAGCAAAAACAAGAAGCAGCATGCAGTTGGATGTGTGTATATCCATATCGAGGCAAACCGCGGTCAATTAACCGTATAACGTACAACGAGTGTCTGTAGAGAGTTACGTAACGAATCCATCACTTCCTGCAATGGGAAACCTCCATCGTAGACAAAGGTATTTGTCTGCACAGTCCGCGAAATCGAACATCGGGTTGTTGTCCGCTCATGGATTTTCGCAGATGAATTTGCTGATAAGCATCCCTGTCAGTGGACGAAGCAGGCCTTGATCACGTTAGAGGAGGCTACAGAAGCGTATATGGTTGAGGTAACAGCCGAATTTCATTGTTAGAAGCAGCAACTAATGTCTCGTAGGTTTGCAACATCTCTGCAACTATGGCAAGGCAAGGAGGTCGGGTACTGCTGGAACAGTCCAACATGCGCCTGCTGTTGAATATGGGCAAAATGGCCAAAGAAGGCTTCTCGCGCACCGCAATAGAGGAAACAGAATATCTCATTGAGAAACCACGTGCTGAGGTCCGAGAAGAGAAGAAGCGGGGTGTTGAGTTTCCTGGGCATGAAAAGATGAAGGCTGCGATACAAAGACACCCGGCTATGCTTTGTCAAAACCAAACGTCCGGCTGCCTTCCTTGCCAAAATGGCGCCACAAAGAATCTGCAGACATGCTGGAGACACAAAGGAACAGGTGCACCTCCACCTGCCTGACGCAGAGAGCCGACTCCAGGGCCGACTCCACCTCCGCCCGGCACGCCACCCGCCCCAACTGGTAACACTCCCGGAGCTCAACCATCTGAAATCGTAAATTTGCCGGCCAGATATACGTATCCACATACAGCGCTTCCCTGTGCGGAATGTTTCGATGATGATGAGGATACCCAGCACGAGACTGATTTTGATCCAGATATGCAGACTGATGAAGGTTAGTACACTATCTGTTGTGTGGTAATGTGGTTAACATTCATTTTGAAGACAAAAGCGGCTGATTGAGCGATCCTGCAACTGATGATGAGCATTGACCGAAAGACACGGGATTTTGGAGATTATTAATAGATATATCTATGTATTATTAAAGAACAACGTAGTGATCAAGAAGAGAGTAAATGAAAAGGCCAGAAAGGCAGCCAAAACAATGTGAATGATGGACTGTGCCAAATTAAATGATTGCGTATTGTGGATACAGCCATGGCAAAATGAGCGTCAACAGAGCGTCAACAATTTTTGGTCATGTGTCCTGGGACATCACACCTCCGATAGGTTGTACTCAGTCATAAAGGAATTTTTGGCCGCCTTCATGGGCAAAACAGATAGCAATACCCTCCCTGCCCCATTGTGAAAATGAGTGTCAATGGAGCGTCAACGATTTTTGGTCCTGCGTCCTGGGAAATCACACCTCCGATACGTTGTAGTTAGTCATACAGGAATTTTTGGCTGCCTTTATAGGCAAAACAGATGGCAATACCCACCCTGCCCCATTATGAAAATGAGTGTCAACGGAGCGTGAACAATTTTTGGTCATGCGTCCTGGGAAATCACACCTCCAATAGGTTGTAGTTAGTCATAAAGGAATTTTTGGCTGCCTTTATAGGCAAAACAGATTGCAATACTCTCCCTGCCCCATCATGAAAATGAGCGTCAACGGAGCGTCAACGATTGTTGGTCATGTATCATGGGTAATCTGGTGGGGCGACAGGTTGCCCATTGTCATAAACTGATTATTGGCTGCCTTTATAGGCAAAAGTGAAAGTGAAACGCTTCCTGCCCCATCTTCAAAATGAGCGTCAACAGAGTGTCAACGATTGTTGGCCTCCCACCATGGTTGCTCACAGCGCAATGTGGCGGTTATTGTCTATATACATCGTTTTGACTGTTATTATACACTAAAAAGCTCAAGAATACTTAGTGGTAGCTCTGTAAATAAAATAAGTTGTTACTGTCCTGGAGGATGTGGCTAGAATATCCCATACATATCTGCCTATCAAGGCTGCCATATCCTTCTTTATGGATGTTTGTGATCGAGCACCACTCATATTACCGAAGATGCAAGACCAAATATCCTTGACGCGCTGTTGATGCTCATGTTCAGGATGTGGTTGGGTGCGTGAGTAGCCTCGTTATGCACATCCCAAAACGCAGAACCGGAGATTGGAACCAATGGGTCTAGCCAAACCCGGTGAAACCCGCGGGTTAATAGGTATGGGTCCTGGTTTGGCCTTCCCAGAGCCAGCGGGTCAGAGTCTTGGACAGGTCTGGAACCGAAACGACCTGTTTTTGCGGTCCAAACCCGGACCGCTGCCGGGTCACCCGGACCAGTTGCTAACACTAGTCTTTGCAATCTAACCTTGTATACAACTTCACAAATATGCATGCAATCTCTTTCAGATCTGATATTTCTGATTGAGGCAGTAGAGACGATATTTATGAACCCGCAGTGTGCTTTGCTCTATCATTACTTTCAGCAGTCTTTCGAGTCAGATGACCCAGCTGTCTAATCCCTACCGCCATGTCGAATTCAAAATCTTTGAACACCTTATTGCTCGAGGTTATGATCTCTTCCAAAAATGAATGTGTCTGTATTCGTGATTTGAGCTACCATACTTTACAAATCATCTTCGATGCTTGGCGGGCTTCAATGAATGTAGACTCGAAGCGGCCAATTGCTTGGAATAAGTCTCGACATGCACCTTTCTTGCGATTGTATTTACACTGCGGAATTGAGGAGACCGGCAGCCCTGGCATTGTATGTATTATTTGTCATCAAGTTCTTCGCCATCCTTCACAAAATGGGACCAACTCAATGGGGAAACACTCGCTGGCAAAAGCTCACATTGCAAAGTTAAACGAATTAACAGAGTCAGAGGTTACTGAATTGACTAGTTCGACGGTTGGTGAAACAGCTTTGGCTATCCTGAAGAGGCAAGGATGTCGGGGAATCACAATAGTAAGTTCACAGAGTTAGAACAGATTAGACATCCAGGAGGATCCATATTGACCGAAATGACAGACAAAACATTACAAACTGGCAGATAAGGACTTTGAAACTTCCAAATTTCACCAAGAGACGTGGAATCGCTACCTCATGTTAGGATTTGTTTCGGCTCACATTCCATGGAACGCTATATCAAATCTAGAGCTATGAGTATCATATAAGGCATTACTCGATGATCTAGTGCTGCCGTCCGCGACGACCCTTGGCGACATTTGACAGAGGGGATATGCACTGACCGTGGATTCAATTGAGAAACAATTGCCGTCAGGAAATGAAGTTAGTTTAGCTCTGGACGAATGGACATCAAAGAACAAACTAGTCATAACGTCGGTCATTGCTTACTACATGAATTAAAATTGGGCATTGCTTGAAGCTCAACTCGCGTTCGATGAGGTTGATCGCCTATTCTTTGCACATTTGGAAAGCTGATTCCGGATGGTAGGTCAAGGGCCAACATACTGGAGCAAGGCTAGCCATACATTTGAAGGACGTTCTTGATCTATTGGAGCGTACCGACAGCCGTTTGCTGGGAATTACGACTGAAAATGCCTCCTCAATGTACTCGACAACGTGCGAGCTGCAATCAACACTTGGGGCCTCTGGAATCGAGACGCCTGTATTGACGAACCACATACCTTGCATGGCGCACGTCATGCAGCTGGCTTCAGGTGCATTCATGACCAGTCCCGGTGTCAAAGGCCGCACCAAGTCTTGGGAAGCCCATGAGCACGATCATCAATTTGGAGAGAATGAAAGCGTAGACATTGGGAAGAGTCAAAGGCTTCGAAAAGAGGGCATCACTAGAATCAAAAAGGTGTTGGCCATGAAACCAGGTTTAGCAAAGGTAATTGAGAAAGTATGTATTTCAAGATATTTTGAAAGTGCTGAAACTGACCTTCAGATAGCAGAAAATGGGTGCTGTATTGATTACGCTAACACCTGGTCGTCAAAATGAGTTCATTGACTGTTACAAGGCCAAGGTACGTATCGTGGTGCTTCCGATTATGGATGTGAAGACCCGTTGGAACTCGACCCTGCAGTTACTTGAGCGCGCCTCCCAATTACATGAATTCACACGCGAGTTGCATAAAAACCCAAAATACAGAGTTTTCCGGCCACTCTTCACAACTCAAGATGAATGGACCATTGTGAAGTATGTCATGGTGGTGTTGAGGCCATTCCGATATTGGACCGTGTGGATGTCCGAGAGGCATACAGTCACATTGCATCGCCTTATCACAGTGTACAATGATATGTTCACTCACATGGATGGTGTGATGCAAGCTTTGGCTAAGAAAAGGCCTCCTTGGAAGGAAGACTTGTTTTTTGCCATGAAGTTAGCTTGACAGAAGCTGTCTAAAGATTACGCTGAAGTGACTCCATCGATGGGTATGCTTCTCATTTCTGCACATATTCTCGTTCCTTTCTGGAAGTTGTGATGGGTTAGAAAGTGGGACAAAGGAATGCATATTAATCCTGAGGATGAGACATCCTATACTACCCAATACCAAGAGGCCTTTCTGAAGTACATGGAGAATGAACACTGTGCCAAATATTGACGTGTGCCGGTCAATAAACACGAAAGCTTACCCACAAGCAATCTGTTTGCCTCTGAAACAATTTGAGGAACCTGTCAATCATCATTTGATCCATATGATTTGTCCAGCGACGATGAAGAATACTCAACGCCTAACAATGTGGCTGAGATGACACCTGGATGAAGGTATTGCGCAGCATGCTTATTGACAGCCGCCAGGCTCTATTTGAATTTGCCGCCTGAAGCACCAAAGAACTGGGGGCAAAGTAATCAAAATCTCAATGATTACCACTCTGACCCAATGGAGATTAGCGGTACATTTTAGTAACTGGACATAACTGACTGGTGGCGTCAACATGAGGAAACGCACTCAAAGTACACCGATCTCCCTGATGTGGCACGCCACATACTCTCTATCATACCACATGATGTCAGAGTGGAGGGCAGTTTTTCCCTAGGCTGAGATGTTATCGGCTGGAGGCAGTCAAAAACCACAGGCGAGACCCTTCAGGAAAAGGTTGTTGTGAGGCAGTTCGCTCGAGCCAAGAACGGGATTTCAACAGGCGCTGACCCATTATTGGATAATATGAACACAGAAAATCACTCGGAAATGAAGACAGAGGCGGAGGACAGGAAATTGCACAGAATGCCCAAGGTTCATGACGTTTTGGAGATGTGGCCAGGCAGCCAAAACCTACGTGCTACCCAGAAGAAATCTGATGCTCAAAACAAGCAGATGACTGCTGTGCAATATATTTCCGACACGGAGGAGATTGTCAAAGCATTGTGATCACTCCTTCAACATGATGGTGCGGCTGCATTCGAATTGTCAGAAAGATCACCTTTGCCACCAGCTTTGTCTGCAAAGGACCTCCCTGGAGTCTGAACTGAAATATCAAATGTCCGCCGAATCCGAAGCATCAACCGTCATCCAGTCGAAAGTGATGAGGATAGCGCACCTGAAAGCATTTCGGACACTGAAGATTGGCGTAACTGGAATGGGGACTAAGATAATCCTGAGGACAGCGAAGACAATTGCGTAGCAGATGGTGAATCTGTTATAGAGCGAGACAAGAGCGTCAAGGATCCGGAATGGCCAGAGCAGTAGGATTTGAGCGCCATGCCAAATGTTGCCGGATTGATTCGGCCGACACGGAAGTCAAAGAGACAGGCTGCAAAGGTGTTGATGACAGTCAATGCAATTGAATCAAGGAGGAATAAGGGAGTTAAAAAAAAGTAGGAAAGAATCCATCAATGTTTCACCAGCTTCTTTATGTATCTTGGACTAGAGTTTTAGTTAGTAAGATATTATGGGCAAATGGTGAGCAGTAGCTTGTCAATATCGGTTGATAAACAGATGTATAGCAGGTGCAATGAAGCGTTTCACAAGATACATAAATTTTAGACGTGTGAGAGCGAACAGTGCAAGAATGTTACTGCGCTTGGCTTTATCACAAGGTCAAGGCTCAATCTGGCAGGAAGACTACCAATATATTCACATCATAATGCAAACTATTATCGATGGCAATGGATGTTAAATGGTCAATACATTAAAATGAGAGTCAACAGCGCATCAATGTTTTGTGGTTTTGTAGGTACGGTAATCAAACAACAATGTGGTTGCTGTGATGTATAACCGATATGGTGGAAGCCTTTAAAGGCAAATGAGACAGCAACATGCTCCCTGCCGAATGCTGAGAATGAGCGTCAACGGAGCGTCAACGATTGTTAGCTTCGCATCCTGGGTAATCCATGTTCCGATTGGTTGTCGACATCCATTTGTCAGATAATGACAGCCTTTACTGGGAAAAACTAAAGCGACATACTCCCTGCCACATCCTGAGAATGAGTGTCAACGGAGCGTCAACAATGTTCAGCTTCGCATCTTGGGTAATTTATGTTCCGATTGGTTGTGGACATCCATTTCGCAGATATTGACAGGCTGTACGGGGAAAAACTACAGCGACATGCTCCCTGCCACATCGTGAGAATCAGCGTCAACGGAGCGTCACCGATCTTTAGCTTCTCATCTTGGGTAATTTATGTTCCGCTTGGTTGGAGACATCTATTTGTCAGATATTGACAGCCTTTACTGGGACAAACTACAGCTACATGCTCCCTGCCACATCCTGAGAATAAGTGTCAATGGAGGGTCAACAATGTTTAGCTTCACATCTTGGGTAATTTATGTTCCGATTGGTTCTAGACATCCATTTGTCAGATATTGACAGCCATTACTGGGAAAAACTAACGCGGCATGCTCCCTGCCACAACCTGAGAATGAGTGTCAATGGAGCATCAACAATGTTTTGCTTCGCATCTTGGGTAATTTATATTCTGATTGGTTGTAGACATCCATTTGTCAGATATTGACAGCATTTACTGGCAACAGCTGCAGCGACATGCTCCCAGCCGCATCCTGAGAATGAACTTCACCGGAGCGTCAACGATTTTTAGCTTCCAATCTTGGGTAATTTATTTTCCGATTGGTTGCAGACATCCATTTATCAAATATTGGCAGCCTTTACTTGCAAAAAACAACAGGGTCATGCTCCCTGCCGCATCCTGAAAATGTGCATCAATGTGGCGTCAACAGTGTCAGTTGTTGCATTTGGTAATCGAGGCATTGCGCTGATCTCCGTGTTCATAACTGAATTTTTGACCGCCGTGATCAACAAAAATACAATGTATGAAAGGTAAAATACCGATTCCAAATTCATCGATATTGGAAGCTGCAAAGCATGCAAAAACATATCCTTGGTTGTTGAAAACACGATTTTGATAAGTTACTATTCACATACACCAAAAGAAAGAGCCTTAATTCAATTGATAGATGGACCTGCTTGGTGACCTGCTGACAACCCGCCAAATTCAGACAGGTTGGGTGTTGACAATTCAACAGTACCCAAGTTGAAGGTTTGGGTTCATTGACAACCCGGACCGCCAATTTGGCAACGGTTTGGGTTGGACCCAGACCCGGACCCGAAGTGATGGTCCGGATCCGTTGGTAACCCCTTGTCCTGAAGCATAGACGACCCTTGCCCACACCCGAAGAAGCCATGCATGACTTCCTAGAAGAAGATACTACAACTGGCCTTGCGAAGGAACTTGGAGATTCATCCACGGTGGAAGTGATGGAAGCGGAAATCGCCATGAGAGTAAGTGCACCTATTGCAAAATTGACAGCCATACTACAGATGCATGCAGAAAGCAGAAACGCACTCAGGAGGGAGGAAACAACGATGAGCGCATTTGCTTCCAGAGCGGGCTCCCAGGCCACGTCAAAGTCGATTGCGTCTTCTACAAACGTATCCAGGAGTTGTGGACAGTGAAAAAAGCCACTGCTACAGCAGCTCTCGCTATGACTGGAGACGGCAATCCCTTCTGACTAATTGCTTGTGCTCTCTCTGCCGCCGCCGCTGCCGCTCCGGAGTGGGTCATTGATTCCGGAGCGTCACAGCACATGTGCAATGACCGCAGCAGCTTCTCAACAGTCAAAAAACTCTCACATCCTATAGTAATCGAACATGGAAACAAAATTCAGTCACCGCCACGCATTATGGTTTTGTAGACTTACAGGGCTTTCAAATCGAAGCCCTCGATACTCCTACGTTTCGACTGTCCCTTTGATCGATCAACCAATTGGATGTGGGCGGGCATATGACTATATTTCGGAACGGAAAATGCTCCATGACTTCACCATCTTCCTCCACCCTCGCCGTAAAACTAATCAATGGCATATATATCATAGTCCCCGCGACCGCACTCCTAACATCGACTATCGAGAATGGGAGAAAGAGAAAGAAAGACAGCTGACTTCCAAGAGCACTAATCGCAGAACCTACAATCGAGCCTATAATCGCAGAGCCTACAATCGAGCCTATAATCGCAGAACCTACAATTAAGCCTACAATCGAATATACAATCGAGTCTGCAAAAGCACCTATCGCAGCTAAAAATAAGTCCACTCGAAAGTTTTTTACAATCTCAGAGTCAAGACTATGGTACTGACCACTAGCCCATATGAATCCTACCACCATGAAATCTCTGATTGACGGATATACACATGATGACTCGATTTGCACAGTCCGCATCCAGGCCTCGCACAAGCAAAGGCTCATTAGAGTGCCAGTCAAGCGCACTATGAAGCCCTTTGAACTGATACATTCGGATGTGTGCGGTCCTTTCTCGACACCGACTGTTGGAGAGAATCGATACTACATACTATTCATCGACGACTACACGAGGTACACATTCGTATGGCTGCTCTCAAATAAGAAAGCCGAGACCTGCACCTCCGCCTAGCAGTCATTTCCGGCCCGAGTAGACTCAATGGGATATGAGATCAAGCGATTCCGGTGCGATGATGCACGGGGAGTTTACGACAATAAGGCTTTCCAATATGTCCTCGCAGCCTGCGGCACTACATACGAGCCATGCCCTTCATATGCTCATCACAGGAATGGTGTTGCGGAACGAATGATCCGCACAATCACTGAAAATGCCCGGGCAATGATGATCCACTCCCAGGCTCACATTCAGTTCTGGGGAGAAGCAGTCAATACCGCAGTCTATCTGCATCAAAGATCACCGAATGATGGCCTGAAAACAAATAATGACAACGACATCTATCAAGCACCATACGAAACACAATACGAAATGTTGCATGGATTTGGCGAACCAATGCACGATGCTGCCCGCGACAATAACTCGTATCAAGCCCCTCTCCACAACCTACATTGATTCGGAGGCTACGCCAGTAGACTCATTCCCGAAGTTCAACGCCGCCAGGGCAAGTTCGGCCCAAGGTCAAAGCCCTGCATGATGGTAGGCTACACACACAATTCAAAGACGTTGTGGAGGATATGGGATCCCGGATTCCAGAAGGTGAAAGCCCAATCAGAAGTCGACTTCGACGAAGAAAGAAATGCACAGATGTCATGTCACCATGGAAGCAATGAGATCGACATATGTGGATTACCAGAAGACGAGGAATATGTCGACGAAATAGATACCGTAGATGAGCCTCTCCGAGGACAAGATAGTCAACCTATGCAGATACGTAAGAGATCCAAATCTCACATGCATGAAGCTCCTGACATGGAAGCAGAACACTCCCACAGCTGGCGCCTCCGCCGTGAGGATCAGACTGCCCAGTGTTCGGCAGCAGATGCAGAAAACATCACCCACAGCTGGCGCCTCCGCAGAGAGGATCAGACTGCCTGGCGTTCGGCAGCAGCAATCAAGAGATCATGCCAAGTACCGCCAGCATCTCCAGCTCCAGCTCCACCAATAGGGAGTCGTGTCACAAGAAGTCAAGGTAAAGTCTCCGCAGAAGCACTAACAGCATCCGTAGCCACTGGAGATCCATTCACCTACGCGGAAGCTATGGAAAGCCCTCCACGAGATCACTGGAAAAGAACCATGGAGCAAGAAAGCTCATCGATGGTGCTCAATAACATCTTCTCCCCTCTCACCTCCCGTGAAGCACTGCACCTGCAGGTCAAGCCAATTGGCTCTAAGTGGGTTTATAAGACTCAACACAACCCTGATGGGTCCACACAGTATAAAGCAGGGCTAGTCATAAAGGGATACAAGCAGACAGATTTCGGTGAGACTTATGCACCTGTTGGTAAGCCAACTAGGTTTTGGTATCTCATCTCTCTCATGGAGAGATATGGGTGGACTATGGACCATTTGGATATAGTTACCGCTTTCCTATACCCCGAAATCGACGATGAAGACATCTATATGACTTTCCTAGAATGATGGCCAGAGGGCCTCAACGCACCAAAGATCATTGTCAGACTCAGGAAAGCTCTCTACGGCCTTAAACAAGCTCCACGGCTATGGCACGACAATATCAATGCCTTTCTACTCTCTCTCGGGTTGACACAGTCCTCAGCCGATCCCAATCTCTATCTTCGCAGCGACGGCATTCAGATACTTCTCGATGTCGACGATATCTCGATGTCCTACCTGGAAGCGGCTACCAACGCTGCGATCGAAGTCACAGCGAAACTCTCAGAGAAATACAAGATCATGAACCTCGGCCCGGAACGCCAATTTCTCGGCATCAAGATCCACCGCGATGGTACCGGGGTCAGTCTTGGTCCGGAAGGCTATATCACCATAATCCTCAGACGATCCGGCATTGAGCATACTCATGGTGTCTCGACGCCCATGGATCCTAATGTAAAGCTGGACCTAGCCCAGGATCGGGGGGAGAAGGAACTGAAAGATATCACAGACTATCAAGCAGTCGTGGGATCACTAATGTACACAGCACTTGCAACTCGGCCAGATATCTCGTATGCTGTCGCAGCCCTTTCTCGTTACAATTTACGGCCATTCACCATTCATATGACCGCTGCCAAGAGAGTTCTTCAGTACCTCAAATATACTGCCGGTGTTCAACTGCATTTCAACGGCAACGGCATTGACAACGGCATTGGCAATGGCATCAGCATCGACATTGGCAATAGTCTCGCAGGGTACTCAGATTCCGATTGGGCCAATGACAGCGCGGACCGCAATCCCAGGGAGGCCACGTGTTTCTCGCTAGCAATGGTGGAGCAGTCTCATGGCAGTCTCGAAAGCAAAGCCTAATCGCCATGTCAACTCTCGAGGCCGAGTTCATCACCTGCTCAGAGGCCTCTTGAGAAGCGAAATGGTTACTTCAACTACAGAAAGACATTCACGGCAAGGACTTACCACCGCTGCCAATCAACTGTGACAATCCGGGAGCTCTCACTCTTATCACCAAAGGAATTATCAAAGCTCGAACTAAGCACATCTACGTTTGCTATCATAATAGTCGAGATCTGCACAAATGTCGAATTGTCAACTAAACCTACATTCACACAGACGAAAATGTGGCAAATGTACTCACGAAAGCACTTACTCAAGATACGCATATGAAGGTCACGAAAGCGATGGGTTTATGGTAATGGAGGTCAATTGGAGGTCAATTTTTAAGGCTGTTACACATGTCTTTTGGAATATGGATTCCTTCTTTGTTTATATGGATGGCCATCCTCAGGCTAGGGTAGTACTCTTTCCCTGCTCACGTCTCAAGCAGGGTTTTAAGGAGGCTACTATGGGAATCACAAGCTGCGCATCATCTTTGTTTTTTTGTTTGTTTGTTTGTTTCTTGCTCCACAGAGCGTAGCAAGAGGGGGGAGTGTTGCATAAATAGATCTCATATGGCCTGACTGGGCTGGCTCTCATACGGGCTGATGGGGCTGGCTCTTATATGGGCTGACGGGGCTAGCTCTAATATGGGCTGACAGCTCAGCCGTCTCTACATTTAGATGAGCACGTATGTGCTCGTACCGTATATCTATATGGCCATGTGGCCTTCTTAGATAGTAGAATCAAGGTTCTAGCAATCAGAATTTCAACATTTTCTTATGCAGCTTGGCCGAGTGATCAGTTGTGATTGGCCCGGCTGGCTCAATATATGCTTCGTCTGAGGAGCTACAATGATCGTGCAGGTTGAGCATTGCAGGTGGAGCTTCAGTAGTGGGTGATGACACATCAGGAATAATGACAAGTTGGTGCTGTACCACTGTAGGTGGTGGTGGTGGTTGGGAGGCGGTGCACTTTGGACCAGAGTGATCGCCCATGATGCAATGCTTGGCACTTTGTTTTTTCACATTGTTTGGTGAGGATGGTGGAGATGAGAGTATAAGTGGTGGGGGTAGGTAGTTGACATTAAGATTCCGAGATTTGAGGGCTTCTCTGCTCATGGTTGTTGCGGTGAGGTAGATGGGAAGTTGGAATGTGGTTGCCACTGGGCTGGAGGATGGTACTCTCACAATCTCCAAAGTACTGCTCTTTATATGCAACTCAGCACCACAGAACTTGTCACACTGCCACAAGAATTCATAAATGGAAGCTTCTACTAGTTATCTTTCAATTCATAATATTCTAGGGGGGGGTTTAAGTGGGTGGCTGTGTTGTTATAAGTGACAAGGCGCAGTGCACGCAAAAGTGGGCCCTTTCGTGGGCCCACTACCGGCAAAGGGATAGTAATCCAGAGCAAGGTGAACATTATAATATTATAAAGTGGTAATATCTGCAAAGCGGTGTTGAATTCGGTGATGCCAAGTATGCATCTGGAGTGGAGTTTGAATGGGGTCTGGGTTTAAGCTTCGGCTGCCATGTAAGTTTAACTGAAGCTACCCCGCTTTCCATGATAACAATCACCATTCTACAGCAATATGCCATTTCTAAGAGAAAACTGCATTTGGAGAATGCCCGGAATGCGAAAAAGTGACTACGTCTGCATGTCATCGAGACCAGTAACTAACCATATCATGGAGAGACAACAAGCAATCCTTAGAGTCAGTCAAACCCTCACTTATCTTCAAGTACTGGTTGCGCACACAAAGAATTGTAGAGATGTACCAAACTAGTGCAAAATTCAGAGATGAGGAGTACAAGAAAAAGGTCAACACCAGTCACTGGAGAGTGAGGGTTGCAGAGGTTGAAGGAGACTTGGAACCGGCCAGGGCCGGTATGTACAGTGTAATCTAATTTAAACTCAAACCCAAACTTTTACGTTGACAGCTAGCATTGATCTGATGGTGGTCGACCTGCTGTCCTAATCTCCCATGCCAGCCCCATCCTGGTGTGGGAATGAATACCCGCCCCAGGGAGGGGCTGGACGACTTAGTCGTCGGTGTTACTCTGAGGTTCAGAGAGGCAATGTGCTCCCAAACTCAACACTGAAAATCAAAAAAAAGTTTTCAGTCACTGCCTATACTCATAATAACTGCTCTGGTTGTCTGCCTGCACTTGACCGAAATTGTGTGTGTGGTGGAAGTGCCCCCAGTGATGGCTGATGCTTCACTCAGAGGCAGGCCAAACTTGAGTCTATCCTGCATGACATTGGGGGATTTGCTGGAGTGTCTCTACCACACTCAAACAATTTTGGTCAAGTGCAGGCAGACTACTAGAGCAGTTATTATCTAAAGAGGCTGTGACTGAAAACATCTTTGTTGATTTTTGGTGTTCAGTTTAGGTGTTTAACTCATGGAGTTGCATTGTAAAACTGATCACCTATCTGGCAAGGTAAATCATCCAGCCACCCCTGGATTGGGCTGGGCTGTTACATGAGCTTACCACTATCCCATTCAGAATTCAAAATAGTGGACTTCATTGCTATCTATCACTATAGCAGACTTGAATAAGTTTATAAGCCCCAGATGGGTTTGATTTGCGGTATATATGTTGTATTATGTTAATGAGGTGCTATTTCAATTTGCAGGCAGATATGAGGAAATCCCATCTGTTAGCAATGCTGAAATGTAAGCCTGTCTAATTTGACAGCAGCACATGTCTGAAAAGGTTGGTAGAGTTGACAGACTTGCAGTGGTGTGTAATGCTAGCACAGTAGTTAGGTTAATAGGTTAAACAACCTAACATTGATCTGTCAGTACATCAGCAAAATGTAAATCAATCTGGAAGCTGCACACAAACCTCCCAGATACCATGGTCAACCTCGCCAGTGCTTCCTAGTACTTCCAGATACTCCCGAGCCCCCTGGAACTAAGCAAAGCGCTTTCAGATTCTGCAAGAGCTTTCTAAGGTGCTCCTGAAAGCACCTGCAGTTATGGAGGTACATTTAGGATGCTCCAATATTTGACTTGTAGGATATTCACATTGTGGAGCAGCTGAGACCTCTGCACAGGTCTGCAGGAGACTTCAAAAGCAGCTGAGACCTCTGTGCAGCTCTGCAAGACTTGGTGCTGTATTCTCACAGCAGTGGTTCTTAGGGTTGTATAACTACAAGGCATTTTGCCTATCATAGTTGTCTTTGTTACAGACCCAAGTTTCACTACATCATAATATGTCATGCATTATCTAAGTCTCTCTGTATACTAGGGCATATGGGGATACAGGGATAATGGAGATGGACTTAGCAATATGGGGGGGGGGCGCGCAGCAATACAGGTATACCAGAGATGGGCTGAGTGATGGGGAGTATATATTTAGGAAACCCTGGGGTAGATAGACATCATCTCATTATACAAAATCCACAATCTATCTTTCTCCACTCGTGTTTCCACACACTCTTGCCAAGCATTCATAGATTCACACCATTTGTGTGGTTCCTCACAAACTCTTGCTGAGCCTTCATAGATTCACACAATTTGTATGGTTCCTCATGACCAAGTAGCGTATCACATGCTCAAGCCAGAACTGCTCTTTCTCACACATTCCCTTTGGATGTTGCGGGAGGTCCGGCAGAGTGTTGATGAGGGGCTCTCTGCCTTCTAGCGCTGTCGTTGCACCACACCATGATCTAGTGCACTTGGAGATCTGCTAGAATGATTTGATTGAGGGAGTGTGGGGATTCACTTCGAGGGCATGCTTGAACAGGTGTGGAGACGCAGTGATGGCTGTGATCGTGTCAATTTGGAGGCCATGACTGAGGGAGTTTGAAGACACACTTGGAGTCTATGATCGATTGAGATTGAAGGAGTACTTGGAGATGGGAGATCAGGAGTAAGGTGCAACGGGAGCTAACACTTTATTCATTGGTCAAATCATAATTGTGGGAATGTAGAGAGTTGAGTACAACAAGGTGTAACAAGAGATGAGAGATGAGAGACTGTAGGTGGACAGCTGTGGTCATGTTAAGGAGCGGCTCTGATGCATTGGTGCGGCTCTTTTGCGTTAGTGCGGCACAGCGGGAGGCTCACGTAGTAGTTTGTTCTAGCCAGATGTCAGTTCAATCATCAATAACTTGCACTTCAACATGTACCGAGAGGCTATTCGCCCACATTGGTAGCAACACTGGACTTCTCACGGCATCACAACCATCAGAAGTGATTGAAACACAACGCACGATGGCCAATTTGCTTGGTATATCATCCAACCAGTGGCCTGCCGGTGGCTCGGAGACATCGCACAAGTCTTCCGACTGTGTGGTCCTTCGTGCTATGCATGACCCGTATGACACGCGTGACACATGTGACCCGCAAGATGTCAGTTTAATCGAGAACATCGATAAAGCCAAGTCAATTATGTTTAGCTGCAGGTGTAAGACCTCAGCCACTGCGGGCTTCCAACCTACAGAACTTCACACAACAGAATAGGTCACAAACCCGATGAAGGCCATCGATGACGGTCCTGGGCTCTTCTCTGACCAACTAATGAACTGGATCAGGGCTACAGAGGACATCCAACTGGAGATCACTGATGCTAACCTCTCCAAGAGCCTTGAACAAGCTGAGAAGTTGGCAAAGATTTGCAACCTCAACAACAGCTTGGCCGCTGAAGTGAAGGAGTTGGAGGCTACTGAGCCGGTCCAAGACGGCCCGAGCAGGGAATTAACGGCCGCATAGCAAGAAATCGAGCAGTTGGAAGAAGTACTCCAGATCGAGAAACGTCAATCCGCCGAGTTGGAGAGACGGCTCAACCAGTGCATGTGGGAGCCGGAGACAATAGTGCAGACAGACATCGCACAGCTCCGGTTGGAGAAAGACATGCTGTTGCCCCAAGTCAAAAATCATTCGTCAGAAGAGAGCGGCCTGGAATCCGAGTTGAGAGTGTTCGAACGAGTCATTCAAGAACTGGCGACTAACCAAGTACATGCAACTACAGCACTGAGCAGTGCCAAACCGCCCCCCGGCCTATTCGGGATCCGTGGCTCCTCTGAACCGACCTCTGGCTTAATCGGCATCCGTGGCTCTGCTGAACCAACCCTTGGCCAGTCTGGAAACCATGGGTTGTCTGTCAAGGGATGTAACCTTCCAACGTATGAGGGCAAATAAACCTTGGACGATGTCACCGCCTTCATTTTTGGTTTGGAACGACACTTCAAAAATACAGCCCAGGCCATGGGATGGGTCGGCACAATGGGCTGGGGAGAGCATGCAGTGCTACAGCTGAAAAGCAACACAGCAGTCTGGGGCATGCACCGTTTCCCAATGAGTACACCCATAGAATGGTCCACCTTTTGCATAGAGTTGAAAGCTGAGTATATTCAGTCCAACGCTTTGGACCTGGTCAAACGCAAATGGGAAGAACTGAGCCTACAGGTTGGAGCCCGTGTAACAGAGTTTAGCGAGCGTTTCCAGCCCCTATGTTTGAAGTTGGACCGGCACCAGCCTATGGCTGCCGAAATGTTAGCTGACGATTATCAGTATAAGATCGAAAAGGGCAACGAAGGAGTTTTTAACCACTTGGTTCCTTATATTGACATGCACGATAGGACTCCAACGCTCGAACAACACATAGAGTACCTGGCCATGTTGGACACGTCTCTCAACCAGTCTGAACCTGGAAGTGGCTTCAACATGAAAACTAACACAACTACGAAATCTTCAGCTTGCAAAATCAGCTCCAAGAAAGGAGGTACAACTAGCACAGCTGGCCTGGCCAAAGACGACGGTTTGACCTGCTATAACTCTGGCCTGGTGGCTCATATCTCTTGCAATTGCCCAAACCGCGACATGATGACGAAGTTACTCGAACAAGCTTTGATCGGCAAAGATACCCCAAAAGCCAAGTCTGGTCGCCCATGTGAAGACAAGAAAAGAGCAGGTGCACCAACTGGACGAAAGGAGAGTGGACAGCTTGCCAAGGAGAAAGAGACTAAGCAGGAGACGGACAGTGAGGCAGAAAGCTAGTTGGAGAGTCTCGCAGACTTGGACTCTGATGTGGGAAAAGGCAAAGGAGGTTAGTAGGTGTGGCTGTTCATCCCATAAAAACACCATCATGTACGGTATCGTCAAATAAAAAGGGTGGCAAATTGGTGCCAGATAGTCACTTCAAGTTTTTCAACCGTTATCACCACTTCAAAGTTAGTAAACTCGATGACTCAATGGTCGACCTACTGAAGTTCAATGGAAGAATACGATACCAAACTATCGGAGGATGGTGAAGCAGCACAAAGGCAAGAGTAGTGAAGGACAATGGTGCGTCGGAGAACTATGTGGGTTGGAAGTTCATAGATGAACAATAATGCCCAGGGGCTGCCCTGCATCAGCACAATGTATTTTAGTCACTGGGAGCCTCCAGGAGTGTGTGAGAGGAGGCGGAGCGTAAACTTAGAGGGGTCAATTTCAGGAGAGAATCAGACACGAGGAGGGCATTCTGGCTGGTGTTCGGAGTAACTGGGATCTCTGATGACTTATAAGGAGCACCAAGGGAGCGGTTATGATAAGTTTGGGAGCACCTGGGACTGTCGCCCAACCAATGCGGGAATCCCAAACTAACTCTGAGAGATGCCTTTATTCTCAGGATGTTCATTGGAAGGACTGCAGGTGTTATCTGAGATTCTCCAGATGTACACAAGCAATAAGAATACCCTCCATATATGATGCATAGATTATTGTTCACTATCAACATCTAGATCATACTATAGTACCCAGCATCACATTCAACATTCTACTGTTTGCATTGCTACATTAAGAAGAACCAAAGAAAATGACGAGTGATTCAAAAATGAAAGCAGGTAAACCAGAAACAATAACCTGACTGAGCAATCGAATGATATCAATCGAACATAGTCTCACTGTCATCCACTGAATTTCCCATCTCATCAGGGCCGACAAATGCAGGAACAAACAATTCATCAATGGCATTAAGAGGCTGGAGGCGCTCTTTGTACTTCCGCAGGATTCGGGCTAGGCAAGTGGGTGACATAGAATTCCAATGTTGTTTGGCTCGATTTGTGATATCTACAAGGTTGGAATTGAGAGGTTAGCTTGCGGTGAATCAAAATGGAGATTGAAAAGCAATATGATGAATTTGGGGGAAAAGAGGTGTGCCACCAGGAAAGGAGGAGTGCCTGATGTGGAGTGCAGGGTGGGCAAGAGGAGTGATGATGGTGATGGAGGAGTGCGGAATGAAATTGGGGGGCGCAAATCCAAGCCAAGGAGCGCCTATCCAGCGGAGCAGCCCATCCATGCTGAGCATCACCGAAAGAGGAGGGAGGTGGAGAGTCTGGAATGAAATAGAGATGCTCCTAATCGAGGTCGAGAAGGGGATTGACGTGCGCCCATTCAAGAGGCAGAGTGCTGAGAGACAGGGCAGTATGGAACGCTGAATGAAATATCGAAGCGCCAATCCAGACTGAAGAGCACCGATACGGATTGAGGAGTGCCAATGGGCCTTGGGGAGCGCCTATTATAGCGGAGTAGCACCATGGGGGGG
>Ga0307512_10003162_pt1 | contig 19550 bp, 22 predicted proteins | sample 14_EM_MG_FD_200267 | JGI IMG/M metagenome (GOLD analysis project Ga0307512, IMG submission 200267) | Populus trichocarpa ectomycorrhiza microbial communities from riparian zone in the Pacific Northwest, United States - 14_EM | ecosystem: Host-associated > Plants > Roots > Unclassified | place... | reverse complement strand
AAATAAGTCATATGAGGAAGTTTCTCAATGGAATGGGAAGGAGATGAAGGAAATGAGCCGGTACCTGCTTGGAGTTGTAACCCAGTCTCTACGAGGTGGAAACCCCGCTCAGCGTCCCATAGTCAATCGCGCAATTGAGTGCACACGGGCATTGTGAGCATTCTATATGTATGCTTGATATAAATCTCACGATGATGCAACATTGAGCTACATGGAGGACGCCTTGCATCGTTTGCACATCTTCAAAGATGTGTTCTCACTCGGGCGAGCCGGCAAAAAGGCGAACGCTGAAGCCAATGCCCTGAGAACGGAACTCGTGAAGATGCGAAAGGTAGACGAGGAAACAACTGCTGAAACTTGGACGCCGTCCAAGAAGCGGCGCGAAATGAACGCCTGGCGGGATTATATTAGCCACGAGATAGATATTTCCAAGGAGTTAGATGCCCACTTCAACTTTCCGAAGATCCACTTGATGTCGCATTGGGCCGAACAGGTTCGTCGATACGGAGCCATGAAACAGTATTCTGCCGAGAGACATGAACAAGCACATAAAACGAACCTCAAGGACGGTTGGAACGCCTCCAATCACAATCTCAACTACCAGCCACAAGTAATCACCTTTCAGCGTCGCATCCTCTGTTTCGAAATCAGAGAGCTCAATCTCCAAGCCCTCGCCCAGCGTCGGGAGAACAGCGCTGCCGCCTGCAAAGTCCTCCCTTCCGGTGCTGATCTGGCTGCCCCCCAGAGCCCCCAGTGATATGCGATGCCCGAATTCATGGGACCCCAAAACCGCCGTGTTGGAAAGCATCCTGACGCTATGATCAAAGACTTCACAGCATTACTCGACAATACTCAAGACGCAACGCACAGCGCGGCAATATACAGCGGCACGCGGGAGTTTATAAAGCATAAGAGTCGTAACAAGACGTATATATCGGATGAACAACTGCATGCAATGGAGCTCTGTATTTACCATGGTATTAAGGTTCAAGTTGGGGGTTTAGATGGTGAACGCATATCCCAGATGTGTCAATGCACAGGAAGCCAGAGCTGGCGCGGAGGGGATCGATGGAACGACTGGGTGTGGGTACAGCAACGCCCGGGGAGGTTTTATGGCGCGCTGAATTGGCGTCTCCCGTGGCAACTGCAACAACTATTCAAAATCACACTCCAAAACGAGGATGGAACTTTCGTTGAGTACTGGTTAGCCATGGCGCTCACCACACTACCGGAAAACTCGGGTACCTTGGATCCCGTCTCGAAATTTGTACAAGTGAGAACAGCACCAGCAGCCGTTGCTTTGCAAGTTTTCAGCGTGGGAAACATTGTCGGCTGCGCGGACGTAATTCCAACGATAGCTACTAGTACTAAGACAAGATACGGACGGAACAAGCGATGGATTGTCAATTGCCACATGGATCTGGCAACTTGGAATGATGTGTATAATTAGTAAAGAGAGAATTGCATTTTGCGCGCAGGTAGAAGGATCGCGAGGAGTGATTTTCGCAGCGTCACCCATCGCCTTGCAATCCTGTATAATTAGTAAAGAGAGAATTGCATTTTGCGCGCAGGTAGAAGGAACACGAGGAGAGATTTTCGCAGCGTCACCCATCGCATTGCAATCCCGATGCAAGAGCGTACCCAATGAACCCATTCCGACGTATGGTCACAGTTGGCCACAACGCCAGAGCGTTCGTTTAAAATAGGAGACCGACAGAGCAAGAAGAAACGCTGAAACAGCGATCGGAGGGCGATATGCAACGGGACGCGTGGTAGTGAGGCCAGGCGCGGAGTTATCTGCCACCGGGGTGTCTCTGATGGCTCTGATGGAGCGCGTCCACTCTGACGGAGCCATTCCGCCCGGACGGAAATATTTTTTGCTGATGAAGCCTGTAGAATGTCCTGGGCCCACGGATGTCCGGTGTCTGTTTGTTTCCGATTGGCCGGATTGTCCACCAGCGGTGGTGTTGGCAGGCTTTGAGATGGTTCGTCTGTTGCCTCGTTTGCTGCTTTTGGAAGACATGACTGTAGGCTGTTGCTGTTGCTGTTGCTGCTGCGGCTGTTGTTGCTGCTGTTGTTTGGACTTGTTTTCAACATGTGCAACTTTCGAGGCTGTGGCCTCATCGAAGAATTCATCCACGGTGTCACTATTGCTGCAGGGAGGAGTCACCGGTCGAACTTTGTTATTGAGAGAGTTGTGGAGCCCTGCACAGGCAAAGTTGTAGAGGAATTCTTCATGCTTCAGAAGATTTCAAATAGTCTGTCTCCAATTGGCTTGCACAAGATTCGCATAGGCTCCGACAAATGCTTGGGGAAGCTGTGATTAACCGGACATCGACGTGATCACCACCACCTGTCATCGGGCCTGATCCTCATACACCCGGGCCATCTCTTTGGAAAAGAGGTGGCAGTCCTGTTGGCATGTGCCGTAATACTCAGATCAGTCGCCCACCCATTCCAACGGGTCTGTGATTGCCGTCTGTCTCAAAGTCCGGTTTCGATGATTGCTGCAGCCGTCCAGAAGAAAGATCGCCTATTGACATGGTTGTGGCCACTTCATAGGAAGAGGTGGCATTGGGATTGGAAATTCGATTGTAACCTATCCAGAAATCGGACCAACAAAATCGCACCGCGGCATGTGCGTACAGGTTGTACAATCTTGTACATAATTGGTCTTGGGCCTATGGTGCTTCGTTGAGTGTGTTCTGCGTATTAGGTCGTCCATCCATTCCGTTTGGCAGCCATTTGTTCCCATGCGGCTGGCATCTTCTCCCATTTGAGTCATAGTTCGGCTTTGCACCAGGCTTGGTTTTCAAGCAGCATTTCTATCATCAACTGGTTTTGAGTCGCCACATCTTGACGATCCTCATCAGCAATTTGGGAGCTGAGATCACCAATATTGTTGTCGGTCAGGCTGTCATGTGTCTTTGACCTCTCAGGTCAATGTAGAGGTTACCCCCATGGTTAGTTTCACTCTCAACCTCAGGTACGACCGTTGGACTAGCGCATTTGGCTATCCATGCTGTTGCCTGCAGATTGTCATCACTCTCATGGATGGCAGTGAAATGCAATTGAGTTCTGGTAGACTTCTTTCGAGGCATGTTTTGTGATCAAACGCGTAATTTTGTCATGACACGTCTACAGGGGTACATTGCGAGGTCCCATGAGTGAAACATATGGAAGTGAATAAGAGCGATGATCGTGGAAGTCCGTATATTCAACCATGGCCACGTATGAGGGTATATGGGAAGATACAGTTGCACACGTGAATGTTGTAACATAATGGAGTAGTTGATAGATAGGTTCATTGCAGGCTATCTGGGGGAGATCGGGAGTTGTCGATTTGAGGTTGCGGTTACCTGGCCGCGCATCACGAAAATGCAAAATGGTTCGGAAGTCATAACTCACCAACTCAGCAATTCTGAACAGCCACAACGATCCTTTCAAAATATAGCCAAAGCACCCAAATAGGCTGAATTTAAAAAGATGTGGTTGTGAGGTACCCCGAGACTACTTCAGGTGCTCCTCAATGCTTCTGAAGAAGCAGAACAGAATTCAAGAATATTCCAAATAGTATCAAGTCGTCTTCAGAATGCTATAAAATCATGCCTTAAAGTTGGTAAAATTTGGGAGCTGTTTGGACTACGACACTTGTCTCCAAGATGGTTCTGGTCCACCTGGACCAAGACTCTCCAGGTGTCATAAATATATACTGTCTATCTCAAATCGTAAAATTCGATCATCTTTCCCACAGCTATACTCCTGAATGAGACAATCGAATCTGAATTAATTTACAGTCCAGTAGGTATCTAAATCAACATGATTATGAACAAGCCATACGCTCTCCATGCGGCGCAATACACCATTGTCCCACACCAAATGAACCAGCCCAACAATTGCTCAAACCGATACAATATGCATCTTATGGTTTGTTTGACAACCCAGATAAACTCGTCAACACAACGAGCTCATCCATGAAGATATTTGCACTTGGTTGGAATCACCCCTGCACATTCTTGAGCTTGGGGGCGCAATTCTCATTACTGAGTAATGTTGCACCTGTTAGAAATGGTTGATATTGCGGTTCCGGCAGGTAGACGCTACTGAAATTGGAGGATCAGATTCACTGGAGTCCAGCAGATGTCTAAGACTGGACAGTGTGCAATTCGACCTTCGAAGGTGTTATCGAGGTCATTCTCTTCACTTGGTGTAAAGTTGACTGAGACGTTATGAACTTCAGGCATGATCCATTGGTTGGCATTCGTATGTTCTATGTTGCAGTCAGGTCCCAGACGCTCAACAGAAGTCGGGTTGTGCAATGGTTGTCTGTAGTACAACACCCCATTCTGGAGTTTAATCAATTCACCTGGTAAGAGTACATTGTAATCATACGCCAGCACAAGTCCACTAGCTGCATGGTCCCACTCCTTCGCAACTTGTGAGTGGAATTGTGGTCCAAAGTTGGCAATTCCTAAATCTTCTTATGTATCTCGGCCTGAGGGTAATTTGATACTTCTGCATTCTCCGGGCACATGTCTTTCTCACTAATGATATCTGTGCCGTGATACAGGGTGGATACTGGGCTCGTCCTGGATTCATTGGAGATGTAACAGATGGGCACAGAGTGTAATTCGCCGTGTATTGGTAGCAGAGAATTGGTCAAAAACTTTTACCGAGTCAATATCATTTGGGCCTTCACGTGCATGATATGACAGTGTCTCGTCCATGTAGTCAAGACAAGTACACTGCTCACTGTGCTTAAGTATCTGTGGAATGTAATTGACTGTGTTGCTAGATCGACATGCCTCGTTCACATTGGGGATATGTAGCCGCTCAGCATTATCAGGAGTAACATTTTCACTGTAACCCATTCGGCGAATAGACTCTCAGATATGGTGTACAAGATGCATCTTTGGACATCCAAAATGAATCACCCACTCTTCAATGGGTTTCTGGAGCACCTGAATGCCGATTGTCTCCCACCACCCTTCAAAGTCGATGAAATGGATGAGGAATACCGTCTAGAACCTCGCCTATTCATTTGAGGTGATGCCGTTAACCACTCTCTCGAGGTGGTTAGTGACACACTCTATATTAGCCAAGCTCCAGGTCATGAAGTCTGTCTCAACATTGGATATGCGAAGCCCAAATTGAAGTCACGTGTTGGGAGTCATGTTTGCCGCCCAGCAAGCGTAGTGTTTGGTGGCAGTGATCTCTACGGCAAGATCTTTGGCAAAATTGCTTCTGGGACTGATTGCCTTGGTCCTGACTTCCTGCCATAGTTGTCGCACATGATGATGGAATAACTTATCAAACAACTGGCATTCAGCAGGTATCAACTGATGGATTGTGCGCTCCAATCACTCAATTACATTCGGACAATCAGAATGTGACCCATTGGTTGCCGCTTGTCGGGCTCTGTTCAGGCGCACATGTATTTGCCTACGTTGTTTTGTGGAAACATTTTCAGCTCCATTCACTATGGCCTTGATAGCAGCACGAATCTTATGAATTCTTTGTTCGCGTTGCTGCTGGAATTCTGTTGCCAACAGGTCATCCACATTGCCCTTCGTAGACATCTACATTTTCTGTTCTCGAAAAATACCCTTCTTCTGGTAGAATGTCTTCAGTGCATTGTCTAGTGCTTTGAGTGAAAGATTGAAGTGATTTTGCTGGCTAACAAGGTGAGAAACTTCACATAGTGCCTGCACAGCTCCCATTACCATTTAATCTTAGGCGTTTTCCGCTGGAGTGTTGCTGTCATCTTTGAAGCCGTCTAGCATTGGAGCGCAATTGACTGCCACTGTTCTGATCATTCCACAGATCTCTTCACCTTACAGGGTGCCGCTTTTGAAAGAATCAAATGGTGTAGAGAAATGCTGACGGCTGGGATATCGTGGCACCAATGTGAATCGATTGTCAAATTGATCCTTGACATCTCTATCTTTCAGGTATTTCAGCAGCCAGTGCAATAAGTCTTTAACTAAACCCAGCAGAAGCTGATTCAATTCATCAGGCTGCCAAAGCCGATAGACATTGTAGAGAGGGTATTGCCAGAACTGGTTGCAGATTGGGTGGACACTGTGACTGTGCAGAGCATCAATATCATTGTCCTCCAGCTGCTAGGAGGAAATATTCTGGTCTCTTGAGTGATCGAGTGGTCAAACAGTTGAATGCCACAGGTGCGCATGTTCACGAATTGAACACATCGTTCATGAGCGGTATGAAACTTGAACAACCCTGACTTGTTCCGGGTTATCTCTGACCCAGACAGCCAACAGAGGTTAACATTGTAGCTGGAATCTGGCTGAACAATCCCACATCAAGCTGGGGCCAGTGATGTCATGATCCCAAAGTTGAGACAGCGCAATACCAACTGCAGAATGCCAGGGATCGTCAATGGTCTTGGCAGCCAACAGGGGACATGGGATCAGCCTGACAAGAATCCAGGAGGACTTTTCACCTCTGCGGCGGATATCTCTTCGAATAGTACCAAAGATGAGATTCAGCAGCCCGGTCTGCTGATCCCAATTAACAATTTGCCATGTGAGTGTTGTTAGATGCACCCATGTCTGGTACAATTGTCTCCCCGGCAGGAAGTTCATCCTGTGTATTTCACCACCAAGCGCACATGTTCATCTCGCCGTAGATTCAGAGACCCTTGGAGTCAGTATTGCGTAGAAGTTCAAAATCGAGGTGAGACTGAAATGGGAGATTTGGCAAAGGGAACTGGATAAATTGGAAAATGTCCCCGTATTATCATGTTCCAATGATATGTGGGTGATCTTCAATCAAACAGCCACCGCCGAGCCCGAAATTGAATTCAGAGAGGAGCTTTTGAGGGTCAACTGCTGAATGGAATGATTCGATTTTGACGTTGTCCAGTCCACGCGTGAGATGTTGATCAATCCACGATTTTGTTTGTGTGCTGCACGACTGAGCCTGCTGAAAGTCATGTGCGGACCAAAATGGATCCGATGGATTCCATCATTCTGAATACTTTCGATGTGTGTTGTACAATCCAGGTGCTTTGCCATTCCCTTTCCCCCCTGCATTTTTCACTCTGTCTACCTGGCTATGAACCTTTGTCTTGGTTGGATCAGAGATACAGGTGAGGTCAGCCGGCTGAGGGTCAATGGGTTCTTCGTTCAGAGTATCTTTGGGAGGTGGTGCACCTGGTACATTGTCTAAGAGTCACACATTAATTGACATCTTGTTGATGGCATTCAGGATCACCTACTGTAGTCAATCTATACCGGCTCAGAGTGATCCCAGCCAGCAGGTGGTAGAAATGCATTGGGTATTATCCCTTCATTCAACGATATTGGGTGATATTATTGATTGTGACCTTCCCGTCTGTTCTCATTGCATGATTTTATTTTGCTGTTATCGCATTTGACGTCGTTCTGACACGTGTTGACTATAATTGAGATGCGCTCAGGCTTCTGACAAATTGCATTGAGGCTTGATGGGGTATGGTTCGTTAGTGGATTTGAGCCGTAGGGATATTTGTTTGAAAGCGAGCTAACTCAGGTTACCGTATCACTTTCAAAGCCGCATCACACCCGACCAAATGTTGAGGAGGGGTAAAACAAAGTCACCTCACAATCAGTTTTCTTCACCAACTTGGATAATGACTACTGAACATCGTTAACAGAGATCGTTTCTTGTGTCATCACTGCGATCAACATTGAATACTCTTCAACAAGTGCTACTACGATTCACCTTATTGTATACTATGCAATTGCGGAATTATGCTGAGTATGTCTACCCTTGCGCCTCACCCAGCGGATAACATCAGCTCAATACAATGGATGAATAGGTATGTTGCCTAGCTGGCTGTATGCCCGCTCGATGATCATCGAGAGCTGACAGGCTGGTGTGAAGTTTCCTTCAGTAATGATCCTGGACTGGTGGGTGGGTCCTGAGGAGACAACAAAGTTTGAACAAGCAGCTCAAAAGGAAGCAATCACTGTTGCTGCTAGACAAACAGGCCTCATATTAGATGAAGTAGTAGGTCATACCCATACATTTTGAGTGTAAGACGCCTAGTCATGCTAACCTTCCAGCTGGATATAGTTCTTGTTGGTATCCTGGAGATATCGTCTCCAATGCCTTCTATGACCTTTTCAGTCATGCACCGAACAAAGGTGAGCTGCTATCCAAGTTCCCAGTATACGAATTTGAGCATATAACAAAGAAAGGCAGGATGTGTGTGAGTATGATTTGTTTTCCTCAGCCGGTTTTCATGGATCAAAGGTGCAGTGAAACTCCACAGTTAATGACAAATAAGATGGATATATGAGGCATTCATTCCGCCAAAGATCACTGCTATGTGCAATATTCTCAACTATACTCCGCTTCATTCGAAATCACCAATTGAATTGATACTTTGTATGTCACTATCGTTTGTTGACATAGAATGTGGACTAACGGATCACCACTGGAGACAAGCAATATGGCTCCACCGGGTGGCCTGCTTTGGTCACAACAACACCCAGAAGTCAATGTGGGAGCATCTTTTAATAATGATAGAAATACAACCAACAAAGTCACTCGATTCGGGCAACCGCCAAATGTAATTCATCCTCCCCCGGGGTATAGTTACCCGCACTCCCAGTCACTATTTCCAGGTGCTCCCCAGTTTTACCACGCTACCCCATTCAGCATGACACCAAGTTTGCATCCAAGCTCTGGTGGGGAAACCCTGGGTTATCAGAGTTATGGGCCATCGTGGCAAGGATACAACTTGTGCCAAGGTGGCTAAGGTGGACCTCAAATATTCCCCCCCCAGCACTATACCCAACAGCGGCCATCATCTCCAGGCGCACTGCGAGTGCCTGCAGTGATGGCTGGAAACAATCCAGTCAATCGGCCAACAGCGTCCTCCTCTACTCCATACGGACAAATTCCTGGTGTACCTGGGAGACCTCCGATCAGCCTTGCAATCACACGATTTCAGCTTTCAGTGGACCTGCGCCGGACAGATGAGGCAGGGATTCCGGATTTGCCCACATTATCAGAAATTGCTTCGGATGAATTTGATACAGATAGTGAGAGCGATGATTTGTTTGACTGGGGTGGGACCGATGGCAAAGGCTTGAAGCAAACAGAATTCTCCTCAACACAATTTACCCAAAGTATGTGGCAGCGCAACTTTATTGCCTTCAACAAGTGAAAGAAAGTATGGGTGGCTGGGAGTCTCAAGAACCAGAATCGGTCCATTATCTCGCAATATAACCGGTTGCAGCAGATGCGTGATGCACCCGTGCACTGGGAGATGGCGTTTGCAGATTTTTTGGAGACTATCGGGACTTCGCTGCGTTTGGACAATTTTGATAATGCCGAATGCATTCAGCGACAATGGGTGGAGATGGTGTTGAAAAAATGTGCAAGTGAGGATCAGGAGGTGAAGAAAAATGGAATGGGAGGCAACAAGCGACTGGCGACGGATTGGGGAGAGTGCGTGGGCAACAATGTGATTGGTAACCTCCCAGAGTTGCCAAATACACCTTTTCTGATTGTGATTCGTTGAGTGCCAAACGGCATCACTAACCCGACATCCAGTATGTAATTCCATGCTTCATATAATGTTCTGAGGCATCCGGAGGAGCTGATTGATTTCATCGAAAAACATTGTTGCCACGAAGAACCATACTCTCTGGCCGTATTATGCAAATGTAACTTGACGCAGGAACAATTGGACGAAGAGTATATGGGGTTATACACACCAGGGCAAATGATGAATGAGTCTCTATATGGTTAGATATCATGCAACAGTTCCCTTTGAAATGCCTTCAAGTTGAAACTGGGATACAATGTGAACCTATTTTTTTTACAGATGAAGGCAGCAACAGGGGAGGATTTTGCGCAGCACGTTACGGGTCAGGCAAAGGTAATCACCACTAGCCTTGTTCCGTTTAGGTATGCCCACACCAAATCAGTATAGTTGGACTTGGGAGGGATCCGAATATCATGAATGAGTGGTGGATGAGGTGGCAGGCTGGGAAGAGATTGATAGTATCAATATAAGTTCTGATTGAGTGAAAATTGACTTGATTATATTACACATATTATTGGGTCCAAATACTTGACTGTGAAATACCTAACCTCGCAATCAATTTCTGGAGCGCTGGAGTATAATCCCATATACCCAAAATACCTCAGAGCAACTGAAAGCAATCATTGAGGACGAAAAGAAGACTAACCAAGGTTCAAGAGAGGTTCAGGAGGAGGTGGAGAATGGAGAGGAGGTTCTCGATCCCAGAAATTACCAGTTAGGTATTGAGCACGATGCTAAATACAATCAAAAACGAATTTGAAGTTGACTGTCTCGATGAGGCGGTCAGGTTGCTGAATGAACATCTTATTTGCCAATCAACAAATGAGCATGTTCCAGCCCACAAGTATTCAATTCCAGGCCTGCCTAGAACCAAGTTTCAGGTGCAGTAGGTTTGGGCCATCTGGTTCATCGTGAGGAGATGGGTGTGGGATGCTGATAAGCCAGAAGCACTTGGGGCAGATGAAATGGGTCTTGGAAAGACTTTCACCTCCGTTGCAGCGGCAATGGTCCGCAAATTGGTGACTAAGAAAGTCGTAATGTCGCTACCACTGTCCATTTTATGGGGGAATACCCTCGAAGAGTGGGTGATGTTGGCAGATAACAACTTTCCCGGCATTGTCAGTGAAGAGTGGCAGTGGTATTCACTTCAGAGGTTATATTCTTTCACCCTCCTCCTGTTGGACATCCAGAAGACACCGCCTCACAAACATCCAGCACTGATATCGGCCCATGAATCAATCGTGGTGGTAAAATTGCGCACTGATGCAGAGACCGTCACGAGTGTCATTGATGAGATGACACATAGAATCAATTTCAAACTTGTCATCTTGTTACACTACAGAAATATGTATCTCACCCGTGATGAATTGAACACCAGTGTTGATATGCCAGAACACAGATCGAAAATCCACCTTGCGGCATATGATACTTTACATCCAGGGCGAAACCATCAAGCAATGGCCGAATCTCCCACTGTTTGTGAAGTTTTGGGATTTTGGATGAGTCTCATCGATACGAGAGGAAAATTAGTCTAGGCTGACATATCGTGATGTATGCGAGATTTGGATTCAAACTTGAAGTCACTGCAATTCCGGGATGCCATTCACTCTATGACTGGTCTTCGTGGACAATGTTTCTGGTTGCAGGTGCGCCTGAACATCCAGAGGACGAAACTGTGCTGGATATGGAAGGCGCCGATGCACTGTACTCTGCAGTGAACAGTGTGATGCAAGCCACCCAGACTGAGAACCGGGATGTTCAACAGGATGCGGGTCACAGGGTGATCCAAATTGCAAACCTATCGATGTTAAGGAGGTGGTGTAAGGACATGTACGCCGGCGTCCGGCCGCGTAAGGGTCTGGATAACATTTGAAGGATCACGGTTGCACACGTGGATCTGAGTGAGAGTATATGTAGGATTCACTGGTAAGATTCTCAATGCTGATCTAAGACTTGTTGCGAGCCGACCATATAAATCGGGTGTTACCCGGCCCTGGACACGCCACGTACAACCAGGCCATTACATTATCCCCCTCCTAATGTGCAGACCTCCTGGGCTGCCCATCTACATGCTCTTAAACGGCAATGAACCAAAACAACCTCCTATGATGTTCTCACAACCTCCTATCTCCCACTACCGACTAGCCCCATAATGGTGACTATTCAGTGGAAGCGGCACACGGGGAAATTCCACCTCCAAGTTACTGATCCAGAGGTGGTAAAACCCGTGCCAGCGCCATTTGGACAAGGCCGGTGTAATGGCACGGCTGCACGTGACGTGTCCAGGGCCGGGTAATCCCCGCTTTATATAGTCGGCTCGCCATGAGCCTTTGATCCCTAGCAATAATCTTACCTTTATTCTACTCTACAATATGGACATCCACGTTTGCAACTGTATCTACTGATATACCTTCCTACAAGGCCATACACGGGTGTATGCCTTTAGACTGTTGTCGCATTTTAATTTCAGATACTTTGCGCATACTGGATTTCATGAATTATGCCTGTGGGACGCGTCATGACACGCAATCTACTCACGAGATATCATACAGATTTGTGAGCACCGCTTGCACAAGTGATGTGCCTTGATAAGTCTATTGAATTGAGGTTGACGGTAGCAGAGATGATCTTGTGCGGATTCCAGAGGCCAACCAGCCAGAGACACGTCGCGACACCTAAGAACGGGAAACTGTCCGGATTGGACAGCGACAGATTGCAGACGCAAAGAAGCATTATAAGTACACCCAATTGAGGTTAACGGATGCAGAGACAATTGCGAGTTGATTCTAGAGGCCAACTGGCCACGAGACGCGTCAGCAACGAAGTCAATTGAACTCCATTTCAACGGATTCATACACGAACTCCAAAGCTATCAATCGCGGCATCAATGAGATTTGATAAGTATCTCTCCAATTCAGTCAATTGACGATAACAGGGACGATGGAAAAGCCCATAGGCCCATAAGAGTCGCATCACCGGCCATGCCGGAGGTGGGCATTCTTCAGAGGCGATTTACAAATTATGCGCGAATCACTTCGATCCACATCGCCATGGCAATTCCTATCGCGATTACCTTCTTCACGACTCGATGGAGTCATCTACGTTTAGGATGCTGCGAGGTGTTCTAGCAGCGGCTATGCCATGATACAACTACGATTACCAAATGATTACCGATATGATTACCGGTATCATTGGGCTATCAATGGGTAGACTTCTAGATAGTGGAGCAGCTATCGCAGATCGTGTGGCAGCTCCGTAAGGGAAGTATGATAACCCCGAATGTCCTAAAGGGGCCAGCAGATACAATTCGCGATAACCGTCGTCAATTATCACCATTCGCACCTGGTTGGCCGACCGAATCGGATCGTTGGGAGGAGAGAGAGTCACCTGCGCCAACTCTAATCACTGTCACCAAACATACCCAAACGAGCAAATACGGATATGTGCCCATACGATGGCATTCAAAGTGCGTTTTTATGATTGCAGTGGTGATGTTTAATTGTAGCCGGGATTCTCTGGATCCACGGGGCTACCAGATGGACCGTCTGGGCACTCTCAGGAGACCAGCGGATTCAGCATGTATTTAAGGTGCGCGGAGGTTTCAATTGATGTGTCGTATCCCCACGTGGGAATGGACAGTATTTGGTTGTCAGACAGTCCCAATTGGGTGTGACAAGTATGTGATTCGCTCAGTGAGCATATTCGTACACATGGTGGCAGCTGCGGTGGACGCACTGTGTGAGCTGGGGACTGATAGGGATTGCTTTGGCACATGTCCAAGAAACGTACCGACGACGTGCAAAGCATTCGACCTGTGGCTCTGCAACCCCAGGGTGGGCGGAAGAGGTGGCAGTGGACCGGGCAGGCCATCAGGTATGCCCCGAGAATGTACCAGGATCACGGCTAAGGAGGAGGCGTGTTCCGAAGGAGGTGGCGGTGTTCCGGATATTTAAATACTTGGAGCCAATGCCTATGAGAATCAACTGGCCAGTGAGGGGGTCGTTTAGACGTTCTTCCTAAGAGTGGGAGTTTGTATAGGGCTGCTGGGAGTGACCGTGGAAAGCATCTCTGGTTGTGAGATAGGCACCAGGCACTGGACGGGCGAGCAGGCAGCAGCGGCGGTAGTTGCAGCAGAAGAGCGTCCAGGAGGGAACCTTGAATGACTGCTACCGGCACGCCGAGACACGAAGGGAGTACTGGACGGCGGGGCTTGGCCCTATTGTGGCGAACCGTTTTAAATCTGGGCTCCTGGATATTCCTTCATACCGCTCCATATCTAGTACGAATTGAGAACTAACGTTTGCAGATGGAGCCGGCACAACAACAAAGATGGTGCCTACAGACGATGGAGGACATATCCCGGCTATACACGGAGATGTCGTGGAAGTTGTCAGCAAGCCAAGGCGGAGACACTCCCGCCGCATCGGTCAATCGCAATTAATTTGCAGCCCGGGCACAATTTGCCATATGGGTGGATTTACAACTTCTCGGAGTTGGGTGGAGGGATTTCCATGCAATTGCGTGGATTAAAATCACATGCTCACGAGGCCGGATCATGGATTTGGATTTGGACTTCAAAGATCCCATGCCATATGTACGGATCAATGAGTGGGTAGTTTCTTATAATTGACAATATGTCAACGGATGGATTATGGGACTGCGATGAAGAGTCAATGGAAGACGGATATTTTGGAGGTTAGTAAATATGACCTTTAGAGGGATTACAGAGCTACAGGAGCAGTCACGGAATGCGGCCCATATGAGCGCAATAACGCACCAGTTGGAAACGAATGGCTGAAGCCGGATGGATCGCAACCAGACGGATTGCTGCCAGAGATGGATTGCGGCCAGAGATGGATTGTTGCCAGAAATGGATGCTAGGAGATGGATCCCGGCCGGAGATGGATCGCCGCCAGATATCGATCGTGACCGGATATGGATGGATTACCGAAGCTGAATGACAGGAATGGATCACATGAGGCGGATGGCAATCAATCCCCTTCCCGTTCATGAAGATATTGCGGTCATGCGAAGTTATACCCTTCTCGAAACCACTTACTTAGATTTCAACCTACAAAGTGACAATCGAGCGGAGATTTGCAGATACACGATGTACTGCCGGCGGTATGATTCCAGCAAGTACGATACCGACCACTATTCAGAGCAATATTCAACGATAGAGGGTTATGCTGCATATTCCGGAGTTCCCATGCCGAATACGATCCCGAATCAGATGCCGAGTCAATCAGCTACAATGCCGATACTTCACATCATGAAGCCGTACGAGATAAGTCGTCAGCGGTGCAATGATCCTTAAAGAGGGGGATGACAGTGCCGGATTCGCAATAACCCTTACCGTGAACAATTACCGTACCAGAAGTGCAGGAACGAAGCACCGTGGAACGCATTCACCAAAAGAGAAGGCTAGGGGCGAAAAGTACATGCGAGGAAGTGATGGCAAATGCACCTACAGATGAATCAGGAAGCCGCATGCGCAAGTTACAATCCCAAATGAGATCCCAACTCAGTCTCAGCGATCCCAACTCAGTCTCGACAATCCCGAGATACACAGCTGCTACTGGAAATCAACTTCAGAATCAAGCCTAACCAACCGATATGGCACCTGAAGAAGCCGTAATGGATTAGTCGTCGGCGGAGCTACAACGTACAAAGGGGGGATGACCGTACAGGAAACAAAAACAACCCCGACTGTAAGCAATCACCGTACCGGAAGTGCTGGGAGGAAGCACCTTGGAGCGCACTTACCGGCAGAGAATCGAAGCTGGAGATTGGTCAACAACGAAAACGATGATGTGGATACCCAGACAACTGACAGCGAGCACACCTGGTGAAGGAACCGAAAGCATACCCGGAGGAAAGCCGGCGAGCAATTGGAGATGATAAGTGCACCGCGCACAGGGCGGATGTCAAGTGTACCTACAAGTGCACCGACTTGGAGGATGATCAGTGCGTCTGCAGGAGCACAGCAGAGATGATGTGAAGATCAAGCGAGTGTGATATATGCCGAACGACTGCAACTATGTCTACTGAAGTGGTTCCGAACCAGACCGACATGATCTTCAAAAGTAGCGAATAGTCTTCCGAATGGCATGGCAAGAGACAGTCACCGAATGGCATCATGAGAGACAGTTGAGACAACAACCAAGAGATGATCACTGATATTTCACAGAGACCAAGATCACGGTGGAAGGACTCAATATTGGGATTGAATAAGAGGATTATCGGGAGCCCTCTACCGAAGGTACCGCCAAGGATGTTTACCAAACGGCTTACCGAAATGAACGCCGAACGACCATACTGGAGGCCTATAAGCCCGCTTGGCCTATGCTGAAGGGGTATGATTATAACTACTGACGGGCACCGTGTGAGAGCCACCGGCTGCAAGAGAGGATATCAGAAATCGAGGCTGGCGTACAAAGCTATGCACGACATAGAGAGAGCGGAAACGCGCTTGAATATACATGGTATGAATGAGCATTTGATGAAAAGCTTATGAGATAGATACGAGGTCATATATGATTGACCATCACCGACGGCTATAATACCGAGAGCAGAAGCTACAATCCATACCGAGAACATCCAAAGCAGCAACAATGATCACCGATAGGCAGGGCCTGCGGAGTTCACGAGGAACTGGTAGAGCTCGAGTGCTAGCGCACTTGAAAGTATGGTGCGTATGACCCGTTACTGGAATGCTGACAACTTATATACCGATGCAATTGCCGATGGCAATGGCCAATGGCCATGGCCATGGCCATGGTGATGATGAGCAGCGAGCTGAAGCCACCATCGATGCCGCCGAGTCAAGACGAGGCTCGTACTATGATTGGGGATTTCACCGAGATTACTGTGTCCAATTCCGAAAATAGCCTACACTTGGTACCAGTTACGAGTGCGAGATTGGATGGTCGGATGCCGGACACTCCGGAAGTGGTGATATGGAGGACGGTGTCACTTTGATGTTCCTTCTTTCTCTTCTCTTCTCTTTGTTTCTTTACTTCTTTGGATCTCGGCCCAGTACAAAAGGCGTCGGCATGGGTTTTTACCACCTCTGGAGACAAGTCAAGTGGAGGTGCAGTTTCCCCATGCGCCGGATCCGCCGAATGGCTACCATATGGTACTGATAGGTTGTGGGACTTATGGGTTCGTACGTTTGCATATGTTGAATAGTTATTTGATTATTGTCATTCTTTTCTACTCTTGTATGGGATTATGCAGCCCAGGGGGTCTGCACCTAAAGAGGGGGATAAGGTAATGGCATGGCTGCACGTGACGTGTCCAGGGCCGGGTAATACCCGCTTTATATAGTCAGCTTGCCATGAGCCTTTGATCTCTAGCGATAATCTTACCTTTATACTACTCTACAATATGGACATCTAGGGTTGCAACCATATCTACTGATATACGTTCCTACGAGGCCATACACGGGTGTATGCCTTTACAGCCGGCATCCAATCAGAAAGGCAAGAACAGACATGAAACGCGTCCCAATCCCGAGCCCCAATCGCTTGCTATGAACGTCGCTTACTCGGGTGCTCTCGGTGAAACTTGTCGAGCAGCTCCCGCGCATTTTCGAGGTTTTCTGGAGGTTCCCAACTCGTGCGTACGTGGCTGTATCCGGCCCACTGGACGAGGAAATGGAGCTTCCGACATCGACCTTTGGAGTCGAGAATTCAATCAACTTCCCATTCTTCATCTCCTGGTTCATCGACAATCGTCAGTTGCGGCTCCGATGGTGGCTGACCTACAACCAGGGGGGTGTACTGATCAAGTTGTGAAACGTGGAAAATGTTGTGATTCCACATCCTCTTTGGTAAATCTAGTTTATATGCGTTCTGATTGATGATCTTACTTACCGTGCAGGGTCCCGCGCACTTGTAATCGAGTTTCTTAGAAGGAGTGGTCGTGCGGAAGTGCTTGGTCGACAGCCACACTCTATCTCCAACTTCGAAGGTGTGTTCCTTTCCGCCAGCATACTTCGTCTGTAGCTCCCGGGCAACTAGTATATTCTCTCGCAGGACTCGGTGAGTCTCTTCCAATGCCTTGAGTACCGCATCCGCTTTCATCTCCGATTTGCGGTTGGCTGGCTGTCTGGGTGCTCTGAATTGCATTTTGGGATGCCAGTGGTACATGGCCAAGAATGGAGTCATCCTTGTCGAAGCATGCACTGACTTGTTGTAGGGGAATTCCGCTAGAGCAAAGAGTTCAACCAAGTTGTCTTGCTTATAGTTGCAGAAGGCTCGAAGGTACTGTTCCATGGTCTGATTTTGACGTTCTGTTTGCCCATCGGTCTGCAGGGGGAAAGCCCTCGATAGTCAGTGGTCGATGCTCATACGGGAACAAACTGAGGTCTAAAATCGGCTGGTGAATTGCATGCCACGACCAGTGATGATATCATCCGGTACACCATGTTTGCAGATCACATGCTCGACGAACATCTGGGCCAGCTCCGGTGAGTCGATATCTTTCCGGCAGGGCAGGCAAATAGCCATCTTGTTCAATCGTTCGACGACTACCAAAATCCCAATAGATCCCAATGCCGTCGACTTGGGCAGGTCCATGACCAAATCCATGGTTACTCCTTCCCAAGTTAGGAATGGTGGTGGCAGCATCGTGTTGATCCCGTGGCGAGCATGGCGTGGTGCCTTAATTCGGTGACATACTTCGCAGCACACAATGTACTTTCGAATTGTGGCGTCCATCGAAGGCCAATAGAAATCTCCAGATACGAGTTCAGCAGTTCTAAGAGCTCCAAAATGACCGGATTCCAGGTTGTCATGGAAAAGACTTATCACTTTGCTGCGCAGAGCATTGTCTGCCGGCATGGATATCCTCCCTTCGTAGGTCAGAGCTTCTGAGATGACACTCCACCGACTGTCCCCTGGGTCCGTAGGTCCATCATGTCCACCGCACTCCGACAGATCAGGTATACCGACCATTGGTATATCGACTATCTCCTCGTTTACCTCGATGACCAGTGACTCGGTAGCCTGGGCTGCCTTGATGGTCGGTAGGAGATCATTGTACGATTCCACAGTGCTCGCTGTCAAAGTAGCCAATAGTCATGCGGTAGGTCTTATATATCCAATCTCATAATCAGTTCTTCTAGAGGGTCCATCTGCCGGGTTCTTGCTCCCTTCCAGGTGATTGATAACGAAATCTTATGCAGAAAACATCTCTGCCCACCTAGCGTGTCTCTGGGAGAGCACTTTTGAGGTTTGAAAGTACTCGAGGTCCTTGTGATCGCACTGTATGAAGACATTATGATTAGCTCCCTCGAAATAGTGCCGCGATTGTTTCATAGTCTCCACGATCGCTAGAAGCGCCTGATCGTATGTATCACGATTCTGTTCGGCAGAAGACCATTTTCGGGAGTAGAAATTGACCGGCCGGTGTAAAGGCATACGCCCGTGTATGGCCTCGTAGGAAGGAATATCAGTAGATACGGTTGCACACGTGGATGTCAATATTGTAGAGTAGTATAAAGGTAAGTTAAGGTTAGATTATCGCTAGAGATCTAAGGCTTGTGGCGAGACGACTATATGAAGCGGGTATTACCCGGCCCTGGACACGTCACGTGCAGCCGTGCCATTACATTATCCCCCTCTTCAGGTGCAGACCCCCTAGGCTGCATAAACCCGTACAAGAGTAGAAAAAGCAAGGAAACAATCAAACAACTGTTCTAATTACGCAAACGTACGAACCCACAAGTCCCACAACCGATCAGTTCCGTAAGGTAGGCATTCGGCGGATCCGGCGCACGGGGAAACTCCACCTCCACTTGACTTATCTCCGGAGGTGGTAAAAACCCGTGCCGACGCCATTTGTACTGGGCCGAGATCCAAAGAAGTAAAGAAGTAAACAGAAGAGAAGAGAAAGAAGGAACATCCAAAGTAACACCGTCCTCCATATCTCCACTTCCGAAATGTCCGGCATCCGACCATCCAATCTCGCACTCGTAGCTCGT
>Ga0307512_10003161_pt1 | contig 19559 bp, 21 predicted proteins | sample 14_EM_MG_FD_200267 | JGI IMG/M metagenome (GOLD analysis project Ga0307512, IMG submission 200267) | Populus trichocarpa ectomycorrhiza microbial communities from riparian zone in the Pacific Northwest, United States - 14_EM | ecosystem: Host-associated > Plants > Roots > Unclassified | place... | reverse complement strand
CCATAAATGGTATAGCCTGGCTTTCCCAAAGAAGACATGCGAACATGTCAGAAACGACGCAAAACCACCTTGCTGTCACCTTTTTCTTTTTGTTCTCGCATATAGTATTTCCGGGCCCTAATTGCCCTATTGTACTCCGAGTCGTGCCACGGCGCCACATACAACCAGCGTCCACACGGGGATTACTCCTTTCCGAGCCCGAGCCCTAATGCATAATGGCACAATACAGCACGAACATACCACCAGCAATAGAGGATATCAGATATTCCTTTTTTTTTTCGAAAATTTCATGTTCCACTGACCGACCCAAGGTATTATTATTCCGCAACGCAACGTGGGCTACAGGAGTCGCTCTGAGACCGTCCCATTCCGCGGCCGGACATTTGCTTCCTGTTCGAGCTGCGGCGATCATCTTCCGGGCCATCACCATCTATCGCCAAACCAAACGGAACAAGAGCGAGACGTCCTTGATCCGAAATTAGCGCCTCCGATGCTCGCAAGGAGAATGAATGTCTGCTATACTGTATTTGTACGACTCAGTACGAGCACAATGACTGGCACAAGATCCCCAACGCGCTCACTCGGGCACCAGTGACCACGATTTTTTTGATCATGTGTATGCGACTTCCGAGTCGCCCATATAACAATAGGAACGCCATACCGTAGCCTCGGACTCTATGACGTGTAAAAGTGCTGACTAGCGCTGACTGTCTTACGAGAAACATGCAACCCTTTGCAGCGTGTTCACACCGTCAGTGACCGATGTACATGACGGGGTTGAGTGGACGACTGAGAAACGTCTGGGTACCCCACTCCACCTACCTAAACACGATAGAGGTGGGCACATCGCATGCCTCCCTCTTATCGCCACTCACGCCTGTTGTCTTCTGATCTTTACTATAATTTGATTGGTGTCAGTGTACTGCTGCTGCTGCTACTGCTGCTTGTCGCTACTATTACTACCACTCAAGGAAGAGTCAGGCTTGGATGATTCGATATAAAGAGAGGCAACTGTGCGAGGAAAAAAAAAAGGAAAGAATTTAGAAAAAGAAAAACGAAGCTGAGATGAGGGGTGCAGGCGGACAAAAAAAAGAGGAGGCAGAAGTTTGAGATGAATGGGATGGGATGGATTGTGGTAGAATGGGATGGATGAGAGAGTGAGAGAATGCTACAAAGCCATGTGCAGTTACGCCATGCCATGAAAATGCATATGATGTTTCAAAAAAAAAAAGCCGACCTCGTCGACCCCCGCGGGGCGTACACCTCCCCCCTCAGCGTCCCTGCGCTCGCTCGCTCGCGTCCATTCTCCTCCATCATCATCAATCATCGTTATCATCAGTCTCCCCTCTACGCGCCGTTATGAGGCGACGTCGGCGATCCATGCACAAACGGGCTCTGCGCCGCCGCAAAAAAGTGGTTCGCGGCAGCCGGGTGCCACTGCGCCGCCGCGGGGTCCGGCGCGCCACCAGCACCGACGATACCGCCCGCCATACCCATGCCGACGCCGACACCACCAATGCCCAGACCGGCTCCGCCCCACATCGGGCCCCCGTGCGGCGGGCCAGGAGGCGGCAGGCCCGGACGCACCATTCCGAACCCCATAGGTGGGGGCGGCGGAGGCTGCTGCTGTTGTTGTTGCTGTTGTGGTTGCGGTGCCGGAGGTTGAGATTGTTGCGATTGAGGCGACGGTTGCTGTGGCTGCGGTTGCTGTTGAGCCGCGGGTCCCCAGGGAGATGCGCCGTTGACTCCACGCGGCGAGCCAAAGCCGCGCCATCCCGGGGGTCCGCCCAGACCGAGGCCCACACCCATGCTCGCATTACCACTGACGACGCGGCGGTCCGATACGATCTCGTCGTCCTCGGTTGCGAGCGCAGACGAGCCCAGCACGCCTTTCGGGCTCGGTGTGCGGCGTACGGGCGACGCGGTGCTGAGCGTGCTGGCCGAAGCGGACGTCGCCGAGGGAGGCGTGGTCGTTCCGCTCGTGCTAGGCCGCGCGATGGGCGCGATGGGTCGTCCGATGAGGCCAACGTCCGGTGCGGGGGTCGTGCTGACATTGTTTGAACTTCCGCGACGGCCCGCACCTGGTGCCAGGCCCGAGCTCGGTGGTGGACGCGGCTGGAAAGACATGTCGAACGGGCCGCGGGCGGGGCCGGGGCCTGGTGCGGGGGGGAAGCCGGGAGAAAGTGCGGATGGCGCCAGGGCCTGGACCGGGGGTGCAAATGAAGGCCCAGGAACAACGAAGGGGGTCGTGGGCGGAGCAAAGGGACGGGGAGGTCCGTTGGGTGAGAAGAGGGGTGATGGATGGGGTGGCGGTATCGGAGGGAGTTGCGGAGTGACGGGAATTAGAGATTGCGGAGTAGGAGGGACGGTCATGGACTGGCGGGGAGGTTGGGGGTGCGGCAAGGCTTGAGACTGTGATCCGGGAGGAGGTTGTGATTGTGACTGAGATGGGGTGCGGGATGCTACAGGGGACGACACAGTAGAAGGTTGGAGCGGCTGAGGCTTCGTCATGATCTTCTTGGACGAGGTCGCGTTATTGGGAGATCGCTGCACAGATGGTCCAGAAGGCGCTCCGTTACGAGGAGACGTGGCACCGCGAAGTCTAGAGGCGGCGGTGGCACTGGAGTTGGATGCATTGCGCTGTTGTTGCTGTTCGCGCTCTTTAGAGGTAGCACGTTCCTTGGCCTCTTTCTCTTCGCGCGCCTTGCGCTCCTTCTCTTCGCGCTCCTCGCGTTCCTTCTTTACGGCGCGTTCCGCCGCCAGTCTCGCCTCGCGCTCTTCCTTGGCTTTGCGCTCCCGCTCTTCCTTTTCTCTGCGCTCTGCCTTGAGACGCTCCTCCTTTTCTCGCCGCTTGCGCTCGCGTTCTGCTTCGCGCTCCTTTTCCTCCGCAGCTCGCCGCCGGCGCTCCTCCTCCTTCCGCGCTTTCTCTTCTTCAGCCTGCTTTCGAGCCGCCTCGCGCCGCGCCTTCTCTTCTTCGCGTTTCTTTTTCAGCGCTGCTTCGAGCTGAGATTGTTTCTCCCGAAGCGCCACTTCCTCGGCTGCTTTCTCGGCTGCTCGCTGCGCACGCTCTTCCTCCTTGGCCTGTTTCTGCTGCCTGCTCCACCGCAACCACAATCAGGAACCATCAAATAAAACAAAGGAAAAGCCCCGAATAGGATAGAAAAGGAGTACGGACCGCCGTTTGTCCTTCTTTTTCTGGTTCTCCTTAGCTTTGCGTGCCTCGCGGTCCTTGGACGCTTTGTCTTCGTCTTCAAGCTCGCGAAGGAGCTGCATTTGACGCTCCTGCGCGATCTTTTCGCGGTACGCCTGGAGCACCCGTTGCTCGAACATCCGTGCGGCAAAGATGGAGAACATGCGTTTGCCCTCCTCCATCTTCTGATCCTCCGTGAGCGCCTGCGCAAATTAGCATCATCAGACGCCGACGAAGAGAGTATCATATAACGGACCTCTTCCTCGTCATCCTCTTCCTCGTCATCATCGTCGTCATCGTCATCATCATCATCATCGTCGCCGTCCTCATCGTCGTCCGCATCGCTATCCTCTTCCAGATCCTGAGCTGCCTGCTGTTCGCGCTGCATGCGCCGTTCGGCGAGCTGTTCCATCATCTCGAGGAACTTTTGCCCATCATTCTTGAGAAGATCATCCGCAACGGTGAGAATGTTCCCTGTGAATGTGAACGAGGACGAAGAAAGGGTGGCACGTGAGTAGGCACACGACGGAGGAAACTTTAAAAAATGATTGCCCCACGCACCGGTAACGGCTAGGCTATTTCCGAAATTGAAGAGCCCATCACCGTGCGCAGCTTTCCCGTTGGGCGCGGCTCGACGATCACGACCGTGCGCACGAGCGGCTGTACGGGGCTTGGCTGGAGGGACCTCATCCGGATCATCCTCCTCGGGATCGTCATCCTCGTCATCTTCATCATCGTCCTCCTCGTCCTCTTCGTATTCCTCGTCCTCTTCATACTCTTCATCGTCCTGCTCATCGTCGTCAAATTCGCACTCCTGCGGAGGATGTTTGCCCGATTTCCGGCCATTGACTTGAGGCGGATGTGATTGAGGTTGCTTTGCAGACGGTCGCGTGCTGCGCGGTGCGCCAATGACGGCTCCGTCCTTGTCGAGTTCGACGGAACCGGGAAAAGGACCGGGACCAGGGGGGGGAGGGTGTGCGCCGCCGGAGGCGACATAGCGCTGCTGGATGTTCGCGTACTGCTCTAGCTCATCGTAGTAGGCATCGTACAGTACCTCGAGCTCTTCTTCGATGGCGCTCCTAGTTACAGCACGGCATGCGGAGAGGGTGAGGCATTAGTAAATCAGCACGGTGTTAAAAAAAATACATAGACGGAATTGGCAGACGGACCGCTTGCGACCACAAACAGCGCAAGCGCAGCTATGTCGCTGTTGCTCCTTCATCTTTTTGAGGACGGCTTCTTTCTCTAATTTGACGAGATTGCGCCGGTCCTCCTCACCGAGGCCGAGCCAAAACTCCTTGATGCGTTCCCGTTCCTCTGTCGAGCTCGTGCTCCATATCTTGTTATTTGAATTTGTGTTGTTTCGAGACGATGGAGCTTGACTTGAGGGCGGTCGATGTTTCTGGGTTTGGGAGGTATTTGAAGACGGTGGCGATGGATGATGATGGGGATGTGTATGAGGATAAGGATGGGGTTGAAGGGGTGCCTTTGAAGCAGCCCTTGAGGAACGAGTTGTCGGAGATGGCGTATTGGTTTTCTGTTGGGCGGTGGTGGATGTCATTGTAGAGGTGGTGGTCGTGGTGGTTGTGCCGGAGTGGGGAGGAGGGTAATTCATGGGTTGCTTGCCTTGAGCTCTAGAAGATGGCTGCCTTGTCTGAGAGGGCATATTGAGTTGAGATGCTTTGGCCTTTGCTGCCTGTGCTGCTCTGGCTGCTGCTGATGCTGCTGCTGCTGCCGCGGCCGCTGCTGCTTCTGCCTTTGGTAGCAAATCGCTGACGACCGAACTGGTCACCAACTTTCCATCCCTCGTGGGAATTTCCCGGTCATCCTCCACCTCTCCGCCCGAAACCGGCCCATGCCCTACACTTTTCCTCCTCCTTCTCCCTCGGCCTCGGCCACTTCTTTCGTCGGTCACCGGCTCCTTACCCGCCGTCGGCATCCTCTCTCCCTCCTCACCGGCCGAAACAATGCTGTGGAACCCCGACCGCTCCTCTGAATCCTTCGTCACCTCGGCAACTCCGACACCTACCCCGATTATCCCGCTCTCCTCGCCCCCCTGCTGTTCGAGTGCCGCAGTAAACGCCGCATCTGCAAAAAACGATGGATCAACCGGCAGCGACATGTCGCCTTGCCACCCGGCGACTATTTGCCCCGCTGCCGCCGCCGAGGACGAAACGTCTCGTTCGGATGCCACGCCGGTGACAACTTGGCTGCTTGGCACTTGACCCTCGCCGCCTTGTTCCCCCGTCTGCACCATTTGCTGTGCGATCGCGTACATAGCCTGCGCCTTGGCCCGCTCGTTACCACCCGCAGCACGCAACGGCGGAGAGAGGGAGGCGGTCCGTACAAAGTTGCGTATGTGCGCTGGCAGCGCTGCCCAATATGCGCCGTCGGGCCGTAGCCCACCCCCGCCCGCATCCATCCGCTGATACAATTCGTTCGCAGTCGCCAGCAGCTCCGCCTGCGCCGCCGCCGTCGCGTCCGCACCTGCGACACCGAGATGCTGGCCGCCTCCGGCACCGCCGCCGTTCGCTGCCGCGCGCGGCGCTTCCAGCACCGCAGCTATGGCCTCGGCGAGCCCCTCGTCGGGTGCTGGTAGCGTCCCGAAGTCGAGCGCGTCACTCGGCGCAAGGGCATCAACGTCGTCTCGGCGTGGCTTCGTGGCCGCGCGCTTCTTCTTCTTACTTTTCTTGCTGTGCGCTTCTGGCGAAGCAGCAGCGGGCGGAAGCGCGTGAGACGCAGCGGTAGTCTTCTGTTTCCCGGCGGCCATCGGATGCTGCCGTCGTCGTCGTCGTCGTCTCGTTTGCCTTCAGATGAGCCTTGTGGGTCGTCTGTGTGTGTTTGTGGGCGTGCTTCTATTTCAGTGTCTTCTATGTCGCCAAATCCCAGTCAACACAACCTGTGGCATATATTCAAACGGTCAGCGCCGTCCAAATGCGGTGGTACTCGTGGTCATATCGTGCATTTACGAGGGCTCACCAAGTGTCGATCGAATGCGAGCAGATGCGAGTTAAGCAGCAAGTGAATGAAGCGCGATGCTGACAGGCGCCCGTCCAAGCCGGCGATTCTGCAGCCGCGCCCTCCCACGCCTCCGTCCCGGCCCGCCATCCCGGTCCCAATTTATTGGCGCTGATTTGGCGCTTATCGGCCCCAATACAATCGCCGGGCAAGCCGAGGCTTCTTGCATTGTCTGGACCTGGCACCACCAGTGGGCACGTTCGAACCCATCAATACGTGCCATTCAAATATCCCGAATATGTTTTCTCGCTTCTGATTCTTCAGTGCCCCCTTCTTGTTGCTGCGATCATCTAATCGATTTTACATACCCAACTTGGTCGCGCCATCAGTCATGTTGTGTGCGTTTTCGCAGGCAGGAAGCTGTGTTGGAACAGCATCTAGCAGGATTGGCATCCCTTCCCACTGACACGGGTGAGCGGTGTTACAGTGCTCTTCTCACTGCAAAGGATGACGGCAATTCTTAATTTAGAGCTCCCCTGTAAGATCGTAGGTCGTTCTTCCTCTGGGAGGATATTACTCAGAATAGCGTTCGCGACAAGTCAACACAACCCCCCAATCCCCAGCATCCTGATACACAGCGCGCTTACTAGTACAAGCCCCGTCATTTGCTCCGTAGATCCTATTTATATCAGGTATCTAAGCGCTCGAAATGCTTCAGAGAGAAAGGTTTTTTCTATCGTGAATGGAAACCATGATAACCACCTCCAGTCCCCCAGAAAGAATGATGACGTTTCATCACTCTGTAGCCCCACATCCGAGGTCAGCACCAGCACCAATTGTTTCCCACTCCCACACCGCAGCACCGAAGATCATTCACAAGCGGCCCGGGTCTATCAGCACGTGATTCTCACGGTCTTGTGGCTGCTGTACGAATCCTTGTCCTGGGTAAACAAGACTAAGGTCTCGTATCCGGCGGCGCTTCGCTGGCACTCGCAGGAATAATTCATTGGGGTTGTCGTGAGAGGAAATTCACCAATGACATGGGAAAAGGTATGTACCATGAGAACGTATCTGGGTAACGGTGAGGAGAGACGCGCGAGAGTAACAGCGATGACGTGCATGAAAGAGAGAGCGAATGAGCCAACGACTGACACATGGAAACAAAGCGCGTGGGGCCGGGTTATACGTGTATCACCGACAAACATGATAGGTACGGACACGGCGCCTTTGGTTTCGCTGGCGAGCACTGTTGGAATCGCATTGGCCGTTTCAAGTTTTGGGTTTCAAGGGGATGTGCTGGATGCAGCAGAGACTCGACACGACTCGAAGAGGACACGAAAACAGTACCTTGGCCTTCAACCTCGTCCTCCATGTTAACCTTCCCTTCCGACTTCATTGGCACAATTTCTTCCGTATTTATCCCTCCCACCTCTCCTCGCCTCCAACAATAGCCTCTCGGTGTACACTTCGTCTGCGTGAGGGGTGACCGTACAAACATACACCCCCCTGACGTGCGCTTTCATCTCGGCCACTCTCCAGTTGGTCGCCAGTAGTACACGCGTGTGATCCCCGCCAACGCCGGCGTCCGTATTGGTCGTATTGATTCAAACGAAAGGTGCATGCGTGAACAGAGGAGGACGGAAGACAGAACAAGGGCGCAGGTAAGCATAGTTCTTGGAAAATAAATAGTTTAGTGGGTGACGGCCGCTGCTCGGCGTTTGTTGTTCCTGTTTCGGAGTTATCATTCTGCGTGCGTGTCTGATAGGTGGAGGTTAACCGGTTAACCCTCGCCCCAGAACCCAGAACCGAAATAATACAACCTTTTTTCCTGAATTCCGCCCTGAGTATCGCCCTCAGGCTCTTCACCTGAGTTGAAGACGATGTCTACAAGAGTGGGAGCTTAAGCGCTGAGGACATCACAAGAGACTATAATCCCGGCGCTACTGTACATGTGGGAAACTACATAGCCTTGGCGGCTGTTGATAACGATCCAGATACGCGAGGCAGTTGAGCTCCCCTGCTCAAACCCCTACCACCACATTTCACCGTTCCATCCGTCCTCTCTCATTACTTTGATCCTTCAATTTCCGATATGAGCAACCCCTCACCATCTCAGTCCTTCCGCTTCCTCTTTGAGACTGCTTTACAACGCTATGAAGAGAAGACGGGTACAAAGTTGATTGAGCATCCTCTTGCCAAGCAACTCGAAAAGTGCGACTCCGTGGATTCCATCACCACCGTCCTTCAAGAACAAGCACGCGTTTTCGGTAAATTCAAAGGAGACGACGGAAAGGTCATGAGATCGTTGAAGTACTCCGTCAACGTCCTTCATGCACTTTCCACCAACACCGCTCTGGAAGAGGGTATTGGTCTAGTACGTCTGAAGGCGCTCGTCATAGAGATTGTCAATTCCTAATTATCCTTCCATAGTCATTTCCTCCTGCAAAAGCTGTATTCGCAGGGATCGCCATCCTACTCGGTGTACGTCCACTTCTCTGTTCCCATACGTATATCCCCGTGACATTGAAGCGCCCCAGACTATCAAAGACATTAGTGCGAGCCACGAGACTCTCGTCAAGTTGTTCGGGTCGATCGAGAACTTCCTCAGTAGACTCGATATTTACACCAAGATCCCTCCTACAACAGCCTTGACGGACATTCTTGTGAAGATCATCATAGAACTAATTTCCACCCTCGCTCTGGCTACTGAAGAGGTCAAACGGGGTCGACTAAGTAAGTTAGTTTTCGCGCATGTGGTATTCCGCTCAACGCCGCACAGAGAAATTCTTCCGAAAGCTTCTGGGAGAGAACGACATGGATGTGATGCTCCAGAATCTGGATAGACTTACTTTGGATGAAGTTCGGGCGACCTCAGCACAGACCCTCCATGTTGTTACCAATCTTGTACAACATAGGGTCCTCGAAACTGCTGCGGACGGTGAGGACATTGTACCTGGCCTGTTCCTCGTTCGCTTCTGAACATCAATGACGCTAGGCGTAGACGGAACGAAAGGGCTAGACAGTGACAGGGCTGTTTCAAGTATGTTTTTCTGGAAACGACAAGCTCGTACCTTACCTGACGGTGTTATAGAAATCGTTGAACCCGCTGTCAAAAGGATGGACAAGTCAGAACGTGGGTTACTTCCTTATTCCTTATGTTCGTGTAGCCGACGAGAAACACTACGACTGCTTCGCAGGTGAAGAGGTGCAGCAGAATGTTCGGAATTGGCTGTCACCGCCAGATCCCTGGAAGAATCACAAGATCGCTTGTGAATCTCAGTTGACTGGAACCGCAACCTGGTGGATCCAAGGTCAGGCCTATGCTGAATGGAACTCTGCTGGGCCCAGTGCGCTCTTATGGATTCATGGCAAACGTGGGTGCTTTCCTTGCTCCCATTTCCATTCTCTGGAAACTTATCGGGTCTCCTTCAGCTGGTGCCGGAAAGAGCGTACTCTGGTATGTGAATCCTTCCAAATTCCTTTTGCGGATCGTTGAGCAGTGCTATCGTCCAGCTCCTCAATCATACAGGATATCTACACGCGTATGTCTGGGCTTGCCTCACTGGCATTCTTTTATTGCGACTTCCGGGAAGACCTAAAGAAGGACCTCCGCGGGCTACTCTCATCTCTGCTGGTCCAGCTTTGTGACCAGTCCGACGCCTACTGTGCCATTCTTTCCGATTCCTATGTGGCGCATGGCCGTGGCTCGCAATATGCTAGCGATATCGAACTACTACAGTGCTTCATGGATATGATTAAGGTCCCGGGACACGCACCAACCTATATTATCATCGATGCGTTGGACGAATGTCCAACTACGACTGGTCTACCGTCTCCTCGTGACAAAGTCCTGGAACTCGTCAAGGATATTGTCAAATCACACATACCGAATCTGCGGATTTGTGTCACCAGCCGACCCGAAGTCGACATCGGACTTGTCCTCGATCCTCTGATATTCCGTTCCGTTTCGCTGCATGGCGAGAGTGGACAAGCCCAGGACATCGCCGAATATGTCAAGTTCGTCGTTGAGACGGATCCCAAGATGCGTATCTGGAGAGCAGCGGACAAGGAGCTGGTGATCGAAACCCTCAAGAGGAAAGCTGATGGGATGTAAGGGGTCCATTCTCACCATTCGTCACGACTCTCGCTTACGCCTTTATCTAGGTTTCGTTGGGCATTTTGCCAGCTTGTTTACCTCCGCCACTGCCTGCCACAGCGCATCAGGAATGCCCTGAATGAATTGCCAGAGACGCTCGACGGGACATACGAGCGGACGTTGCAAGATATTGGGAATCAAAATTGGGAATATGCGCACCGTCTTTTGCAGTGTGTCGCGGTAGCTGCCCGCCCGCTGCGTGTCGAGGAGCTCGCGGATTTCCTTGCATTTGACTTTAACACGGAATCAAGTCCCATTTTTCGAGAAGATTGGCGCTCGGAAGACCCAGCATATACAGTCCAAGCCACGTGCTCCAGTTTACTCGCCGTCGTCGATGTGGATGGCTCACAAGTCATCCAGTTCGCACATTTTTCGGTGAAGGAGTACCTGATGTCGAAGCGGCTCAGGGAAGGAAATGACACGATTTCCCGTTTCCATGTCTCTATGACACCTGCTCATACCGTGATAGCACGTGCATGTCTTGGTGTTGTACTACAACTCGACGAAAATGTCACCAAGCAGGACGTGAAGACGTTTCCTCTCGCAAATTATGCCGCCGAACACTGGTTTGCGCATGCGCTGTTCGAAGATGTGTCACCAAAGATCCAGAACGCCATGAGGGATCTCTTTGACCCAAGAAAACACCATCTTGGAGTCTGGGTCTGGATATACGACCCAATCTCACCCCGGTATTATTATCGATCTGAGTATCCATCACAGCCCGAGGCACCACCTTTGCATTATGCCGCGTTCACGGGTATACACGACCTCGTCGAGTTCCTGATCACGTCGCACTTACAGGACGTGAATTCTCGGTGCTTGGACAAGACTGCGCTCTCTATCGCATCATGGGAGGGCCATTCTAAAGCTGCTAGGGTCCTTCTTGAACATGGCGCAGATGCAGAAACCAGGGACGAATATGGCTGGCCCCTATTACACCGGGTCTCGAGCCATGGACATTTGGAAGTCGTTCAGTTGCTTCTGGAGTTTGGGGCAGATGTGGAAGCCAAGAACGAGTATAACAACAACGCGCTCATGTTCGCATCGGGTAGGGCACATCTGGCAGTTGTTCGGGAGCTTCTGGAGCATGGCGCTGATGTGAAAGCCCGCGGACATGAAAATATAACCCCTTTGCATTGTGCAGCGAAAGCGGCGGTTACTCATATTCTCCTCCAACACGGAGCAGACGCGAATGCTCGGGACGACAACGGTCGGACTCCGTTTCATGTTGCCTTGAAGCACAATCGAGTGGAAGTCGCAAAGTTCCTCCTCCAGCATGGTGCAGAGGTGAATCCCCGGGATAACAGTAATCAGACCCCGCTACACCTAGCCTCCCAAGAAGGACACCTTGACCTTGTACGGTTGATGCTTCAGCGCGGCGCCGATATTCATGCACAGGACATGGAGCGCCAGACCCCGTTCCAAGTAGCATCACTAAAAGGACATAACAACGTAATGCGGCTGCTCCTGGATCACGGAGCAAAAGGACCATAGGTTGCGATGAGTACGCGCTCCTGCGTTGTAGTGATGATCATCGTATTCATCTATTCTACGTGCATTCATTGTATACGCGACAATCTGTCGCCAATGAGGGCTCGAGCTCGCTCTCCTTGCGTCCGTGTGGAGGAGGTGTCAACCCATTCGAAATTTCCCTTAGATTTCCTGCGCTTTTCCCGGACGTTTTCTAGCATTGATTTACTGTGCGTACGTTGCCGCACCTTCGTGTGTCTGATTCAATTTTACCCGTGTTCGTTTTTCCTGGCCGCCTGCAAGGTTTTAACCATTCTCACTGGATCCAGGCAACGATGACTTCCTAATTACGAAGATGTGGTAATATTCCGTGGGACAATTTATCACCTATATCACCACCCGCACGTACCTTCTGATATTCGTATCACGCCGACTCACTTTATTCACCTACTTGCTCATAATAGCTAGCCCTTTCATTTGGACAGACACGTCGTACAAAGAGCCCTGGATGCTGTGCATACCTCCAGAATCAACAAAAATGTAAAGTAGATTCGCCGCTGTGAACCCACCCCCACCCCCCTGAGTGATCATCTTCGCAAGGCTACATTTCCATCAATACTCTACACACACACATATATATAGCACAACGCACTGCAGTGAATACCTCCAGAATCAACAAAAAAAATAGAGTCCATTCAGTTCCGCGAAAACCATATCCTACATTTCTTGCCCCGGGGCCTCTCCACCGCGCTCTTTTAGCAATCGCACAATCTGCGGATGGTTTTCCCTCAATGCGACTTGAAGAGGCGTCTCCCCCTCCCCATTCCGCGCATGCAAATCCCCACCATACTTCAGCAACAGCTCCACCACCTCCAGGTGTCCGTTTCCTGCAGCCAGATGTAACGCCTGCCAGTGATCTTCTTTCTGTGCGTTTTGGTTCGCCCCATTGTCCAGTAACAGCCGCACGACCTCCAGGAATCCATCTTGAGCTGCGTCTTGCAACGGTGTTCCTCCGCGCCTGTCCCGCGCATCCACATCCGCGCCATACTCGAGGAGCACCCGCACGGCGTCGACCCTCCCGTTAAACGACGCCATGTGTAACGGCGTGTTCTTGTCCGCGTCTCGCGAGCCCGTATCTGCGCCATAGCGAAGGAGCAACTCAGCGACGTCCTCTTGTCCGTTTGCAGCCGCGGTCCGCAGCGCAGACCAACCCCACTCGTCTTGATGATTCGGTTCTGCGCCATGTTCCAATAAGAGCCTCACGGCCTCTAACCTTCCCTTTCTCGATGCCAGGTACAAGGGAGTCTCGTTGTTCTCGTTCTCCACGTTTGGGTCTGCACCTCCCTGGAGCAGCGACCGGACGATCTGGGGATCGCCATGCTGGGATGCTTTGTGTAAAGGCGTGCTATCTTCGTCGTCCCGGGCATTCACCTTTGCGCCTTTCTCTAATAGGGTCTCGGTGGCCCTCAGATGTCCCTTCTTCGCCGACGCGTGCAAGGGAGTCACGCATTGACCGCCGCGAGCGTTGACATCGTGTCGATGAGTAATGACTAGGCGCTTGATCATGACACTGAAACCGCAAAGTGCGGCGTAATACAAAGGGCCTGCGTCGGGCTGTTCTGGGAAAATGCCAGGCATATGTGACTGCAAAGAGTGTTTGTCCAGGTCGTGTAACCAGACCCAGGTTACAAAATGGGGGTTATCTGCGTCGAAGAGAAACTCCATCTCGTCTTGGATAAGCGATGATACACCCTCGAACTGAGCATGGTCAACCCAGTGCTTCGCGGCATAAGAAGCTAGTGGGAAATCCTTGACGTTACTCTTGCTAATATGACCACCAAGCTGAAGGAGTACGCTGAGGGATGCACGAGCAAGAAATGTATGCGCGGGTCGCAGGAGGACGTGGAAGTGGGAAACACGATCGGAGTTTGCGGTACGATTTGAGACAAGGAACTCCTTTACAGAAAAGTGGGAGAACTGTACAACGTCTTCATCATCGGCTTTGACAACGGCGATCAGAGTCGAACATGCGGAGAACACGGCTTCCTTGGCGTTCTCGGGGCGCCAACCAGGATCGAACCGGGGAATGTTTTCGTCGTCAGGCTGAATAGCTAGTATCTCCGCGAGCTCCCTGACGTGGAGCGGCCGGATGGATACGACGAGGCATTGAAATAAACGATGGGCGTAGTCTTGCTTCTCCTTGTCGATGTTACACAGAGTCCGTTCGTATGTTTCATCTAGCGTCTCTGGCAGGTCGTCCAAAACCTGTCGAATGCTTTGTGGAAAACAGCGAGAAAGTGTTTCTAGCTGGCAGTAGATCCATCGGAACCTAAACCACCGCATGTGAGCTGGAATTACAGGCCAATGATTGGGGATATGACACACATTCCATCAGCTCTTTGTGTGAGGGTATCAATAACCAATTTCTTGTCCTCTTCGCGCCATTGCCGCATCTTCGGGTGCGTGTGAACCACCGAATTGACGTAATCAACAATATCCTGCTTTTGTCCAGCTTGATCATGAAGGGACACATGCTTCGTCAAGGGCTCGAGAGCGTCTCTGATGTCTACTTCCGGCCTACTTGTGACGCAAATATGGAAATATGGAAGGTCCAATTCTACGAGCTCCTGTACGAGTCCAAGTACTTCTGCCCGGTGGGACATCAGGCCAGAGGTATTTGGGGATTCATCTAGGGCGTCTATGATGACGTAGAGTGCACCTTGCCCCGGAAGTCGCAGCATTTTTTTCATACATTGCGTGAGGGCTTCAAGACTGGGCTGTCGGAAGCCATCCCCGTGGGTCGAATAAAGGTCGGAGAGAATTTCAGTGAAACGATCGGATTCATTGCTGAGTTGCACGAGAATAGAAGACAAGAGGTTGTGTGCGTCCTGCTTGGCTGTATCCCGGAAATCAAAATAGAAGTAAGCGAGGGTGCCTAATCCAGCTTGACATATGACCTGGACGTCTTCGATAATTGTTGAGCTGGTAGATAAGATGAGTATAGCAAAATAACAAAAACGCAGTGTCGGGCATACCAAAGTACACTCTTTCCTGAACCCGCTAAATTACAGGGAAATAATCTATTAGAACTAATAAGAGCCGTGTTGGAAGGACGCTTACGTTTACCATGGACCCATAAAATCGATCCAGTCGTTTTCCACTTTTTGAAGGTTTCGCCTTCCGTAAACCACGTGGCCGTTCCTCTATGATGGGCTTTCCGAGCGATGTTATGGTTTGTGGAAGGATCTGCCGAGGACAACCAACGTCGAAATCTCCGTTGTAACTTCTCTCCTGCGGGGCAGCTTCAGTTGCAGTACCTAAAAGAGGAATCAGGAGGGATATACGAACGCTCGATTTTGTTTATTTTGACCGACATCTCTTGCATGACGACTAGTGCCCAATGTAAGAGAGCTTGCTTTGAACAGGAACCCAACCACTGCTAGACCTACCCAAGGCAAGTCGGATCTCGTCTGTCGATGTTTTACCATCTAACCACACTGGTCCTTAGTACTATATCCTGTGCCTTCTATACTCACAAGCGATACAGACCTTCCATTACGGCCTCCATATTATTGACCAGACCATAGACGACGTCAAGTGTCTGGACAACCGTAGCTCGAGACTCTTCCACGGTGAGTCGGTCTAATCTCTGTAGCACCATGTCAATGCTTCTTTCTCCCAAGAATTTTTTTGCATATTGCTCTGCAACGACTTTAGCCCTAGGATATTCTTGAAAAAGATGGGGCTTACTGAGCCTTCCCTGATTGATCTGTTTGGTTGCGAGAGCGAGGACAGACAAAAGTTCGGCCATTATCTTGATGAGTATTTCAGTCATCGCAGGGGTAGGAGGAATATCAGTATAAGCCTTGAGACGCCGAAGAAAATTTTCGACACATTCGAAGATGTCGACCAAGGCTTCGTAGCTTGACCTCACATATTTGGCCGTCTGGCCAATTCAGACAGAACAAAGACCCTATTTGAAATAGATACGCACTGATAGAAGAACCCCAATTCCAGACAAAACGGCAGTTACGGGGGGAAATGCCTGGTAGATACAGCGTTGAGGGACGGGGAAAGACAGATAATTACGTTACTGGACCCACCATACAAGTACTCATGCCCACGGCCGCATTTGTGCAGATAGCGTGTAATCCATTGACGATCGGCCTGAGCCACTTGATCAATTTAGGATCGCCGTTCCTAAATTCGTCGAAAGCTTCGGCTTGCTTTTCGAATATAGCCAACACATCGTCAGGTGAGCGGCAGCGGTCGATCATGGCCGTGAGTGGATGGTCGGAGAGAGTTTGTCCTGTCTGTCCAGAGTACTTGGTCAAGGCAGCATTTAAGAGTGTTTCGAAGTTGGAAGAAGAGAATGTCGTATCAAGAGTCGATGACATGGCGTTGACAGGAGAGGTATGAGCCTGAACTAAAAGGTATGGGGGGAATAACGACTGCGGAATATTTGCACAACATGCCCACTTATATCAGCCAAACTCCATTTCACCTCGGCACAACATATGGTCACGCCTATGGCAGACCAGGACTATGGCCATTCTCCGTGGAACACATCAGGGCTTAACAGGAGGCCATAGGAACACAGGGGGTGCTTGTCCATCTTAGGCTACAGTGTTATTGTCTCTGCCACCAAACTGAAGGTCATTCTGTGATGGGCAGCGAAGAAGTTTAATAGATGCACGATGAGGTGTAAATCGATTCAGCCCCTGATCGGCGTTCCCGCGCTCATGACTCTGTTTCACAGATTCGGAGGTGCGCGCCCTGCATTGAGTTCATTTGCTCCAAGCTATGGCGTTCAAGTCCATTGATTGACTCCATTGTGTCCACCTCACGCCACCCAGGAACATGATTGACGCCTGTTTCACTCTTCGCAGTAGCACCTCCAATGGCCGCCCCCAAGCGGTCACCGTCCCATCTCGGACATAGAACAAGGTGAGGCGGGGGTAATAGCTGGCACTGATTGAGTTTAGAATAGAACAGACGGAGAGCAGTAAAATACGTTCTACACTTACAGAGTTTGGATTCATATCCATTTACGGACAGCATTCCGGTCTAGTTCCTTCGTCCAAACGCCTGCCGTGCCACATTCCCGCCGCCCCAATCATACGAGTCAAGTCACTTCCAGGGACTGTAATTCATCCCGGAGTCCGGGGTTGTGGGTAGTTTACAGTCCTGAAAAGCAAACATGTCAAATCCACTAGTGCCTGATCTAGAGTCTCTTAAAACGAAATTCAACGAATGGACCACGTCGCCACCTCCGGGGAGGCAAAAACTGTCCAAAAACACCGGTGACAGGGTCAAATTCGAGATTTTGTATATTGGAATCCCAACGATATGGGGAAATATGCACCACTAAGTGGGATAGACTGTTGACAGCGTGTTGGGGTTCATTCTTCGTCCAGTAGTCCGAGTCATCATGATTGCATCCGTAGACCATAGATGCCCCATGGCCGTACGTAGAGACAGGGCCACGAAAATAGTCTTGATCATCGCCTTGATACAGTATATAGATCGCCTTGAGTCGTATCGAAGTTCATTTGTCGACCAGAGACCGCAACTTGAAGCGGAAGTATCAGTAAGTTATCATGATTGTGATGTGAGCATGGCGCGTATTGTGACAACGCTACCGTGACATCGTGACATCACCGTTCCTTGAGTCATGCCTATCTTGGACTTCACCGGTTCACCATCTGCTTACCACTGGCAGCCCTAGACCGGCGGTCTTGTTTACAGACACCACCCCTCGCCAGCTCGCACGCTTCAGCTAATATCTAAAACCAACAGTCTGTACCTACTGTGCCGATAATGTGTTCCAAGTGCAGTATCGAGTTTGTTCGCCTCCCGCCCGTTGCCAAGTTATGGGGCAAGGTGGAGAGCCGGGATTTCGTACGGTTTTTTCCTCCCCCCACCACCGTATGATAATCCGCGGTGAACCGCTGACTTTGTCAGGTACGAGAGGTTCGACAGGTGTCACTATAGTACTGTATGTCTGGCATATCGTGTGAACTGTGGCGCCGTGGCGGATGAGGTGCGGCTTTACATGATTACATCGGCCAGCTGAGCCAAAAAGTACCAAACCTAGTAGTCAATTCAAAATTGTTCCCATACATCGCTGTAAGTGATAATTGAAGTAATAATCTTCCACACGTCCAGTCAATAGCAAAATCAAGTGATATCAATTTATCCCTCTGAACTGGACGTGGCGCGTGAATGCATGGATTCAATACGGATAACATACAACCACAGTTACCAAACAAGTACAAACGATGACGCGCGTTGTCCCTTGCATCCCCGATGCTATTCATCAAACCCACCTGAGTAGCTCGACTCGTCAATGTGTCCTTCCACACTATGGCTACATATGAACGCCAGCTCTTGCAGAAGTGCGTGGCAGCCAATGAATGCACCCGGGACTCTGGCCCATGCGCATTTGTCCTTTCACGCCAGAATCCCCCGAATGGCACCAGGCATGCAAAACACCCGTTTCAACCCCATACTGCCCTGCAGCGCCACGCAATTGTGCTGCGGTTCTCTCCACGTTTGGATGCTGGCATCAAAGCCTCGTCCACAGTGCCCCGACAACGGAGTACGGTTGTGCACAGTTGAGTGCAGCCTGCAGTGAATCTGTCGATAATGGGGAAGAGAAGCATATCGAAAAGTAGGGTGAGGCGCAGGGGAGCGGGGAATGTAGGGATGAAGTGCTCTGCCCCGAGTGGGAGAAGCGTGAGCGTTGCTGATTCACGTACTGTGCCCAAAGTCTAGTGAGAGGGTGAGTGGCGAGAATCGAGATAGAGGGATACGCCGTACGTGTATTGAGAGGGTTGGCGACGGATGTGCAACACAGCCACGAATCGCGCGAGGCACGAGTCTGTGTCTGAGACTGAGGGTGCAAGGACACGGCAGAGCGTTGCATTGGGCTTGAAGCTTGAAGCTTGAAGTTTGCCTAGTACCGAGGTTCCTGTCGTCGCCCGTGCGCGGCCTCTGATCTTTGTCTCACACGAATTTTCTTCACCTATGTACCCATAATGGGGTACTCGCAAGCCTGAGACTTTCTGTTGAGAAATAAATATATCATGATGCAAATATAGTACCAAGGGCCACGATGCCTATCCCAGAATCAACAAAAAAACCTGCCTCGGGAAAATTTATGCCATCCAAGGTGGCCCTGCCGCCTCATAAAACCCTAGATTTTACATCCCTCTGCGCCGCGCTCCTTCAATAATTGCACGACCTGTGGGTTATTCTCCCTCAATGCAACCTGGAGAGGTGTCTCCCCCTCCCCATTCCGCGCATGCAAATCCCCGCCATACTTCAGCAACAGCTCCACGACCTCTAGGTGTCCGTTTCCTGCAGCCAGGTGCAACGCCTGCCAGCGATCTTCTTTCTGTGCGTTTGGGTCCGCCCCGTTGTCCAGTAACAGCCGCACGACCTCCAGGAATCCATCTTGAGCTGCGTCTTGCAACGGTGTTCCTCCTCGCCTGTCCCGCGCATCCACGAACGAGCCATACTCGAGGAGCACCCGCACGGCCCCGACCCTCCCGTTAAATGACGCCATGTGTAAAGGCGTGTTCTTATCCGCGTCTCGCGAGCCCGTATCTGCGCCGTAGCGGAGTAGCAGCTCAGCGACGTCTTCTTGTCCGTTCGCAGCCGCGGTCCGCAGTGCTGACCAACCCCACTCGTCTTGATGATTCGGTTCTGCGCCATGTTCCAATAAGAGCCTCACGGCCTCTAACCTTCCTTTTCTCGATGCCAGGTACAAGGGAGTCTCGT
>Ga0307512_10003160_pt1 | contig 19561 bp, 18 predicted proteins | sample 14_EM_MG_FD_200267 | JGI IMG/M metagenome (GOLD analysis project Ga0307512, IMG submission 200267) | Populus trichocarpa ectomycorrhiza microbial communities from riparian zone in the Pacific Northwest, United States - 14_EM | ecosystem: Host-associated > Plants > Roots > Unclassified | place... | reverse complement strand
AGGCAGAAACGAGATTTAGAGTAGATCTGCAGAGAGACCACGAATGTCGAGCTGGTGAATACTACCATTGTGTAGGATTGTAAACTCGGCGAATAAAAAATCCGGAATCAATTTTGTCCGGTGTTTGCATTTTACTATGGATAGAATACCCTTCTACAGAGATTCATCTATAGTGTTTGTAGGGTCCACTAATTAGTGCGAGAGTTGCGTCGGAATGCGGACTATTTGATCATTCTTTCCCGAGTCCATGATACACTTTACGGGTTAGACTCATAGCGATGCAGGCGGCACAGGCTGGTATCTTAATGTTGGTAGCGGAGTGGTACGAATGTGCACACAGTATTTCGAGTACCTACAATTTAGATCTTGAGATGCAATCGAGAGAAAAACATCACATATTCATGGTTAAGATGCTTTATATGTGTTGCATGCAATGCTGTGCTGGGTACATACGTATCCATGCACTATTACCTGAAATGAACATTACATGGGAAAATCAGATATAATACAGTGCTACAGGATATCTCGGGGTAACTGATGGACGAAATATCTACTATCCTCCCTATATCAATAGTAGCACAAAGCTCCATGATAGAATAACACATCTGCCGCTAATTCAAATAGTAATGGCATTCACCCTTCCCGCAAATATCACCCCACCCGCGCTCTCAAACTCTTTTACTTCCAACATCTAGAACTTCGCGTTACAACCGTTTCGGCTCCCATTCGCGCCATTGCATTATACCGTTCCCAATACACTAACAGGACACGGACAATTTGCACTACTGAGGTCATAGAATCATGAATTTAAGGTTCCGTTTTCGTTCCCCAATATTAACGCACGTTATTACTCGGTTTTGACGCAGTTACAAGAGTCCCAGCGCTCGATTTATGCCGCAGTGTGATTATGTCAATTCCAGGAGATCAATTTCCCGATCTTACCTGCGCACGACTTGCAGCGTCAACGCCGTTTGGCTTATTCCATCCAGCCATTGACGTACGGTAGCCATTTTTGTGATTGTGAGCGCTTGGAGCCATATCCCGTCGGGATCGAACGGGATTCCGCTGCATTCCGGTCCCTAGTGTTGACGGAAATGCTGAGCTTTCGCCCAAGGGCATCGAAGGGCATCATGTGATTGCTTATCTGTTACGTAGGTTGCCATTCCTAGTGTAGTATTTTAGACATCGTGTCCTTTAGTCTTGTCTCTTTTTCTCCTCTCTTTACAACTTAGACGATTGACGAGTTTTCCACGCCCGCTGTAAGACCCGCGTGTCAACACCAAGATCTCGAAGCATAATGTACTAAAGTTTAAACCGGTGTCCATGGTAATTGTCCTAACAATGTTGCCAATTGTCACGCATCCCCCAGACTTGGGCACTGATTCCGCTGTCTGAGCCCTCTAAATTTCTAGTGCAAAGCCTATAGCCATATTCCGTACAACCTGAGACCAAATTCATTTGAAGTTCATTGAGTGGAGACGACTGGCTGAGACTTCCGGGGGTCGTCGGAAGTTGATGTTAACCACTCCAAATCACTGTTTATTTTATTGAACGCTGGAACAGTTTGCATTGGGTAATAACAAAATCGATGTGCCATCACTCGTCAGAATACTTGATTGATATCTGACGTAACGTCATCTGGTTAGTACAGTTCTGCTTCTCATTTCCGGATGTATCGTACTTCAGAATAGGGAAATCCTTCATCCTATTAATCGTTGTTGAATCCAACTGCGGTCTTCGGTCAAGAAGTTCTCGGCTCAAAGATCTTTCAAATGCCCAACACCTGTCAGGGTATATATTCATTATCGAACAGCAAACAAAACGGAAATTCTCCCGTCAAATAGGCACTGATAACTCACAACAAGCAATGGAATGTGCAGCTATGATGCAATTTATACCGATGCGGCGTATTGGGAAGTCATGCTAAACCGGTAGGGCCTTGCTGGATGTACCGGTTAGGTGGTAGTCTTTTTAACTTGAGTCCCATGGACGGTGAGTTTGCATCTGCTCCTCTAACTGCTGCAGATCAGCACCTCAATATCGTTGCCCACAGCCTCATCTAAAGGCGTTCCTGTCCTGACATTTGGCATTGGTTAGATATTAGCTTGAGAGGTTCGCAGGAAAGGCTCCTGCAAACCGTGTAAGTTCCCCAACAAAGCGAGTACTTAAGTTTGCAAATAGTGCTATACCTAAAGCATCATAGCTTGTGAGATGAAGCATCTTCATTGACAGTAGATTACACTAGTATCGACATATTATCGGTTCCTCAGCGACTGCTTGAATATAGACGACCCATAATCGTGACGGCGGTTCCGGTAAACAAGCACCACGTATAGAAATTTCTCATAGCTCAGAAAGTACAAGCTTTGCCAGTATTGTAGCTTTTGTACGAAATCGAAAAGACCTACAGTCCAGGTTCCGCATCCGAGTGATAGTAAATGAAGGAGTAACGAAGTATGACTGAACGACCGCGACTCTAAACATGGTACTAGTACGGCTGCCTTGTTTTCACTAGAAAGTTTCTTTTTATTACATATCTGGGCTACGCACCTAATGACCAAAAGACTAGTGCCGGGGTGCTTGTACCCTGCAAGGATTTTCACAATCAGGCCAAGCGGGAACGAAAATTTTTCTAGATTAATCCAGTAATACCCTCCATCAATTACGCTGTTCTATTAGTGTACTATTTGAGTATACAACAGACAAGAAACGACGGGACAATTAAACACTAGTGCACGAGAAACGAAACGTAAACCAAATTCCTCCTACCGAAAAGCCTTTAAATACCACTATCATCCTGAAGTATCTGCACCTGTTGCCGGTACGCCCTCCAGTCATTGCAGGTTTCCCGGATCTGACTACGGTCTTCAATAGTTGCCGCGATCTCGCTCTGGCGTTCCACAATTTGCAGTGAAAATCCGGAGGCCGCATGCCATGCTACTCCACATCAGTTTTTCCATTTTTGAAGCAGAAATAAGGGGTGGGTTACCGATGTGACAATGCATTAACCAAATACCCGCTAATAGAAGTCAGTGATAAGCTCCAAGGAGATATTTCAAGCACCTACGGTTATCCGTTCGGAAGGCGATGACAAGGTACCCATCAGCTGGCAGTCTACAGAATGTTAGAAGCGGGAAAACAACATGATTAGGTAGGGTTACAAGGCAACGTCGCGGCGAATGGGGTTATTATAGTTCAGAGCAGGTTTTGGGTTGAGCAAATCCCATTCTCCCTTGCCTTGGGCAAGAATTGCAAAGTCATGTCCATGAAGCTAGAAGCAGTAGTTAGCATGGGGTTCGAGGGGGGGAAGAACAGCGGGTAAGGATTACATGAATCGGATGAGCATCAAATGGGATCGCGACGCGGAGGGGGTCTCTAGCAGGATTGAAAAGGGCTGCTACGTCAGCTCTCTCCTTCTACTTCGGGGGACGTATACATACACTGGATGATGAAATACACCCATCCCCACTGCCCAGTTCCTGCGCTGTGCTCGAGAATAACGTCATACTCTGGGTTCCATGTCGTATTGTCAAGGTTCTCAATCGTCGGATCCGCCCAATCTAACCACATTGGCTCAGGGCCAATTTCCCACCGATGGAATCCATGCTGCTGCTCTACTGGTCCGCCATCTGTTGCGACAGTAAGATCCTGTACATCTATCGGATTTTGCCCGACTATCCACGGCACTACGGGACGTAGATCCAGTGCCGGCTCGTCGAAACATTCTGGAAGCGGGTTTGTGATGTAGGTTAAGCTGTAGGGTTGCGAAACGGGATCAGAAGTGGAATCTTCCGAGTACCGGAGAATACCGTAGGCAGGCCACACATCCGATGTCAGGTTGCCGCAGAACCCGAGGGGGATGTTGCGCATCCAGAAGTTTCCGTCCGATGGAGCAGGGGGGTATGGGAGCGTTGAGTTCGGCTTTGCTGTAACAACGACTGTGTAACGCTGGCCTATGCCGATAGATATGCTCTCCGTTAGATACGGCTGGATCGGGACGAAATCCGCCGCGACGACTTCCAGCATGTGGTTGTCGATTGAAAAGCGGAATTGCATGGCGGCGGCGGTGTTGAGGATGTGTAAGAGGTATTTTTTATCAGGCTGAACAACCATTTCGTGCCGTGAACCGCCGCGGCCAGTGCAGTTGCTGCTTGGATCCTCGTCGGTTGCTTGGCAGGGGAATATTCCTGGGAAGATTAGACGGCAGCACGAGAGATGGGGCGGTTTACGATACCATGTCCATTCATTACCGCGGAGCTAGAGTTTCGGGGTTGGGTGAGGGCGAGCTCTCCTTCCTGTGTACAGCGCGATTAATACGGTTGCTGAGAACGCGCGAGGGAGAGATGTACGGAAAATATTAAGAATGCATTCCGATGGAACCAGTCGGAAAGCGTAAGGACACCTGCGTCGATGTCCCAGTTCGCGCTCGTCGGACCGTGGATTAGCAATGGCCCTATTGAGATTGTTAGCACGTGAGTGTGGTATATAGGAGAAAGGATATTTTCCCACCGTATAGTCCGTTGGGATATTGCAACCCGTGGTGACTTGTTTCTTAATTAGACGAAACTTCTCTTTGCATGTGTAGCTTGGGGACTCACCTGTGATACCAACTGTGCCCAAATTGTGTAGCCTGAAACTTGTATGTGTAACTCTCGTACGGCTTGAATGGACATTGTGTAACCCCAGTAACCCCATCAGCTTCTGTTGACCCAAATTGGCGTACACCGTGCCTACACTACACTCAGCAAACGCAACCACAGTAAGTATTGGCGCTGCGTACCAGTGAATAGTAGTTCCATTAGGTTCAACCTCTTCTGGACGTGGTGACAGTTCGGGAGTAAGGTAGTTGGTGACATGTACAACTGCAACGGTCAGCACGATCAAACAGCAGGGTCTGGTGGGAACAAACTCAAATTATCTCCCCAGTTCGCCTCAATTAACGGCCCCGGATACGTCCCATTAACAAGTTGCGCTATCCGCTTAAACCCATCGGGGGCAGTCTCGGTGTATGTAACTTCGAGCCAATACTCTCTAGTAACGCCCTGAGGCCACCGTGCTTCATAATCCGTAAAAACATCGAAGTCGCCGTGGGGACTATTGAGCCAGCAGCTCCGATTTGAGGGGGAGTTGCAGAATTGGGTGGTGTCGGCGTAATCGTGAGTCGGTGGCTCGATGACACTGTGCGTAGATGGGTATGGTATCGGTGGTTGAAGGTTATAGCTGTCACCCCAAAGGGAGTCAGAACTAGACCTGAGGCCTATCCAGCGGGTGATTAATTTTAAAAAGCCCATGATTCGGATTGAGTGCCACGTTTAGAGAGAAAGGGGCAGCAGTCTTATTTAAACGACAGAGGCAGTTGCGGCACGCTATTTGTTCTCATGGACAATGATGCCTCCGGTCCCAACGGTCCCTGCAGTAGTGCTTGGCGCAGTGCATTCCTGCGGTCAGATAGAATTGGACAAACTAAGATTTTTTTGTCTTGCACTGCACGGACCAGTTCCAATTCAGGCTGTCAGAGCTTAAATTGAACGGTCGACACATGGTACCGTATAATCTCACCGCATCCGGTTTATTTGTAGCGCCGCATGAGACATGTGCAATCTAGGGGGCAGTGTGTTGTTCGTATGGCTGAGAGTTCGGACGAATAAATACAAGCAATCTGGCATCAATATGGTATGACAATACGGTACTCAATGTGTGCACCAAAATGTTGCATGCATGTATGTATGACACAATGCGGGAATGGATAAGGCTGAGCCAATGACGTTCCCCAATGGCTGTGCTCTGCCGTCGTGCATCGGTAACTAATCAAAAGAGTTTTGTTATTTTAGTGATTCGTATATATTGTGCAACACTCACATCACGAGTGCCATCATCCGGGTAAGATCGGCGCATGTCAGCCGGGTATATCTTTTTGTAAAAATATCTCTGTCGGCCTGACAACACTCTACCCGTGAGATTTTCAAACCCCTGTTATTATTGGATGACTTTGATAAGATTATATATCATTGGACAGTCATCAAACTGGACATATAGTCATCAAATTCTTAATGTGTTCATGGGCGCGTGCTTGTTTTTTTAATCTGTTGCGACCACGGCACCGCAGCAAGCACTCCAGCTAAACTCTTTGTGTATGGTCTCACAATTAACACATAGATATCGCCCTAAAGCTGGAACTATGCATTCTGCGTGTCTCAGTACATGCCCCGCATCGTGTGCATGTCGCTGAGTGAAACCACGGCACACCACGACAAACCGCCCACGGCACACGGCACACCACAACAACCACTCTGGAATTAAGCAGGGCTCTTATTTGCAACTTTAATTAAACTTTTCGCTCAGATCTGTACGATCATCTAGATAAAAGAGCGACTAATTAGACTGGGTACCATACAATAACGACAAGCTCTCTGGTGAACCAGATGATGAGGATAATGCGAGAGATGTGTAGATATTCAAATAAGGCTCTAAAACGATGCCCAGAAGAGAAAAGCACCCTCTGTGAACCCGAACTCAATTCAGATCAACTCCCCTTGCTCGTACGCGTTGCCAAGTCGACAGTGCAGATATTGATTCACCTAGTGCCGTTATGAAACCTAGTTAGTCGACATTTACCTACTCCACATCATACTGTACTGGCCGCTGTGGTTTGTATAGCATCCTGTTGACCACATGGATTGTTGTCGGACAATCGTTTCCGACAGTTTCTTTCGGTTGACAATTGTGCCGGACACCAGGCTTAGACTGTTGTTATCATTGGAAAACGCTCCGATACCCGCTGCTGACTGGTGCCTGAGCCACCTCTGTATACCAATTATAAACTCTGAAGCATCACTCGTTCGATTCTATCTTGGGTACACCTTCACATAACGAGCTGGGATGAACACGATGGAGAAAAGGATCAGCTACTGGTGTTTACATATGGCAGATTATAGAGTGCACCAGGGGTAGTGATAAGAGGGCCAACGAGGAAAGAAATAGTGATCTTCGGCTATTTAAGATAGAATAAAATATGATCCGACAGGTTATTTCGTGGAACATTGGCTTTCTGACACTGATAAGTACATATGATTGACCAGATTGTGACCAGTATAGTACTCCAGTAACCGAAGCCACATACCGTACCACTATAAATAACACAATGGATAGCGTGGGATGCCAGCCATCGAAACCAACAGCTATCAGGTAGTTTGGAAATATCGGTACCGTGCGAAGTCCGAAACTACTGCGCGCAAAGATTTTTTGCAGGGTACGGATGGAGGCTTAAACATTCCGCATTAACCACGTCATCGAGGCGCAGGGGTATGTGTCGTACATCACCGCCAACGGACCGAGATGGAGAATGAAAATAGGGGAGCGGATGATCATCGAAGGAACGATAAGGGGAAGAAGAGGCCCCATGCGGATCAAAGCGATAAGGAGAGACAAACTCTAAGTATTCATCGGGTTTTCAAATCTTTGTTTGTTTTAATCAATCTGTATTCACTCTATTTAGAGTATTACAGTACCCACTTCCCTCCCCCGGCTAGGTGAGAGAGATCCCCTCTCACTACCCGTGGGGTTTTCAAGTCTCTAGATACCTCACTATAAGCACTCAGGGCTATAAATTTACAGTTTGGAGACTACACATTCAAAGTTGGATGACTGTTCAATACGGCCTAATATTATCGGAGTCTTGTAATCGCTGACAGGTGTCCGGAGAGCAAAACAGAGGCAAAGCTCCGGCCGAGACATCCTAAAATAGCATCCGCGCAGGGGTCTCAACCCTTGCATTCCGAACGGTGCCCAGCGATTCGGTCCTTGAACCGGCTTGCTGATCCTAGATTAAGCCATCCCGGTAAAACAGTGAGGTCATTGGAAGATGAGTCCGGACACCCCATTTCTGGAAGTCAGTTTTGGTGTGCGACCGGGGTATGGACTGGGGGGAGTTCAATCCCCGGTTTTGGTGAGGGTTTCTTCCAGAAATGGTGCCCACCATCCATGACGCGAGTATATACTGCGCCCTGCGGAGAACCCATACCCTGAGTGCAGGGCTTTATCCTAGTTTTGTTGGTTTTCATCACACTGCATTCAAGAGTATAGCAGTACCGCTTCCCCTCGTTTGATCCTAGTTACCAGTTGTTATCAGGGATTTGGATAACTGGCAATGTACATAAGCTTTAGTGCCCACGCCTTCCAGTTTAGGAGTACCGTAGCACCAATTATCACTCGACTGCCAGTACATACAATCACAAGGCCCTTGCAGGCTGCAGTCTTGCCCATGTGAATCATGCAAAAATTAAATGCCGCGTATTCGTTGTCCTGTCCTGGGCGGGAGCTTCACCCGGACTTTGAGACACCTGTACAAAGTTCTTGTCACGAGAGCGAAACCAACAGAACGGGTGGGTATTCGTCGTAGCGGCAGCAGGTGCTGGATAGCGAGCCAGGTATATGTTTGGCCAGTTTCGCGAGTGGAGTGGTGTGGTGGGACAGTGTTTAAGGTGATGATGCTACGCAATCGGTCGATACAGACAGGAACGATGTGGCAGCAGGATGCGGCCCGTAACCAAGTCCGGAAAGATAAAACCAGGACAGAATTTAACGACGGATGGATTTTACGGAAGTGGTGTGCTGCCCTCAGTTTACCAGTACCGTGGGTCGGCTATGTTTATTGATGTGCTCGCAAAGGAGGCAAAAATGGGCGGGGTGGGGAAGGAAGACTGCGGCGAAGGAAGATATAGAAGAGGATTGTACTTGGTACAGGTCTTTGGAGTGTTAACAGCGCTAATGCTGCAATTGTGTATACGAGAAAATGTAACACTGGTGCAGTACACTTTGAGCCTCTGATTCGTGATGCAACAAACGATCTGCAGCTGAAATGTGATCAGGTAATACTTGTACAAATTACGGTGGCCCCAGCGATGGTAAATGGCTTGAGCGGTTGTCAACCCAACTTACGATAGCCACAGAAATGGTTTAACAATTAGGGTACTTCTCGCGTTGCGACCCCTTGCATAATTTGTCTGCAGGTGGTGCCTGCATTGCAACTCTGAAGACCTGTGCCGAGAATGTATCATCGCTGATCTGTCCCGCTATCTCAGCCCCCGCTACCATTAACTGGTGATGCTGCATCACTTCCAGTGTTGCTAAGCGGCCAGGCCCGACCAGGATGCATGAAACCAGGCCTGATCTTCGCTAGTGCAGGCCTGAAATTGAAACCTGGCCAGCCGCCAGGCCTCAGAGTCTAGCCGCCAGATAGCCTGCAGGTCGCTAAGTCTTATGCAGGTCTTGAATGTATATGCAGGCTCCCGCAGGCCTCAATGATATACACAGGCCGACCCAGGTTTATGCAGGACGGCCGATGATTATGCAGGCCCGCCCAGGCTTCTGCAGGCCCGCCCGGCTTTTAAATCACAGGCCTTGCCGGCCTACGCTAGCAGTGGCCTCTAAAATACACACCGGGCCGCTTAGGAACACTGGTCACTTCTCGCTTTCTGTCATCCAATTGACAATCCCCCTGGCGTCCTCGCTAGTAGCAGAACCAAGTAGTAATGATGATGCGCCGAGTCTCAGGAAGGAAGTGATGTCAGTACCAAGTCCCGTAGACGTGAAGATTCATCTAGATTCATATTGGGGTTCGGCTACGCACTTACAGGTCAGAATTGGAATCCGGATTAAGACTCCCTACAGTTCATCAGTGTAGTGCCATAATCCTTCGAGAGATTTACTAAGCTATGATACCCAATGTAATTGACCAATTGGTGGGGTCATCCGATTCACACTGCTCTCGTGCCCAGAGTTTTCGTCGGTCGGCTAGCTCAATCCTAAAACACTGAACTTGCGAAGGAGGCAGATGCTAGTTTGCGAGCGCAGATTCACACAATAAAATTGTGTAAATCACACGAAATTTATGTGTGATTCACACGATATGTTATTTAAATCCCACCACTACTACCAGTTGGGAAGGGGGACTCCGCTAGCTAGCTGTGCAAGGCTGTCACCATGAAAGGCATGCGTATCACCATTACCACCGTCATCATCGCATCACCATGTCACCATCACCACCGTCATTGTCGGCACTACCCCTTGCACCCACACACACAGTTTATAGGAAAAACTGCCAAATTATATTCCTCAAAATTGTAAGGGGAAAATGTGAATGACCCGAGACTGTATCTCTTGAAACTAAGCCATCCCACTGCCTTGGAAACCTCAACACCAAAATTCAATCTCACGATAGTTGCACAGACCTCTGCATGCGATATCACCCAATCGTGGTGTAATTTACACGCTGCATAGAATCTCACTCACATGAGAGTGCGATTTACACGTTGCATTAAGTATCACTCACATCAGAGTGTAATTTACATGCCATCCGAAGTGGCACAGCTCTAGTGGCATTGCCACTACTGCCAGATTCATGCTCCCACAATTAATGCCATGGGATCATGGTATGAATTAAACAAAATGTAAACCACACTTACACTACATTATCTATTTTACACCATATCTCACACCACGGTAGTTTACTTTACACTACGCCCCACCAAAAAAAGTTGTACCCTAAGGCACTGTGCCATTTTCTACTCTTGTGCCCGTCTCTCTGTACACATGGTACAGTGGTATATAGTACAATCTATATCACTTCTGAACTGCTTTCAGCGTCCGCACTACTTCCAACAGGTTACTAGCAGCCTCTACAGATGTGAGCAAGTCCAGACCTCCCGTGATTTAAGGTTCCACACCGACTGCTATTAACTGTCCTCTTCCGAACTTCCAGTGTGTTGATGATGGGCCTCGCTATCACAAGTGTGAATGCGTGGGTACGCATCTATGTATAGATCCGGGGGAATTCCATCAGTCCGACAGCAATCTCCGGCCATACGAGACTCATCTCCGGCCATACGAAGACAGAGATCTATTTGTGCAATAAATATGGTGAAAAGGAGAATGAGTGATAACTTGTGCAGTGCTACACCACCCCACGAAAATGTCATTTTGCTGCTCACACAAATCCTCCGCACCCCTGCCGCGTGACGTAGTTGTTTTCTATAGATCAGACGGTTGTTGCCACCATTATTTAAGCTGTAGGTTGTTACTGTTTCGTGCAGCAAAATCACACCATCACCTGAGCATGGAGTGTTTGAGCTGGTGTGTACGGCAGTTTTGGGGATCGAATGTACCGAAATATAACGAACTACCTAATCTCCATTTTTGACATTTCTCATTCAACCTACTTGAAAGTAAATATGATCTAGTCCTCGTTGCTTCGTAGGACTTGTTTATTGATGATGCGAATGTGCGAGAATCGGAAGCCCAAGGGGAAAATCATTATAGCATACCTGTGGGGGCCGGTGCCTCTATCGGATCACGTAGCATGGGATTTTTGGCTCTTTAGTTTATCGCTAGTTTGGTTCTTACAACTTGTGGGGAATGCAGTGTTGAGCCGGTGTCGACTGTACACACATACCCAGACACCAGGTCCAATTCCCTTACAATAAAGACTCGGCAACCTCCTTCCCTTTGTCCCTAACTCGCTCAGCGAATGGGTTGTCAGTTTAAGCCTTTTGATGGCTTGATAAGCATGCATCGTCGGGCTAACATACGAATCGGGTATGGCTTCATGCACTTCTTGCGGCTGAACAGACTTGGTCTGTGTGACCTGCCTTAACAAGTTACTGCTCGCGATGGGTTGCCCAGGCAGTGGAAAATCTGACACTAACGGATTTTGCCGCGCAAGTAGTGTTGAGTAACTTTGATCAGAAGTGAATCTGAAAGTGAAGTCAATCTATATGTTACCTGATATTGTATATAGCATTCTCATATCTTAACAGTTCTTGGTGGTAACTTGCTGGAAAAGGAGCGTCCGAACTCTTACAGCCTGACCCGAGTATGTAGAGAAACATTGTTGATTGTCGCGTGGACTTGTGTTTCTCAGAGGCGCGCTAATAGCGCTGCTCCATTCAGTATGATGGCGTAATACTTACTAGGGGCTGAATTGATTGACATTCGGCAGCTGAACTCCGGATTAATACCCTCCTTCACAGCGTTTACCACAACGCCATTCATCCAACACCATCCCCAAAATGTCGTACCGAAGACACGGAACCGATGATGACGACTATAGCTATATACAACGCAGCCCAACACCCGAGCCCGACGAGTTCTTTGACTCACAGACGAGTCCAAATCCTCCACCTCGCCCGTTCGAATACTCCTCGATCGTACCTAACCGCGAGATCCGTCGCAAGTCACTCCTATCCCAGTCAGACGCGCACTCATTCAAGTCACGCCTGAAACCTTCGTGGTGGAAAGATTTGTTACAAAGATGGACTACTGGGTTGCATTGGTATGTTCCGACGACTATGGTGCTCATGTTCCTCTGCGGATGCGCGGGCGCCATCGCACACCATCTATTCTACTCTTACCTCGACGGGAAACCGGCAAAGAATCAACTGATGATGAACCGGATTGGGGTTGGGCTTGCATTCTTTACGAAGGCGTCGCTGGTGGGGTCGGTGATTCAGGCGTATCGGTCAGTGGACATCTTTGCTTAGCCGATATGTGCGAACATTGCGCGGGCCGGGATTATTTAGCGAAAGTACACGCGCCTGGACCCTGCGAACTGGTCACGATCTATGTGATGATGGGAATTAACTGACTACATTTAGACAGCGGGTGTGGCAGAGTGTTCGAGAAAAGTCCATCTCACTACGAGGACTGGATGCACTCTTTCATGTAGTCGAGAATCCATCCTGGTTTTTCCTAGGCCACGAAATATTTTTGAAAACGCGAATGGCTTCCTTCATGGCACTAGTAACTTGGTAGGCTCCTGAGATCTTTCCATCGCATCTTCGTTAACCGTGCTTAGGCTTATCCCCCTGGCCTCCGTCCTTTCACCCGGCTCTCTCACCACCGAACTCGTTGACGTCGATTATTCACTCACGCATGGGAACTGTAACGTCAGCACTCTCAATTTCTCCGTTGCAGCGACCTCAGACTGGCGCCACCCGACTAAGCGGCCTGGGTACCTCATTGCGTTCTGGAACACGACCCCGCCACCACCAGCAACTGCAGATGTCGTTTGGTATGACCAGCCTGCGTTTCAGACTACGAAGCTGACCACGCTCGCCATTTTTGGCGGCCACGTTGTCGCGGAACGTGACCCCCCCTGCCCCAGCTACAATTGCTCATACACAATGGAGTTCTACGCGCCTTGGTACAACTGCAGCAAAGTCACCTTCGATGACCTCCCGGCCGATCAATTCGCGATCGACTCCTTCGTGCCACGCTCGCCCTCGCTATTGGATGGTGGGGAAAATTTGATCTATAAAGCCCAGATCTTCGACAACCTCACGGAATACAAAAGGCCGTACCCGGGATACGACTCGAAGGAATATGCAGACCAGGGGACGTTCGGAGGAGAACCGGATATATACTTGGGGTTTGTGGTAAATACGACGATACCAATAGAGAATGTCACCGCAGAAACAAGATGGAATTTCACGATGGATTCGCAGGCGTGGAGGTGTGAACACCAGAGAGCGAAATACACCGTGCTATCACAGTGGACGGATAAGCAGTTGACCAGTCGGACTGCAAATGTTTCTGAAGGCGTGCCCCTCCTACCACGCGGGGAAGTGCTGGGCCCAAAAACAGGTACAACCGAACGGTACCGCGAATTCGTCGCTTATTACATTGTTGGCTCGATATGGCGGGAACAGATTAAAGGCAGCATGACGCTGGACAATGGAACGCTTGGTATATTAGCAAAGAACGAACCTAAGCTACATACCACAAGGCGCTAACAATCCCGAACAGTTGGCCCCGTTACCAAAACCAACCTTAGTCAAACCCGACTTGTCGACGCGCTCACCCAATGGCCAATCAAAGACTTTATGTCCGCCTTCCAGCGCTCCTATGAAGACATCGTAATGTCCTTCATCTCCGAACCCTACTTCGATATCACCCAGAAAGCACATGTCTCATGCAACCGCTACCGCAGGGAAAACCGTTTCCACTACCTACCGTATTCATTATGGATTGGTTCGTCTTCCTCCTGACTTACACTATCTCTCTCGCTGACGATGTGACAGGTTACGCTCTCGTAATGTTTGCAGCCTTCTGCTCCATCATTGTAGGCGCAATGGCGTTACATCGAAACGGCTATTGCTCGGATACGACGTTTTCGAAGATTATGGTGACTACAAGAAATCCTACGCTGGATCGGATTGTGATGTCATACCCTGGCGTATCGTTAGGCGCAGATCCTATGCCGAAGGAATTAGAAAAACTGCAGCTGAGGTTTGGGGTAATGGATACGGGAGAAGAAGCGCCGTTGGTGAAGCATACGGCGTTTGGGCTGACGGAGGAGACTACGATTTTTGAGGATGGACGAGGGGAGTATAATCAAAGCGAAATTGAGCTGCGCAGGAGATCAGTGGAGATGGGGAGAAGCAGTTCACTTGCGTCGTCAGGGCTGGGACTTGGGTACCTTCCAGGGTGACATCGGGGAGACGTAGGGAGAGGGCGTGGTTTGTTTGTTTGTTTGTAATCATTTTGCATTCGCCCCCGAAGGGAGGCGCCCTACTAAGTTACCATAAGCCGGCCGACCACTAGTGGTCATGGCATTTTAACCCCTTTCCCCGGAACTTCCTCGGTCTTCAGTCGGCAGAGGGCACAAGGCCGTTGAAACTCCATCTACCTCTCTCCTAAGCAAAGTCGCTCCTCCTACTTCCCGCTACCCAAAAAAGGGCCCTCCCCCAAAACAAAAAACACACAAACTAAAACAAAGGAGAGTCATCAATATACACTCTGTTTCTGCAGGATCTTCAAACCCGAAGGCGTGATCTAAACTGCCATCACAATATCCCAACTCTCCCCATTCGTATGCCCTGCTCGACTAAGCCTTTCAGGGTCGCCAACTTTCATATCTTCCACCATGGCAGTCATATATCTCAGTAACTCCGCGGTCATCATCATATTTCGTAGTGGCCCGACTACGTCGCGGTCGCTCCTCTTCTTTATTTCTTTTCAGGGCTTCCGACTGCCCCCTCTTTTGTTGTCCTCCCCTCCCTCCAGATCGTTTTCCACCCCTATCATTTTCCTCCTTCCTCCACGTTATCGTATTTCTGAGTTTGGTCACTCGATCACATGTTCCTCTGGACCTCCCTCGACCATTTCTCTTTCTGGGATTTCGCGCATTCTGTTGGTGTCCTCCCTTATCGCTTTCTCCCCTATCATCCTCCCACCCGATTACCATTGCCAAAGCTCCAGAATGTCGAGAATGCATTAAGCTGGGTGGTGGGGATCCTAATCTCGGTACTTTACCCGGTCACCCTGGTTCCGCATCATATTCGTGAATATTCATGGGCATCGCATTGTTCTTTTCGACCTGCTTCACCCAATTTCGAGTTGTTATCTCTCTTGCCAATGGCGTTCCAACCCGCTTTCGTGGTGCTGGCAGTACTGGCCGTGGCCTGATCATGAGATCCTTTATTGGTGTTTGTGGTGTCGCTGATGGCTGCAATTCCGGGTCTGGCGCATTCCCCCTAACTTTACGCATCATTTTATTTTCCTCCACAAGGCTCGCAACAGTTGTTTTGAGCGTCGACACTTCCGCGCTGAGATTGTTGATTTTCAAGTAGAGTTTTGCGACATGTCCTTCCATAACTGAGATAAAGGCCTTGCCAACCAATTCCTCAACTATTTCAATGGGCATATCTTCCTGCTGATCCTCGTCGGTAAAAACCTTCTCAGATGCTGATCGTTGTTGTTGTTGTAGGGAGAGGGCGTGGTTAGACGGTGGATCTATCTATTGGGGGTCTTGGTTTGTGGCAGGCAGCTTTCTCTGCGTTTTAGGAACGCATTAAGGCGTGGTATTCGTGCAATACAGCACCGTTATTGGTTCCCGCGCGGGTGGGCTTGCGGGTATGTTCCGCAAACAAAGTTTTCATTGAACTAGTCATGATATATCATTCGCGGTTCACAAAAAATCAGGATGTAACTAAACTGCACAAGTCGTCTTGAGTAACTCTCCAGCTCTATAGATTTATTTTCTTTTAGGCAGGTATAGGTGAAATGACCAGAATGTATTTACCTAGGATAGCAATCTAAAGTGCTTTAACTATCGAAAGGTACATTCGCGTTACTATTATATAGAACAAGATATGGTGGCGGCTTCGCCACCTTCTGGGATGGCATAGATTAGCTACCCCGGTACCATCTGCAGCCAACTCTCAGTGAGTGTATCTCTCTAGCTCCCGGAGAGTTTCTACCGTCTCCGTGGCCAGAGCAAACATACTGACAGCTGAAGAGGTTCTCCGCTCGGCTACCTTAATCAATTCAAATCCAATTACGTCCACGAGTTTTGCTCTGATCGCAAAGTGTTCTATACAGGGAATATGCACAAATAGCACCTCTTTCGCTTTCAGGTCTCCGATTTACGATATCGTTAATATTCATGGGTGTAACTATTAAAAAAACATCCCAAACAAGCTGTTCCTCCACAATCACTCCCTCAACATCAGAGATATTATAAAGCTAAGAAGGGGAGGTGAAAGTGGGCATATATGTACAATTTGTGTATAGGACACTTTTTGATCAGAGCCTATCTCGTAGACGTAATTGGACGGACGATTTTGGACTTGAGTGTAAGATCAGTTTTGACGATAGTACTGAAGTACTTGCAGCGATCAGCCATTCGGCCACAAAATCCCGACTAGTCAGAATCGAAAAATGCACATTCATGTGTAATTGGATCAGGCTGTTAAAGATAAGACGCTCCTTTTCCAGCAAGTTACCACCAAGAACTAGTAAGATATGAGAATGCCACATGGAATATCAAGTAAAAGATGGTTTGAATATTAACAAAGAGGGCAACAATTAGAGTACTTTGTCTTCACTTTCCAATTCACTACTAGTCAACAGTGACCGAACACCCAGCTCTCTGAGCACAATTTATTACCAGTAGTGGGGTGTCCCATATTCTACTGCCTGACCTGTGTATATATGTATAATGTCTTCCTCACTATAGAGGACTCGGATAGTCAGTAGGGATATAATTACGCACCAAAATTTTCTCCGATTCGGCTATATTTGGCCTGCTGCCACTAGTACATCCCCTTCACCAACGCTGCTGCTACCTCTTCCTCGTCTGTGAGCTTCTCGTGCGCTCAACTTGCAACACAGGCGTAACGCCCCTCTTCCCTGCCTACACTACTTCTGGGTGATTGTGGAATTGTATCTGTGACCTATCAAATACTGCTCACGATGTTTAGGCGTGGTCTAGTGCGAGGTCATCGAATAATATCGTGGGTATTGGAGACCAAACTGAGTGAATGGTGGGCAAATTATAGACTATTTCTCTTTACATGTCTGGGCCGACAGTAAACTAACAACAAAAACCGTTATACTCTATCAAACAAAGGTTTCAAAACACGCGTGGTGTTGACACTTGTGCGTAGCGTTGAGGCGGAAACTCATCGATTGTCTCGTATTCTGGGAATATGTTCTACTATTCGTTTATATTGGCTTCCATTCCCGAGGCGACTCATTCCACGATGGTTAGCGTCCAAAGTAACCACCCGTTCCCGCGGCCCGCAGGATCGATCACCGTTGATGATCTATCAACGACAATTGTCGATGGTGTACAGGGAATCATTAATCTCCCCTTTGATTCAACCACACTTAAAATCTCATAGTCTTTATACTGGTTTTGGAAACCTCCTATAAGGTGGCCTAGAGCATCGGAATCTCGCCGCACCACGTCGACTAACTGATTCCACTCATTGCCGAAGAAGAACACTGTAATAATTCGGATGACACTTCCGATGATGGCACCGTTACCACCGCGATGCGGAGTTTCGAAAAAGATAAGTCCTCTTGTGCTCATTTTGATGCTGCCGTAGGCTCGGTCATTGTTTTTAGCTTTTACGAGAGCCTGAAGTACCGTCAGCCCATCACACCTGAATTATGTTCCACGCATTGTGTACTAACTTGCTTGTTCACCAGGCTGCCAAGGCTATGACCCACGAAAATTATCGGCCGCTCGTTCTTACCATGCTGCATCACGATTTCAGTATGGCCGTTGAAATTGATTGCACTCCAAGACGAACCTTCCTCTCGATGTTTAACAGACCCAACAATGCGCTTGCATGATCATCCAATCCCATTTTAGATGCGTCAAATGCTACATTTGAGTTGTACCCATACAGCATCGCTCATACGAATGGCACGGCACCTGTTGCATATATGCATGTAAACGTAGATACCCTGTCCTACTTTGTGCGTGACTGCGTTCTACAGATGGTCATAGCTTCTCACACGGATATGTGCACGGGAGCCAATGTTACAGATGTACATGAGCCAGATGTTGATAGAACCCTAAGGTTCGTAATTACTCTTTTAGACTTCACGCTTTACTCTTCCCTTCCCTACGCACCTTAGACCTTTAAACCTGTTCCTAGACAGTCATCGCACCATAGTCTATGCACACGTTCTCCCCATATCGTAACAGCCAAGACGAGCTCTCTTACTGAATATAATCAACTGTCTTCCTCTAAAAGTAACAGCACCCGGCAGTAGGTCCTTCGGCCATACTGTAGCATCCTATTTGCTAGCCTAAGTTATGCCGTTCTTGGCTCCAGGGATTCAGCCCATGGACGAAGTCGATACTGTATGGCCATGTTAGGATATTGTAGGGTCAGGGTAGGAACATGAAACATACGCCACTGGGTGCTGATAGGATGATAGTTCGTAGAGAATTTCCAGAAATGTTGACCCGCTAATGCTCGTTTGCTCTGAAAAGTGCTGAGAACCAACTATGGCGATCCTGCGTGAACTGAACAGAGATATAGTTTGGGTAAGACTTCGCTTTCCACAACAATGTAGTCTGTCAAAACTCAGATGCGGCACGCATTTAGTTTAAATATGTTGTAGCCGGGGGTGCCATTGTGCACACTACAAAATATTAAATCCAGCCCTCCTTTGTGCACACCGATAAAGATATGTAGAGTAAGCTTTCAGCTTCCACTTTTAGAAATTGTTGCATGATTTCCAGGCTGAAGACACCTTTGAAATCGGTACAGGTAACTGTTTCTTTTTTCCAGGCCGTGCTACTCTAACTGTAGAGTGCGACGGTAAATATTCCTCCGATCTGTCAATATCTAGTAATCTAACAACACACTCGGTGCAGGGAAAAAATACCAAGCCACATGCATATTTTGCTAGATTTCTTGCTAAATGTTTGGTACTTAAGAGAAAAGTGCATTATCGTGCCTGATTCTCAAAGTATGTCAAGAGTTATTACAAGCCCCACGTACTCTATCTTTCCCTTCCCTTTCACCCTGCTTTTAGCTGGTACTTATGTTAAGCCCCTTATGCGGATTCCGTGAATAGGGTGCAGAAACTTTGGTGCAGTACGACCGTTGTCACCTCCACGAACAACCTCAAATTAATGGGGTGAAGATGGTGGCGGTCTTTAGCGATTCACAAGCCGCCATTCGGCGGGCGGCACATCTGGAGCCAGGCCCCGGACAACGGCTAGCAAGACGGATCAATCGAAAGGCGCAGGCTCTCCTCG
>Ga0307512_10003159_pt1 | contig 19564 bp, 25 predicted proteins | sample 14_EM_MG_FD_200267 | JGI IMG/M metagenome (GOLD analysis project Ga0307512, IMG submission 200267) | Populus trichocarpa ectomycorrhiza microbial communities from riparian zone in the Pacific Northwest, United States - 14_EM | ecosystem: Host-associated > Plants > Roots > Unclassified | place... | reverse complement strand
AACAAAGGGGACGGAGCCAAGCATCTCCTTGAAGGTCAAGGGGCAAACGAATTGAACCTTGAGTGTGTCGCCGTCGACTGGGGTACTCTTGTCTGGGGACGGGTTGTGGGTCAGTGTCAGAACTTTTACATCCTATCCGTTCAGAGCTTGAACGTGAATGATGCGGTGTAGAATAAAGAGCGAGTGCGTCTACTCACCTTCAGAGACCTAATGTGACCACATATTACTTCTCCATCCCCATACGACGACTTATCCAGAAGGTACTCCAGAATCGCATCCTTGTTGTAGAACTTTCCGAGTGCACAAGAAACTATGGGCTCCTGCAACAGTCGCTTTGGGGGAATGAGAACTTGTGTGACAGCATTACAAAGCGGATGGGCTGACCTTGGAGAGAGCACAGAAGAACCACCTGGCACGAGTCTGGTTTGCCTTGTCGGCTTGCTCAGCCTACGGGTCCTGCGATTAGCAAACGGAAAGGTGGATTGAGCGCATTCACATACCTTAGCTTTGGTACGAACGAGGTCACGGCGGTCAGGGATGCTTCCACCATCATTACCCATGGTGGCGGTCAGACTCAAAGAGGCGCGTCTTCCGTCAGGCGAACTTCGATCTGGGTGTTGTCTCACATCCACCTTGTGCGGGGGTCTTGCGTAAAGGCTGTCCCAGAACGACGAGACGGCAGCGAAATGCTGCAGGAATTAACTCATATGGACCGCATTACACAGCTACAAGATGAGATACAAAACGTATGTAGTCTCAATTATCTCCGCCTAACTCAACGCATCTGAAAAACCGCATTTCCCCAGCTCCTGATGATAATGGCGAACAGCATCAACTACCTCACCACCAGGGCAAACTTCACTCAAGTCAGCCCGCAGGTCCCAGTCACGAAGCAGCGGAACCAAGATAAATTTGATCCCCCAGACGTATTTGAAGGTATGCAACGTTTGCTCCTGCACATAACGTGCTCGAACCACGCAGGCGCTTTCATGTGTGCATAGCCAACAAGAAAGAGTTGGCTGGGGACCTAGCTCTCAAGGCAAGGCAGATCGATTATCTGATCCAATCTTTGCCCCCGCCAGAGCCCGAGGAGAAACAGGTAGGTACTTGCATTGATGTCTTACACACCGCTTACAATCTTCCAGGTTGAGCGACTACAAGCGTTGGAGACTCAGATGGCCGAAGCCAACGAAGAGTATGTCCGTGCCGTTCGTCGCGCAAGTGAGTCCTGCGATCTGCTCCCCGAATACCCATAACCTACGAATCTTAGAGTCGCTACATAAACAACTACGAGACATGTTGGACATCATGCTCACCGAGCACGACATGTTACAATACGTGTCCAAGTAGGCACGGTATACCCTGGTGGTCCCACGATACCCCACTGGCGATGGAGGATGAATAGCTAAAAGTACATTATACTCTATTCTGTATGAATACAAAGCAAATACAATATTTGGTCGGCTAAGCGTCATTGTTAGGTAGGAAGGCCTGAGTGCGAGAGAAAAGCATGCGGAGTACTGAGAATATCGTTCTGAGTTTCATATTGGTCCTCCAGCCCGCTGGAGAACTCGTCGTGGTAGCCCCCCAAATCCTCCTGTTCCTCTTCAATCGTGTCTACCGCTGGTACGGCCAGTAGATCGGAGAGGCCATTTTCTACCACTGCCAGCCATTGTGCAAGGTCTTCCACGATATGGGCCAATTCCGCATGGGTGTCGTCACGGGATCCCATAAGACTACTCAGATCTAGAGGTCGAATCGGTGGAGCGAAGGGCTTCCCGTCTATCCCGTCAGCCATGTAATTCAGTGATGATTGCGGGGTGTCCAAAGGTGGGGGTGGGGAACGTGATCGCGAACGGGATGCGGACTTGGTCGAAGCCGATAGTGAGCTTGATAGGCTGGAAGAAAGTGGGTTGTTCCCCGGGACATTGTTCAGAGGACTTGGGGTTGGGCTTGTTTTGGTGTTGGTTCCAAAAACGGAAGGCGATGGGGGAAGTAAGTCAGCCATTCCTAGCTGGTGTTCTGAAGTCAAATGGGGAACCTAGACGGTGGTCAGAAGGTCAGATAACTGGAGGTAGCAAAGTGGCAAACGAACCTTCAGGACGTCCTTTAGGCCGGGAACATTCGGTGTCAGGAAATCGCTATTACCACTGACAGAGTTTCCGCTCCTCTGGCGCTGCCGAACGAGAGGTGGTACTGGAGGGAGTAGTGACGGAGATGATACAGTTTCCATGACTGCTACAGATGCCTGTCTTGTGAGGCTGGGTTTCAATGACGGGGGTTTGGATTCCGGATGTAACCCATCTGGACTACCATTCAGCGTTGGACGCAGAGGCCGCGTAATGTTTGGCGCAGAACGCGAAGTAGATGGACTAGTCCGTCCCGAGGGGACAGCGTCGAGGGAGTGGGTGGATTGGTGACTGGGTGAGGTGTGGATGCGCTCCAATGAATCGAGTGTGGGAGACCGCCGACTTCTCTTTGAGAGAAGGTGAAGCGGTCGTTGTGCACCTGTAGGCAACCCATTGGACACCGGGAATCGATATTCCCCAGGAGACGGAAAAATTTGTCCATTCGTATCGGCGGCGTTACTTTTTGATCTTTTCCTTTCGATGGGAGTACGGAAAAAGTCCCGAAGGGGGGAAGTTTGACCAGGTTCCACCTTCCCGTCGTCTGAATGAGTAGATTTTTCCTCGAGAGGGGGGTAGTGCGGCGTAGAAGGTGATGGGAATTTGGGTGAAGGAACCTTTGGTGAGTTAGTTTTCGGTTCCTGCGGTTTTTCAACATCTGTAGTTTGTTTTGGCCGGGGAGGGAAAACAAATCCGGTACGATGAGTATGCTGGAGGTCATCGTCGTCAGCTTCATCTAGACGTTTCTGTCTCCTGGCCGTTCTGCTTTGACCCGAGGTTGTAGGGGTAAGCAATGGAGGAGGGGCTAGCGTTGGTGGGTACTGGAACGGCATGGGGGTAGTAGGAGGTTCGCTGGTATCCGAGGACTCTTCTGGGAAAAGGGACCTTAGTGAAACCGGAACCTTAGAAGGCTGTGCAGGCCTGATTGTAGAGCTCTGCACGGGGGTCTCCGAGGCAAGCAGGCCAGGCGAAAATTCATCATCTATTGGCTCCCTTAATCCTGCTATACTCTTGACGGTATCGAACTGCCACGCATCCGACAGTGACGATGAACGATGGTCGGGCCTGACGGGAGGTTAAGTTGCTTCCTTGAGAAAGCGGTAAAAGCAAACACACCGGTTTTCTTCATCTTCCCAGCCCAGTGGGTCGGCGAGACTAGTCCTGGTACCACCTCCCTCGCTCCAAGCGTCGTATCGGATAAGAATTTCTTTCAGGATAGCGTTTGGAAATTTCCCCGCCATCTTGATCCACTTCGTCTTGGAAAGCTCTTCTGCTGGGAGCCGCTGTAAGATTGTCAAGACACTATTCACCAGTGGCCATGTATACACTTACATCGACCGAAGATTCCTTTAAACACAGTGCAACAAAATCCCGCATGTCCTTACTCCCTTCGCCTTCTATCAAACGTGGAGCGCGAGTCCTTGGAAGGAGTTGTAAAACTCGGACCGCATCCAAGTTGGAATGCGGTGGGCTCCCCTTCGCCATCTCGTAGATGAGAATACCCAAACTCCAGATATCCGCCTTTGTGTCATAATTAGGGACAGCCTGTGCAACCTCGGGAGCCATCCAGTACGGGGTTCCAATGAACGTGTTCCTCTTGCTCGTGGCCGTCGTTAAAAGTGCAGACACACCGAAGTCACAAATCATAACTTTCCCAGCTGCCGTTATAAGGATGTTGGCGGCCTTGATATCTCGGTGGATGATGCCCGAGCGATGGAGATAGGCCAAGGCTGCAAGGACCTCGCGAACAACAACAACCGTATACTTCTCCTCCACGATTCCATCTGGACATGCTTTCATGAGCGTGCGCACGCTTCCACCTTGTGCGTACTCCATTACGATCCAAACGCGGGGCCCATCCAAGTAGCAACCGTAATACTTGGTGACGTTCGGAGCATCGCGCAATTGGGTAAGAAGAGCGACTTCGCGCTGGATGTCACCAACGTCATCGTCCTCGGTGTCGAGATTTATAATTTTGAGGGCGACAACATTTCTTGTTGCGATCTCGATGCCTTTATGCACGGAACCATACGCGCCACGGCCAACAGTTTCCAGACGTTTGTAGAGTTGGTGGACAGAGGGACCAGGCCGAGACATTGGTCAATGGCTGACCGGAACAGGCGACAGCGGACGGACGACGAACTTCGGGAACACGCCGATCAGACCGCCAGGCGGACTCTGATTAAGTATCTACCACAACCGTTCGCAACCATGGGTGGAAACACAGACCACCCACGACCAACTTCTGATGATAGATGGAGCGACACGGCATCCGAAGGCTCCAGGATGAGTGTAGACCCCAAGTACGGATTTCCCAACGCATATATCCAGGCACTAACATTCGCTTCAGGAACGAAGCCGTCCACGGAATCGAAGCTCTTGTTCTGTCTTTTCTGACACAACTAGACAATGCTCTGAAGCCTGAGAAAGTTGAGAAAGGTGGAAGGGCTCTTGCTCAGCCTAAACAAAAGATCGAGCTTCAGATTGCCAACCGGACTAAACAAACCCAAGACGAGTACTGATCCACGATACCCTCAGAGTGTTCGAACTAAAACTGGTGCTTAGTACCACCGCCGTACGCACATTACGGTTTCCCCAAAGGCTGAAATTTGCGAGCAGCCGACCATTCGGTGCGCCGCGACCTCGTCGTTGTATGCTCTTCGCTGATTCCGTCCCCAAGCCCAATTATTCAGAGTCATGGATATCGTTCACGAAGCAGTGATAGACGAAGCCCCGGCGACGAAACGGTAATCATGAAAATATTGTGAATTGAAATCGACGCTCTATTTCGAATACAGGGACATATATTACCGACATGCTTCGTTATTTAAGACGCAGGCAACTGTTGACCGGGTAAGAGGACCGTACCCCACGTTAGTGACTCATCAAACTATTGGGACATGCAGCTTGTCGATGATCTGGCAGCGACGTTCAACGTGGGGAGGGCGGATTTAAATGTTGTGAGTCACTATCGTAGAGCCTTCAGAGTACGCGCGGGTCTCAATCGGTGTAGCGTGCATCACCCAAAGGACTCTTATGCGGATCGTCCATCCAGATTAGGCTCGAGGATGGCAACGTGATTACCCCTTCGGACAGTGAAGTACTGTTTTAGCTCCTGAAATCGACCGCAGCTACGACCTCCTGACCCTACCTTTAGGCTTGCCTGATTCCCCATCCAGAAGACATTGCAGTCTTCGATGTCGATCCGGAACTATCATGGGTACTGATCGTAGAAAAGGAGGTGAGCACGAATGACCACACCTGGCGGGGTTTTTTTAATCAACCAGCCCATTTTGATATAGGCGGTGTTCCAAACATTGTGCAGTTCGGAATTTACGAGGCTGCCCAAAATCGGCAAGGGTCTCATTTTGACGGTGCGACGTAACGTGTACACACATGATTCATGGGGCTCTAGAGATCCTACAGGGTAAAGGATTCCCCGATGTCGCGACGAGAGCTCTGGTCAAGACTCTGGCCAACAATCTCCCAGAAACGTTCGACTCCTTTCTTCCGTCCACCATTCCCCGTCTCACCATCTTTACGCTCTAGAATTCCCATCATGGCGCTGGTTGACGGAGACCCATCCGGCCTCAGCATCCTCGCAACCTATATAAACGGTTCGACCGCCATGCGACATGAGAGCGATAAGCTTGCAGCAGGCAAAAGGATTAAGTGGATTGGAATTCAACTCAGCGAGCTTTCAAGGTGGGTTAGTATGCCAATGCCTTCAGATATCTAGGGATTTACAGGTAACCAGATTGGGAGTTGGCAAAGATTCCCTCTTGCCCATCACGAGTCACGATGAGAAAAAGGTATGTCTCGGGGTATTCTTCATATTCCTTAGAAGACAGAGGGTAATGCTATTCAGGCAGTGAGCATGTTGTTACGCGACACACCGTATCCTAATTCGTGGAGGTAAGTGATGAACACCCTTCGTGCACCTGCTTAGGTCTTGGGATTATTTTAGAAAGGAACTGGCGCACATGCTACACTCCCGTCGCAAAGCGGAGATAGAGGTCCTCGCGAACACAGACCCCAACAACTCCATGCGCTCTGGCTGTTCTGGGCAGCCTCTATTCTCGTACCTGGCCAACAAAATCTCTGTTGCTATCGATGAATGCAATGGTTGAATGAAGCGCATTTTGCTGTACTCTCTGTCTGGCTCCAATACTTCTCCAGATGATGGCAAAGGTCGTAGTTTAAAGAGCAAAATTGGTGATGGGGAAATAGGTACATTACAAGGGCGAGAAGCGTACATCTGTCTTTGGCGAGGATGGGAAAGTGAGATGAAGAAATCAAACTGAAGGGGTTAACAAGCAAGTAGTGGGTTAATGATGGAATTGCGAATGGGTGTGAGATGAGTGAGGTCCACTATAGATAGTAGTGGGTGATTTGGATAGTGATGTGTCGCACGGTGAATGGGATAAAATGTATGAAAAGTACGGTAGAAGTAGGAATGGGAAGGGGGGTCGCACACGGTCCAGGGAATCGAGGGAGACGAATACATAGCAAGATTCAAACATAGTTACCTCCAAGCCTGGGTCCTCCAGATTTTTGTCAGATAGTAATGGATCAGTCGTCCTCGGTCATGTCCGCAAAGCCATCCGCAATGACAGCCTTGGTTTTGGTAAGTGCATCGACGTCTTTTCGGGTGTCCCGCAGCTCCTTGTTCCATATTGCTCGCAATTCCTCTCGCTGCGTATCCATCTCCCTCCCATCAACGACGGCCTGTTCACAGACGCCCAATCCTCTTAAAATCTCGTCTGTCCTAACGCCTTCAACGAAAGCGACAGCAGACGATGGGATTGCCTTTGTACCGCAGCTGAAGGAGGTGGATCGCCCGAGAGTGCGTCGACCGGTTTTAGAGGGGGTTGAAGGACCGTTCGACGTTCTCCCGACGATTCCAAGGGTTTCCAACATATTGATGATATCGACAAATTCGGTTCTAGAGACGGCCGAAAAAACATCATTGGACTTGGATAAGAGCTTCGTATAGTAAGCGTGAAGCTGTGTCATATCAAGGGCAGCCATGCGAGGAACGGTGCTGACACGTTTCAAAGTTGACTTTCCGGGGGTAGCTTTTGATGAGGTCTTGAAGGTCACGGAAGAGATAGTGAGACCTTGTTCCTGCCTCTTGAAAGCAAGGACCATGGCTAGCAATGACAACCGTGCCTGCAACCCAAGCCCGGCGATCTTGGCGACAACCTCACTACAGCTGGAGGTGTTTGTGTTACGGGAGGCTGACGACGTTGCAGTGGAGGGGGGAGCATATGACTTGAGGGCAGAGATGATATGATTTGGAGTAACGACAGGGGCTGGTCCATCAAGGGCGATGTCAGTGGATGCCTTGGAAGCTGAATCGATGGCGCCGCGGAGGACTTCAAACAGTGAACGAACATCTCCCGCTTGAGCAGCGATTTTCTTGGAGAGGAGTGTGAGGGAAGTCTTGGGGAGGAACTTCTCCGCTTGCTTGAGATGCACCGTGTCATCGAAAAGGGGTTCAAGCCTCGTCATCAAGATGTCGACGAGTTGCTCAGACGTATACGGTGGGAAATGCACGGTCCTCACGCCAGCAATTCCCTCGATATCGACCTGAGACGAGGTGGAGGTGAGGGTATGGGTGTTCGCAATCGAAATGATTCGAAGGCGGGACGGATGGGCTTGGGCAACCGAGAAGATCGAAGCAATCAATTGCGGGGATGAAGCAATATGATCAAGCTCGTCCAACACAAGGAGGCTACAATTATTAGCCGGGGTTATTCATCCGAGTAACCTAAAAACTTACCACTTCGACTCATAGGTGGAGAGGATTTGGTTTACTCCATCAATGCCTTTGATGGCCTTCCTAGCCTTCACTTTGGTAGAGGAGAGTTCATCGGCAAGCCTGGACCACAGAAACTCGACGTCATTCAAGGCCATACAGTTGATGTTGATGACCGCGATGGTGGGCGGTATAGCTGACTCGGAGATGACCGAATTTACGACAGCGGTCTTGCCAGTGCCAGGGGACCCAGAAATGTACAAGGAGGTGCATTGTACAGGCGCAGGATTTTTGGCTTCGTCCACGAATGACATGATGAATTCGCTTATGAGCGCGCGTTCTGTGGCACGACCTGACAACGATAACATCCCATTCGACGTGGACCTAAGAAGGGCGCGGGCGCGGGCGTAGATAGGAACCAGGATGGATGGTGGCGTGGGCGGAGGAGTGACGAGCGCCAAGTGTGAGAGGGTGGTAGAGGGGGTCCTTGTGCCCAGACTGGAGGTCGAGAAGTGCCTCCGAGGGGCTGTACCAGAAAATAGACAAAATCAGACTGACCTGAACGGTAGTCAAACGAGCGTGGCAAACTCACTTCGAGCATTCCTTGGGGAGGTATGGTTCTCTGTGGCGGTTCTCCTGAGTCGCCTCGGGGACGGCGACTCTGGCAAGGGTGGAATGTTTTCCTTGTTTCCATCGGGGTTCGAGTCGATCGACGTGCTGGTGGTCTTGATTCGCTTCGCGGTCGGAGTGACCTCTGGGGTTGGTAGATCCCGAGGACAAGAAGGAGAGTCGGAGGAAGACTGGGATCGTTTGCCTAGCACGGAACCCTGCATAACTCGCTACGATGGGGAACGCAGCGCGTCCTGGGGTGGTGTTAAAGATAGTTGCACTGGTGTAGGGACTGAGTGCACTGTTCGTACACCGTGGAAAACGATGCCGGCGACGAATAACGCGTCGTCGATGATGGTAGTGGTAGAGACCAAGGCTTGGTCCGGTAGACCCAGCGCTTTTGATCACTGCCAATGGGGGGTGGGTGACCTGGCGCGTAAGTCACGTGCACGTGATCTATAGCTAACGCGTCCACCACGGCGAATCTAATTTTACGAATAAATGGTTAATACTACCGGCCCCTTCCCGTTCCAGCTCCTTATCTTTCAGTATCTCCAACATCCGAACCTGTATAGACGGTCAACGATACAGTTCGACCACTTGGATATTGAACGTACCAGGCGTGACACTCTTCGCTTGAATGCCGAGTAAAGTTCTTCTAGCGTAGATTTAGCCTGATACTCCTCAATGCGTCCACGGCTGAGTTCCCCAGCTAATACTCCCAATTCCATCACGGTCTCCAGGCACATCCGCAAGGCATCGCCTGCGGCCTTCTGGCCCGATCTCAACAGGCAGGCGATCAATACGTTGTCCAGCACATCGGAATGGCGTTTGGCGAGTTCAAACACGTCAGAGAACCTATACCCGTTGTGATCTCCTTTGGGAGCCGAAAGCTTGAGCAAGAATGAATCGAAGTGCCCCCGGATAGCGGTGTCATAGACGTATGAACATAGCTGTGCGACAAAGGTGTGCGATAGAAACCTGAAGTGTAAAAATAGGCTGTTGGTTTTTGCCAGCGTGTCAAACAGTGGCTTTTTGTGCGACCGCGAGAGGCGATGTAACATTCGCACGACATTCTCCACTGGAAAAACTATTTCAGGGGGAATGTTTTTTTAATAGATGACGCCGGCGACCCACCCCGAAGAAGACGTAAATTGAACGCAAAGATCCGTTGATATTTCGAGAGAACGTCAGGTCCGACCAAAATCCGCAAAGGTCGAGGAGGTTGGTACACCATATATAAAAAGTCCAGGGCCCTATGGAAATCGGACGTGATCGGTGTCGGCCGATGAGAATTATTCACGGGAGGCACCTACTCAATTGCTATCACCAAGTCAGACATACATGACCAGGGCAAAAAAACCATCCGATACGCACAGCAAGGATCTAACCACTTGTCTTGGCCCTTCCCACTAGGCAAATCCCGGATCGCGAACCCAATCCTCCACTCTGATTCCTCATATGCACTGGGAGTTGTCACCTTAGGGCTCATGGTTCTTGGCCGTATCATCTCCGTAGCATCCATGACGACTGTACGGAGGAAGAAACTGAGGTCCGTGCCACCTGGCGGCCAGCTGTCCTTCTCCAGTAGACTTGTAGAAAGGCCGACAGGCCAGACCTTATCATCGGAGACAAGTCCAGGGGTCCCTATATTATTCCCTCTTATGGCCAAGGACCAAGCACTCCCTTGACCGTCTGATGTCCAATCCTCCGAATCAGAGAATAGTGCCGCAGACAGCTTGGATTTAAACGAGTGAGAAGCAAGTAGTTGATATGATCGAAGTATAGTGAGATGGGAATGGATGTGTAAGTCGACTGCCGGAGTGGGTGAGAGGGAAGTGAGTGGGGTGAGGAAAATGTCCAGGACAGCTTGGGAGAGGATCGAAGCCTGTTCGGCCAATGGGTTAAACACAAGGTTTGTGAGATCACCGATTGTCGGAACCACCGCTGGCAGACGCTCGGGGAAGTTATCCACGAACATCCTGACTGGCTCCAATAATGAGGGGTTGGTCCCATGGGAGCCCGGTTCCAAGTCATAGACCTGTAACCCCGAAAGCTCTGATCTGTACTTTACTTCCCCTTCATTCGCGTCCATCCGTTCCGGAGTTGTAAATGCTGACGGTATTGGAATCACGGATTCAATAGGCTCTCCTGACCATGCCATTTGGATCTCATTCTCAGTCCAATGCCACTGTATTGGCGAGCTGTGAGCCGGTTTTGATAGAAGAGGGTGGTCTGAAGACGCGTCTTGAAGAATCATCAAAGATTTTTGCGCACTAACGAGGGAACCTTGGAGGGGTCTTGAGATGAAAGATGGATACTTCTGAGCCACGACCTCCGAAAATTCAAGATCCTCGTATCTGTCTCCCTCATTGAGTTGATTCCTTTCCGGGGACTTCCAACTTCCACTATAGGCGATGGCGGAGCATATAGTTTGGAGGTAATGTCGGGAAGTCAACGTGAGGATGAACGCTGCTGCTGCATTGACAAGAGTAGGCGAGGAACGCTCGAAATGGTGGAGGCAATGTTGGTAGATGACAGAAAGAAGATCGACATCGTCAAGTATGGGGGGATATTGATTGGGTGACCAACCCACCCCCTGGGATACGTTGAGGTCAATTCTCGGGACAGTCTGTGACGCACTCACCCGTTCACACATGTCGGCACAAGCGGTCAACATATTCACAACGTCCTCACACACGGCCCATACCGCATTGAGAGAGGGAATTTCATCCTCGTCCTTCCCGAGGTGATCCATAACTTTTCCTCGCGCATACGCGAGTAAAGAATCTAGGGCGTGAGAAAATGCGTGTTGTGTGGGGCTTGCGCTTTGAAAGCTCGATTAGAGGTGAGAAGATCTAAGGATGTGGCCGAATGTACCTCTGCCCTAACGTCCTCACGAGAACTTCCAGGCGTCTAGAAAGGGTTCCGATCGTCAAGAATCGAGATAGACAACTAGAAGTCATCAGAGTTAAACATTCTAAGGAATGAAGAATCCCAACCTCTGCGTTATCGTTTCATCTCTACCGATGATCGACAGTATCCCGTTCTTATCTTGATCTACCCCTCTCAGGATAAAGCGCTCCTGTTGAGGATCCCAGACATGAAAGCTCGAGGTCGTTCCCATTAGTGTCAACCTCAGTGAGCCAAGGAGCTCTGATTGTTTCACATAAATGACTTGTGTCGCGGTGTCCGAAAGCTGTGGTCTGATACTGTCAAAGTGCATGGTTGAGATGATCACGAAACGGGATTCCGTGTCTACATACAAATGGCGACTTGCAACAAAAATATGAGAGCCCTGTTCTGAGATGTATGGCGAATGCATCGCGGTCAGTTTTTGTGAGGGTTGCCATATGTCCCATGACCGAAGATTCGTCTAGGAGGTGGATCAGAAGAACTTGGTTTTCGACCAAAAAGATCGTACTTCATGCAAAGGTCCCTTATCGCAGACCCTCTGCCACAGATTCGCTGCGTCATCAGCACGAAAGGGATCAGACACAGGTTGATTCGCGGCGCGGTCGGCTACCTCCCGCCTATTCAGGAGAGTTGATTGAACTGGAGGAGCCTTGAGGTCGTCAAGAAGCTTTAACGCGTCCATAATGGGGTTCTGTGGTTTATCCGCCAGCCTCGGAACATAGAAGCGCGCATTTAAGGGCGGTAGTTCCGCAGTGACGCGGTCTGGGAGGAAATCGTACGTGTGGTTCATTAACTGGCGCGGGGTGTCACGTCACGTGCTTTTGGTCACAGCCCGGTAATACCTTGTGGCTCCCTCCCTCCTGTTCATCAATTTCTTGGATCATCGCCTGCCTCCTACCCTGGGTCACTTCCATCTTCCGGACTTTGTTCATGACGACCATAACTCATGCTCCTATTGTATCGCGGACCCCTTCACTATCTCTACTCGACTCGCCTGTAAAGCTGAGGCCCACCACCAAACGTGCTCGGTCGCCTGTTCCAACCGACCAGGGCCAGGCTCAAGAACATGCGATCAAGAGACATAAATCGTCGGCCACTTCCAATGTACCTACGGCTCCTACAAATGAAAAGGAACGAAGGAAGGCAGAGAAATTGGAGAGGGAGGCGGTTTGGCGAGCCAAGTACCTGGAACACTTCCCCCGATGGACTTTCTTCTTCGACCCCGATGGGCTGGACCAAGAAACCCCTGCGACGCGGAAGAAACTAATCCGTGGTATCCAGTCATTAAACGCAGTGGGTGTTGGCCATTTCTATCGGTGACGATCAACTCATTTGTTTTCAGTCGGTTGTCGATTCATTGACCGAGGAAGTCACCCATCTCATCACCGACATGGATCCAAATTCCGCTGGCCAAGATTCTCCATCAAACAAGGAGAACAACCCAAGCCCACGCACGATTGACCCACACTTACTGAGAAGTCCTATGAAGCTTCGGGATGGGTAAGCTATTATCTGATGTTGTCACGAGAGATTTGACCTTACTTTCTCTGGCGCTCTCAGCGAAGACATTGATCCTGAGATCACCAACATTGCCGCATATGCCATCTCCGTCGGAAAGAAGGTTTGGAGTACGGCGAAACTTGCTTCTGTGATCGAGCGCTGTCAGGGCGGTTCCCTGACCTCCTCTCACCAATCCCGGACAAACACGGCTTCTGCCAATGCTTCTACCAAAGGCAACCAGAAGTCTCTTTCGCAGCTCCTCGAGCACGAACGCCTCCACGGAACTACCACAGAACGCGACCCCAACTCCAAGCGGCACGACTACACTTATTTTTCCAAAAACCATTACTTTGTGCTAGTCGAGGACTTGAAACAGGAGCTTGCGCCGATTGCTGTCCTCCAGTATCCCATCACCAAGGGGGCGAATGGGACGGATACTGGGACATGGCCCGTACTTCATTGTCATCCCAAAGCCCGCGGTCCCTTCATCGAGTTCGACGAACGGGAGGAGAAACGGTGGCGGAAGGCTGAGAACGCCGAGAAAGAGAGGGAACGCGAGCGCGAACAGCGAAGGAAAAGGTTCGAACAAAGGAGAAGATCTCTGAAGGAGAACCAATTCAAGGCTCAGCATGATCTGCGGAGAACTGTTTCGATGAATAACCTCCATCGTCGTGGTATCCTGCCAGAGGTCATTCCAGACGGCGATCTTGATCACCTTGAGTCCGCCAACGCCTCTGGCTATCTTGCATCAGGAGGCTACGTTGCTGCATCGGGGAACAGTGTCGGCATCACGTCGACCACAGGGACAACATCAGCCACGACTGATGGCAGCCTCACGAAGCTCCAGCTCCCTCCATCGTTGCGCGGGAGGCTCCAACAGGAGGTGGTAACTTCCCGTCGCTTCGGTGGTTCGGGAAAGTTGAAGGAGAAGGGTGACATGGGGCCGCCTGCAGAGATCCCCGATCGTCGTGGGCTGAGAAAGAGTAGAAGTACCAATACCCTGCGGTTGCCCAAACGAGATGAGGGCAGTAAGCCTGGGTACTGCGAGAGCTGTCGTGTCCGTTTCGAGGATTTCAAAGAGGTTAGTCCGTACCACCTCGTGTATTGACAGTTTGATGAAAGGCTTTATATAGCATGTGCAAGGGCGCAAACACCGCAAGTTCGCTGCTGATGATAGTCACTACGTCGAACTAGACGCCTTACTTGATCGAGTACGCCGCAGAACGGTGGAGGAAGTAGAAGGGATGCGCGAGGGTGATATCGTGATTCCTGCACATTGTGAAGAGTTCGGGGTGCTGGACGCACCGAGTGACCTTGGTACTTTCGAGGACGATGGGTTTTGGGGATCATAAAGGACTTGGATAGATACTGACGACGTGCAATGGACTGTGTACGATTGGTGACGAGACTGTTCGGAATTGATTTGAGAAAATGGTGCCTCCATTTCAACTATTGCCATTTGTGGACATGGTAATCGGATGATGATTGGCTCAGCCGATATGTAAAAGTGCCGCGGTTCTGGAACCGTACTAAAGAGGTAGACGAGGATTCGAACAATGGACGTGTTTCAGAAGTCACCTCGGCTGGTCGGTCGGGTGGCCACCTACACGATTCAAGGGGTTTGAACGCATGGCCCTTGAAGAAGGCTGGTGAATGCGCCCCTTGGTGGATTCCATTGTAGAATGTTTTGTTGTGACTGATCTGCTGATCCAAGGTCACGTGTCACACCCTCTCTTCCATCCTCTCCCTTCCCTCCCTCTCTTCGCTCGTTTCCATCCCCGCTCGTCCACCCTCGCGTCGGTCGCCACCAGACCCACTCTTTATCGACCCTGGCTCCTTCGGAAAGCTCGTTTTCTCTTCCCTGCGCTCAAGTTTCTCTCTGGTCTCTTCATTCCTCCTGTCGTGATGAACGTCCGCGACTCTGATGGCTCCGACTCGTTCGAGGGCGATTCCATGCTCGAAGACTCTGGTTCTTCCTCCAGAATGTCTAATCAGCAACCCATGACGACTCTTCAGTCGCAGTGGAAGGGCAAGAGGGGGAAGCCGAGATGCGATTACTGTCGGATGAACAAGCTCAAGGTGCGTCCACCCACCCTCATCGATAATCCTGAGACCCCATTATGTTTTCAATTAGTGCGATAGAGAACAACCTATCTGTAACCACTGCTCCTGGTCAAGTCTTGGTGATTGCAAGTACACACCACTCCCCACACCTGCGCATCGTGGCATTCCCCGATGCGATCGTTGCCGACTTCGGGACTTGAAGGTAGGCCACGTAATATCCCTCACGACCTTCCTCCTGACTCTTGATTGTCACACCGTTTCAGTGCGACAGAAATTTACCGGTTTGTACCCATTGTGAAATGGACTCCGCAGAGTGCAACTACACTCCCAAAAAACGCTATAGGGTGTCTACCGATGGAAACGGTGCCGTCGCCTCCCAATTAATGTCCAATGGACCTAAAACCGCGGTGTTTGCGGTGTCTGATATGAGTTCATCCAATTTCACCATCACAGAATCATCGTCATCCTTACAGTATCCTCCGCCGATGCACAAGCTGACACCAAGAGGACCACATTCAATCGACCCAATACCCGCTGGATCATTGCAATACAAGTCCCAGAACCACCACCTTCCATTCGATCCCGAAGTTCCCCCGTACCATCGTTCCTCGTCACATTCTCTCCATGATTCCGACTGGCGACGGCAACCACGATCGGGGATGCCCGTCGATAGGTCCCGAACCGTGGATCCGATACCTATTGAACATGTACCCATTGAGCCATGGAGTCATCCAGACTTCGTCTCGCTCCCACGGGCAATCACACACACAGTACGGACTCTCGATGGGTCCGAGTTACCGAACAGACGAGCCTTTGACAGTACATTGTCAACCTTCCTAATGGGCCTCGCTGTCGAATTACAGGAGACCGCCGCGTTTTCACCAGCGCATTATGCCAGCATCGCTGACAGCCTGTACCGACACGACACGTCGGCACTGCCACCGCGGTTGCGGACTTGGGCTCTGTGCCATCACGTGAGATCTGGGTCGAGGAAGAGGCACCTGATTCTCGTCCCACGTGAATCTTTTTACGGATCTTCGAGGGACGAAGAGGAGACCGCTGCCGCCATATACATAAAACAGGTGGACGAAGACAACGGGAATGATGTTAGCGGGTCAGGTTCTTTCGAAAGAATCCCAGTGCAGTCACAAATCTTCGACATCTTATTGTACGCCCATCGAGCGCACAGCACCCCGACTTTTATGCTTGCCGATATCAGAAGGGTTGGCATGGTGAGTCAAATTTTGCGCGTTCTCCCTAACCAACCCCGATCAAGCTCTCAAAAAATTGATGAAACTGATCCGGTTATTTTTACCCCTTGTTAGGCAGGCATTACATTCCCGATGGCGGAACTTTTCGTCCGTCTCTGTCCCTCATGCAGATCGAGGTTCAGGAGTGGGGGTCCGGGTGATTACTAGATCGCCTTCTTCTGTATCACTGTAGGTTTTATGGTTTACACGGAGTTGCGTGGTGTTTATAGTTCACTTTCACTTTATGCGATATTACCTTCTTGGATCTCATGTGCTCACGTTTGTCGTGCTACACTCATTCCTCATCCCTTTTCGCAATTTATTTGTCATGGACCTATCCTTCCGCATCCCCCTCTCGTTAATCCCCCTTTCGGGTGTTATATGAGCCAGCTTATTAGGCATCTATACATGTGGTCGCGTTTACTACATTGCCGGATAGGTATTCGATAAGTCACGCAAGGCGTGTGTGAAGGTGAAGAACAAGATGGGAGAGATTCATTTGTCCTGGGTGAAGATTCAGAAAGAAATGGGCGGCGGTTGTCAAGAGTTCAATTCGAAGCTTGCAAAAGCCAAGTCATAAGAACCAAATTCATAGTTGATCTTATCCGTCCTCCTGTACATCAAACCTCCTTCCTTCCCCCCGTTCGCTTTAGAAGACGAAGTCAAAGCCAATCTGAAGGCCCGTTGGGCGGCTTCCACGGCACTGATGCCTTCCTCTTCTTCGGCGCTGCTGTTCCCCAGGCTCGATATGAAGAGCGTCAGCGAGAGTTTCGCTGGTTGGAAAATACTGACCACCCGTCGAACCAGGGTTTGTAGATCTGGGATGGAACTCGCATCGTGGGTGGGTAGGGTGGGGAGGGGAACGTTACACTCGAAAGAGGCGTAGGACCAGCCGCTCTCAGGCGTAACGTGGATGGTGAAATAACCCTCTCCCGTGGAGGGTGTATCTCGGTAGTCCCCCGGCGGTCTGGACCATTTTAGAAGGGCGTTTGAAGAGTATCCGCATGGAGTAAACGAGTAGGCGTCTAGGGTAGTGAGGTGAGATGGGAAGAGATCAGAAATCCCCGTTTGAAATGAAAGCGCTCGTGCGTGCGTGGATGGTGTGTTTTCCTCTCCGAATTCAGGCGAAAAGAACGGTTCGGAGGCAGTGGGGGAGAGATGAGTCATTAAAATTTCGATGGTGTAGTCGCCCCCCCCAGATAGGTCAGACTGGTTCGCCCCTTCGGATTGGCATATCTCCATGATCCTCGGGACTGCATTTTTGGTGGGCTGGGGTTTTGTCATGTACAGCAACCAATGATCACCGTTGACTTTTCCGACGGCGTAAGCCGCGCCATGAGGAAAGATTGCATCGAGGTACCCGACCTCGGCCTTCCACTCCTTGTGTGGTCCGAGCTGTCTTTCAGGAAACATGAAAGACTTTCGGGAGTAGAAGAATTGGTAGACGATCGGCAAATTTGCATGATCGCGGGCAATATCAAGGATGCGAGGTAATCCGTAGAGGTTGAGCGTCGTTCCACAGGTTTTTAGTATGAGACGATGAGGGGAGATGAAGAGCGACGATTCGCTGATAATCGACGTGCAACACAGCAGGCGAAGTAAGAAAGAGAACAGGATGTTAGATGCTATGGCCGGTCCGCAATCAGGAAAGAAGTGACTGACCTGAGGAGATAGGCATCCATATCCGTGCCTTCGATAACGGAAAGTACTTTACATTTGACGATATCGAGCATTTCCTCCCAAACCGCCCTGTCGACCCTGCGCAGGCCGTACTTGCCATCTTTCGTCTGCGGCGCAGCGCGCTCGACGTCGGCAGGCGAAGGAGCGAACCAAATTTCGAGCAACTTTTCTGGGCCCTCGAACTGGGAGGACTCAGACGTAGACATAGTTTATGGGTGGAGAAAAAAAAGAAAGGAAAAGAAATAGTAAGTGTCATCAGATCTGCGTCCACCTTGTTCTGGCAGCCGACACCCACTCATCATCACACTCCCATGGTCAGACCTGGTCTGTTCAGGTTCCCTCTCCTCCAAACCGCCGCAATACGCTCAGTATTTCGGTTGAACTCCACTCCAATCCTTCCTGTGTCGTCCATCCGCACCGGTACACTCCGGCCGGCTGTCAACGCAGGCTTCCGCTACTTTCACCATTCCCAACCACGCCTCTCCTCCAACTCGACCGGGCATGAACATGAAAAGGACGAGGCAAAACTCACGTTCTCCCAACGCCTAAAACACTTAATCAAGTCATACGGGTGGTATGCACTCGGCGTGTACCTCATCATATCCACAATCGATTTTGGTGTGGCCTTTGCCGCTGTCAACCTGATTGGGGCCGAGCATGTCTCACGTGTGGCTGCTTCTGTGAAGGAGTCGGTGTATGGGATACTCAGCTCACGACCATTGGAGCCAGGGAGGGAAGAGATGGACCATGCGGTTGCGCACTCCCAACCTGGTGGTCGGGAGGGATTGTATGCGATGATCGTACTGGCGTGGACGATTCACAAAACTCTGTTTATGCCCTTACGGGTGGGACTGACCGCCGCCTTCACCCCGAGGATTGTCAACTGGCTGAAATCGCGTGGATGGACAGGCTCTCAGGGACCGAGGAGGGCCGCAGAGGAATTAAGGCAACGGATCCGAAGAGACCGTGACTAGAGGACCGTGAGTCCAAACTACCTGCTCTTCCTTCTCCATGTCCTGAAATGTTCGATTGCACAGATTTCATTCTGGTGTTACAATTTCATCACTGCTCCCGCTATAATATTCAATCCAATAATATACCACCGCTTTTTATGAGGGTGGAGCTTCGTCAGCTACAAAGGCTTCAGTCAACTCCACATCTGAGTCGTGAACGAGTTCGTTTCTCACCTTGTAAAATTCCCTTCTTGATAAGGTCGTCGGCTTTCGGACGGTGTTGGAGTCCATGGTCAATCTTGTCCTACGACAGCCTTCGGTTTACGGGTCTAACCCTGAAGCGACCACCACACATACCTCAAGCTGAGCACGCTGCAACTGTTCCTTCGCAGCCTGCAGAGCGGGGGCAACCTTGTCATCTGGTTTCTGATCAGTTTCTGGGGTGACTGTAGGTTAGACGATCAGATACAAACCTTTGAGGATATTCCTTTCGAGCAATTCTTGTTTCTCCGGCCGGTGGCTAATAGCCCTGTCCAATTTTTCGACTGTCTCCTGGTCAAGAGTCGACTTCCGAACTGGCTTTGGTTTTTCAGTTTGCGTTTCAGCTATCCATCGACGAGGTCAGGATATGATCACAAAGCGGTGCGAAGACGGGTACAAACACATGGTAGTCGAGATAAGATGAGTGAGTGTGAATGAAGTGGG
>Ga0307512_10003158_pt1 | contig 19565 bp, 21 predicted proteins | sample 14_EM_MG_FD_200267 | JGI IMG/M metagenome (GOLD analysis project Ga0307512, IMG submission 200267) | Populus trichocarpa ectomycorrhiza microbial communities from riparian zone in the Pacific Northwest, United States - 14_EM | ecosystem: Host-associated > Plants > Roots > Unclassified | place... | reverse complement strand
ACGACCTCGGCCTCCGCTGCCCGGCGCACATCGTCGCGGGTGACGGTGCCCACAGGTCCTGTGGGTGTGACGGTGGTGATGTCGACACCCAGGTCCTTGGCGAGTTTACGGACGGGGGGCTTGGCTGCCGTCCGCTCTGTGGCCGGTGCGGTGGCCGGTGTCTGGACGTGAGCCGGCGCTGTTGGCTGGTCTGTGGGCGGCGAGGGCGGGGCCCCGGGCCGACGGCGTCTGCGGCGAGTGCTGCCCTCCTGCGGGCCGTACCCCACCAGCAGCGCCTCCCTGTCGGGAGCCGTTGCTGCGACTGTGGTCGGCGGTTCCGTCGCATGGGGAGTGCCGCTGACGTCACTGAGGATGGTGATGAGGGGTCCACCCACGGGCAGGGTCTCCCCTTCCTGCCCATGCAGTGTCCCCACAACACCCGCATACGGAGAAGGGAGTTCGACGGCGGCCTTGGCCGTTTCCACCTCGACGAGGATCTGGTTGATCTCCACGGAGTCGCCCACCTGCACTGCCCACTGGAGAATCTCGGCCTCGGTGAGGCCCTCGCCGACATCGGGCAGCAGGAAAACTTGCTCTTTCGACACGTGACCCGCACCTCCTCTAGTAACTCATGCTGCGGTCGAGGGCATCGAGGATCCGGTCCACCCCCGGAAGCCAGTCCGACTCGAGGCGGCTGGGCGGGTAGGGGGTGTCATATCCGGTGATCCGGAGAACCGGCGCTTCGAGGAAGTGGAACTCCTCCTGCTGGATCCTCGCGGCCAACTCCGCCCCGAACCCGTGGGACAGGGAGGCCTCGTGGATGACCAGGGCCCGGCCGGTGCGGTGGACGGACTTCCGTACGGTGTCCAGGTCCAGCGGTGACAGGGAGCGCAGGTCGATGACCTCGACGCTGCGGCCTTCTTCGGCAGCGGCATCGGCTGCTTCGAGAGCTGCCGGGACCATGGGGCCGTACGCGATGAGTGTGGCGTCGGTGCCGGCCCGCAGCACACGGGCTCGGTCAAATGGTGCCGGCGTCCGGTCGGTGACCTCGCCCTTGGTCCAGTAGTGCCGCTTGGGTTCGAGGAAGATCACAGGATCGTCGTCGTCCACGGCCTGGCGGATCATGTCGTACGCGTCCTGCGGGTTGGAGCAGGAGACGACCTTGAGCCCGGCGGTGTGGGCGAAGTAGACCTCGGGCGATTCCGAATGGTGCTCGATGGAACCGATGCCGCCGCCGAACGGGATGCGGATGACCACGGGCAGGGTGATCACACCGCCCGAGCGGTGCCGGAGTTTCGCGAGCTGGCTGATGATCTGGTTGACGGCCGGGTAGACGAAGCCGTCGAACTGGATCTCGCACACCGGACGGTAACCGCGCAGGGCGAGACCGACGGCGGCACCGACGATGCCTGCCTCACCGAGGGGGGTGTCGATGACTCTCAGGCTTCCGAATTCCTTCTGCAGGCCGTCGGTGACGCGGAACACCCCGCCGAGGCGTCCGATGTCCTCGCCCATCAGCAGGACTTTGGGATCGTCCTGGAGGGCTTTGCGCAGCCCGCTGTTGAGGGCCTTGACCATGGAGATGCTCATCGAGTGGCGCCTATCTCCTGGCCGGCGGCGAGGTACTCCGAGTACTCGGCCAGCTGTCGCCTGAGTTCGGCCGGCATGTCGGTGTAGGTGTTCTCGAAGGACGAGGCATGGTCCGGCGTGGGAAGTGCCCGGCAGCCGGCCCTCAGGTGTTCGGCCAGTTCTTGTTCTCGTCGCTCGATGTCGGCGAAGTACTCCTCGTCGGCTTCACCGCTCGCCGTGAGGTGCAGGCGCAGACGCTCCAGCGGATCCTTGGCCGCCCACTCGTCGGTCTCGGCGGACGGGCGGTAACGGGTGGCGTCGTCGGCGGTGGTGTGCGCGTTGATCCGGTAGGTCACCGCCTCGATCAGCGTCGGCCCGCCACCCGCCCGGGCACGGGTCAGCGCTTCACCGGTCGCCGCGAGACAGGCCAGCACGTCATTGCCGTCGACCGACACGCCGGGGAAGCCGAAGCCGGCCGCGCGCTGAGCGACGGGGACACGGCTCTGCACGCCGTAGGGAGCGGAGATGGCCCACTGGTTGTTCTGGCAGAAGAAGACCACGGGGAGGTTCTGGGCAGCGGCCCAGACGAACGCTTCGTTGGTCTCGCCCTCGCTCAGCGCACCGTCACCGAGGAAGACCAGCACCGCGGCGTCGCGTGTGTCGTCTCCGGAGCCGATCACGTCGTCCCGGACCAGGCCCATGGCGTAGCCGACCCCATGCAGGGTCTGTGCGCCGATGACCAGGGTGTAGAGGTTGAAGCGACGCTCGTAGGGGTTCCAACCGCCCAGTGTCGAACCGCGGAAGAGGCCGAGAAGCGACACCGGATCGAGTCCGCGGCACCAGGCCACGCCGTGCTCACGGTAGGTGGGGAACACCATGTCCTGCTCGGCCAGCGCATGGGCCGCACCGACCTGGGCCGCCTCCTGACCGCGCAGTGAAGGCCACAGACCCAGCTCCCCCTGACGCTGGAGCGCGATCGCCTCAAAATCCAGGCGGCGTACCAGTGCCATGTCCCGATAGAGCGCGGACAGATCGATCGCGGGAGGGAGTTCGAGCCTGCTGTCGGGCTCAAGCACACCCTGGGGCGAGAGGAACTGGACGGGACCGTCGGCGGGTTGGGCGTCCGCGGTCGGCTTGGCTTGCTTACGTGGCATCGCGGCTCTCGTTTCGGATGCGCCCGTCGGGGCGACGGCGGATGACTGGACAGCACGTGCCTCGGCGCGTAGGCGCGGGGCCATACGGAGTGCTCCGTCGAGGCGGATCACGCAGCTGTTGAGCATGGGGTGGTCGATGATGTGCTCGACCGGCGCGCCGTACTCGTCCGGCGCACCCAGCTTGGAGGGGTGGACCACGGAGACCACGGAGACCTCCAGGCTGGGTGCGGTACCCGCGAGTTGACGGCCACCCGCAGCGTTCGGAGTTCAGCGGCCGCGGCGAAAGCCGCCCTCACCTCGGCGGCGTCCGTGACATCGGCCGCTACGAAATGTGCGGACTCGCCGAGGTGTTCGGCGACCCCACGGCCCGCTCCGGTGGGCAGGTCCACAACCACGACGGTGGCTCCCTGCCCAGGCAACCTCTCGACGACGGCACGCCGGAGGCCGGAGACGACGGTTACGGCATCGCGATACTGCACGGCAGCTCTCCTCACCTGAAGGCACGAAGGGTTGGCGTCCGCGGCGGTGGTCAGCGTGTGGGACCCGCGAGTTGACGGCTGATCACCAGGCGCTGGATCTGGTTGGTGCCTTCGAAGATCTGCGTGATCTTCGCTTCCCGCATGAACCGTTCCACCGGGTGGTCGACCACGTATCCCGCGCCGCCGAGCACCTGCACCGCATCGGTCGTGACCGCCATCGCCGTATCGGTCGCGATCAGCTTGGCCACACTGGCCTGCCGGGTGTACGGCCGGCCGTTGTCCTTGCGGCGTGCGGCGACCAGGTAGGTCGCTCGGGCGGCTTCGGTCCTGGCGGCCATGTCGGCCAGCAGGAATCCGACGCCTTGGTGCTCGATGATCAGTCGCCCGAACGTCTGCCGCTCCCGGGCATAGTCGACCGCGTAGTTGAGAGCGGCCTGCGCGATGCCGACGGCGACCGCGGCGATGCCGAGCCGGCCCGCGTCGAGCGCCGACAGGGCGATCTGCAGTCCCTGGCCGGGAGCGCCCACGAGTCTGTCCTCGGGGATGATCGCATCCTCGAAGTGCATCTCGGCGGTGGTCGAGCTGCGCAGACCCATCTTGCGTTCCGGTGTTCCGGCGACAAGCCCTGGCGTGTCGGCGTCGGCATGGAAGCACGAGATGCCCCGGTCGGTGTCAGGAGAGGTCCGCAGGAACACGGTGTAGAAGTCGGCCTGGCCACCGTGGGTGACCCAGGCCTTCGTGCCCCGTGCGGTCCAGCCGTGCGGCGCTTGTACGGCGGAGGCGCGCAGCGCCCGGGGATCGGAACCTGCATGGGCTTCGGACAGGCAGTACGCGCCCAGAGCCTCGCCACTCAGCATCCGCGGCAGGAGTTCGGCCTGCTGCGCCTCGGTGCCGAACGTGGTCACCGGATGACAGGACAGCGTGTGCACGCTCATGCCGACGGCCACCGCGGCCCAGCGCGCGGCGATCTCTTCCAGCACCTGCAGGTAGACCGTGTAGGGCTGGCCCCCACCGCCGACGTCCTCACTGAACGGCAGAGTCAGCAGCCCGACCTCGCCCAGGAGATGGAAGACCTCGCGGGGGAACCGGCTCTTGTCCTCGAACTCGGCGGCCCGTGACCCCAGTTCCTTGTCCGCGACGTCCGTGACCAGTTCCAGCAGGTCATAGGCCTCGCGGGATGGCAGTTCGCGTTCCACTTTCACAGCTGAGCCCTCTTCTGCGGTTCTCGTCCTCGCGGATGACCACAGTCGACAGCGCGCCGCACATGATGCAATTAACCTGCTGAGATCTTGTTGTGCGCGCAAACTTTATAAAGTCCGATCAGGGTTCTACGCAAAGAACCTGCTCGCGAGTGAGGTGTGACCATGCCGGATACCGAGCACGTCGACAGCGTCGACAGCACGATCATCGACCTGCTGGTGCAGGACGGCCGACGGACGGTCACGGAGATCGCGGAGCAGGTCAGCCTGTCCCCCTCCGCCGTGAAGCGGCGCATCGACCGCCTCGAACGGGTCGGGGTGATCGCTGGCTACACGGTCGTCCTGGATCACGGCAAGCTCGGGTCCAGCTTCGAGGCCTTCGTCGAGCTGAGGTTCTCGGGGGACGTGAAGGTCGAGATGATCACCATGGCGGCCACCAGCGTCACGGAGGTCCTGGAGGTCTTCACGGTGGCCGGGGATCCCGACGCGCTGGTCCGGGTCCGCGTGTCCGGCGTCCAGCATCTGCGGGACGTCATCGACCGACTGCGCCGCTCGGGGCCCGTGATCGGGACAAAGACCTTGATGGTGCTGGGTGCGTGGCGGCGGTCCGGCTGAGCCCGGTCCAACGGCTTCGACGGACCACGGTGGGCGCCCCGCCGCCTTCTCGTGCCCCTGAGTGCGGTGGAAGAGCGATCCGAAATTTGCCCAGGAGGCACATCAAGTTGCCTCTTGGGTTGACTTCCCTGGTTTGCCGGGCGCACGCTGAAGGAGGCCCAACAGCACCGAACAGGGAGGCATGAGCACATGTCCGTGTCGACTGAGAGCGCCGGCGCAGCGGATCAGGACAGCACCGGCGAGCTCGACATACCGCAACTGTCGGACGTGAAGGGTTCGGTCGAGTCCGAACGCCGGCATCGCAAGGAACAGCTTGCGATCGCCTTCCGGGTCTTCGCGCGCTATGGGTTCGACGAAGGCATCGCAGGACACATCACGGCACGCGACCCGGAGTTCCCCGACCGGTTCTGGGTCAACCCGTACGCCGTGCACTTCTCGAAGATCCGGGTGAGCGATCTGCTGCTCATCGACGAGCACGGGCAGGTGATCGAGGGCGAGCGCCGCACCAACAAGGCCGCCTTCTGGATCCACTCCTCGATTCACCACGCGCGCCCCGACGTGGTCGCCGTCGCGCACGCTCACACGATCCACGGCCGGGCGTTCGCCTCGCTGAACAAGCTTCTCGACCCGATCGTCCAGGAATCGTGCGCCTTCGCCGGGGACCATGTGCTCTTCGACGAGTACAAGGGCCTCGTGCTGGAGAAGGCGGAGGGAGAGCGCATTGCCGGCCGGCTGGGAGACAGCAGGGCGGCGATTCTGCGCCATCACGGGTTGCTCACCGTGGGCCGTTCCGTCGAAGAGGCGGCCTGGTGGTTCGTCACGATGGACCGGGCCTGCCAGATGCAACTGCTGGCCGACGCGGCGGGCAAGCCACGGATCATGAGCGACGAGGAAGTAACCCTGGCTCACCGGCAGTTCAGCAACGGCAACATGGCCCGGCACAACTTCAACCTCCTCGCCGGACTCGTGGTGGACGAGGAGCCCGACGTCCTGCAGTGACGGATCCGACCGTGGTCGTGGCGGGGCAGCGGGGGCCGCCGGCACTCGACCACCACTTCCCGGCGCCGTCGTGGGGCACCGACGTGTGCGCCGACCCCGAAATGAGAGTGGAGACGCAATGTCAATTCAACGAGTGAATCCGGACACGGTCGCGCCGCCGATCCAGGACCTCTACACCCACGCGGCGATCGGCACGGGCAGCCGCTTCATCGCGATCGCCGGGCAGATCGCGCTCGGCCCCGACGGCAACCTCGTCGGACCTGGAGACCATGAAGCCCAGGCCGAACAGGCCTTTCGTAACTTCAGAGCCGCCCTCGAAGCCGCCGGCGCCACCCCGGACGATCTGATCAAGAACACGATTCACGTCGTCGGTCACAAACCCGAGCTGATCGGTCCCATCTTCGCCGCGGGCCAACGTGCCTTTGACGGCACATGGCCGGTATCAGCGAGCACTTTCCTCGGTGTACAGACGCTCGGCATGCCTGAGTGGCTCATCGAGGTCGACGGGTTCGCAGTTCTGCAGTGAGGCTCGCCGAGCGACCTCACCACCCAGGCACGCCCACCTTCAGCGCATCCACGCGTCTACCGACACAGGAGTCCTGATGCCGCTTCTCCCAGGCGTGCAGCGCCTCATCGACATGGCCTCGGACGGTCCGTCGTTGGCGGACATTCCCATCCAGCAGGCCCGGCTCCAACTCGACACGTTGGCGGAGAGCTTCGGCCCGGGTGACCAAGTCGGCTCCACCTCCGATGTCGACATCCCGACGCCGTCAGGAACCGTCCCCGCGAGGGTCTATCACCCGGAGGGCAGTTCTCACCTGCCGCCGTTGCTGTACTTCCACGGCGGCGGTTGGTCGGTCGGCGGGCTCAACACCTCTGACGCCTTGTGCCGCAAGCTCGCCGCGCGCAGCGGGGGCGTGGTGGTGAACGTCGACTACCGGCTGGCACCGGAGAACCCGTACCCCGCCGCCGTCGAGGACGCGCTCGCCGCGGCGGCCTGGCTCAGCCGGAACGCCGCCGACCTCCACGCCGGCGGACCAGGGATCCTCGTCGGCGGTGACAGCGCCGGGGGCAATCTCGCCGCAGTCGTCGCGCAGGCCTCACGGTCCACCGAGGAGTTCACGGTACGTGCTCAACTGCTCATCTGCGCGGCAGTGAACCTTGGCCACCGCCGTGGATCCTACGTCGAGTTCGCCAAGGGCTACTTCGTGTCGACGAGCGAATTCGAGCACTGGATCAGCCTTTACGCACCTGGACAGGATCTGTCGGACCCTCGGCTGTCCCCGGCCGCCGCCACCGACCTGGCGGGCACACCCGCTGCCTTGGTCGTCACAGCCGAGTACGACCCGCTCCGTGACGCCGGAGAGCAGTACGCCCGCGCTCTGCAAACGGCCGGGGTCGACGTATCCCTGCTCCGCGTGGCCGGGCAGGTCCACGACTTCCCCGTGCTGGGGGAACTCATTCCCGAGAGCGACGCGGCGGTCGATGGCATCGTCGACCGGTGGCGCGCGCTGCTAGCAGGCGGGCCTGAAGTCAACTCCGGCTGATTCCACCGGTACAGGGCGGCCATCGCGAGTTCCCGCGATGGCCACTGCTCTGCGCGCGCACCAGCCCCACGACCTGCAACTCCACGATGCACACCGCTCAATGATCGCTGGAGGGCGACTCTGCCGAGGCGTGCAGCAGCAGGTCGCGCAGCGCCGTGGCGGTGTCCGACGGCTCGGTGGGGGTGAGGACGACCTGGTCGACGGTGGTCGAAGGGCCGGTGAGGGGGATGATGCGCAGGCCGGGAGGCTGATGGTCGAGTGCGGATTCGACGGTGATGCCGATGCCCGTCCCCGCGGCGACATGAGCGGCGATGGCGTGCACGCTGTCGGCGGTTCTGATGATGCGCAGGTCGGCTCCTCCGATGTGGAAGGCGGAGAGGAGGCGGTCGCAGAGACCGCTGTTGATCTGGTGGGGCCAGGTGAGCAGGCCGGTGGTGGACAGTTCGGACGCGCTCAGCTCGGCGTGCCCGGCGAGAGGGTGGGCCGCGGGTACGAGCGCCATGAACCTCTCGGTGGACAGCACCCTCGCGCGTACGCCGGTGATGCCGCCGGTCGCCCAGCCGATGCCCAGCCCGATCGTCTCTGCCCGCAGGGCGGTGAGCTGGGCTGTGGTCGGCATGGCCTCCGGCACGATCGTCACGTCCGGGAAACGGCTCCGCAGTTGCGGCAGGCAGCGCAACAGCAGTTGGTGGCCGGTGTATTCGGCGTGGGCGACGACGAGGGTGGTGCCGGTCCGGTCGCCGGCGGCCAGGGAGCGTCCGCGCTGCTGGAAGCGGCGCAGCTGGGCCAGGGTGGCGTGGGCGTCGGGCAGCAGCGTTTCGCCGAGATCGGTCAGTGACACCCGGCGGCTGGTGCGGTGGAACAGCCGCCCGCCCAGGGTGTTTTCCAGCCGCTTGACGGCGTCGCTGACGGTGGGCTGCCCCCGGTGCAGGCGCGCGGCGGCGCGGCCGAAGTGAAGCTCTTCCGCGACCGCGACGAATGCTTCCAGTTCCATCCTGTCCACGGGACCAGGCTAACGCGATCGATCGGTGTGGCCGATCGCTGCGTGCCGAAGTTCGGCGTTGATGCCGAGCCGCCCGCAGGTTGTGATGGCTGGGCAGGCAGGGATTTCCCCACGACCGGAAGTAGTGAAGACACATGCCAGTCAATGACGTCGACCGTGAGCACGGGGCGCCGATGGTCACGGTGACCGTGGTCTACCACTCGGTGCACGGGCACACCCAGGTCCTGGCCGAGCACCTCGCCTACGGGGCGCGGCTGGTGCCGGGCGCCCGGGTGCATGTCGTCGAGATCAGGCCCGAGGACGTCACCGCGGGCCGTTGGCACGATGCGGAGACGCTGGCGCTGCTCGAGCGCTCCGATGCGATCGTCCTCGGCTGCCCGACGCTGATGGGCAGCGTGTCGGCGGTGTTCAAGGCGTTCATGGAGGCGGCGTTCACGCCGTTCACGACGCAGGCGTGGAAGGACAAGCTGGCCGGAGGATTCACCATGTCGGCCTCGCAGAGCGGCGACAAGCTGGAGGTCCTGGAGCAGCTGGCGGTCTTCGCCGCGCAGATGGGCATGCAGTGGATCGGCGTGGCTGACATGCCGGGCAACAACTGGAGTGGTGGCGCCCGGGACGATGTGAACCGGCTGGGCTCGTGGCTGGGTCTGATGAGTCAGAGCCATGCCGACCAGGGGCCGGAGCACGCCGGATCGCGCGGCGACCGGATCACCGCACAGCGGTACGGCGAGCGGATCGCCCGGCTGACTCAGCGTTGGGTCAACGCCGTGCCGTACGACACCGTCCGGATGACCGAACACGAGGCCCGCGCCCTGTCGGCCTCCCTCCGGGAGCCGGACGACGCACCGGCAGCGCTGACCGGCACCTGACCTGGCAGATCGCCCCGCACCGGCGTCGGCGTCCTGGACAGGCAAGCCGTGAGGTCCGTATCAGGAAAGACGGCAAGCACGAGCCGTACGACACCCTCGCCGTCGCAGGCAGGGGCGGGCCGACGGGCAAGGGCGCGGGGCGCGGGGAGCTAGGTAAGCACCCCGCACCCTGCGCTCGCACGACGTCAGAATCCGCGCCGGGTCCCGCCGTCCACCGACAGCATCACCCCGGTTACATAGGAAGCCGCGGGCGACAGCATGAACGCGCCGGTGCGTCCGAATTCCTCCGGTGCTCCGTACCGCCGCAGCGGAATCCCGGACTCGTTGGAGGCCCGCCTGGTCTCCGGATCGGGGAACAGCCCGTCGAGCTCGCGCATGCGGTCCGTGCCGATCCGCCCCGGCAACAGCCCGAAGACACGGATCCCGCGCGGGCCCAGCTCGTCCGCGAGTGACTTGGCGAACCCGGCGAGTCCGGGCCGCAGTCCGTTGGAGATGACCATCCCGGGGGCCGGCTCGTGTGCCGTGATGGACAGGACGAAGCCGATGGAACCCCCCTCCCCCAGTTCCGCGGCGGCCGCTCGGGCGAGCCGTACCGCGCCCAGGAACACCGACTCGAAGGCCGCCTGCCACTGCTCGTCGGTGTTGTCCGCCACGTTGCCCGGGGGCGGTCCGCCGACGCTGACGAGGATGCCGTCGAAGCCGCCGAACCGCTCCCGCGCGGTGGCGATCAGCTGCTGCGGCGCCTGCGGGTCGGAGTTGTCCACGGCGACTCCGGCCGCGTTCGGCCCCAGCTCGGCCGCCGCCTCAGCGGCGCGCTTCTCGTCGCGTCCGGTGACGACCACCTTGGCCCCGTCGGCGACCAGTTCGCGCGCGACGGCGTAACCCAGCCCGCGCGTGCCACCGGTGAGGACGTACACCCTGTCCTTCAGTCCGAGATCCATGAACTTGATCCTTTTCTAGATCCGGCGGCCCAGGGCCGTGACGATGCCGGCGTCCACGTGTGCCGCCAGCTTGGTGTCGTCCTGCTCCGTCCAGGCCGACGCGACATGTCCGTCGGGCCGGATCAGGGCGGCGCGTACGTCCCCCCAGGTGTCCCGCGTCCGTTCGGGCTGCCGGCCGTGCACGGTGATCCGCTCCTGGGCGCGGTCGGCGAGCGCACCGCCGGCGGTGAGATCGAGCAGCACGTACGAGTCCGCCCGCAGCGCGCCGAACAGGGTGCCGTCGGTGCCGTTGAGCGCGAGGTCGGGGGCGCGGGTGCCGGTCACCGGGTGGGCCGTGGGGTCGGTGCTCGGGTAGGCGACGTCGAGCGCGGTGAGCCGGCCGGCCAGTACGTCGCTGAACTCCCGTGACTGGGGCACCATCCGGCTGAGCAGGTCGCGCAGGGCGAGTCCCTCGGGCGTGAAGGCGTGGAACAGGTAGGTCTGGGCGCGACTGTGTTCCATCAGCTGCTCACCGACCGGGTAGCGGTCGGTGTGGTAGGTGTCCAGCAGCCCGTCCGAGGCCCAGCCGTCGATCGTCGCGGCCAGCTTCCAGCCGAGGTTGAAGGCGTCCTGGAAGCCGACGTTCATGCCGACGCCGCCGGTGGGGTAGTGCTGGTGGGCGGCGTCGCCCGCGAGCACGACGCGTCCGCGCCGGTAGTGGGTGGCCAGCCGGGTGGCGTTGCCGAAGCGGGAGAGCCAGGACGGGTCGCGCATGCCGAAGTCGTCACCCGCGATGTCGATGACCTTCTGCCGCAGTTCGTCCATCGTGAGGTCGCCGGGCCACTCGGTGGTCATGCTGTCGGGGCTGGTGCCGGCGATGCGCCACTGGTTGTCGGGCAGTGGGATGATCATCAGCCCGCCGCGCTCATTGAAGCGGTTGAAGCCGGGCGGGGGCGGGTTGTCGAAGAGGACGTCGCCGAGCCAGCCGAGGTAGGTGGAGGACGTGCCGGGGAAGTCGATACCGGCGGCCTCGCGCACGGTGCTCTTGGTGCCGTCACAGCCGGCGATGTACTCGGCCTCGATCTCGTACGGCCCCTGCGGCCCCTCCACCCGCACGGTCACCGAGTCCGTGTGCTCGGCGAAGCCGGTGACGCGATGCCCGCGCCGGACGGTGGCGCCGAGCCCTCGGGCGTACTCCTCGAAGAGCGCCTCGGTGCGGGCCTGCGGGATGAAGAGGGTGTAGGGGAACGGCGTGTCCAGTACGGAGAAGTCGAGCCGGTTGGCGAGGTTGGCGAAGTGGCCGGTGGAGATCTTCAGGCTTTCGTCGAGGAACCGCTGGTGGATCCCGCGTGAGGCCAGTACCTCGATGCCGCGCGGGTGCACGGTGAGCGCCTTGGAGCGCTGGTCGATCTCGGTGCGTACTTCCAGGACGGTGACGGAGATGTTGTTCAGCCGCAGTTCGGCCGCGAGCCACAGCCCGACGGGTCCGCCTCCGGCGATGACGACCTGCTGCGTTTCCACCTGCTGTGTTCCCACCTGCTGAGCTGCCACCTGCTGTGTTTCCACGCGACCACCCTCTTCTTGGTTGATGACCAGATTTCTGGCATGACGAAGGTTCACGATCGACTTCTTGGTCACCGACCAAGACCCTTCGTGTGCAGTAAACTAGGTCAGTGACCAATAGGCAACAGAGTGACCGACTGGACCCGGCCACGGTGATCCGCGCGGGGCTAAATCTCCTCGACGAGAAGGGCCTGGAGGCGGTGTCCACGAGAGCGGTCGCCGACCGGCTCGGCGTGCGGATCAACACCGTGCAGTGGCATGTGAAGACCAAGGCCCGAATGCTGGAGCTCATGGCGGACGCCGTACTCGGCGAAATCCCGCTGACCGAGCTGCCGGCCGCCCCAGACGAACGCGCCCGCGAGCTGGCCCGCCGCTACCGCCGTGCCCTGCTGTCCCATCGCGACGGTGCCGCACTGGTAGTGGGCACCTACGCCGCCGAGCCACACACTCTGCGCTTCGCGGAGGCCCTGGTGGAGGCACTGCTGAAGTACGGCCCGGGCGACCGCGAAGCCGCGTGGACGGCGTGGGCAGTCGTCTACTTCACCCTGGGCCTCACTCAGGAGGAACAGGCGGTCGACCAGCGCCCACTGGGCGACATCCTGGCGAGCGCGATCTCCGAGGCGACCTATCCCTCCCTCCACCGCGTGGCCGGACATCTCGCGCCGACGTCCTTCGACGAGCGGTTCGAATCCGGGGTGGCCGGGATCCTTGCCCGGCGCTGAGGGAGGCCGGCCGGACCGTTCGGCCGGCCACCCGCCGCATTCGCCAACTCGGCAACCTGCCTTGCCTGTGAGGTGTGTAAGTTACGACCATGGCGCACGAGAACGAGGTAGACACCTGGGTAGGTCATCGGCTCAAAGACCTGCGCAGCGAACGCGGCATCACGCTGGTGACCTTGTCCGAGCAGACCGGTATCTCCGTCACCCACCTCTCCCGCCTGGAGAAGGGGCACCGACAGCCGTCCATCGGCAGCCTCCTCCAGATCGCCCGGGTGTACGGGATCTCCGTGAGTGAGCTGATCCAGGAGCAGGAGCCGGAGGACTACCACCTCGTACGAGCCGACGAGGCGGTCGAACACCCCGGACAGGACGGGCACTACACCGTCCTGAGCGGCCCGGGATCGACGATCGCGGTCATCCGCGTAGAGGTGGAGCCGGGAAAGTCGACCAAGGACGCCAAGCACGCGGGCGAAGAGTGGCTGCACGTCCTGTCGGGCGACGTACTTTTCCGCATGGCCGGCAAGGACATCACCCTGAGCTCCGGTGATTCCCTTCACTTCGACTCGTCGAAGGTTCACCGGCTGACCAATACGAGCGAGAAGCCCGCCACCGTGCTGGTCGCGTCGACTGCCGCGACGATGCCGATGCACCACCCGGTTCCGTCACCGAAATCCCGGCGCTGACCGTTCGCCAACCGGTCAGAGAAGCAGGAGCAGTTCGCGGGCCAGGACCTGCGGTTGCACCAACACCTCGACATGAGTGACCTCAGCGAGGGTGACAACGCGGAACCCACGCTTGGTCACGGCGGCAGCGGTGTCGTTGAACAACTCCTGGCCCGCGCAGTGAATGTAGGTCACCTGCTTGCCCTCGAGGACGTCCTCGCTACCGGGTCCCAGCGGTTCGGCATGGGTGAGGCGAGGCATGGAGGTCAGGTGACCCTCCAACCACGCGGCGCCGTCCTCGTCTGCGCCGAGCGCGCGCGGGTCCAGCGGGGCGACCTCCCAGTCCGGGCCTCCCTCGGGGGCCACGAACGCGTCTTCCAGCCAAGGCAGCACAGTGAAGGCCGACTCGCCGGTGGTGGGGGCGAAGGCGTCCACGTACACGATCTGGCTGATGCGATCCGGGACAAGGGCCGCCACCCCAGTGATGACCATGCCGCCGTAGCTGTGGCCCACGAGGATCGCGTTGCCGACCTCCTCGGTGGTGAGCAGGTCGGCGATCTGCTGGACATTGGCGGAGAGCCCCACCTCCGGCCGGGACAGATCGTGTTTCTCGGCGAACCCGGTGAGCGTGGGAGTCAGAACACGGTGTCCGGCCTCTTCCAGGACGGGCCGCATACGGTCCCAGACCCAGCCACCGCCCCAGGAACCGTGAATCAGCACGAACGTCGCCATTTTGCTCTTCCTCCTGCGAGTCGCCGGTCCCTACGGATGCACCCAGGATCGACTGAGCAGCACATACGGTCAACCCACAGGGCGATTTAATTTGCCCATTAGGCAAACTCCGCCAGGCCCCGCAGCCACCCGCTCGTCACTGGGTGCGGACGATCCGGTCGATGTACGGCTCGAGAGGATCTCGTTCGCCCGCCTCAACTCCGATACTTCCTCACGGAGTTGCTTCAGCCCGTCGCGTTCGGCAGAGCGACATCTGGAGGCGTCCCGCACAGGCCGGTACACCCGCACAGGCCGGTACACCCGGACAGGCCAGTGCACCCACACAGGAAGGGAACTCCGGTACGCGCGTCACACTGGCGGGGTGTCCGGGGCGGCGGCCTCCAGATCAGCGATGCTCCCCGACATGATCGTCCGTACGTGCTCGGTGATGTGCTCCGCAGGCCAGTTCCACCAGGCCACCGCCAGCAGCCGGGCGATGTCCTGGTCGTTGAAGCGGGTGCGGATGAGGCGGGCCGGGTTACCGCCGACGATGCCGTAGTCGGGTACGTCGCTGGTGACCACGGCGCCGGAGCCGATGATTGCGCCGTGTCCGATCCGTACGCCGGGCATCACCGTCGTGCCGTGGCCGAACCAGACGTCGTTGCCGACAACGGTGTCCCCTCGGTTCGGCAGGCCGGTGAGCAGGTCGAAGTGTTCGGACCACGAGCCGCCCATGGTGGGGAAGGGGAAGGTCGACGGGCCGTCCATGCGGTGGTTGGCCCCGTTCATGATGAACCGCACTCCCGTGCCGAGCGCGCAGAACTTGCCGATGATCAGCTTCTCCGGCCCGTAGTGGTAGAGCACATTGCGCGTCTCGAACGCGGTGGCATCGTCCGGGTCGTCGTAGTAGGAGTACTCCCCGACCTCAATCAGCGGGGACTTCACCAGTGGCCTGAGCAGCACCACCCTCGGCTGCTCAGGCATCGGATGGAGGATCGTCGGGTCGGCAGGCACAGGCATGGGGAACGATTCCTCAGCGGTTGTGTGTCAGTGGCCGGTCCATGATCGCGGAACCGAGCCGTCCACGACACCGATTTGCCACCTGCAGAAACGCACGCCTACTGCCGGTTCAGTCCGGGTCCGGGTCCGGGTCCGTCGTGTCGGGACTGCCGACGGTGTAGACGTCCTTGAGCTTCACCTCGGCGACACCACGGCCCTCGGGGAACACCGCGCGCCAGTCGCCGATGACATGCAGTTCGTCGGTGCCCATCGCGCGGACGACCATCAGGCCCTCGTCGTAGGCGCGGTGGGCCTTCCACCACAGGTTCGCGAAGGCCTGGGAACGGATGAGGTGCATCCAGTCGGTGCGGTACAGCTCCCGGTTGTAGTTCGACTCCCCCAGCGTGGAGACGAACTTCGAGTACATGGCCTTGACGTACTCCAGCGTCACCTCGTCGTCCTCGGCGATCGCCCGGTCCCGGGCGTCCTTCAGGGCGACCCGGAACTTCTCCAGCAGGCCTTCCGTGGCGCCGGAGGTCCAGGACTCGTGGATCTCCGGCGGGTCGCACAGGCCGTACTTCGGGCCCGAGACCCGCAGGAGTAGGCGCAGGGTCGGTTCGGTGACCCACAGCGGACCCGGCTCATCCCGGCTACCGGTGGGGTTGGGCAGGTACGCGTCGTGGTCCCAGGCGGGCGGGGTGATCAGGTGGACGCCGGCGCGGCGCCGGTCGTGGTCGTTGCCGGTGGAGTGCTCCAGCTGTCCGATCGGCAGATGGGTCTTGAGCGCGGACAGGTAGGCGCCGTTGACGTCGAGCGCTGTCACCTCGTGCTCACCACCGGGCAGTTCGGGCCGGGCCCACTTGGGGCGGGCCTCCCAGACCTGGTCGGCACCGCGGGAGGTCTGCTTGCGCAGGATGTCGGGCAGCCACGGGTGGGCGACGATGTCGTACCGGCCACCCTTGCGGGTGTCGTCCAACAGCGCCATGGCGTCGGGAATCGCCCGCTTCACCAGTGCCTTGGCTGCCGCGTCCACGTCGCCGGCGTGCTCGGCGAGGGCAACGGCCACTGCGGAGCCGATCAGGCCGGGAGTGTCGGCGGTCTGCAGACGGCGGCCGACGGGCACGACCTTGACGCCGCGCGCCGGCTGACCCTGCCCGCCGGCGGGCGTCGGCCGCCGGGGTTCCCTGCGCGGAGCGGGCTCCTCCGGCTTCTCCGGCTTCTCCGGGCGCGCTGGCTCAGCCGCGTGCGCGGGCTCGGCGGTGCCGCATTCGGCGGGGTCCAAGTGCTGGGGGAACCCCGCGACTTGGTGGCGGGCGGGCTGCCCGCACAGCACGCAGGGCCGGGGCGCGACAAGCACGTCGACGTCGTCGTCCTGGCCGACGCTCTGCTCTGCATCCGCAGGAACGTCGTCCTCGGAGTCTTCGGCCGCGGCGTCCTCGGACTCTTCGGCCGGGGCGTCCTCGGCCGCCTCCGTTGCCTCGGCGGCGAGCTTGGTCCGTGCTCCCTCGAGGAAGTACGCGTACTTCTCCCGCACTTCGCCGCTCGGGTCCCGCCCGGACTCCCAGCCCCCGACGGTTGAGGGGCTGACATTCAGGGCCTGCGCAAGCTGGGCGCGCGACAGGTTCAGTGCTTCGCGCAGGGCGCGCCGCTCCTCGGCGGAAGGCAGCGGGACCTCCTTCCTGGCCCGCGCGAGCAGGGCGTCGATCGCCTCGAAGTCGGTCATCGCGCTCCCCCGTCCGCTACGGCCGCAGGGCGAGCGGTGGTGGCGTGGCGGCCGGGCACGCGTCGGCGCTCGGCGGGCAGTGCCTCGGTGGCCCGGGTGGGTCCCGCCAGGAGTTCGAGGACGTCGATGCCGTAGTGCGCGGCAACCGTGTCGCAGTCGGCCAGGCTCCATGCGGCGGTTCCGGACTGACGGCGGCTCACCTGGGCCTGGCTCACCCCCAAGGCAGCGGCAAGCTCGGTCTGCGACTCGCCGGCCGCATGCAGGAGTGCCGCCACCGCGGACCGCACTCGCTCTTCGAGACTCATACCCATGAAGCAAACTTTATCAATCAATTCTCATGGGGTGTGCGGATATCGCATTTCTGTTCGTTGTGGCGGCGAGACCCAATCGGGGAATCCGGCGGGCGCGCAGAACCCTGCCGCAGCCGAGTGAGGGTCGCCGGGCCCCGGGGCAAGGGATTGGACGGAACGTGGGTCAGGTGGCGATGTCCATGCGCTGGGTGCCGATGACCTTGAGCAGTTGCAGTGTCCGGTAGGCGCGGGAGTCGGGTTCAGCGGTGAAGATGATCAGCTGCTGGTCCTGGCCCGGCACGGTCAGGACGTCGAAGTCCACTTCGATCGGCCCGACTTGGGGGTGCTGGATCTCCTGGTGGTTGTGGTGTTCGATGCGCAGCTCGTGGGAGTTCCACAGGCCTGCGAAGTCCTCGCTGCCGGCGAGCAGTTCGTCTACGAGGCTGCGGAGTTCGGTGTTGTCCGGGTAGCGGGCGGTGGCGACACGCAGGTAGCTGACGGCAGCGGTCACGAACCGGTGGGGCTGGGTCATGCCGTAGCCGCGGTGCCCGGGGTCGGGGTGCAGGAAGTAGCGGCGGATGACGTTGCGGTCCGAGCCGGTCAGGGCGGAGAAGTCCTCGAAGAGTGCTGCAGCCAGGGGATTCCAGGCCAGGACCCGGCAGGTGTTGTCGAGCACGAGAGCGCCGGCGTCGGTGAGGCGCTCCAGCAGGCTCAGTGTGCCGGGGTCCACGTCACGGGAGGGCCCTTGGGCAGGCTCGGGTGCCGCCTCTCCGGCGAGGCGGAAGAGGTGGGTGCGTTCCTGGTCGGACAGGCGCAGCGCGCGGGCGATGCCGGTCAGGACGGCATGCGAGGGATGACGTCCGCGGGCCTGTTCCAGGCGGCTGTAGTGGTCCACGGAGATGTGCGCGAGCTGGGCGACCTCTTCGCGGCGCAGCCCCGGGGTACGCCGCCTGGGCCCGTGCGGCAGGCCGACGCCCTCAGGGCGTACGCGTTCCCGTTTGCCGCGCAGGAACGCCGCGAGAGCGTGCTTGTCCATGGTCACCACGGTACGGCGGCGCCGCGCCGGCCAGCCACGGACTCTCGGTCCCTGGATACCGCCCGGGCTACCACAGCAGGGTGAAAGCGCAGGCAGAAGAACGTGGAAGTACGTGGAACGAAGTGAGGACAAGGCCATGCGGGTATGCCTGACGGGCGCGAGTGACCAGGTGGGCGGCGTGGTGGCCGAGCACATGGTGACCGCCGGCTCTTACGCGATGGGGCAGGGGGCACGCCGGTGAGCGCGTCGGTGACGGCACTGGCCGCGATCGGCGCGGTCACGCTGGTGTGCGCCGGCGCGTACGGGTACTTCCTGCACAGCGCCAAACCCGCCGAGCCACGGCTGAGCACCCCGGTGACGGTGGACACGATCACCGTGGCCGACCGGACCCGTACGTACCGGGCCTTCGTTCCCGCGGATCTGCCGCCCGGCTCGCCGCTGCTGTTCGTCCTGCACGGCTCGCGGCAGGACGGGAAGACCATTCGGACGGCGACCGGGTACGGCTTCGACAAACTGGCCGAGCGGCACGAGTTCGCGGTGATCTATCCGGACGGCTACAAGCGCGGCTGGAACGACGGCCGCACTGCCGCGGTCACCCCCGCCCGCAAGGAGGACATCGACGACGAGGGCCTGATCGCCGCGCTCGTCGGGCGATTCCGGCAGCGTCACGGCATCGACCCCGCCCAGGTGTTCGTCACCGGCTTCTCCAACGGCGGCCAGATGGCCTTCCGTCTCGCCGCCCGGACGCCGGAGAGGATCGCCGCCATCGCGGTGATCGGGGCGGGCCTGCCCACGCCGGACCAGTGGGCCATCGCCGAGCCTCGGCACCCGCTGCCCGTCCTGCTCATCGCCGGCACGCGCGACCCGATCATGCCGTACGGAGGCGGCGAGGCAAGCATCTTCGGCTTCCAGAAACGCGGCACGGTGCTGTCCGCCGAGGCCACCGCGCGCGCCTTCGCCGAGGTCAACGGCATCACCGAGCCCCCGGCCAGCTGGCCACCCACGGGGTTGCCCTTGGACGGGTCAGGTGGCGCGGACGGCCCGTTGGTGATCGAGACCCGCTACAGCCAGCCCGGCAAGGCCACCGTCGTGGCGTTCACGGTCTCCGGCGGCGGCCACACGATCCCCAATCCCGACTACCGCTTCCCCCGGGTCATGGGCAGGACCGACCACACCCTCGACGCCCCGGCCGCCATCTGGGCATTCTTCAGCGAGTCCATGCAGGCGGACGCTCCTCCACGCCCACGATGAGAATCCCCGGCTCCAGCACCCGTGCTGAGACTCTGCCCACCAGGATCGGGCGGCGTCGGGAAGGGTGTCACGGACCCGGGCGACGTCGTGGCCGAGCACGGAACCGGCGCGCTGGGCGAGGAAGCCTGTGCCGATGGACGGGTCATCAGGCTCAATGAGGGGAACGAGGGCTCCCGGCACCGGCTCCCGCAAGCCGGCCGCATTCCGGTTTCAGGTGGAGCGCTCACTTACGCGAGGGCCCCCGGCCCAACGGCCCGGCCACTGCATTGCATCGCATC
>Ga0307512_10003156_pt1 | contig 19570 bp, 19 predicted proteins | sample 14_EM_MG_FD_200267 | JGI IMG/M metagenome (GOLD analysis project Ga0307512, IMG submission 200267) | Populus trichocarpa ectomycorrhiza microbial communities from riparian zone in the Pacific Northwest, United States - 14_EM | ecosystem: Host-associated > Plants > Roots > Unclassified | place... | reverse complement strand
AAGGGCGAGGGGGGATGGAGGGGGAAATAGTATCGCAGGCCGAAGACGTAGAGAGCAGATAATCGAACGAAGCCACGAAAAAAATAGGTACTAACAGCCAATAGCGAGCAACGATATATACGACGAAGCGCTTGTCCATAGTCATAGCAATATTAAAAAGAACTTATCTCACACCGATACAACTAAAAGAGAGTGCACAGCAAATAATGAACCACCAAAGCAAAGCGAAATAGGATAGAGGGGTAAGGGGGGAGGGGGAGTGGCGGAGTGGCGGGGGTGGTTGAGCCGTCATCGCGTCAGCCACGCTCCTTATTCCCGCGCACTATCAGCACCAGTCGTCACTGGCCACACGCTTTCGCGCCCACTTCCAGGAGAGCCAGGTGAGCTCCTCGGGACTTGAATGGGGACACTCGGCGCCGTTCCACCATTAGATCCTTCGGTTTGAGCCTGGGCTTGGCCCTCCGACGGTGGCTGCGGTTGTGGCTGTGGCTGCTGCTGTTGCTGAGGTTGCGATGGTTGCTGGGGCGCAGCTCCATCGGACGACTCGCGCATCTCGTCCAAGCCTCGCTTGACACCGGCGATCAGCCGGTCCGTGCGCTCGAGGAATTCCACAAGGCTGTTCCGATGCTCGTGCAGCTCGTAGTAGTGCCGCTCAAGCTCAGCCACTGTCGGTACGACGCCGCTCATCAGCACGGGTGAGTGTCCGCGTGGCAACCCATACGGTCCGACAGGTCCATACCCTGCGGTTGCACCCTGCAGAGGAGAGTGGGCGCGGCTGGGAGCGCCCGAGCGAACGTAGCTCGGGGAGCCATGGAAGGCACCCTTGGCTGCGACGAGACTCGCTAGCACACTCAAGTCCGCGCCTGGTCCGAGGGCGGACCCAAGCGGTGGTAGTTCGAACCCGCCAGCAACGGTGAACGGGTGCGGGGGGTGAATGAACCCACCACGCGAACCGGGACGAGGCGCGTCGGTCATCTCCCAATCGTGCCGGGCTTCGTTCTCCCCACCCTCTTCACCGTTGCCTTTGTCCTTTCCACCGCGTTTCACGCGGGGGAATGAACGGCGCGAACGCTTGCGCTTTGGTTCGGGTGAATCATCGTCATCGTCCTCCTCGTCGCCCGTGCCAGCGTGAACGCCGCGTCCGACAGAGACGAGGGCTTCAGCCGCAGCTTGGTCAGAGAGACGGCCAGCAGAGGCAGCTGCAGGAACACGTTTGCGCCGCTTGATAACAGTCTTTTTCATACTGTTCGGCCTATGTGTCCCATGGAGCTTGAAGTACAGACCTGTACGTAAAAGGGAAGTCAGATATCATTCAGTTTGATAAATGGAGCAAAACAAAAGGGCTGGGCCGCGGATAAACACAACAAGGTTGACGTTGACAACCCCAGTGAACCCGGGTGGCCGTAAAAAAAAAAAAAGTAAACAAAAAAGTCGTTATCAAACAAGGTCCGTGATGTGATAAGATAGATTCGATCTCCGCCCCATGAGAATGTGCCAGCGCATCACAAGAGGCGCTGCGGCGATAACGACATTTTGGACACGCAAGAGGGAAGATTAGAAAAGATGAACGAAAGACGCACCACAAGCATTGCAAATGTTGTTGCCGACGTCGTCGCGGCGCCAGAGCGGCGTCGTCGACGTCCCGCAGTTGGCACATGAGAGCGCACCGATGGGCGCAGCACGGCCATTGCGACCACGTGCGGCCTGACCAGCGCCGCTATCAGGGGAGTCTGCGGATTGTTGCTGTGGTTCGGGTGGGGGCTGAGCAGAAGGAGAGGCGGGGTTGGTGGCCTTTGCGGAATCCATGTCGGATCGAGCGTTGATTGTGTTGTTGTACGTGGGACAACCGGAGCAAGATGAACTACCACCAGTACCGTTGCAGAGACCGTCACCAGGACAAGTGCCGCCTGAAAGATGGGGTGCAGGTAGGTTAGAGGGCTGGTTTTGAGTGGAAGATTCAAGGGCCGGCGAGGCTGCAGGTGTGAGTAGCGACGGTGGGGTATGTGTCATATGCCGGCTGGGCAGCGCTGCTGTTCCGTCGCCGGTGGCTGCGGGATGGGTAGCGGCTGTCGATGAAGCGCGAGCTCCTGCCCGACTAAGATCCGGGGGACGAATGCTGCCCTTTGATTTGAAGTAGAGGCCTGTTTAAGATCATTGTGAGTATACGCGTGTGAGGGGAGGAATTGCGATTATTGATGAGACATGCGGACGGGAGAGTGGCGAAGGCACGTCAGCATAGCCGATACAATGAGATATGAAGAAAGAGAAGGAAGGGTCCCAACGTGAGGACAGATCGTCCGTGCGACACAAACGTTTTGCATGGCATGCGGTTATACGCACTCGACACGTGGAGGAGATGCGTTACGGAGAGGCACACACACGTGAAAAGGAATGGAAATGGAAAGTAAGACTGACCACAGGCGTTGCAAACGGGTTTACCCTCGGCATCTCTGCGCCATAGCGGCGTACTGGTGGCTTTACAGTTAGCACAGGCTTGGGTAACCGGAGGCGGAGCAGATTGGAGCTGGACGGGAGTCGAGGGGGTTTGATCTGGCTGTCGATCCTGTATAAGGTGGTGAGCTGAGAAGGGTTGATCTTTTCGGAAAGCAAGGGAGATGAACCTTCGGTGAGGAAGCGGACTGAAAGCTGTTGGGCGAAGGCGGGGCTTGAAAGAGATCGGTTGAGGAAGGATTATGAGGGAATTGTAACCTAGACACGGGGGATATAGCGTTCTGTACACCGAGCATGGCGACTCGAGGAAGGGATGGGAAGGGGAAATGAGATTGTGGTGGGGGGGAGGGAGGAGTAAAGAGATGAGATGGTGACCGGAGAGAAAGAGAGAGATGAAGTTACATCAAACGACAACGAGACCGAAACAAGATAAACCAACTGAAACCCGTCAAACAACAGATATTATCAATCCACCCAATCACACCCCTTCCATTTCCATATTCCCACGCTCAAATCCCCCCCAACTTTTGTCTTCATTCAGTCCACTCATTACCATCTCCCTCCCACCTTATCCCCATCTCTCTTTTGATCTTTTTTTTTCATCCCATCTGCCCTTGATCAAGAAGAAGAAGAAAAAAAATAAAAATAGTGTTCCCAACATCCGAACTCTCCCTTTGTTACTCCTTTCGGCAGTTGCATTTTAACCGTTTGACGTGAGGCCTGGATTACCTGTATTCCGACGCCCCCGTCTCTCGGCAGTTGTCCAGCGGACCATCCACCCAGAAAAAAAAATGCCTATCAATGTTGTCTATCATCCCTCCCCTTCCTCCCTTCAGATACTCATGCCTTCGTACCCGACGTGTCATGGATTTTAATCTGATAGACCACTCTATCGCACTGCCACTCGTCTAAATACGCAATCTACGATCGAGATTTGTGGGGTACGGTTTTTGTATAGTTCCGGGTATTGCAATGCCCCCGGGAGTATTTTCCCTAGCGGGGTGACGGCCTCCAGCCCTCTTTTTTCCAAAGAGTGTGTTAGATACTGCAACCTTCACAATCAGCACCCACGCCCAACCAATTCACCTGCAGTATCCATAAGTCCAGGCCCATTGATTCGATAAGATAATGCGCGCCTGTTTGTTTACGTGTAACATGCCGCGTCAGAACCTACTCCCACCCCAGCGTCTCATCTGCCACATCCACGTCCTCTTCATCTGCGATAAATTCAATTGTGTTAATAATCTGATCAATCAGGCCAGAACAGCGAGGCCAAAAGAAAGAAAAGGGGTTGAAATCCGCGGGGCACCCGCTGCTAGGCGTGCGGGGTACGCGGGGTGCCGACGGCGGCAAAGCAATCCGAGCCAAAGCCTTGCCATCTCGGCGTGGCAGCGTTCAGGGTGGCACACGGTACAATCAGGGTTCCCAAATGGAAATATGTGCCTCCGTCGGGGCCTGTGCGGCCTTGTGCAAGAGTCGAGAGAGAGAAAAGAGAAAGATATCGCTCACGTAGAATATCGAAATGAGCAAACGTCGCGTCGCCCGCTCGCACGAGGATATCACGGAGTGTCATGCTCTTTCCCTCATAACTCCAATCGTCTTCATCCTTGCCATCACCCACAGAGGGTATCCGTGTTCCGCGTTCAGGGGTGCTCTCACGGCTTGGTGCCAGGCTGGCGCTTGCAGGTCGTGCCTCCAGCCTTGCGGGGTCCATCCGTACCATATCGCGTTTTAAAATCGACGGAAGGAAGGCCGAATCGTCTTCTATGAAATCGTATTTCGGAGGTGCGGGGGGTCTGATGCTTGGCTTGAGGTCCGAAGGCAGGAAGTCTTCATCATCCTCAAAATTGATAATCTAGATCAGTTTAACGGAAATTAAGACATCTACTTGATGAGGGAGAAAGCGTGAAGAGACAAACCGTAGCCTTCCTCTCCTGCGTTGTCGTGGTTATTGGCCTCACCTCAGAGGACGATTGGTGATGCTCGGACGGTACCCGGGCCACTGCCTCGCTACAATCGGTCCCGAAAGAGTTTGGGACAGAAGCAGTAGGAGGATGATCGGTGGACCGTACAGGCTTCTTTGGACCGTGCTTCTTGTTCACCTTCAAGGGGCGTGTCGGTTGACTCGGTCCTGCGGCAGGGACACCCGCTATGCGAGAGCGGGAGGGGTGATTACGAGTATGGGACACCTTGGGCAGGGGGAAAGCCGCTAATTGGACACTGCTAACTCTTTCCGTTAGTGCGGCCTGCGTGTGCGCAGGAGGCCGCGCGGCATTTTCTCCTGGAAGCGCCTCTGTTGTCACATCCTTGCTGGATGCAGGTGGTGTTGGTACATCAGACGGGTTCCTACTTTGCGCCCGAGCGCTGGCGCAGTCTGCGGGTGCGATTAACCCCAATTGGGCCTGCAGGCCCTCGCGCATTGTATGCATCCTGTTCAACGCCTCCTTGAACGCAAGATTGGTTTGTTCCTCTGCAGCAAGGCGTTCCGTGATCAGGACGTTGATGCGCCGTGTTGAGGAATCACCAGTTTGACCGCAGTCGCCAGTTTGAGCCGGTCGACGATCCGCGGATACTGATGACGTCTGCGTGACGGGGAACGAAAACGACTCCATGTGTTGTGGGTGGTGCGCAGCAGCTGTCGGGAGTGGGGGCAGGAGATCTTCGTTCTGTTACATTACCTTTAGACCGCCAGCCAGCTGAACGGGCACGCGTCGGGAAAGCTTACAGTAGATATCTTCTCCGGTGACAAATATGTTTCGTTGACGCGCTCGGTGAAACCCGCGGGAAGCTCGGGCCAGCTCAATCCAGCAAGACCGACGAAAAAATCGAGGCAGGCACGGCCCATTTCCCCCTGCCATGGCCCCCGCTCCAATTCTTCCCGCTTAGACTCACAAAGCGAAATTAATTCGCCAAGGGAGAGAGCGGCTAGCATAGCATTGGAGTTTGATTCACATTCAGCGGTCGCACTGCTCTGCATGACGGTGAGGCTCGGTTAAGTGGAGCCCAGCAGCAAGCATTGAGACTAACCTCTGAGTGTTTCAAAACCGCCTGGCGCTGCTGGAATAGAGCGGCAGATCGTTCCCATGCCCTGCGAGCACCGCGAATGGCTGCTTCCAAGGAAACATGCGCTCTAGGGAGGGTCGGCAAGAGATTCTACGATACGTCAGTGAGACCAAAATAAGAAGGTTTGGCTAGCGCTCACGAGGGCTACAGAGGCGTCTGATGCAATATTATTGAGCGACTCTGAGGTATTTGCAAAAAGTGCATGCGTGGAGAGTGCTATAATCATGCGTTCAAACCTGCAAGCAGCATCGTGCTCAGACATGTCAAGCAAAAACTAAAAAAAAAATCGATCGACGTCAAAGATCGTCGCTCACCGATTTCCCGTGCACTCCTCTAGCAAGGATTTCCGCACGACGACATCTTTCCACCACCAGGGATCCGGTGTCGTCGCAGGTACTGGGCTCTTCGCTTTGGATGACGTACTCTGAACTTTAGAGGCCGTTTCGGGCCGTACTACATGATTTCTCAGGCCCTCCACGTATTTCGCAAGCACGGCTCTAAAAGCTACCGAGTCTGATGGCTGCAAACATGGGTATGTCGGAAAGAGCTGAAACAGTTCTGTATGATACGGGCTGTGTGGATCGTTTGATAGGGGGAGAGGACATACTGATTTCAAGCGCGGCTTAGGCTCGATTTTTCCAACCAGGAAGTAACATAAGTCTTCCATGGTCTTGGTCCGATCGCGCAACCCGCGCGTCTTTACGTTGAAGACGTTCTCATCATATTCTGGCTCATCGGCGTGCGGATAGCCGAGAAGATGAATGTGGACAAGAAGGAGGAGTGGCAAAGGCAGAGATAGCATCGGTCTTCTTTAATAGAAGGAGATCACGACCCCCAAAAACGGCTCGGGCGCGGGCGCATTAACTCACTTATGATAATAGTAAGTCCTTTTAGAATTTGCGCGACGCGCTGCACTGCAAACGCGGGCACTCCAAAGTTCTGCTCATCACGTGTCCTCGTTTTCCCGCGCCACATCTCCCTGAAGGAAAGGACTCGCAAAATGAACTTTCGGCTTTGTTCTCAAAAAAACTTGGGGCAGTGTGTTACTGTAAATTCTGCCCCATCATCACTTCGGACCAATCGTGTTGTCTCGTGTCATCCGCAATTCCCATTCTCCGCTGATAGGGGCGTGACGCGCCAAGGGTGAGCTCGTGGTGACAGAAGGGGGGAGGCTACTGGGAGAGCCGCATCGCCGACTTGTAAATATACCCGTGTCATCGGTGCGTCGGACTGTCAGTGATTCGTACCTGCCGTACAATCGCGGCTTGCCCTACTGGATGGAGCGCTACTGCTACACGCGGGTCCCCCACATCGATGTACAGAAAGGGGCAGTCACGCCCCAACCCCCCACGCGCACTGGCTTCAAATTGAGGAGCGGTGTGGTGTGGTGGTACTGTATCTTACCATCGGTGCTAACCTCAAGAAGAAGGAAAGGTGAAATGGAGAGCCAAAAGGGTATCCACGATTGATTGATTGCTTGCAGACAGTGTGAGTGCAGGTCAGTGCAGCAACAACACTCTTGGGCCAGAATCCTCCAGGGTCCTGTAGTAACCGTCGCCTTCGTGCAATCGAGGGTGGTGTCATGGTTGTGTCCTGTCCTGCGCTGTCTGGTGGATGTTTAGATTTGGCGTGAAACGTTCACCCGTCTGCGATCGTCATCAACTTCGACCCTCCGTGAGGGTGGCCGCTTCCCATCTTACAAAATTTCTGGGGGGTATAGTGAGACTTTTATCGAAGTGATGAACTTTGAGATCGCAATCAAGTCACTACCCCTGGTACGGTGACCTTGCGTCGCTTGCGAGCACAAATCGAGGTGATTCGCTGACAACGGGCCTGTTCTCGTTGTCTGGTCGTTGTCTGGCCGCTCATTACGATCGCTAAGCACAAAAAAAATAAAATTCTATCCATAGGGCGGCACGACAAACCACTATAGAGTCGTTGCGAGGTTACGGGTACTGTGGTGTATTGGGTGCCAGTATTTGGGGTCAGTTAGTTAGATAAAGGGCGCTTCAGTGAGACATCGGGGAATGATGGTGGCGTGGCATGGCTGAGCGTGGCGCCGCCCCTTGCCGTAGAGCATCCACGCGGATGTGCTCTCGGCTGTATCTCCCGCCACTGCGGCATCAAAACTCGCGCGCCACCATCGCCGATAAACAGTGTCAGACGAGTTTTTAGTTTTTCAATTAACAGATGCGATACAGTGCTTTGTTTTCTTTTTAGATAGTTTCAAACGACCGGGACAATGGATTATGACTGAAAAAGAGTGTGCTACAAGTGTTACAACAGTTTGACATAACAATATACAGTATTAAAAAAATCGGTAAGAACTAACGATAACGAGAGTGAGTTATGACATGACGAGATCTGATTAACAAGAAATAACACAAGTTAGGCCCGCGCTGCGGCACCATCCATATCTTTGTGTTTCCGTAGATGCGAAATGTCGGCTACCACATTGCCCGAAAATACCGTCACCTTTTTCCACATGCGATCATCCACGGCACTGACGGAGGCCTTCAACCGAAACATCCGTGTCTCTTTCTTGCGGAAGAGAGAGACCGGGATGGGCACCCAGAATTTGATGTACCACTGGTTCTTGCGTACTTGGGCGTCTGACCAGCCCTCCTGAGTGATGATCCCGAGCGATGGGTCAAACACTTGTGCCTCCGCGAGCTCCTTCTTTGAAAAGGTTGCACCTTGGAAGCGTGAGGAAAACACCGGTAGCGCGTTGGTCTCTGAGGAGAAGCGCCCTTCATACGCGTGCGTTGCGCACTCGATCTCGACTGCGTGAATCGGCGGAAATCTGACTGAAGTTTCGTTGTCCGTCAAGACAAGGATACCAGGCCATGCGTACAACGAACTGCGCGGATCAGCTTAGCGCGCAGCCCACATCGGCAAGGGACAAGTGAGCGACATACTCATTAGGGAGGTCCCAAAGTTCGGTGTGCACCTTCACGGGCGCTATTCTGAGATCGAAGCGGTCCAAAGAGGCCCGTGGCGCTGTGGCAGGAGCTGCCGCGGCCGCATATGATGATGATTGCGACTCCCTGCCTTGACGTGGTACGTACTTGGAAGGTCTAACTTGGCCTTGGGCATTTGGATGATTGTCAAGGGGGGTGGAGACCCGACGGATAGGGACAGGGATCCGTGATGATTCACCACAAGGACCCGAGCCATCGCCATCTGGGCTGTGCATGGTAGGAAACTCGACAGTCCCAACTCGGCGGAGTCTGCGTTGAGGTGGGTCTCCGGGAGAGTGATTGATTTCAGAGAGGGGTCGCGCTCTGAGAGGTTCGCCAGCTTGTTTTCTCGAGTGTGTCGAGATACGAGGGCCAGTACTTGACGATCCTTTAAGTTCTCCTACATCCTCGAGGCTTTTGTGTGCCCGTATCGTTGCCACTGATGAAGTGGAGATGAGACGTTGACGGACTCTGGGCAGGCGCCCACCTGCACTGCCACTAGCTTCGTTCTCGTCCAGGGTGTCCTTGCGCGCTCGTTTCTTCGTAGGCGTGAAAGGCACGGATAGATCAGTATGAATAGGGGTCGGCATAGGATCAAGTTTCAGCGGCTTGGACCTCCTCAAACTCTTTACCAACGACTTGCTAGGCTTGGCTGGAACCTCTGCGCCACCACATGCCACAACAGAGATGGGGCTAACACAGGCCTGAGCATGCTGCTTCGGCTGAAGCATAGAAGGACGAGAAGTAGATGGAGGACGAGAGGTGGCCATACCCGATGGACCGTAACTTGGATGCTAGGGAGAAGAGTACTCACCAACGACGCCGCGTTCGGGGCCTCGGATTTATACCAATACCATGTGTGCTAGCAACACATCCACAGTGAAGGCACTGCCATTGTTCCGTGACGCCGGGGATAGCCAAATCCGGTGGACTGAGGGGGGATAGCTAGCCCCGATAATGATCGAAGAATGGGGCGCCCTGATCCTAATAAAGCCTGAAAACAATAAAAAAAATTGGTCGGTGCTATTCACGAATTATGGAGCCCACATACAATGCACACCCGCGTTCGTGGCCTTCAAAATCCACCACGATTCCGCTCTCGTTCCCGTTTGACAAACGTCACTCATAAAGATTCCAGCCCATGCTCTGATCCTTGTGGTATGTCCCAATCGACAAACGCAGACCTCATGTAACAATGCGGTTGGAGATAGGGATTGGAATGGCATGAAATCATGTATTTTGTATGTCGAAGGGGATAAGAGTGCGAGTGCGACAATGATACACATAGGTTAGGTGACAACCCATCACGCAGAAGCAGGCTGCGAGCGCTTCTTTGCCGCCGTGTTCTCCCTGAGTTGATGATGATGATGATATGACGGCATTTCAGAGCTCACAGAATATCAACTCCAAAACAGAATTCGGCGCACCTGAAACCATTCTTGAATCGCCTCGAGACGTGTTTGAGGTACCGCATCCTGCCGGTCCCCGTCGTCTTTCGGCGCTTTGCCTTCTGTCCCCACTCGTAGGAACGCAGCTTCGCGCTGGGATACCCGCACTGCGCGCACTCTGATACAGAAACGACTCGTGAACGCTCGTCCAATTTACTGCATGTCACGAAAACGGACCCTTGTGTTGCTTGTGGAAAGAACGATTGCCGCAGCGGCGGCAGAGTGTATGCGACTTGGTATGGCGCTTACTGGGGTGGGCATCAGAAGGGTGAAGGATGGGACTGGGCACAAGGAGCAGGAGAACGTACCCGAATGAGGATGTACCTATTGAAGTCGGTCAAAAGACATCCTGAATGAGTCAACCTCTAAGCAGGCCTTCTTATAATACACAGACCTTTTGTCTGTAGAGAAATAAAAGGTCAGCCAACGCCTGAAAAGAGATGCGGATGGGACAGTAGGAGTCGTCATCTGCTTAGTGCAACATCCATCCAGCCCTGAAACCGAGGAATCCCAGCCATATATCCAGAGATCTCGACATAAGAGTACTTCTGGCCATTTCAAGAGATGTATGTGGGGATGTGGACTCACCATCTTTCCGTTTTCTTGTCAATAGTGTCGTCGACGGGGTTGCCAATAGGGTTTGTCTAGGGACCAATGTCTTGTGGCTGTACCCGTGTGCGTGAGAGTGTTTTCCCAATCCGTCAAACGATTGTATTACCCCCGGACACCAGTCAATTATGTTCACCCGCGCTCTGACTGACAGAGTATCTCTACTCTACTGTATTACAGGTGCGGCGACCTCATTCCTCAAACCCTCCTACTGCACGCAAGGCTTCGACAACCCGCCTATACTCTCGCAAGAGCTCCTTCACTTCAGACAACCGGAGATCATCCGCGGCAGCTTCCAAAAAGTGTTGGTTTGGAGCCGCGATGCGCGGAAGCACAGGAGACGTTGGGCGACTCGACAGAGGTGTATCTATGCGATTTACAGCGGAATTCGGTGCGTGAGGAGGAGGAAGGAGCGACGTTTGTCGCGACGGTGACGACGAGGTAGCCTGAATGAATGACGAATATTAAGGGGCCAGACCCGAACGAAAGTAGAACACACGAAAACGAACACGTACCATCTGCTGTTGCTGTATTTGCTGCGGCCCAGAGAGCCGTGCAAGTCCGGGCATGCTTGCGAGGCGATCGGAAAGACTCTTCCGAGTACGTCGACGGCGCGTTGCACGCGTAGCACGGCCCATCATGCTCTCGAAACTCCTGATACTGCGCGCGTCATGTCGGTCGTCCTCTTGCTCTTCGTCGTCCTCATCGTCCTCCTGACTATCACCATCTTCACTGCTCTCTGCGTCCGATTCGTACAGGGAGTGCACGGAACCTGGTCTTGAAGACACATCCACCATCATTTGGCCTGATTCCTCGACAGCGCTGCCAGCCGTGCTTGCGAAGGATCTGGCACGGTCACGGCCGGGGAGCGAGGCGGCCAAGCTCGCGATCGAGAAGCCACTCTCGCGGCGTAGAAGTCCGAAACCAGTGCGCCCCGAGTTCCATGGAGCAGCTTCTTGGTCTGCGTTCAGAATTTCTGATGAGGTCGCATTTGCATCCCCAGAAGTGCCGGGTAACAGGGCGCGGAGTACACCGAAGCCTTGGTCAACAACACCAAGGATAACTTTATTAGCGGAGCCAGCAATGGCATCGACTTGTTGCTCGACGCCGCGTCGAAAGCGAGCAGGTACGCCTTCAGGCGAGACAGGGGAAGCTTGTGAGTCTAAAGCTGCTCGGTGAACGGGAATGGGGGTCAGATCGGCGGTGCTAGTGGGGAAAACGTAAGCTCAAGTAATACTACAGTAGGAAGGCATGACAAACCTCATGACCTTCTTCTCACTCTCTCCCAGCCCGAGCGCCTTCAGATCGACATTCTCGAGGAAATCGGCGACTGCCATAAGGTTTACTAAGCAATAGCTTTCTTCGCCGCCGATACGCTGATTTCTGAAGCGCTGAGTGTAGAGAAGATGCGATACGAAATGTGACGGATTCGCTTTGACAACGGCAAAGATCATCAACGGCAGGATGATGTCGCCTGAAACAGGTGTTGGAGACGACGAGCGAGATGGTGACGAGACCGAGGGCGGAACAGCCTGAGTAGAGGTAGACTCGTTGGAAGATGGGTATCCTTCCTGACCCACGTGGCTTGGGGTGACGGACGCATTAGAAGTTGTGGAAGCTGTCCCCTCAATGCCAACAGGTGATTCCACGTGTATCTGGGTTTCGGAATCGGGGGAGACAATTATGGGCGGAGGTTTCGCGTCAAACGAAGGTGCTGTCTTCCCATCATCGGGTCTCGCAGCGAGACCATTCTGAGTACGTGAGGCTTCGGGGGTCTTCTGGTTTTCCAATTCCGCTTCCGATTTCAGTCGAACAGGGGGGAGACGTGAAAGTCCATCTAGAGACAGTCTCAGCAACGACAACACCGTTGCTTGATGGAGAGGGGTGGGACCTACCAACAACATTCTTGTGCGCCGCCACCAGTACAGCCGCTTTGTCCGCTGGAGATCGGGTCTCTAGGTTCTCGAGCCGAGAAAGTGCTACAGGGTAAACGATAATGAGTTGGGAAGGACAATAACCCTCCATTCTAAAACGCGAAACACGCACTTTCGCCGCAGGTCTTGAGGACGGCTTCGACGCCAGCGCCGGCGGCGCCTACGTCTACACCGAGGTGTTCTAACCCGAGGTCGAGCATGTTCAGCGCGGCGACGCGGCTAGAAAGTGCTTCGTCGTGTGAAGCATCGTCGGACTTGGGGAGAAGATAGAGCCTGACGTGAGATCAGCCACGAGAATCAGAAAAGAGACGCTCGAAATAAACCTGTCATAGAATAGCGAGCAAACAACGCGCTCCACGGCTTCAAGAATCTCGCGCGTCTGTTGCTCGCCCACAGCTTTACCATTTGGGCGGCGTTCGCGTGCTTTCTCTTGTTCCGTTTCCAGGAAGGCTTCGCGAATAGGTCGTGCTGTCACAGGACTAACACCCCCCGCAAGAAGGCGTTCCTCGATCTCAACATAGAAACCCTGAAATTGAGTCGCAAGCTCTTCGGCTGTTTCCTGGGGGGGATCTATCACGTAGAGGGACGAGGGTGTTGCGCCTTGCTTCCCATCATTGCTTCTCACGAAGGGATAGAGTCCTGCAGTGAAGTCATGCACACGATCGATGACCCAGGAGGGAACTCCAGATGACGAAAGCGCTTCCTTCACTTCGATTTTGAGAGCCTTGTTGATCGCTTTGTTTACATCCTTGCGCACGATACGCCGGTTGATCGTGAATGCAGCAACTTCTATCGCGTGCTCGTGCTCTGCGTTGTGGGACGGGGTTGGTGCAGGTGCCGTGGGAGCGGAGGATTTGCCAAAGAGGGAGGCAAAGGAAGAAGAGAGACGTGAGGAACCGGTCTGTGGAGGTCCACGTTGTCCAGGCCTCGGTGGGAGAGGGGGCTTCGTCACACCATGCGGCGGAAGGGGAAGCGAGTTGGTATAGGCGGGAAGAGTGAAGGTGGGGTAACTTTGGGAAAGGGGGGAATGTGGAACCGGAGGAAGAGGAGAGAGCGACGTGAGGGCAGAGACACGCGTCGATGGTGCCAAGAGACCCTCGAAGGGCCTGGAGCCAGGCTGAATTGACGATCGGAGAGTGAGTGTATCGCTGGGACGCTCGTTTGTCAGTCATCGACACATTCGACGGGCGTTGTATGCTTACCCTACGAGCGTTCCTCTCAATCCAGACAACGTCACTATGTGAGTGTTGGCCCCAGATGGACTCTCGCAAAGGGCAACGTGGTCCCTCACAAAATCAGCCGTGATATCGGCGGATCCTCCGCTCGTGGTAGGTAAGAGTAACGTGGCCTAGGACACATAAAGGGTTATATGAGAGCGTCGTGTCTGGCAATGAGATACGACGAGTTACCTTCCCGGCGGTTGCGGCACTCCATATGTCAACCCACTCAGGATTATTGTCATGCTCTGCGACGAGCCTTTCCAGGATTTCCCAGCCCAGGCTATTAGTTTCGAGGCCGATCGACTGGGCACCAGCCTTGAGGTTCACCAGCTGGAGCTTGTTGGCGGCAGTGCTCCCGCCGGGTTGCTGCTGTTGGGAAACAGACAGCGAGGACTGAAGGGTCGTCCCAGTGGTCGGAGCAGTGCGATGTCGAGGGGTATAGGTCGCATAGCGCGTCCCAGGAGGAGTGGTATCTTGCGCGTCCGACGTTGGTGCTGCGCTACTTGGCGCAGATGCTGGGTTAGGCGAAAGCAATGGATGCGCGGTCAGGGTCTCTCGAGTGAGTGAGGGCGCAGGTGACGGTGTCCGTTGTATGAAAAGACCCTGACTGCGGCCTATGGACCCAGAGGGAAAGAGATCATCACGTCGGTCGGACATCGTCAACTATGGCGGGACGCGGTTTGGAAGCGTTGGCACGAGCCGCCGAGTCCTCATCGGGCTTCATATTGATTATCATCACCACTGCACTGTATACTTGGGAATCGGTCCCCATTCACATCTCTTTCTCACATCATGTTCTTCCAAAGTACTGATATCTACATCTGGGGCGATACCAGCCGTTGACTGATGATTTAATCTTGGAGGCCGCCCAACTGCGCGGTCATTTTTCATGTGATCCGCTCTCTAAAATGCGCGCCGTATTCGTCCGTATGATTATTAATGTGGCCATTGCGGTGCACCGAGGTCGCCTGGAATCTTTGAATCAAATTCCAGGCGACATAGGGATTAGATGCATACAGTGGTTGATCAACGTTGATTGGTGGAAGAGTCTGTGCGTGGGAATACGTGGTCCCAATTCGGACGTCCGTGGATGATGAAAGCAAGACTGGGCAATTGCGCGCCATCCATACCGATCACTTGTGCGGGGGTGGCAACGCTGACAGACATCGCCTTTCGACTGATGGCAGCTCCTTCATCAACGGAGACTGTTGAACGCACAGACCTCGAGAAACACGACTTCGCGCAGTACATCCTCCGAGAACATGGCATGTATTTTCCAAAGTGGGCGCGGCGTGCAGCCATGGCGGTCCTCGGGAACGCTCACAATCACGCAGATTCGAGGATATGACCCCGTTGACGGACTCAATACCTGACACGCAGCAACGAATCAACCAGATACAAACGCAACACACCGCAGAACTCGAGAAGCTCTACGCACGGCAAGCAGCACAGTACCTTGACGATGCACAGGATCGGTATGCAGCCCAGGACGATGAGGCTAACGGCGATTACTCAGGCGTTATCGATGTTAGTCATTCTCATAAAAAAATTCCGGCGAACTCCCTCTGATGTTCGCGTCTAGGAGCTCTATAGTCAATCGCGTCACGGGAAGACGAGCACCGAAACCAGGTTCGATCGCGAGACCACGTTGGTGCGCGTGGCCCACGTGGAAACTGTTGCTCCACTACTACGCAAGGTTGCGGCCAAACAGAGGGACGAAGAATCGCGCAAGCGGCGCGAAGCGCAATTTCCTCAGTCCGCGGCCGAGTTCAGCACTATTCAGGACAAGGACCTACAACAACGCATAACACGCTTCTTGACATCAGATGCCATTGTCCAAGATAAGATGCTAAAGGAGTACGGTTGGGGTTCCCGACAGGTTCAGGGGCTCAAGGAAGTGTACATGAACGACGTAAGTTCGATTTGATCCAATTGTGAAGCGCTTATCAAGCGGGTGTTCCATTGTAGTCTGCTTTCAAAGAAGACATACAGAGAAGGGTGGCCATCGTCAGAGATCCACGAAAAAAACCTACCCTCACATGACCTTGCAATCTTACTGTAGTACGTATGGGGTACCGCGGTGCTACCGTAACCTAGATGTAAGGGGTCGTGATGGACGACCAACTCGATCGCGAATAGTCTTGTTAAATCTCATGTCTAGAACGGCAGTCATTTGCGAACGCGTTTCGAGTTGCTGATTCTACTTTCCGGATGATTCGTGACGGCAAGGGCAGCGTGGGTACCGTCGATCGCCTTTTGGACACGCCAAGGCATCGTGCGTTCGGTTGTTGCTGCGTCTTTGAAGATACCTCACTTGTCAGACCGTGCTGTGCGTGAGATCGGTAGGGGGATGCCGGGCACAGCGGGAAGCGAACAGAGGCAACATCTTTGTCAGAGAGGTCGAGATCACACGACCTTGCGAGTTCGTTGAGTTGAGAACGATGAAGAGTGGAGAAACCTCGACGGGAAGTGTCCAGAGTCTTCCGCGGTGACCGAGAAAAGGATCAGGAACGACAATTTCGTCACATCTGAGCCAGGATCTGGGAGGCGGGCGTCTGTCGAAGCGCAGAAGGCTCGAACTGCATGGCACAGCCAAAATGATGAGTTGGAAGGGTCTCGCAGCTGAACACGGCTCATATCTCATCATCAGTCCGTACGGTTTCTGTGACCGCCACAGACATCCTAGCTGGTCATCTCCGTCATTGATACAGATGCACACCGTTTCCTTGCTCCCATCCGTCCAACTCGGACATGGCTGTCCTTTACGCCCTTGCACGCGCCACATATCTGTCTCACAAGCGAACTCCCCAGAAATTGGCTTTCCAGTTTGAACGTACTTACCGTCCTGTCTCACCGTCTCACCCTTACGTTTTGGCGAAGCTCCCGCGCGCTTGATTCCAGTTCCGCTTCGTATAAACACTGCACAGTTCTGCGCTCATTTCCCTCCCCCTCAGTACTACTATCACTGTCAATTCATGTCTGCCGCTACTCGCCAATACATGCCCCCCAACGGAAGGCTCCAAACCACCAACCTAGTGCGTAGCTTTGATCCCTGCTTGTGGGTGTCCCCGCTGACCTCTCCATGGGATAGCCATATCAGTCGAACGTACCGCATGCCGTTGCGTCCTTGTGCGAGACGACGAAGCAGCTCCAGGAAATGCTACGTCTCTGGAGCGTGTCACGTGTATCAGAACAGCACGTCAGCGACATCTACGTACGTCTCGGCACCGAGTTCAACTCGACCGTGGTCGCGTTTCAGAACTTTGGCATCGATATGAGGTCCATACTCATTTTGCTTCGCTCCGCCTGTCGCTTCCGCCTGACGTGCTATGATCTCCAGCGATATATATCAAATTCCACAAGATTTACGCACAGTTCTCGAAGCGTGCCTCAGCGAGGAACCTTCGGCACACACGCTGAACAAGTACCTCCCGCGGGTACGGCAAATCATCGCGACGCTATTGCGTGGGCTGCAGAGCAAGCAAGCAGCATACTGGAATGCTGTTGGGGATACCCCGATGCACCGTTGAGGTGCATGGCAACTCCCCTGACGCGGCGTGCCACCCCCGCATAGGTCAAATTGGGTATGTTAGATAGGCGTGAACGCAAAATCACTAATTAGGATAGGGCTCGTAATATTCGTATAGACAAGTGTCTCATATGATGTATAGATCGTACGCACATTATTTGTATATTAGCGTGGTTGGTTGTCTCCAAAAATTTTGTTGCCTGGACGTTTGTTGCCGGGAAGTTTTGAAGCGGGTTGAGCCTTACTTGGACACCGGGTGCAGACGCATGGTAAATAGGTTAGGTTGCCCGTTCCTGGATCTGTGCGTAATCGAGATGGGAAAAAAAAAATTTGGCCCGAGGATCTGGAGAGAGACGGGAGACAGGAGACAGAGGGATCAAACAAGCAGGACTCAGACTCTTGATGTGAAAGTAACGTGATGTGAACAAAGGTCGGCCGCGTGCCGCCGTCCAATAGCACATCCAAAGTCGTCGCCAGCTCGCGGGGACACCATCATAACTCCCTTACTTTATGTTCCGACCATGGCACCCCTCGAAGCAGCGTACTTCGACCTCTAGTCGCTCAACACAACGCAACGGCCCGTCTCGTCCGTCTTTGCAATCGGAAGATGCCCAACCAAACGAGTCAGTCAACAAACGACAGCGATTTCCGCCGTCAGTCAATAGCATAGCTATTCAACAACCGCCGTGGAGAGCAAGACAACGGAATTTCCGGGATACACAATTTACAGTTTGGCAACCTCCTGGGTTTATGCGACGTGCGCCGCCGTCACCATGATAACCTTCGTTCTTACCCAGGATCATTTCTCTCCAGCAAGTACTGGAACTCCAATATCCACTCCCGCAAGTGCCGCACAACCCGCAAGTGATCATACTTGGAGACCAAGAAATTTGCCATCAGAGCCATCAATGCTACCGTCTGAGCCTCCAGCTCCAAAGCGTCGAAAGTTTGAAGGTGCTCCGTTTGCCGAAATAAAACGTGGATTTCCAACAGAGAAAATCGTCTCGGCTGTCACGTCACCTGCATCACCAGTACCATCTGAGACACTCGTTGGCGAACACAGAATCAAGAGGGAACGCAGCCTGTCGCCAGAGTTGTCTGCAGTGCCACAGGTCATTACGGCGGGCTCCAAGAGATATGCGCCGCTTCCGCCAGAGTGCAGGAAATCACAGCCAAATCACAAAGCGGCGAGAAATGCGTGGGCAAAGAAGGAACAGAAGGCGCTGAAAAGACTCGGGTTAAGAGTGGTACGGACGTTCATCAGGTCTGTGGGAAATCACTCAGCCCCTGCCGCCTTCTCACATGTCGTTCTCATAGGGAGGATGGGATGGTTATCGACTGGTAACTACAAAAGACGATTCGCCGAAGGGCACGATCTAAGTACATTTCTCAGGGAGACTACCGACTCGGAGCCAGTAGAGGCAGACGCTGTCATCGAACGCGCACTACTGCTTAATCACGCTGGAACACTAAATGCTGGCGAGCAGTCCTTCAAGCCGACGACGCCATCCCTGGCGCGTATATTCCCGGATTCGGACCAGCCCTACGTTGGGAAGGAAAAGAGCGCACCCTCTGTGGTCGAAGTCGCCTCCCAGGCCCTTGAGGGTCATGGTGGATGCGAATCTATTGAAGAGTCTGGTTCCAGTACCGGGGTTGCGCAGATCAGCAAGCCGTATCAGGGAGGAGGGCATCCTCTACAGCCATGGCAGACTGCGGTCAAGGTCGACGCTCCTGCTTCTGTCACCCGCCAGGGAATGTCGCCCGGGAAAATTGTACACGGTATTCCCTCTGATCACACTCAGCGCCACCAAACTGCAGATAACGCTCCTTCAAGTGCGACTCCCCCATCCGATTGGGTATGGAAGCGGTCTACAAGTCCCCATCGACCATCTCAACATCATTCTATCTCCCCTCAACTCCCACAATCGCCATCACAGCGCTCTATGGACACCTTACAGCACATCTTGCACATGAAACGACAGTTCGTTCGCCAATCACCGGACTTGCTGAAGCCGCCTGTTGCGTCATCATCGCCATCGTCATCTTTGCGGAAGCTGTATCCAGTACCGACGACACCACAACATGGAAGTTCGTCCAGGCAATCTCCTGGATCTTCTGCAGACGCCGTCGCAGCAGCGATCAACGAGGGGGCACATCTCGCCCAACGGCGATCCACCACCACGCCATCACCAAGTACACCATTGCGTGTCTACAAGAGGCGTCCTAGATCCTCTGCGACCCCCACGTGGAGGAACGATGGCAGCGCCGGCTCGCAAACTGACGAAGAACATCAAGTGCGACGTTCTCAATCTTCTGGGGAACATTCATCTCCGCCTATCGCGGTTCTAGTCCCCAT
>Ga0307512_10003154_pt1 | contig 19582 bp, 17 predicted proteins | sample 14_EM_MG_FD_200267 | JGI IMG/M metagenome (GOLD analysis project Ga0307512, IMG submission 200267) | Populus trichocarpa ectomycorrhiza microbial communities from riparian zone in the Pacific Northwest, United States - 14_EM | ecosystem: Host-associated > Plants > Roots > Unclassified | place... | reverse complement strand
CAGCTACTTTTATTTTTGAAAAATGTAATGAACATAGAATACTTTGCTGAGTCATGACATGAAACTTGACATTACTATTTCAAAATGACAAATCAAAAACAAACTAACTCAAATAGGAAATATTATTAAAGATATTCAGTTATTTGTTGATTATAGCTGGAGGTATTCCAAATATGGTTAGTTTCAGTATGATTTGTCATGAAGATATATAAACCAAAAGTTTCATAATATTACTAAGCAAGCAATAGTACGTCGATTACATATTTCATTTTTAAAAATAGACTAACTTTGGACTATAAAACAATGTAACAGACTAAGCTATACCCCTTTGGGAATACTATACCAAGTTTGAAAATCCCGCAAAGATATGAAAACAATTTTACTTAGTATATTTCCAGCCAGAGTACACTGCATAATTGAGAAAAGGTGAACTTGAATTTCAAAATGCTCAGAATACTGAAAATGCCATTTCATTTTTTGCTGATGTTCGTTGACATCTAGCAAATGAGCTTCTTTAAAGATGGTTATACTTACTAAGTTCAAGCGCACTGGCGCTGTCTGAGCTCTGTGCAGTGCTTCGGCATGCTCTGGAGAATATACCTTGCAGCCGGTAGTCATCGGTAACAGGTATTGACTCGGTAATCGTGTTTGGAGGTCCACTTCGGTGACCATCTTGTCGCCTTCATGGTTGTGCTTTCGACAGGCGGCTTTAGTAGAATCCTGGTTGACATGGTAGACTTGCCTCTCGGCGTACATTTCGACTTGACGGTTGGACTTCTTGGTAGACTTGTCAGTGCGTGTCTTGGCAGACTGCCTCCAAGTGGGCTTTTGACTTGTCAGTTGGACTTCTTGGTAGCCTTGTCGGTGCGTGTCTCGGCAGACTGCCTGCAGGTGGGCTTTTGTCTTGTCGGTAGGACTGGATCATGTAGACACAGCTATCTCCCTCTTTTGAAATTTCGTTGCTCCGTCGACGACTTCTCCATCATATTGATTGTCAATTGCCATCGTGGCTCGGTAGCAGTGTAACTTCGATCTCCCAATTGTTATTGGGATTCATTGGTGGTTCGGGATTGTAATTGTAATCTCTGATTCGATCTGTTATTCTGTTGAGACTATCTTCTTTCGGATTCCGTCTTCCTTCTGCGTCGTCCGCTGACCAGTGACTATCTTGACTTGCTCTGCCTGTTGACTTTCTGTCGTATGTGACGTCCCAATACGCTCAATCTCGATGTCATTGCAAAGGCTATGCCTCATCGTGACTTGGTTTCCCTGTTGACTTACTGTCGTATGAGGCGTCCCAATGCACTCAATCTCGACGTCATTGCAACGGCTATGCCTTGTCCTGATATGTTATGCCTGTAGACTTACTGTTGTATGAGGCGTCCCAATGCGCTCAATCTCGACGTCATTGCAACGGCTATGCCTCGTCTTGACTTTGGGCAATGGTGTGAGCTTTCGCTCCTGGCATCGTCATAGCCGGCAGTTCTCAAGTAACTCACAGGTGACCATTTGAGAGTGGTAGAATGCGCCAATTGCATCGGTGTGGGTGGCATATCATTGATCCGTATCCAATACATAAGCTTCGCATAGGTGGTTATACTCACCGTGATAGGAGCGCGCTTCTGCTCTCGGTAAGCCACATTGAATATGCGGATTCCGGCATCTCTTAATTCGGCATTTGGTAGGGTCTCGGTGGACCGCTTCTCGGTAAAAGTCATTCGGATGATGGCTCTGGTGCGTTCTTGGTCGACTTCCCTTGGCCATCCCGGTAGGCAGCGTCGGTAGAATATCCGTTGGCTTCCCGGAAGTCATTTGGTAGAATCATTCCGCATTCAGTTCGGTATTCTGTTCGGCGGTAGTATTTGATCGTTCGGTATGCCATTCGGTAAGCGTCTCGGTCAGTGGGTTGGTACGGCAGCGCTCCCGGTAATCCTCTCATTCGATCTCCATGTGAAGTCCTTTGGCAGTGATATCTGTCGCTGTGAGATCTCGGTCATCATCTCTTGGTAGTTGTCTCGACTGTCTCTTTTGATGCCATTCTGTGAACTATTCGGTACGCGCGGTGGTGATTTTCGATCTCCTTCGGAACAGCTTCGGTAGCCATATCGCACTCATTTGGCATAGATCAGGCTCATTTGACTTGTCATTTCTCTGATACATTTGCAGGGCTACTAGACGTCCGTCGTATGCTAGGTGAACTCATGGTCTTAGATCGTGGGGTGTGTTCGCTGGCTCTCCTCCGGGTCATCGTTGTAGTGCTTTGTTCCTGCACTTCGGGGAAGGTAATTGTTTGCGGTCAGGATTGTTTGAGATTCTGGCACAGTCAGCCTCCTCTTTTGAATCTCGTTGCTCGGCCGGCGACTAATATCATGTGGCTGGTTATCGAACATCGGTTTGAAGGGGTTGATTCGGAAGTCGATTGCAGTTGGCAATTGTCATCGTAGTTGTGTAGCTCGGGATTGCCGAGTATTAGTCGGGATCTATTGGGGAGTATTCCTGGTAATGTAACATCGAAACAGATATGGCATTGTAATCTGTTTTGTAATCGTCATTGTATTCGGCATTGTAATCGGCATTGTAATCAGCATTGTAATCTCTGCTGTACCGTACTTCATTTGGTCTCTTGAATAGGAGTCAGGATTGTACTTGGTACGGCAATGTAGCCAGTACATATATCTGCCTCTCAGCAGTCAATTGCTAGTCTCGTAGATGGTCATCGAAAGTAAGTATATTCGATAGGGAAGAATTCCACATAACTTCTTGTATGTCGCCATAGTCAAAGATTGATTGTCATCCATCTCCAAGCATCTCCGAGATGGGCATATTGGCGCTCGTCAGTCCAATTCACATAGTCTCAATGATAGCTTCTTGCAGGGACTTCGTCTCTCATAACTGGGACATTATCTCGTGCCCGGGCAACCAATTTCTTCATAAGTCTTCGGCGTTCGTAAGCGGGCTCTTCGCTCTCAATTGTCATTTGTCTTTGGGGTTATCTCCGAACTGCTCCATCTATGCTAGCCAACGAATCAAGACAGAATGGGAGCGGTGGAAGGGAATATCCAGGAGGCTTTGTCGTTGATGGTTCGCCCACACAGGAGCCAAGCCCTGCCATCCCGTCACTCCCTTCGGGTCTCAGCGTGCTGGCAGCAGTCATTCAAGCGTCTCATTGGAGGGGCTCTTCTACCGCAACAACCGCCACTGCTCTCTGCTTGTCGCGTCCAGCGTGTGGGTCTGTATCACCTGGTGAATCCAAGGTGATGAGTTCCAAAGTCACTCCCAGCAGCCCTATGCATTCCCCAGTCTGTCGGGCAAATGCTACAACGACTTCAATGCTACTTAGATGATCATTCAATGTGGTTGCTCCAGGTGTCCGTAAACCCGGACTGCGCCCCAGAAGCTTGTCATTGAGGTTATCTTTGTTCGGTTTCTAAGACCTTCGATGCTACTGCCGTAGTCATCGGTGTCATTCCTCCGCTCCACTTGCACTCGGTGATTGCAGGGAGTTCATCGAGCCCAGTCGATGTCAGGATTGTGTTCAGGAAACCATGGTAAGCCAAGTACTAGATCGTATGCCCGCATTGGCACGACTAGCATGTCTGATCTGTCTACCGATTCGAGATAGTCCAAGTAGTGGACTGTGATCTGCGTCTTTCGGCTGTTCTTTGGAGTTGCATCACCCCTCCGCTCATGGCGAGGGTGGTGATGAGTGCCGCCTGACGTGATATCCCGAGTCACTTGAGAAGCCTCGGTGTCATGAAAATGCTTGTTGCATCGCAGTCGATTATAGCAGGTAAGCATTGCATCTCGCCACTTATGTCCGGTATTGTACTTGTTCATCCAGAGTCGCCATTATTGCCTGCGCCGCCAATGCCGCCAATAGTTTTTGCTTGCAGAGTGTCAAAGGATCGTTGGCGCTTGCTTTGTCCATAATTTCTGTGCTCTGAGATAATCATAGTCACTGTATTCGTCGTAGTCTTCATAGTCGGTCTGCAGAAATGTGTCGGTCTGTGACCGTAAATGCACTTCGCTGCACAATGTATTGCCGCTATAATTTCGCTTCGATCAAGGGAAGGTTTCTCATTCTCAGTGTCCTTCAATCGTAGGGTGTCTTCTCTGTACGTGCACTTCGCTTGGGCTGACGTTCGTGGCGGTAAGAGAGCGTGATATGTAGGGTGTCTCCCCCGTAAGTGCACTTCGTTCATGCCTGATCCTCCTCCGTAGGTATGAGTAGCCGTAGGTTGGCCTTAGAATGCTTCTGCAAGCGGGCTTCTTGAACGTTGCTAGAGCTGTAGGTGTACACGCAAACTGGGATAGGTGCACTTAGCTCAAATAGAAGGATTTTGGTCGTGACTGTGCTGACTCGGAAATCGTGTCTTGACTTCGCCTTGGGAGTTCGATATTGCGGCATTCGGGGGAAAGGTCACTCTGTCCATTGTTGGTGCTTGGGTTGATGATCGCACTCAATTGACTTGTGGGAATGGTCTTGTACTCGTGATCATCATCTTCAATGTTGGTGACGCGCTTGTTCATGGGTGCAGTCGCGACTGCTCCGGTGTCTGTGGTCCATTGCAGCCATTCGAAGTAATTGATGTCGTCTTGAACTCATCTGGATCAATCGTATGCAATTTTTGTCATTGGCTGGGTAGTGTCCTGTACTCCGGATAATAATCGTCTTCAGTGCCGGTGACTCGCCCTGTGCGCTAATTGGTCTTGATCTCAAATCCTCTGCCATGAGGTACTCAATTGAATGATAGAATGGTCGATGCGTCATGCTGCGCAGTAATGATGCTTCGATATCTCGTTTGGAGGGCAGTATTCTCAATTGTTGACTCCATGGTGTCGCGTCCGCAAATGGGTGAAACTCATCAACTCGTAATCCCGTGAGCGAAACGTGGCCGTATACTGAAAATGCGATCATTGTGTAAGGGCACGTATGCCTGCGTTCGGCCTCATAGGTATACGTAAGGTAATTATAGGAATACGGTTGCAAACGTGGATGCGAGTGATATTATGAGTAGCTGCATATAGGTAGGATTGTCGCTAGAGATCTAAGACTCGTCGCGAGCCGACTATATAGAATGGCCGTGACCCGGCCCCAGGTCACCTACCGCCATTACACAGCCTTATCAGTCATAATACCCAGTAAACGGCCATCGGTAAGCTTAAAACGATCCAGAACTTCATTTCAATATATGCCTAGCCTTCCTCCTGTATGTTGACCCTTGACCTATTATCCTTGATTAGCTCTCTAAATCAGAAAGGAGCACGCTATCAGCCTCCGCAAAAGCGAGTTGTACTTCTCGCAAATACAACTTTCGATTCATATAGTAACATATGACCGACCATATGGCTATGATGTTCGTTGTTGTCCACCCGTCCAAAGCGAAGCAAACTATGTTTTCAAATGGCAATTGATTCTTAAGTGCATCCACGGCCAGTGAGTATTCTCTCCGGCAAATGTTGCTAAGGGTGCTTGCTCATGGCAGCACCAACTCACTGCATAATGCAATTTATGACCGTCGTAGCACTAGGTTTGATATAGCCTTCCACGGAATATAGGCCAAAACAAATGCTACCATGAGGTAGCGATTCCATGTGTCTTGGTGAAATTCGGCAGTTGAGAAGTCCTCTGCTGTGAGTTCAGAGTATTGTGTCTGCCAATTGGATTAATAAAGACAAGATCTAACTGATGAATATGAATTTCCTCTACGAACTTACTATTGTGATTCCACCACTGCCTTGTCTCTTCAGTATAGCCAAAGCTATTTCATCCACAGTTTTACTTGTCAATTCCTAAACTTCTGACTTTGTTAATTTGTTTAACTTTGCAAGGTTCACTTTTGCCAGCAAGTGTTTCCTCATTGAGCTGGTCCCATATTCTGATGGATGGCAAAGAACTTGATAAACAACAATACATATGATGCCAGGGCAGCTGGTATCCTCAATTCCGCAGAGAAACTAGAATCGCCACAAACGGGCATGTCTAGAGTCATTCCAAGCAACAGTAAGCTTTGTGCCCACACTCATAGTAGCCCACACTGTATCAAATGGGAAATTGCGAATAAAGACTCATTCATCTTTGGAAGAGATCATAACCTCTAGCCATGAGGTTTTCAAAGATTGGGAATCCGACATAGAGGTAGCAATTTAAAAATCACGTAATTGAAGTTGACAGGCTGTCAAATTTGTCGTTATTATACAGTAGAACGCTGGTTGTTAAATATTGACTCTAGATCTACACACAAGACAAAAGTAAGACCTGTGAGGCATTGCATGCATAGTTGTGAAGTTTTATAGAAGGACATATTGAAAAGAGTGACCTTTGAAAACTCAATTTAGGAACAACACAAGGCAGTTTGTTGCTGTGAAGCTGGCAGAGCCCCACACAAACGGTTGCTGCTCCGCTGACATTTATCTTTAGGAGGTGGTAGCGGTATTGTTAGTAGCATTTTTGCCCAGAAAGGCGGCCAATACTTTCATTAGTTGATGTCAATGCACAGCCATTAGATAGTGCAAGTTGCAAGACCAAAAATCATTCACGCTCTGTTGACGCTCATTTTTAGGTTGAGGAAATGAGCATGTAGCTTTCCTTTCAAGCTATAATGCAGACCAATAAATTTACTTTGGTAGGAGGTGACAACGCAGCCCATTGATTGCCGAATGTGTAAGACCAAACATCGTTGACACTCCATTGTTGGTCCTTTGACGGTCCGATGAAGCTCAGTTTTAGGACATTTTAGCGATGTCATCGCCACAACTTTTGTGTAGAAAGGTGGCCAATACTTCGATTATGAATTACTGTGGTTGCACAGCCCTTGGATTGTCCAAGATGCAATGCCATAAATAGTTGATGCTACATTGACGCTCATTGTTGGAATGGGGCAACGAGTCTGTCGCTTGTCTTCTTAGCTCTATCTCTGACTAATGCATTCACATTGGAAGGAGGTGACAATGCAGCCCTTTGATTGCCGAATGTGAAAGACAAATCATCATTGACGCTGCATTGACGCTCACATTAAACACATCCAAACAGTCATCCTAATCTCCGTAGTTGTAAGGTATGAATTATATGATAATAATTGACAGCCAATATAGTAGTGTTTCTTGGCATTATCATTTACATCCAGAAGCTTTCTGGAGTCTCAATTTCTGATCAACTACTATCCACATTGTCCATGTGTGAGATTATGTGGCCCTATCACATTGCCGTGCTTTCGGCCGGTAATTTATTGCATCTTGATATTTCCACTTGTTTTTGATTGATATAGCGTGACTTCCTCAGCTTTCCTTATCCAGCTCCTTCTCCTCGATTTCCATGATGTGCCTTAGGCAATTTTAAAAATCTCAACCATGGTAACCAGGTCTGTGTGGAGAGTTGTGCTGCTGGATGCATCGGTTAATGCTGCATGACAGTCGTCATTATGACAGATTCGTATTGAGCACTGACCGCTCCTTGGATGACTGTTATGGAACAACTGACTTCAATTTTGGTAGTGAATTTCATCAGTGATTGAGTTTTTGCTTTCTCACTTAAAAATGATTGGCCAGACGATATCAAGTTCATTGGTTGTCTTACAGGCTGATTCAAAGTCCGGTCCATTTGCATGGTGTATACGACCCTTGCGCATCCCAAGACATATCATCATGTCTCACAATGTGGTCACTGACATCAAGAACTTGCTGACACGGAGTAAAGGTGGTACAGAAGTAACTTTCCAAATAGATATGACGTTCAAAATGACAATTTGCCTATCTATTCCTCCAGCGACACCCAAGCCGTCACCCTCTCTTCGTCAGAATCCGCCTTGTATATGGTGAGTAGCTGGGGAGGCAATATGCATGGGGAAATACATATGGGGTGAACAGGCTTCGTTTTAATAATCGGTGGCGAATCTAACTTCGATTCAGGTGCACGAGACAATATGCGGTTGTTTTTATGTGGCCTCCCTGAACCTAGCCTCATATGAGTACTTCCTGGACAGGTACTCCCTTGCGGCATTTACGATTTTCCAGGGAAGATGTCAACAGACTCCATTACCTCTCCAAATGTTGTCGGAGCAGTCATGGCTGCAACTTCGTCCAGTTGCAGATTAATCACTGCGGGAACCTTCATTTCGGTTGTTGAATACCTTTTATCTCTTTCATGGAAGTGGTCAGCCGAGTCCCCCAACCCAGGCTGTGTCAATTTGTCAAGGTTCATCTCCTTCTGCCAAAACCTCTCCATGCACTCCTATACTGTTTTAGATATTGTGCCAACCTCCCAGCCAGGTTTGTCATGTTTGCTCAGCTTGCCCAGCTCTGTATCCTCAGCATCCGCATCATCCCCATCCTCCTCATCTTTGGAACTTGCATGATCACTCAGACTGTCTCCAATAGCAATCATCGGATCTCCAAATGTTGTTTCGGGCTCTCTTGTTGTGAAACCCGCGATCTCAGCAGTAATCAAATTTTCATGCTCCTTCTTAGTCGCTGTCTCTGCGTCTTCAACTCGCTTTCTTGCCATAGCAGTTTCTCTCTGAACATAATCCTCAATCCATTTCTCTTTCTCTTCATTGCTTAGAAAGTGCATTTCCAATCTTTTCTCTGACGCAATCTTCTTTTTGCATCGGAAGCTGCGCAATGCCCAAAGGGCTCAAACTCTTTCTGTTTCCAAGCTGCTTTTGCCTTCATTCACTTGATGACATGGTCGTGTTGAATGCATTGTTGATTTGCTGGATTTCCCCACCGGAAGCGGCGTAAAGTTCTGTTCCGGAGCATTGACCATTGTAGTTTGTAGTCACCATGTTGTTGGGCGAGATGTTGGATGTTGCATGATATGGACAATATGCAGGGAAGCTGAGTTTCGAATGTCATGGTTGATTCGTTTGATCAACTTGGACAAAGAAAATTCTGCATGTTGACAATCACTAAAATCGGAATCATGATGCTAACCATACCACATGTCATGATTTTTACTCTCAGTTTCATGTGAGATCCCTGGGATTCCTTGAGAGAAGCATCACCAGACGTCCTTTCCCTCGAGGAATGACCTGTTAATCATTGACACTCAAGAGATTTCGGCTGTTGAAAGCCTGAATTCATCCCTGTAAACAAATCAACATCATCGGAACAACATATCCCAAATCGCGGGACTGTGTGAAACCCCTGGAAACTGTATCCATACGTGGTAGGATGCATCTCCAGTAGAACGTGCAAGTTGACTGTCAATTATGCTGTTTTGACTTGGAGCTGAGTGAATCTTTCTCAGGACTTCCCACTTCATTTCGTTATCATCTTCCTCTCCTATTCCACAACAGCAAATCATGCCTACCAAAATCCCTCATGATGGTGAGAGTGGATCCGAAACAAGCCGATCTACGGGCGCTCAATTCAATGCGGCACTCACTAGCACACAGCGGCAGCGCAGACACCAGCGAGTCCACCGCTAGTGTTAGCAACAGTTGCAAATTGCCGGGTCGGTTCCGGGTCCTGTTCCGACCCAGAACCGAACCGTTGCAACGGGTCTTACCACACGAAAACCCGGACCGTTGAAATTGGGCCAGTTTTACCGCCAACAACCCGGCATTTCAACATCACAAGTTTGGCTCCAATTAAGTATCTGAGTTCTGATTGTATCGTGACATCATCAGTACATAAATTGTTCAGTTTTATGCGCTCTTCCACCTCCCGGTTTCAGATTTGCGATCCGACCAATATTCGTTGAGTCCCGAGCGAAAACCTGCGAATTTCGCGTGAGATTTTACGTTATGTCATAGAGATTCTAAGAATATTGGTCGGATCGCAAATCTGAAAGTGGGAGGTCAAAGAGCGCATAAAACTGCACAATATACATACTGAGCATGTCACAATACGATTAGAACTCGAATACTTAATTGGAGCCAATGGTTTCGGAACCACATAGGTGGAACCATGGTCCGGTTCCAACCCGGCCAAATACCCACGGTTCTATGGCCTGTCCAGGTAACATCCCTGCCAAGGCAGAGCGGGTCGGGTTCTTTTGCGGTTCCTAACGCGGACCGGGGTCTCGGTTCCAGTTCCAACCCGGACCGAAGCCAGGTAACCTGGAACCGTTGCAAATACTATCCACCGCGAAGCTGCCAATGCAATCCCCAACATTCTCACTCAGGATGCACAGTTAAGAATCATCCATAAAACCGGAAGCAGCAAGAATCAGAAGCAGCATGCAATTGTATGCGAGTATATCCATATCAAGGTGAACTGCTGTCCACTGACCCTCTATTGTTCGGCGGGTATATGCAGAGAGCTTCCTCAGCAATTTATCGCTGCCCGTAACGGGAAACCTCCCTTGTCAACCATCATATCAATCTGCACTGTCTGCAAACTCGAACAGCATGTTGTTGTCAGCTCTGGGATTTTCATGGACCAATTTCGTGATTAGGCTCCCCAAGAGTGGATCAATCAGGCTTCAATCACCTTAGAGGAGGCGATGGAAGTATATATTGTTGAGGTAGTAGCCAAATATCATTGTTAGAAGCAGCAACTAATTTCTTGTAGGATTTCAATATGTCAGCTACTATGGCAAGGTGAGGAGATTGGGACCAGCTGGAATAGTCCGACATGCACCTGGCGTTGAATATGGACAAAATGGCCAAAGGGGGGTTTACCCAAGCTGCAATAGAGGAAACTCTTTATCTGATCAAGCAACCTCGCACAGAAGTCTGAGAAGAGAAGATGTGGGCAGTTGAGTTTCCTGGGTATAGTGAAGGGAAGGCTGCGATAGAAAGACACCCGGCCATGCTTCGTCAAAACCACACTAACAGATTCCATCATTGCCAAAATGGCACAGCAAAGATTCCGCAGACATGCTGGAGGCCCACTGGAACGGGCGCACCTCCATCCGACCAACACAAACAGCCATCACCAGACCTGATGCCATCTCTGCCCGGAACGCCTCCTGTGCCACCTGGTGACAATGAGGCAGCTCAAAGTTCCCAATTCGACAATGTGCCACCTGGATATGATTCGCCACATGCTCGTCATTCCAGTGATCAATTTTTCAATCGTGATGCTTATGCCAAGGTAAGCCAGCCCAATACAGATTATAATCCATATATGCTGACTGATGAAGCAACATCCACTGGTTAGTACACTATCAGCTGTGTGGGAATGTAGCTAACATTGATTTTGCAGATGACAGCAGCCTATTAAGCGAACCTGCAAGTGAGGACAACCATTGATTGGAAGGAACAGGAGTTTTGAAAATATTATTATCCACAATTAGCAGACACTGTAAAGTATATTTTAAAGGATATATTCATATGCATTATTAAAGAACAATGTAGTGATGAAGGAGAAAGTAAATGAAAATGGTAGAAAGGCTGCTAAAACAATGTGAATGATATAGTATGCCATATCAACTGATTGCACAATGCGGTTACGCGCATGGCAAAATGAGTGTCAACGGAACGTCAATAATTTTATGCCTTGTAAATTAAGAGATTAAGAGTTGATATGGTTGTGGTTATACATCGTTGATGTATTGGCTGGCTATACAGGCAAAAATTATAGCAACACACTCCCGACCCTATTCTGGAAATGTACATCGATGGTGTGTCAACGATTTTATATCCTATGAATCAGGTACTTAAGAATTGATATGGTCGTGGTGATACCTAATCAAAGTGTTGGCCTCCTTTATAATCAAAAAGTTCAGTGACACGCACTCTACCCCATCCTGACATCAAGTGTCCACTCTATGTCAACAATTGTAAGTATTGTAATTCAGGTAATTAAGCATTGATATGATCGTGGTTATACATTATTGATGTTGTGGCCGTGTGTATAGGCAAAAATGATAGCAATCCGCTCCCCACCCCATCCTGAAAATGAGCATCAACGGAGCATCAACAATTTTAGTTCTTGTGTGTCATGTACTATAAATCGATATGGCAGTGGTTATTCATAATCAAAGTAATGGCCGCCTTTAGAGGCAAAAGTTATAGGGACATGCTCCCTACCTCATCCTAAAAATGAGTGTACACAGAGCGTCAACAATTTTTGGTCTAGCATCCTGCATAATCTGATGGACAATAGGTTGCAGTCAGTCATAAAAGAATCATTGGCCGCCTTAAAGGCACACAAGATAGAGATACCCTCCCTGCCACATCTTGACAATGAGCGTGAACAGAGCGTCAATGATTTGTGATCTTGCATCTTCGGTAATATGAATGATGCTTGATCACAAACATCCATAACAAGGAGTTGCTAGCCTATCCAGGCAGATGAGCAACAGATAATCCCACGATGGCCTCTGGGACAGTCACAACTCATCTCATTGACCAAGCTACCACTAAGTGTTCATGCGCCTTTTAGCGTACGAAAATAGTCAAAACTATGTATAGAAACAATACTGGCCACATCGCGCTGTGATGAATAATAATTCAAGGCCACCAATCGTTGACGATCCATTGATGCTCATCCTCACGATGGGGCAGGGAGCGTTCCGCTTTCCCTTCATACGATGAAGCTGGCCAATACTTTGTTTATGGCTGTCTGCAACCTATCACCCCTCAGATTACCCAGGATACACGACTAACATATGATGACACTCTGTTGACGCTGATTTTCCGGATGCCATAGAGAGCACGTCTCTGTTCGATTTGATCATCATGGTGGCCAATAGATCAAAACAAGGCAGCGACATACCAAGGTCAAGATTTTGCAATTCACGGTAGCTTCTCTAACTGCGACTATAAATGGAAAAACCCGAAAACCAGAACCGGAGATTGGAACCGACAGGTCTAGCCAAATCGGGCACAACCTGCGGGTTGACTGGTATGGGTCCAGGTTTGGCCCACCAAGAGGCAGCCGGTCCGGTTTTTGCGGCCCAAACCAGGACCGCTCGCAGGTTACCCGGACACTTTCCTATCACTTCTCAGATCAATCAATGTTCACTTGATGACTGTCATATCCACATAGCAATCATTCTATCCACTCAGTTACCCTCATATCCGCTGAACAACGATCATGGTAGTACCACCTTGAGTCCCATGAAGAGGACCTACCGGCGATTGGAACTGGACCAAAGACATCAGTTCATTCATGCTGAAGAACATAACCCTGGACATAGACGTTGTGGGTAGCTGGTCTGCATTCACCAAAGGCCAAGCAGCAGTCCCAGAATGGAAAATTCAACAAGACATATCCACTATCCCGGTATACATGAATATCAAATAGTACACCCAGCAGCGAGGCATTAATAGGACGCATGACCAGGTTCGTAAATCTGACTGACATTGAGTCTCTCCCTTTAAGTCTCTGACATCGAGTCTCTGATATTGAATCACTCACATCGAGTCTTTGACATCAACTGATATTGACCTGACGAATTGGAGCTTACCGAAATCTGCGAGATGCTAGCTGGACACTCTCAAGATCATCTTCATCTTCCATGAGAGGCGAAGATGAATATTCATGATGTCCGGACCATTCAATGACCGATCTCATGCTTACACCGAAGTGTCACCTGAAGGGCCACCACCACGTCTAAAAAAGCACCACCAAGTCCCGCAAGACAGTCAAAGACTAGCATGAATACAGTTACAATGCTAAAAACTGTATCAATCCCTGCACCGAAGATGAAGAACACATCAGCTCCTTCATCAGATCATATTGTGGTCGCTCCTACTACACTAGTCAAACGCACTTCATATGTTGATGTAAGGTCTACTGCACCCTCAATTTCAAACTCAACCTCATTGCTGCCGAGGGGAGACCAGGTAGCACGCGATAGGAGTACCACCCAAAGAGGCACTACAATATCAGTGGTATTGTCCACGATACCACCAGCTATGGTTTCAGCAGTTTTGGGGAATGCTCAGTCTCCTAGATTCTACCCTTTTCAGATCAACAGCTCTTGCAGAGCCCTCCTGTGAGCCATTTTCAGATGGCCTGATGCACACAATCCCTCACCTCTCTCACTTCTAGATCTCAACCACAGGATGCCCAAACATGGTGCAACCAGCTCACCAGCTCACTATGTTGTGGAAGGCACCTTACCTAGCAATCAATACAAAAACTCCAAAGAAGACTGTATTGATCTTTTTATCACTTGCATGGCAGATGATCACCTGGTAGATATCGCGGAAATGTTGAAAAAGCCTTCAGTTCTGAGAGACTTCACAAAGAATCCTAATGTGCTCTAGTGTTATGACCAATTTGTTGCCTGAATAACTCGGCAATATGAACTAGCGACATACCTGAGAGCTGTTGACTCTTGTTTTGGCGCACACAACATCCGCTCAGGGTGATAGTCTATTATCCAGATTTGCACAGATAGACAGTCCATGGGACAACAAGAACTGGGACAACTGACTAACCTTCCCAGACATTCGAAGTCATCTGATGCTGACATTTGGTACAATTAATCAGATGGTAATGGTGAACAACACTGAGAATGTTATCCAATATATCACGACCAACCCCCTCAACATGGAATGACCATAGACCATTAGGGTGAATCAAGCATCGGAAGATAGTGAACCCTTACTGTTTGGATTATTAGGTAGTTCTGAAATGGAAATCAGTGCTAGTGAATTGCATGATATGGAGTGGAAGGAGCACGAAGACGAGGAGGATGTGAAGGCAGAGCTATTGGGGATGCCGGAGGACGATTCTGAACTGGGGATCATGCTGATTACTATCACTGCGTCACGAAGAATTTCCCCCAGCCGTACTGTACAATTGGAAGAAAAAGATTTCAAAATCCAAAATGCAGAAGAATTAGATAAGGTAGACACTGACTTCAACAACATTGCCAGGACAGAACTGGAGGTAATCAACCACCACCATGATGCGCAAGCACAGAAGTAGAATGATGCAGATAGTGCCAATGTGTACTTGTGAATCACTGTCATTGTCAGTGCTGTTGCGCTACTAACAGAGCTCTGCCGCTGCCCAGCTACTGCCAGAGTTGTTGTCAGAGCTCAGTTGCTGTCAGAGCTCCTGTCACAGCTGCTCTCAGAGATGTTCTCAGAGCTTAGCCGGTGTCAGCTGTTTTCAGAGCTACCCTCAGAGCTGTTGTCAGAGCTCAGCCACTGTCAGAGCTGCTGTCAGAGCTACTGTAACAGCTGTTGTCAGAGCTCAGCGATGTTCAGATTATTTCAATGAAGCCAATTTTTACTTGCAGGTTGGCGGAGCTGATGAAGAACCAGGACTTTCAGAGAGAAACGTTGGAGGAGTCGATAGCAGCATTAGGCATCACCATGGAGACCAGACCTTTCATGCCACTCCCCAAACCCATCCAGCTACAATCTCACTAAATTATTTCAGGGAATCAGATCACAGAGAAGGAGAATGATTTGGGGAAAGGTGGTTTGTTCCCTGACAACTGCGGTACTTGCAAGGTTAGACCCAGCCATGCACTTGATATACTGTCTGCCACACTAACAATCATCAGACTCTCATGGTGCTGGCTTCAATATGTCACCAGGCGAATATCTATGAACAAAAAATCAAGAATCCACGACATCAGTTTGACAATGTAACAATGACATGTGACCCAGGGCCAGAAAACATGCATTCTATAAAGTCAGCTCACGATGAGACATAGATCTCTAGCCATATTCTTACCTATGCACCTAGATTTGATTTCACGTGCATCCAGGTTTGCAACCATATCCCATGAGTACCATACATATGCCTATAACGCCGAATGCTGCCATATGTTCCCTTACAAACTGATTGCTTTTTCAGTATATGAATAGATTTCACTCATGGGATGTGACGAGTTTGCCCCTTCACTGATGTGAGACATCATTATGTCAAAAATTGAGACTACTGCCTTCAAATGACATATCGAAGCATGATCACTTTGAGCACAGATATTGATCATTGCATCCTTCAATTGAGCTCCCTGATGGCAGCAGAGAAGTTTTCAGAGACCCATTGACTCACAAGACATGTCACTAGCAATGGCAACGATTTCTATGAATATACAATTCGATCCAACCAACCAGAGCAATGGAACAGCATTCCTAGAAGTCAATTCGGCACGATCATTAGTCAGCGAACCTACAATCATTGGTTGAATGATTCCGATCAAAATGACATCCGAAGAAGTGAAGGCGATATTGACAGACAATTTTGAGTCAGCACTGTTGCAACTTCATCCCTTCTGATTTTGTGAAGTGCATCGACTTCATTTGTTGTGTACACCTACAACTTCAGCATCCTCCAAGAAGCATGGAGGACAGCAAAATTAACAGAGGCCATGGGGAGAGTCTCAGAAAGGCAGCGAGAAGAAACCAAACTTCTGATCCTCCATTTCTGAACCTGCAGACATCACGTCTGCCAATTCTAATTCTTCCACCAATGTCGATTCTGGGAATTTGAAATTGGACCAGTCCATTAAGCGCAGTGGGGGCAGCTGTGCTAACTTATCACCAGTGTCATGGCTTTGAAAGGAAGTCTACAAAAGCCGAATGGCTAACCGGCCATGCACTAGGTTGGGCAGTGGAGACCACAACACATACCTTTCTAGCGAATATACACAGCAACACGCAGCGACTCTATGCCCAAATCGAGTGTGGTGCAACAACCATCTTTATATCATTGAGCTAATTTGGGAAGGTTGACCTTCCATACAAACCAGCATTCACCTCCACTCGGGACAGGTGATGATGTCTGCAAGGAGTGCGGAGAGGCATGTCTCCGGGTTCAGTATGTTGAATTCCTTAAACCAGTAGATGAATCGGAGGTTTTAGTTTTCCGATTGACAGCATACGACCTAGTCTTGGTCTTTCCATGGCAAGAATCCTGGAAAGAGAATGGACTGGAGGTTGATTGACAACCCTACAAGTGCGAATTGGACCACAACAGGCGAAGATTGCAGAAGCAGATCACACAACTCCACTGCCAGAACACAGTGAAGTAACCAAACATGATCAGCATTCCCCAGGTATACAACTGCTCAGGGCTACAGCATTCGATTATCTCTGGGCTAGTGAGGAAGTGGTAGAGGCATTTGCTATATCACCTGGAGAATGTCAAGGGTTGCTGGGAGCATCGCTGGAAAGCATCACTGAACATCAGACAAACCCCAGGAAGCTGAACATGCAATCAGCAGAAGCGGCTGGAGATGTGGCAGATGATGACACTGTGATGGTACTGGAAGGACTGCTAATGCCTTGCCGGGACATGAAGGAAGTAACTGGTCAACAGGGGCGGTCTACTGTGATGAACCATCTGGCCCAGGCATCCCAGGACCCCGGCCCATCTCCACTCCGCCAAATCACACAACAAGGCAAACAAGGCAAATGTAGTGTTAGCAATGTTTCCGGGTTACGCAGCTTTGGTCCGGGTTGGAACCGGAACTGAGACCCCAGTCTGGGTTAAGAATCGGCAAGGGAACCGAACTGGGTGACTAGCGCTGAGTTAATACGTGGACCACAGTGGGAACTGGTTGTGTTGGACCAGGCTGGAAATGGAGTGCGGTTCCATTGTGCGTTCCCTACAATTCCAGCGGCATTGAAGTTTTCGAGTTCATATCATATCACGACATGGTATATACATAAACGCAGCAGTTTAAGGAGCTCTTTCACCCCCTGGTCTCCAATTTGCACTCCGATTAATGTTGGTTGAGTTGCTATGAAATCACACCCAAAATCACACCCAAATCACAGGTGTTCGACAGCTACACAATGATTATCGCTCAGATTCACCATCGGACACCAGCAGCTGAAGGAACTCCGGACACTGCATAATTCATGTATAGATCATGTCACAATATGATCAGAACTCAAAAACTTGAGTGGAGCGAAAATGCCGGGCTTGGATGGGCCGGGTTTTCTGGTGGAGACTGGCCCAAATGCAACGGACCTGGTTTTTCATGTCGTACAGCCTGTTGCAACGGTTCTGTTCCGGTTCCAACCCAAACCTGGAACTGTTGTAGCAGTTTGGAACTGTTCCTAACACTAGGCAATTCAGAAAAGGATGACACATAGTAAACATGGGGATTGTAACGACAGATGATGGAGGTCATATCCCAGCACAATATCTACATTTTGTGGATGTCACCACTATGGAACATCCAGGAATTGCACCCACTGATGATGGAGGTCATATCCCCATGAGATACAAGGACTATATGAACATATTCAGCAAAGACATGGCAGAGGCACTCGAACCACACCGCCCAATTTACCACCCACTCGATCTGGAAGCAGACTACAAACTACCCTTCATTAGCAAAATCAATTTTAGTCACTGAGAGCCTCCAGGAGTGTCTGAGAGGATGTGGTGTGTAAACATAGAAGCGTCAATTTCGGGAGAGTATCAGACCCTAGGAGGGCATTCTGGATGGCCATCAGAGCACCTGGGATCTCCGATCACTGGTACAGGAGTCTCATAGGAGTGATTGTGATAAGGGTGGAAACACATCAGAGCACCAGAGAGAACCTTGGGTGCACCTGGGAGTGTCGCCGAACCAATGAGGGAATCACAAACACACTCTGGGATATGCTTGGATGGTTATGGATATTGATTTGGAGGACTGCAGGCTATCTGACACTCTCTGGCATAACACGACCAATCAATTTCCTTCAACTGCAAACATGACGCATGGATCATTGTTCATTATCACTTCTGAATCAAAGTAGCTATCATCTTCTGCAACATTCCATATTATGCCTCGCTACATTATGGAACCAAAGAAAATGGCCCGTGATTCGATCATACATGCTGGTACACTGAAAGAATCCCCCGACTACACGATCAAAAGACATCAATTGGACATGGTGTCAATGCCATCCGCTGCATCTGCCAACTCATCAGGGCGGACAGTATCAGGAACACACACTTCACGAATGGGATAAAGATTCTGCAGACACTCCTTGAATTTGCTGATTATTCATACCTGGCAAGTGGATGATATAAAATTCCACTGTTGTTTAGCTCGATTTGTGATATCTAATAAAGGTGTAATGTGATGTTAGCTAGCTGTGAATCTATATGGGGGTTTGAAAGACAATATGTGTATGAAAAAGGGGAGCAACCACCAGGAGAAGTGGAGCACCAGATGGGGAGTGCTGTGGGGAAGAGAAGAGTACACAGAAGGTGTTGGAGGAGCATTGAATGAAACAGAACAGCGCCAAATCTCGGCTGAGGATCGCTGACAGGGATTGAGGAAAGCTCATACTGGGGGTGGAGCACCAGAATCTGGGGTATGGTGTGCAGGACAAAACAGAGGAGCGTCAATCCAGGCAGAGGAGTACTGCTGGGGATGTAGTCGTGGTTTCCATGTGGAGGAGTGCTGATCATGATCGGGGGAGTACCGACTGGGGAATGGCAAATTGGAGCAACATTCCAGATCGAACAGTGCAGGCAGGAATTCATGAGCTCCCATCCCAGGTTGCACCTTCCAGAAATGAGGTGTATTGAGTGCAGAGTGACAGTGAGAAGTGCCAATCTAGACACAGCGGATAAGGAGTACCCATCCCAGCAAAGGAGCACAAAAAGAGGAGGAATTTCCTGCGGAATGAAATTGAAGAGGGACAATCTGAGCTGAGGAGCACTCATGGGGATTGAGAAGCGCCTATCCGAGCAGATTTGCACCGCAGGGGGG
>Ga0307512_10003153_pt1 | contig 19586 bp, 21 predicted proteins | sample 14_EM_MG_FD_200267 | JGI IMG/M metagenome (GOLD analysis project Ga0307512, IMG submission 200267) | Populus trichocarpa ectomycorrhiza microbial communities from riparian zone in the Pacific Northwest, United States - 14_EM | ecosystem: Host-associated > Plants > Roots > Unclassified | place... | reverse complement strand
GATCAATAATGGTGGACTTAATTGAGGGAACCGTTTGGTACAAACCCGGACCGAACCGGCCAGGTCCGGGTTTTCATGGAACCGCTATAATAGAAACGGTCCGAAAATGGAACCGTTGCTAACACTAGCACTTGGGGACCCCCATTGAGGGAACGTAGGGATGCACTTGGAGGCCGCAATCAGGTGAACTCAGAGATGTACTTGGAGGCCGTAACTGTGCGAGAATGGAGATAAACTTGGATGCCATGATCGTGCGAACTTGGAGGGTGTAATGGAGAGAGTTTGGAGATCCAGTTGGAGCCATAATCGAGTGAACTCAGAGATGCACTTGGAGGCTGTAATGGAGTGAGATTGGAGATGCACTTGGAGGCCGAGATCGAGTGAACTCAAAGATGCACTTGGAAGCTGTATTCCTGGGAGAATGGAGATGGACTGGGAGGCCATGATCGTGCGAACTTGGAGGCCGAAATTGAAAGTGTCTGGAGATACAATTGGAGGCTGTGATCGATTGTGTTTGGAGTGGCACTTGGAGGTGGTCGATGGACAGTGTGCTGGGCGCTGAGACTCTATTCATCAGTTAGGTAACTCGAACTTTGAGCTTTCATGGCGGTTGATCGTATATGGAGGCACGCTGTAAGCTGAAGCGGCATGCCGGGGTCAACTTGTAATCATGAGAATGAATGGAAGACAAACAATCTTGGGTGGATACTGTACTCGGTATATGCTGGTCTCGGTGTATGCTGTACTCGGTGCATGCTGTACTCGGTGTATGCTGTACTCGGTGTATGCTGTACTCAGTGTGAACTTATGATCATGGCATGGAGGGATAGAGAGGGATGACTTGACATTGTGTTCTGCGATGATGATAGAGATATGGATGGGAAAGAGAGAGATGGGGGATGAAGATGAGAACCATGTGCAGGATATGAGCGGAAATAAGAAATCAAGGGTACCACTTGCCTGATTGGGTTGGGAAGACCTTGTATCGGTGTGATTACATGCCAGATCGGGACTTGTACCTGCCGTATCGGGGATGGTAAATTGACTCGCACACGAAATGCTCTTAAGTTCCAGTTTCTCATGATGATTTCCGCCATCTCCTCTCATCTCTCTCTTTCTCGTTCTCAACTCTACCATTGCCTCAGAATACGAAGTTAAGTCATTCCTCTCAATCTCTCTATGCCATGATCAAGAGTTAACACCAAGTACAAGTATTCACTGAGTATAAGCATACACCGAGTATAGCATACACTTAGTATTTCATACACCGTGTACTGCATCATCCCAACATCGACTATCTCCCGCTCCCAGCCAGTCTCTCGGCAGACCATGTTCTACTCGATTCTTTACGTTCCCACAATTACGAGTTAACCAATGAACAAAGTCTCAGCTCCCGTTGTGCTTCCCTCCCGAGCTACTGCCTACAGATTGACCGCCTCCCACTACTTCTCCAATCTCGTTTGATCATGGCCTCCAGCTGCCTCTCAACACTCGCTTGATCACGGTCTCCAAGTGCATCTCTAAACTCGGTCGATCACAGCGTCCATGTGTATCTCCATATTCGCTCGATTACGGCCTCCAGGTTCGCACAATCATGACCTCCAAGCACATCTCCAAACTTGCTCGATCATGGTCTCGGAGTTCATCTCCAAACACGCTTGATCGCAGCCTCCAACTGTATCTCCAAACTCACTCCATTACAGGATCCAAGTGTATCTCCAAACTCGGTCGAATATGGCCTCCAAGCCCGCACGGTCATGGCCTCCAAACACATCTCCACACTCACTCGATTATGGCCTTGGAGTGCATCCCCACACTGGCTCAATCATGAAGTAGTGAATCGGTGCAGCAAGAAGGCAGACAGCCTGGGATCTCCGCAATATATACTCCCTATTGCTGAGTCCATCTCCATTATCCTTGGATCTCCATATGTGTATATATTGAGAGACTTAGATAATCAATGCCATATTGTGGTGTAGTGAATCTTGTGACCGTAACAACAACGAATATGATAAACGAAATGCCTTGTGGTTGTGGAACCCTAAGAACCACTACTGTGGGAATATGGCAACAAGTCTCCCGCAGAGCTGCACAGCGGTCTCAGCTACTCTTGAAGTCAACTGGAGAGCTGCGCAGCAGTCTCACCTCCGCTCGAAGTCTCTTGCAGATTTGCGCAGCAGTCTCAGGAGCTTCAAATTTGGCCATTCTATAAGTCAAATCTCGTAGCATCCTGAATGCACCTCCCTAACTGGATGTTAAGGTGTCATGCTTAACAGAATGTTGGGTACTTTGCAAGAGTGCTCGGGTATACATACGGGTTTATAATACCGGAGTACACAACAACTACCCATAAATAAGAATGGCAGGTACCTGAGTAAGATCCTTAGCGGGAGATTACTAGCCTGGAGTCGATTGGATTGAGTAGTCTCATTCCCAAGCAGATTTGTTCAAAGCTCACATTCTACAGTAGAGCTGATTTGATGATGCAATCAATATGCCTGTCGACCTTCGGGTATTGATGCCGTTGATTTTCAACTGCTTTTATCTACCTGGAAACTAGTGGGACTAGTCAATAATGTTAAGGTGTCCATCAGAACAATGTATCGTAGTCTCTGGAAGCCTCCAGGAGTGTCTGAGAGGATGTGGAGTGCAAACTTAGAAGCGTCAATTTCAGGAGAGTATCAGACCCTAGGAGGGCATTCTGGCCGGCTTTGGGAGTAACTGGGATCTCTGATGACTGGTACACGAGTACCATGGGAGTGATTGTGATAAGTTTGGGAACACCTCAGAGCGCCGGAGAGGACTTCAGGTGCACCTGGAAGCACGTGGGAGCGCCGATGACAAGCCTGGGAGCCCCGGCGACAAGTCTGGGAGCACCTCGAATCACAGTAGAGCAGTCTGGGAAAAACGTCTTCTTTGGGAACGCTGCTGGTGCGCCTGGAAATCATAGCTACTACTAATCGATCAACGATTTTTAAAACTCATGTATTCAGTTTGTATTCTAATCTATGTATCTATATAGCTACTCATCTACACACGGAATATCTGGACTGGCTGCAGGCGGTGCTTGGGCAATACAAGGTGTGCCTGAAAATGACAATCGAGCGAGTTTGGAGATGCACTTGGAGGCCGCGATCGAGTGAGTTTGGAGATACACTTGGAGGCCATGATCAACTGAGTTGGAGATGCACGCAGAGGCTGTGATCGTGCGAACTTGGAGGCTGTAAGAGAGCGAGTTTGGAGAATACACTTGGAGGCCGTGATCGAGCAAGATTGGAGATGCACTTGGAGGCCATAATCGAGCGAGTTTGGAGATACACTGTGGAGGCCGTGATCGAGCGAGTTTGAAGAGACACTTGGAGGCCGTGATCGAGCGAACTTGGAGGCCATAATGGTGCGAGTTTAGGGATACACTTGGAGGCTGTGATCGAGCGAATTTTGAGATACACTTGGAGGCTGCGATGGTGCGAGCTTGGAGGCCGTAATCGACCAAGATTGGAGATACACTTGCAGGCTGTAATCGACCGAGTTTGGAGATACACTTGGAGGCCATGATTGAGCGAGTTTGGAAATGCACTCAGAGGCCGTAATCGAGTGAGTTTGGTCGAGTACTTGGAGGCGGTCGATGGACGGCACGCCGGGTGCTGAGACTCTATTCATCAGTTAGTTAACTTGTAACTGTGGGAATGTGACAAGGTGACTTTACCTTTGAGCTCTCATGGAGAACTGGCTGATGGCGGTCGATCGTGTACAGAGGTATGCCGGAAGCTGCAGCTATATTCAGGGGTCGACTCGTAATCATGAGAACGAAGGGAAGACAAACAATCTTCAGTGGATGCTGTACTCAGTGTATGCTGTACTCGGTGTATGCTGCACTCGGTGTATGCTGTACTCGGTGTATGCTGCACTCGGTGTATGCTGTACTCGGTGCATACTTGTACTTGGTGTCAACTTATGATCATGGCATAGAGAGATAGAGAGGGATGACTTAACTTTGTGTTCTGCAATGATGGGAGAGTTGTGGATGAGAAAGAGAGAGATGGGGGATGAAGATGAGAACAATGTGGAGGATACGAGCGGATATGAGAAATCAGGGGTACGACTTGCCTGATTGGGTTTAGAAGACCTCATATCGGCGTTATTACATGCCGGATTGGGACTCGTACCTGCCGTATCGGGGATGGTAAATTGACTCGCATATGAAATTCTCTTAAGTCCTAGTTTCTCCCGATGATTTGTCCCATCTCTGCTGATCTCTCTCTTTCTCGTCCTCAACTCTACCATCACCTAAGAACACGAAGTCAAGACATCCCTCTCTATCTCTCCATGCCATGATCAAGGGTTAACACCGAGTACAGTATACACCGAGTACAGCATACACCGAGTGCAGCATACACCTACTACAACATACAATGAGTAATGCATATACCGCGTACTGCATCATTCCACGATCGACTGTCTCCCGCTCGCAGCCAGTCCCTCGGCAGACCATGTACTCAATTCTCTACATTCCCACAATTACAAGTTAACCAGTGAATAGAGACTCAGCTCCCGTCGCGCCTCCCTCCCGAACTACCGCCTCCAGATTGACTGCCTCCAATCACTCCTCCAATCTTGCGCTATTATGGCCTGCAAGTGCATCTCCAAACTCGCTCGATCACGGCCTCCAAGTTTATCTCCAAACTCGCTTGATTACGGCCTGCAAGTGCATCTGCAAACTCGCTCAATCACGGCGTCCAAGTGTATCTCTAAACTCGCACAATTACGGCCTCCAAGTTTGCTCGATCACGGTCTTCAAGTGTATCTCCAAACTCGCACGATCATGGCCTCCAAGTCTATCTCTAAACTGACTCTATTACGGCCTCCAAGTTCATTCGATCATGGCCTCCAAGTGTCTCTCCAAACTCGCTCGATCACGGCCTCCAAGTCTATGTCTAAACTCGCACTATTACGGCCTCCAAGTTTGCACGATCACGGCCTCCAAGTGCATCTCCAAACTCGCACGATCATGGCCTCGGAGTGCATCTATAAGTTCACTCGTTCACGATGTGGTGAAACGGTGGAGCTAGAACGCAGACAGCCCATCATCAACATTCCGCTGCACCTCGCATGGCGTCTGAAGGCAATTCTTCAGAAAGAGTGGTTCTGGCTCGAGGAGCGTAGGAATAGGGTGAGAGGATATGACAGGATACCCGGCCATGATGAACCACACAAATTATGTGGATCTATGAAAGCTCGCCAAGAGTGTGTGAGAGCAAGAGCTGGGAAAGATAGAGTGTGTATTTTGTATAATGTGATGATGTCTATCTAATCCGGGGTCTCCCAAATATATACTCCCTGTTGCTGAGTCCATTTTTGCTATTCCTGTATCTCCGTATGTATATAGAGAGATTTAGACAATACATGCCATTTTATGATGTAGCGAATCTTGTGACTGTAACAAAGATGAATATGATTGTGGTTGTGAGAATATGGTACCGAGTCTCCCGCAGGCCTGTGCCGAGGTCTCAGGTGCTCTTAAAGTCTCCTGCAGACCTGCGCAGAGGTCTCAGGAGCTCCAAAATTTGACTATTCTAATAGTCAAATCTCGAAGTATCCTGAATGTGCCTCCATAACTGCAGGTGATTACAGGAGCACCTGAGATTGCTCTTGCAGAGTCTGAGAGCACATTGCAAAGCTCCAGGGGGGGCTGGGAGCATCTGGAAGAACTTGGAAGCACTGGTGAGGGCTACCGGAGTGTCTGGGAGGTTTGTGTGAGGCTTCCAGACTGATTTACATTTTGCTGATGTCAATCTTAACAGAGGTATGGGTACTTTGCAAGATTCCTCAAGAATACATACGGGTTTTAAAATACCGAAGTACATAGCGACTATTTGAAAAATTGGGATGGCAAGTACCTCGCATGAACTTTTGCGGGACATTGCGAACCTCGAGTTGATTGGATTGCATAGGTTCATCTTCAAGCGGATTCGTTGAAAGTTCACACACTTCCATAGAGCTGATCTTGATGATGTAGTCATTCTGCCTCTCGGGTCTTCGAATCATTGATGCAGTTGATTGCCAACCACTTTTATCTACCGGAAACTAGTGGGACTAGTCAATAATAGAATGGTCTATTTTGACAGGCAGACGATAGCCAATATGAGAGTAAGCAGGACTTCAAGCCATATCCCTTGAGGATTAGAACTGTTAGGGGGTTACCTTTAACAGGGTTAAGGGTACTTGCAGATCGAAGCAGTCACAGATAAATATCAATGGAGTCACCTTAGAGGTAGTCACGTTGGTATTCAAAACACCTATCCCGAGCCGTTGCAAGTTTGCCAGTGAAATGACCTTTAGCAGGGTTACATTTCAAATCCATCTCAATCAAGTGATTGAAGAGCTAGTCTCGAAGCAGCGGATTCACTTATGATGATGCAATCATTCTGCCTTGCTGTTCAGTGAAAAACCTGATCAGTGCGGATGATTCTTGACCAGACCTACAATATCTTATCTTGCGGGACAACACACAGTTAAGTTGCAATTACGTAGAATTACGTGTGCAGCAGACGATAACCAGAATGCAAGGAAGTGGGATCTGCAGCCTATGCACACAAGTGATAGGAACAACTGTGCTACTCCCTGGTTCACGGAAGTGCCTGAACCTAAGCATGGTGTGTCTGGGGACATTCTGGCATTGGCTGAAGATAAGAGGCCTGAAGCGACCCTGCTCATTGGTGTGAGTTAGTATGCATCGCAACATTATACCAGTTTAATAATGCGAGGTATACGTGTCAAGAGTCTATGTCGGCAGAGTATTAGTTTGTTGCCATATGAATCTCTGATGGAAGAAACCAAATAGCCTATATGGTGAGGTTGCTGCTTAATCTGTATGATAAGGCAATATTGCAATTTAAAGCTACCTCAAATAACCTTGAAGGCGAAGAGGGGTTCCGACTATCTGAATGGAACGAATAAGCAATATGTCCAAGTTGATGTTTGATCTGATACTATGTCTGACATGATTTAATATAATGGATGGTCTGATTTTAATCAGGAGCATAATGCTTTGAAAGCACATTATATGAACACGATTACCTGAGGAAAGCGTGGCAATGTATTACCGGGCGCATTCGGAAGAATGTAAGTCGTGATCGCAATAGACCAATCATGAGCAATGGAATCATAGCATGGGAGTATGAGACTCTGAAGCCCTCGAACATGACTAGAAAGAGCTCACATTGTTCCGGCAAAGAAAAGGACAAGCTCTAGCAGCGAACAGTCAGAAAAACCTACCAGCGAAGATGTTACACCTTTCAGATTGGTCACGGTTTCGGGGTCATGAAATATCACTCGATGATGTTGTCATAACACGATTGATTAAGGTTTATCAGCTATAAACCAGTACTATCGCCACACCAATGACCGCCAGGCACGAATCCATCAACCACACCATTACCACCACCCTTGAGTGTTGTCACAGGTTGCAATGGCGTATTAATATAATGCAAACACTCATCGCTATATTCCCTATGGATTGAAATAAGGCATGACGCCAGCCATCGTCACCCCTAAGTGAAGCAGCTCTTGATTGGCACTAGGTATGGCCAGTAGGAGGAAGACACTTGAGCATGATATGAGAGAAGGCTGCTGAATGGTATGAGGAGCCAGGTGGTCCAGAAGACAACAGTCCGATGGATACCAATCAGTCTGGAGATCTATATCAGAAAGATACTGTTGGTCCGGAATGACTGGAGGATTGGAAGGATACCATTTGCTCGGAGGAAGTTCAGGCCGACCCGTTATCAAAGAATAGGGATTCGAGGATGTGAGGTTGGTGAGTATTTAGCTAGAGAAAAGCGTAGTTAGAATTAGCAGTTAGAGCGCAGAGGGAAGAGATATAAAGACCTCTCGATTCTCCGCTGGTATAGAGGGCAACATTCTCACGACGGAGAACAAGCCTTAACAATATATTCGGATTGGAAAGCAATTCTATATCTGTTCTATTCTGATTACTTTCTGCGCCTGAGTGAAGCTTCGAAGTGAACAAGCTACTAGTCCTTGTATAAGTACAATATCAAGTCCAATAGTGAGACAAGATAGGGGGATACTTAGGAGGAATACTTCTAGTTGAGTGTACCTTGGAGTCGATTCCTCCCGCATAACAGAAGAAGACCTTAAAATATTATTGTGTTTTTATGATAATTATATCTATTATTATTATTCGATTACATTGGTTTTTGTAGCGGCAGCCCTGCACCTTCGGATGAGTATTATCTTTGAACATGAAGCAGACGTGTTGTTGTGGACCTTCGGGAAGTTTATCATTACCTTCGAAACTCACCAATACCTATTTACAATACAGTGCATTTGGTGGATATCTACGTTAATCCAACTGGATATGGCTTTGCAATAATATCTGCAACAAGGAAGATTCCAGTCCAAAAAACACCATCCGGAAACCTCTCCTGATACGGATACTAACGCGAAAGACGATACTGTTATCAAATATTCGGAAAATATTATTGACAGATATATTTCATCAACTTCCCGTGATATTTAGAGGATTACGAAATCGGACCACAATCAATATCAAGCTTTGAGGGATTATCAAGTGGATCCATTGCGTCGCACATGCAACAGTCAAGTTAACTCGTTACCAAAGACGAAGATGAAATTGAAAGCGGAACGGCAAGGATTAGCTTGGCTGAATCGAAAAGCCTAGCTTAGGAGTTATATGCGTAGAAGATATAATATCTACGGCCGTACACCTAGTACATACTTAAGTACCACAGGATACTTCTGTTGAAGTATAGATACTTAGGATTGAGCATTCCCGTAACAGGATCCAGTTGGGTACTCCTTAGTCAAAGAGAACAGTCTGGTTCTAAGCATGGTGTGTCTGATTAACTATGACGTTGGATGATGATATGAGTTATGCAAACCCCTGACTCCCAGGCTGGGAAGATTCGAGTAGGGTAAATTACTATTGGGTGATAGTACCGGTGTATTTGTCTACGTTAAATGTTGGCAGAGCATTGGTGGTCTGCCACCTAAATCTCTCAGGCAGCGGAACCAAATAGCCTTAATGGTGAAGAGTCACTTAATCTATTTGATTAAGCCAGTTGTCAAAAGAACTTCAAATATCCATGTTAGGGGAGAAGTGTTCCAACTATCCGAAATATACGAGTTGCGAGATATCTAAGTTGAAGCAATAGTCTCATAAGCATCTTATGGTAGAAGGTGGCCCTAGTCGGGAGAGTAACTCTTTAAATGACTCATGCTAGAATACGATAACCCTAGGAAAGCGTGGCCATTCAAACTACTTAGAGACTTGTCTAAATTAAAAGGTACTCCAGAAAGATAAAGCAGATGAAATTATAGCTAAGATTCGGGCAAAAGCTACAGCAGCTCAAGAAGGCTATAAAAAGACGACGATGCTCTGGCATTGGAAGGGACAGCTCCACAAGAACATACGATACCTACCTGCGAAGAAACCAGCTGACATACTATTGTTGTTTTCAGTTACATTATTCTTTTATCACTTCACGAAGTATTATTAGTATTATCTATTAGAATTGTCGGTGGTTCCCCTGCCCCATGAACTCACATTATTTCGACAACGAGTATGACGTAATACTGTTCGCATTTAGTAGTTTACTTGATTGTTTGGAAAAGGAGGATAAGTTATTTGCAGCCTAGTGTATCTTGTGGCTGGCAGGTAGTGTTAGCAACAGGTCTGGGTAACCCGCCAGCGGTCCGGGATTTGAATGGCGGTTTGGTTTGGTTTGGTTCCAGACCCGGCCAAAACCTGACCCACTTTGTGTTGGCGGGGTTGTTACCTGCGGTTTTTGGCTGGGGTGAACCCGGACTTCGGTTCCATGTTACAGTTCCTGCAATTTTCGCTCCAATTAGGAATTTGAGATCTCAACGTATTATAACATGATAAAGATGCAGATTGTGCAGTTTTACACGCTCTTCCACCTCCCGGTTTTCGATTTGCGATCAGATCAATATTCGTTGAATCCCTGCAAAATAACTCCAGATTTTTAGCAAAATTTGCAGGTTTTTGATAGCCACTCAACGAATATTGGTCTGATCGCCAATTTGACAGTGGGAAGTGAAAGAGCGGCCAAAACTGCACAATGTACGCACTGATCATGTCATGGTACAATCAGAACTCCAATACTTAATTGGAGCCAAAATTGTGAACTTGAAATGCCGGGTTTTTGGTGGTAAAACCAGCCCATTTCCAACGGTCTGGGTTATTCATGTGGTAAAACCCATTGCCATGGTCCGGGTTCGGGTGGAACCGGACCCAGAACCGACCTGGTCATTTGGACCCATTGCTAACATGACTGGCAAGTATTATCCAATTCACAGAGATGCTTACCTATTATCGCCAATATAAGATATTTCCGTCGGAATACGTTAGGGATTGTGTCATGACACTGTTAAACAAGAATCAGGACAAGTCCAATATTCCTGACTGTGACATTCCAGAATTAAGTCTCAATCATAAGGCAGAACCTGAGAAGTTGGAATCTGAGCCTTAGCATATTGATATTTCTAGCGCTAAACCATTACGAGCTACAACAAACCTTACCGTGAGCTGCGTTACTCGTTCAGGACGAATTACGAAAAACGTTAAGACCGGAAGAATTGAAGCATTGAATAAGATTGCTTGGAATATTCTAAGGAAAGAATTACAATGATTGTATCCTAATTACAAGCAGCAACGAATCAAACAGTTGTGAAAACAATTATTAACAAGCAGAGTTTACGCATAGGTATAATATTGCCGATAATATCGGAACTCCAGTATTATCCAGGAACAGAAGGGGAAGGGAGAGAGTTGTGAAGATATGTGTCATTATAGATTGCACTATCAACGGACAAGATATTACCGTCACGATATTAATTATTTAACGAGATTAATTATAGGAAGATACTATTTGATATTAATTAATCACCGGGATTAATTATACGAAGATACTTCACAATATTAATTTATCACCGACATTAATTATACGAAAATACTTTATGATGAGAATTAATCACTGAGATTAATTATACAAAGATACTTCATGATCTTATATTAGTCACCAAGTTTAATTATACAAAGATACTTTATGACATTAATTAAACACCAAGATTAATTATACAAAGATACTTCACGACAAATACAAGCCTATGTACTGTCAGCATTGTATTACACCAAGGATTGACTTGGTAGCGATAAGACTTGAAGCAACTGATACAGTCGAATTCATTTGTCCTAGTTGTGTACACGCACTATATTTAGTTCCTGTGTAAGGGCACGTATGCCTGCGTCCGGCCTCATAGGTATACGTATGGTAATTATAGGAATACGGTTGCAAACGTGGATGCGAGTGATAGTAGATGTAGATGTATAGGTAAGATTATCGCTAGAGATCTAAGGCTCGTCGCGAGCCGACTATATAGAATGGCCGTTACCCGGCCCGTGGTCACGTGCCGCCGTTACATTATCCCCCTCTTTAGGCGCAGACCTCCTGGGCTGCATAAACCGTACAAGAGAAAAGGAAAGGAAAGCATTAAACAATCATGCCGCGTACGTACTCGTACAAACTCAAAAGTCCCGCTACCGATTAGTACCGCTCAGGGTGACCTTTCGGCGGATCCGGCGCACGGGGAAACTCCACCTCCCATTGACTGAGATCTGGAGGTGGTAAAACCCGTGCCGACGCCATTTATACCGGGCCGAGATCCAATGAAGTAATAAAGTATGGAGATGAGAAGAGAAGAGAAGAGAATAGAAGAAACAGAAGAAGGAACGCCCAATTGATAACTTTCCTCCGCTCCCGAGCCTCGGATCTCAATTCTTCCTTATCTCCACTCCCGAACTCATGCAGCATCCGACCTGTCATCCAGTACCGCACACGTAGCTCATGTCTCGGCGTAGGTCTTTGTCGGAATTTGTCAGGGTGGTAGAGCTTCCCCTCATGACTTGGCATCGATGGGAGCTTCCGCTGCCGGCATCGGTCGTAGCCGTCGATCGTATACGTCAATTGCATTGTGTACAGTCGGGTCTCATTCGTCGACATCTAACACGTAAGCTTCTCTAAATGGTTATACTTACCCAGTTCAAGCGCGCGAGCGCTGTCTGAGCTATGTGCAGTGCTTCCGCATGCTCTGTAGAATATATCGTGCAGCCGGTAGTCATCGGTAAGTGGCATTGACTCATAGATGCTGCTTGACTCGGTAATCGTCTTTGGAAGTCTGCTTCGGTGACCATCCGGTCGACTTCAAGGTTGCGCTCTCGACAGGCGGCTTCGGTAGAATCTTGGTCGACTTCTTGGTAGACGTGCCGGTCGACTTCTTGGTAGACTTGTCGGTCAACTTCTTGGTAGACTTATCGGTGTGTGTCGCGGTAGACTGCCTCCGGTGGGCTTTTTGGCTTGTCGGTAGGACTTGAAGGTGGGCTTTTGACTTGTCGGTACATGTCTCGGTAGACTTCCTCCAGGTGGGCTTTTGACTTGCCGGTTGATCGTGTAGACACGGCTATCTCCCTCTTTTGAAATTTCGTTGCTCCGTCGACGACTTCTCCATCATATCGATTGTCGGTTGCCATCGTGGCTCGGTAGCAGTGTAACTTCGATCTCCAAATTGATATTGGGATTCATTGGTGATCCGGGATTGTAATTGTAATCTCTGATTCGACAGGTAATTCTGTTCAGACTATCTTCCTTCGGATTCCGTCGTCCTTCTGCGTCGTCTGCTGTCCAGTGACTATCCTGACTTGCTCTGCCTGTTGACTTACTGTCGTATGAGACGTTCCAATGCGCTCAATCTCGACGTCATTGCAACGGCTATGCCTCGTCGTGACTTGTTCCGGCTGTTGACTTACTGTCGTATGAGGCGTCCCAATGCACTCAATCTCGACGTCATTTGCAACGGCGCCTTGTCTTGACTTTGGGCAATGATGTGAGCTTTCGCTCCTGGCATCGTAATAGCCGTCGGTTTTCATGTGACCCGCTGGTGACCATTTGAGGGTGGTAGAATGCGCCAATTGCATCGGCGAGGGTGGTATATCATTGATCCATATCTAACACGTAAGTTTCACAGTAGGTGGTCATACTCACCGCGATAGGATCGCGCTTCTGCTCTCGGAAAGCCGCTTTGTATATTGTATCTGCAGATTTCGGCATCGCTTGATTCGGCATTTGGTAGGGTCTCGGTGGCCCGCTTGGTGAAAGTCATTCGGATGATAGCTTCGGTGCGTTCTTGGTCGACTTCTCTTGGCCATCTCGGTAGGCAGCTTCGGTAGAATATCCGTTAGCTTCTGGGTAGTCATTTGGTAGAATCGTTCCACATTCAGTTCGGTATGCCGTTCGGCGATACTTTTTGATCCTTCGGTACGCCATTCGGTAAGCGTCTCGGTCAGTGGCTTGGTACGGTAAGGCTCCTGGTAATCCTCTCGATCTCCATATGAAGTCCTTTGGCAGTGATATCCGTCGCTGTGAGATCTTGGTGATCATCTCTTGGTAGTTGTCTCGACTGTCTCTTATGATGCCACTCGGTAGACTATTCGGTACCCTCGGTGGTCATTTTCGATCTCCTTCGGGACCAATTCGGTAGCCATATTGCAGTCATTCGGTATCTCGTACGGAACTGCTTCAGTATAGGTCTGCTGAACGTCCGTCGTATGCTAGGTGAACTTATCGTTTAAGATCACGGGGTGCGCTTGCTGGCTCTCCTCGGGGTGTGCTCCTCGATTCATCTGTCGGTGTGTTTGCCATCACTTGACTCGGTTGACTTATCGTCGTTCTCTGAGTCCACTAGTCAATTCATGTCCAGGTGTACTTCCGGTACGGTAATTGTTTGCGGTAGGGATTGCGATTCCGGTACGGCCATCCCCTTCTTTGAAAGTCGTTGCTCCGCCGGCGACTAATCTCAGATAGCTTTGTAGGGAACATCGATTGGAAGGGCTTAATTCGGAAGTCGATTTGCAGTCGTCAATTGACATCGTAGTTGTGTAGCTGGGGATCGCCGAGTCTGAGTCGGGATCTTATTCGGGAGTGTTCTCGGTAATGTAACTTCGAAACAGATATGGCATTGTATTCGGTATTGTAATCGGCATTGTAATCTGCATTGTAACCGGCATTGTTACTCGGTACGGCAAGGCCGCCGGTAAATCGTTTATCTGCATCTCTGCACTCAATTGCTAGTCTCATAGATTGTCATCGAAAGTATATTAGATAGGGTAAAATTCCACATAACTTCGTGTATGTCGCCATAGTCAAAGATTAATTGTCATCCATCTCCGAGCATCTCCGGGATGGGCATATCGGCGCTGGTAAGTCCAATTCTCATAGTCTCGATGATACCTTCTGCAGGACCATCATCTCTCGTATCTGGGGCAAGATCTCGTGCTTGGACTTTCCATTTGTAGTTTATAAGTCTTCGACGTTCCTAAGTGTGCTCTTTGCTCTCAAATGTCATTTGTCTTCGGGGTTATCTCCGAACTGCTCCATCTATGTTAGCCAAAGTAATCAAGACAAAAAGATGGAGTGGTGGAAGGGAATATCCAGGAGGCCTTGTCATTAACGGTTCGCCCACACAGGAGCCAAGCTCCGCCGTGCGGTCACTCCCTTCGGGTCTCGGCGAGCCGATAGCAGTCATTCAACTCTCTCCTCGGAGGGGCTCTTCTGCCGCAACTACCGCCGCTGCTCTCTGCTCGTCGCGTCCAGCGCTTGGGTCTGTATTACCTGGTGAATCCAGGGTGATGTCTTCCGAAGTCGCTCCCAGCAGCCCTATGCATTCCCCAATCTGTCAGGTAAATGCTACGATGACTTCAATGCTAGTTAGAAGATCGTCGAATGCGGTTGCTCCAAGTGTCTGTATACCCGGACCGCGCCCCAGAAGCTTGTCTTGACGTTATCATTTTCGGCTTCAAAACCTTCAATGCCACTGCCGTAGTCATCGGTGTCATTTCCTCCGCTCCACTCGCTCTCGGTGATTGCAGGGAGTCAATCGAGCCCAGTCGATGTCAAGATTTTGTGTGTGGAACCATGGTAAGCCGCGTACTAAATCGTATGCACGCATTGGCATGACTAGCACGTCTGATTTGTATACCAGTGCGAGATAGTCCAAGTACTAGACTGTGATCCGCATCTTCCGGTGTCCTTTGCATGTTGCATCACACCTCCGGTCATGGCGAGGGTGGTGATGAGTGCCGCCTGATGTGATATCCCGAGTCACTTGAAAGCCTCGGTGTCATAAAGATGCTGGTTGCGCCGCAGTTGATAAGAGCCCGTACGCGTTGCATCTCGCCATTTCTGTCTGGTATTTGGACTTCGTGAACTATGTTTGCTGAATCCGGTGTTTCAGTGCCGCATAGATATTGACTTAACATTTTCGTCCAGAGTCACCATTAGTGCCTGCGCCGCCAATAGTTTTTGCTTGCTGAGTGTCAAAGGATCATTGGCGCTTGATTTGTCGATTGCCGCCTTGTCGTTGATGTAATTGCAGTCGAAGATCATTCATATGGTAGGTGACCTTCGATTGTCCATGAAACTTGTGCTCTGAGGTCATCATAGTCATTGTAGTCCTTGTAGTCGTAGTAGTCGTTGGCGGTCTGCGGAATTATGTCGGTCTTTGACCGTAAATGCACTTCACGCTGCGCAATGTATCCCCGCTATAAGTTCGCTTCAATCGAGGGTAAGCTTCTTATCCTCGACGTCCTTCAATCGTAGGGTGTCATCTCCGTAAGTGTGAGTAGCCATAGCTTGGCCGTAGAGTGCTTCTGCAAGTGGGCATCTCCGAGGCTGCTAGAGCTGTAGGTGTACACGCAAACTGAGATAGGTGCACTTCGCTCAATTGGAAGAAATGTAGTCGTGACTGTGCTGACTCGGAAATCGTCTGACTTCGCCTTGATTTTCGATATGGCCGCATTCAGGGGTAAGTTTACTCCGTCGATTGTAGGTGCTTGGACTGGTGATCACGCTCAATTGACTCGTAGGAATGGTCTTGTACTCGTGATCATTGTCCTCAATGTCGGTGACGCGCCTTGTGCGCCAATTGGCCTCTGAGCTCTCTAGGTTTCCGCCGTGAATTGACGCCTTCAGGGGTGCAGTCACGACTTCTCCGCTGTCCGGTGGTCAATTGCAGCCATTGGAAGTAATTGATGTCGTCTTGAACTCATCTGGATCGATCGTATGCGATGTTTGTCGGGTGAGACTGGGTGGTGTCCTGCAGTTGGGATAATAATCGTCTTCATTGCGGGCGACGCGCCTTGTGCGCCAATTGGTCTGTGGTCTCACTCCGCTGCCATCAGGGGCTCAATTGAATGATGGAACGGTCAACACTTCGTGCTTCGCAGTAATGATGCTTCGATATCTCATTTTGAAGGCGGTATTCTGAATTGTTAACTCCATTGTGTCGCGTGTCGGAAAAAGGGGTAAAACTCGTCAACTCGTAATCCCGTGAGCGAAACGTATCCGTTTACTGAAAAAGCGATAATAGTGTAAGGGCACGTATGTGTGCGTCCGCCCTCATAGGTATACGTATGGTAATTATAGGAATACGGTTGCAAACGTGGATGCGAGTGATAGTAGATGTAGATGTATAGGTAAGATTATCACTAGAGATCTAAGGCTCGTCGCGAGCCGACTGTATAGAATGGCCGTTACCCGGCCCGTGGTCACGTTCCGCCGTTACATCCTGCTCCGATTGTTTGGAGGTATACTTAAAAGATTTATAATAAATATGGCAGAAAACGAAACATTCAAGTAGTACTTAAGCGGAAGTCCCGGTACTTGGGTGGATACCAACCCTGTAACAAATAATAGAGCAATCTATTTTGACAGGCAGATGATAGTCAATATGCGATTATGTGGGACTTCAAGCTGTTTCCCCTGAGGAATCGGAATAACTTGGGTACTCCCCGGTCAAGGAGAACAGTCATGCCCTAAGCATGATGTGTCTGATTAACTATGACCTGAAGATGATGATATGAGTCCCGTAAACCTCCGACTCCCTGGCTGGGACGACTCGAGTAAGCTTTATTACCCTAGGGTGTTAATACTGATGTATTTTTCTACGTTGAATGTCGGCAGAGCAATTGTGGTCCACCCCATAAGTCTCTGATGCAGTTGAACCAAATAGCCTTTATGGTGAAAGGTTGCTGAATTAAAAGCCAGCTGTCAATAAGTACTTCAAATATCCATGTTAGGGGAGAAGAGTTCCGACTATCCGGAATATACGAGTTGCGAGATGTCTAAGTTGAAGCAATGGTCTGATAAGTATCTTATTGCAGTGGATGGCCCCAGTCAGGAGAGTAAATCTTTCAAATCACTCATGCATGGACACGATAACCTTTGGGCAGTGTGGCTGTTAATCCAATAGAGACTTGCCTAAATTAAGCAGTGCTCTAGAAAGATAAGGCAGATGAAATCATACCTAAGGTTTGGGCACAAGCTACAGCAGCTTAAGAAGGCCAAAAGGCGACGACGATGCTCAGGTGTTGGAAAAGACAGCCCCACAAGCAAAAATGATAGCTACCTGCAAAGAACAAGCTGAAATATTATTTTGTTTTCTGTTGTTATTATTATAATTATTATTTAAAGTATTTTCGTATTATCTATTGGGATTATAGGCAGTTCCCCCACCCCATGGTTCTTCATGAATTCGATAATGACAACGACGTGATTCTTTGGGCATTCAGTGCCTTATTAGATTTCTTCAAAAAACAGGATATGTTATTTGAGGTTCAGTGCATCTGGTGGTTGCCCAGTATAATTCAGTTTACTGAGATATTAACTTATTACTGACACTATAAGATATTTCCATCTGAGTATTTACGAGATTGTCAGGTTACACCACTTAATCAAAATAGAGGCGAACCAAGCAGAAGTATACAACCTGGAAGAGGCAGTAAACTTCCAATCTTAAGTACTATGTGTTCTGGCAAGATACTTAAAAACCCTGTACCGGTTAGGTCCCATACATCATTGAAAAGGGATGGTAATAAGAATCCCGAATTATCCAAGTCCGATACGAATAAGGAATCAGGACAGTCTCGGCAACCGTTAAGTAAGGATGAACAAAAGATTGTTCGAGGTATACTTGACAGAAGACATAATCAGGGTGTGTAGACTTAGTATCTACAATATAGTCTGGTAAGACGAGGAAAGGAAAGATTATGTTACAATATAATATTGCTGACAATATCTGAACTCCAGTATTATCCAGAACGTTAAAGGGAAAGAGATTTGTGAAAATACGTGTCAATTTAGATTGCACTATCAACAGGCAAAATATTACCACCATGATATTATTTAATCACCGAGATTAACTGCACAAAGCTAGGTTACGATGATAAATGATCATCCAGATTAATTATATAATGATACATTGCAATATTAATTAATCACCGAGATTAATTACACGAAGCTGCGTTACATTAATATATATTTATCGAGATTAATTATATACCAACCGAATGCAACATTAATTAATCAATCTTGATTAATTATTCGACGATACATCAGTACTGATATTGAGTACACTTATGTACTGTCAGTATTGTCTTACACCAAGGATCGACTTGGTTGCAATAAAACTTGAGGCATCTGATTCAGTTATAATTATTTGTTCTAACTGCATATACCAACTTTATTTGGTTCCTTTTCCAATTGTTTGGAATTACGCTTGAGACAGACTATAACATAATAGCTATGGCAGACAACAAAGCCTTGAAGTAGTACTTTAGACAGAAAGTACCAGTACTTAGGTGCATACCAACCATGTAACACTGCAGGTGCTGTCAGGAGCACCTGAGACTGCTCTTGGTCAGTCTGAGAGTACTTTGCTCAGCTTCAGATGGGTCTGGGAGCATGTAGAAGTACTTGGAAGCACTGGTGAGATTGCCCAGAGTGACTGGGAGGCTTGCATGTGGCTTCCGGACCAAATTACATTTTGCTGATGGGCTGGGAGCGGGAGACAGTCGATCTTGGGATGATGCAATACTCGGTGTATGCTGTACTCGGCGTTGACTCGTGATTATGGCTTGGAGAGATACAGAGGGAGGACTTAAGTTTGTGTTCATAGGTGATGGTAGAGTTGAGGACAAGAAAGGGAGAAGATGTGAGGAGATGGGAAATGATCATGAGAAAGTGGGACTGAGAGAATATCGTATGCAACTCAATGTACTGTTCCCGATGTGGCAGGTACAACTCCTGATCCTGCGGGTAATAACACTGATATGATGTCTTTTAAACCCATCCAGGCAAGTTGTACCCCTGATTTCTCATATCCGCTTGTATACTCCATATCATTCTCCATCTTCATTGCCCATCTCTTTCTCATCCACCATTCTACCATCATCGCAGTACATCAGCAAAATGTATTTTAGTCACTGGAAGTCGCCAGGAGTGTCTGAGAGGATGTGGAGTGTAAACTTAGATGCGTCAATTTCAGGAGAGTATCAGACCCTAGGAGGGCATTCCGGCCGGCCTTCGGAGTAAGTGGGATCTCTGATGACTGGTACAGGAGTACCATGGGAGTGATTGTGATAAGTTTGAGAACACCTCGGTGCGCCGGAGAGAACTTTGGGTGCACCTGGG
>Ga0307512_10003152_pt1 | contig 19595 bp, 21 predicted proteins | sample 14_EM_MG_FD_200267 | JGI IMG/M metagenome (GOLD analysis project Ga0307512, IMG submission 200267) | Populus trichocarpa ectomycorrhiza microbial communities from riparian zone in the Pacific Northwest, United States - 14_EM | ecosystem: Host-associated > Plants > Roots > Unclassified | place... | reverse complement strand
TCTCGAGGTACAACGACGCCGCCCGGCACGCCGCCGCCTACCGGTCGGGCCGGGTGCTGCTGGCCGGCGACGCCGCACACATCCACTACCCGGCCGGTGGGCAGGGCTTGAACACGGGCGTTCAAGACGCGGTCAACCTGGGCTGGAAGCTGGCGCTGGTGGTGCAGGGCAGGGCCGGCGAGGAACTGCTGGACACTTATCACGCCGAGCGCCATCCGGTGGGTGCGCGGGTGCTGGAGAACACCCGGGCGCAGACCGCGCTGACTCGTCCGGACGCGCACACGGAGGCGTTGCGCTCGGTGTTCGGCGAGCTGATCGCCCTCGACGACGTCAACCGCTCGCTCGGCCTGATGATCGCAGGCCTGGACATCCGCTATCCGCTGGGCGACGGGCACCCCCTGCTGGGCTGCCGGGTCCCGGACTACGACCTGCCCGACGGCTCCCGACTCTACGAGCACCTGCACGCGGCGCGTCCGCTGCTGCTCGACGGCCCCGTGCAGCGGGCGCCGGCGATCGCGGCGGGCCGGGTCGATGTCGTCGAGTCCAAGACCGAGGCGCTGCTGATCCGCCCGGACGGGCACGTCGCCTGGGCCGAGCCGATGGGCGAGGCGGCGTTGCGTACGGCCCTCGACAAGTGGTGCGGCGCATAGGGCCCGGATGTTGACAACTGTCGATCTTCCCGATCGGATGGCGGGATGAAGGTGCTCGTCGCCGCGGTGCTCGCGGTCCTGACCATCGCAAGTCCCGCGTACGCGAAAAGCACCGCGCCGCCGGCCGAGTTCGGAACGGACTGGGACGACCCCCGAACGGCCGCGCCGCCGGTCTCGCGGCCGAGCGGGCCGGGTTGCTCGACGACCATTGTCGACACGGAATTCCGCGATTTCACGCCGTACACGAGCGAATTTGTCCCGGCCTGCCCCGGGCCGTGGCAGCAGGTCGTGCTCACGATGACCGGCGCGGTGGCGGGCCGGCAGTTCGACCGCCTCGGCTATCTCAAGATCGGCGGGGTGACGGTCTTCAAGACGTCGACGCCGGAGCCGTCCGCCGCCGGCATCCAGTGGTCGGTGGAGAAGGACCTCACCGAGTACGCCGCCCTGCTCGCCACGCCGCAGCCCGTCGAGATGCTGATCGGCAACGTGGTCGACTCCACCTACACGGGCGTGCTCGACATCACCGTGAGCCTCACCTTCTATCGCGGCAAGGCGGTCGAGCGACCCGTCGTCCTCTCCACCGGCCAGGCCATCCCGCGCAACACCGAGCGGCTCGTCGCCGACGTCTACGCCACCGGCTCCGGCGGCGGCTGCGAGGAGTTCTGGTATCTGACCACGCCGACCGGCGTCCCGTATTCCTGCCCGGCCGACGACGGCCCCTACCGCGAGGTCCAGATCCGCATCGACGGCACCTTGGCGGGCATCGCGGCTCCGTATCCGCACATCTACACCGGGGGCTGGTCAAACCCGTTCCTCTGGTACGTCGTGCCGGCGCCCCGCGCGTTCGACATCAAGCCCATCCGGTACGACCTGACCCCGTTCGTCGGCCTGCTCACCGACGGCAAGGCGCACGACATCCAGGTCAGCGTGGTGGGCGTGCCGGCGGGCCAGTCCGGCTGGGACGTGCCGACGACGGTCCTGGCCTGGCGCGACCCGCACGGGACCCAGACCACCGGTGCGCTGCTCGGCGCGAGCGAGAAGCCGCTGGTCAACACGCCCGTCTACACCGACCACGTGCTCAGCACGACCGGCGGGCACGCCCTGACGACCAGCGGCTACCTCAACACCTCGCACGGCCGGGTCAGCACGACGGTCACCCGCACGGTCGCCAACGAGTCGACGCACCGCTGGAACGCGGACGAGACCGAGGACGCGCTGCAGGCCACCTGGACCGACCGCTCCTCGGTCACCGTCGGTGCCGGCCGCGCCCACCCGTCAACCGCGACCACAGAGCTTCGGTACGTCCTCGACGGCGCGATCACGATCGACGCGGCCAACCGCCTGACCAGCACGATGAGCCTGCTCGACGCGGCGACCGCACCCGATAGGGCCGGCGCCGCCGCGGCGACCCCGGCCGGGTGCGCGGGGCCGGCGCCCGGCTCGGCGATGACCGACACCTGGCGTGGCACGGCGTCCTGGACGCTGGGCGTGCCCCGCGAGGAACGGCACGCCACTGGCACATCGACGGAGCACTACCGGGTGATCCGGCCCGGCCCCGACTACGACCACACGATCGCCACCGAGAACGGGACGGTCGTCACGGATGACCATGGACTTTAACGAGTAAGTTTGGCCGATGGCCCTGGACCTCGACCGATCCAAGCTGGAGAGCGTCAAGGTCGCCGTCGGTGTGACATTCGCGACCAACGGCCTCGCGTACGCGGGATGGCTCGCTCGGGCCCCCGCGGCCCGCGCCGATCTCGGCCTCACCTCGGTCGGCTTCGGCCTGCTCCTGCTCTGCCTGTCCGTGGCCGCGATCGCCGCCATCCCGCTGGCCGGCCCGCTCGTGCAGCGCGTCGGCCCGGCCCGCGCGGTGCTGCTCGGCAGCGTTTCCGTGGTGTGCGGCCTGCTCTGCGTGGCCACCGGCACGGCGCTGGGCTCGGTGCCACTGGCCGGCGCGGGCCTGGTCCTGGCCGGCATGGGCAACAGCGCCTGGGACGTCGCCATGAACGTCGAGGGCGCGGACGTGGAGCGCCGGCTCGGCCGCACGGTGATGCCCCGTTTCCACGCCGGCTTCAGCCTCGGCACGGTGATCGGCGCCGGGATCAGCGCCGGGTTCGCCGCCGCCGGCGTCTCGCTGGCCGTCCAGCTGTATCTCACCGCGGCCGGCACCGCCGCCATCATGCTCGTCGTGGTCCGCCGGTTCCTGCCACACCCGGTCGTGCCGGCCGGGGAACGCCGCCCGGCAAGCGTGCGGCTGGCCTGGCGCAACCCGCGAATCCTGCTGATCGGCCTGATCATGCTGGGCTTCGGCTTCACCGAGGGCACGGCGAACGACTGGCTGGCGATCAGCCTGGTGGACGGCTACCGGGCAAGCGAGACGGTCGGCGCGATCGGCTTCGGCACCTTCGTGACGGCGATGACGCTGGCCCGCCTGTTCGGCGGCCACGCCATCGAACGGTGGGGCCGCGTCACGGTCCTGCGCCTGACCGCGGCATCAGCGGCGGTCGGCCTGCTGCTGGTGGTGGCCGACGTGGCTGTGCCGCTGGCGCTGGCCGGCGCGCTCCTCTGGGGAGCGGGCGCTTCGCTGGGCTTCCCAATCGGAATGAGTTCGGCCGCGGACGACCCACTCCGCGCGGCGATCAACGTCTCGGTAGCAGGCGCGATCGGGTACGGAGCATTCCTCGCGGGCCCACCCCTGGTCGGCTTCCTGGCAGAGCAATTCGGCGTGTTACGGGCGATCCTCTGCGTATTCGGAGCACTGGCGATCGGCGTGGCAGCCTCGGGAGCGGCCCGCCCTCTGCACACAACGACGACCGGGCGTTAAGGGACCATGAGGGGTGGTGGCGGGGAGGTGACACGCTGCCGGGCATGGCTTACGACAAGTCCGCGGAGATCAAAGTGCACATTGCGGCGTCGCCTGGGCGGGTTTGGGCCGCCTTCACCGATCCCGATGCGCTCACGGCCTGGTATTGGCCGGCCGAGTTCAGTCCCAAGGCCACCTCCGACGCGCGGGTCGGCGGGCGGTTCGGCATCGCGACGGCGTCCGCCGACATGGGGTTTGCGGGGGAGTATCTCGAGCTCGAGCCGCCGCAGCGGATCGTGCAATCTTGGCGCTGGGCCGGCGACGACCGGGACAGCCGGGTGACCATCGAGCTGTCTCGGGCCGGCGACGGGACCGACGTGGTCGTCACGCACGATCGGGTCAACGCCCACACCGCGGCGATGTACCGGGCCGGCTGGCAGAGCTGCCTCGACCGCCTGCCCGAATATCTGGCCTGACGGCCGCCGCCCAGCGGCACGCAGCGCCCTGCGCGGTCGATCAGCCGAGGAATTCGCTGATCAGCTTGGCCAGCAGTTCGGGTTGCTCGATCACCATCGCGTGCGACGCATCCTCGAGCTGCAGGTAGCGCATGTGTGGGTTGGTGCGCGCCGCCGTCGCGGCCTGGTCGAGCAGGAAGCGCCGGTGCGCCGCATACAGCCCGGCGAACGGCTGCTGCTCCGGCAGGTCGCGAGTGGCCAGCACGACCAGCAGTGCGGACGGCGTCGCGGCATACACCGGACCCAGATCAAGATCATTCATCAGCGTACGCAGCTGGCCCGCCGTCTCAAGAGATGGCCGCATCGTGGTCTCGCCGTCCTTGTGCGCCAGGTTGCGGCGGAAGCCCTCGATCCAGACCTTCTCGTTGGCGCCCATGTCCCGGGCCGCCATCTGCTGGCGTTCCACCAGGTCGGCCAGCTGATCGGCCTCGATGGTCCGGCCCATGCCGGCCTGCATGGTGTCGAAGACGGACTGAAGCTTGGCCAGCTCGGCGGTGGCCGCTTCGCGGTCGAGCCCCGGCAACTGCTCGGTGCGCGCCGGTGGCGGGCTGCCGTCCAGGCTGACCGCGCCCCCGGACTCAGGATGCCGCTGCGCCCAGAGCGCGGCGAGCATCCCGCCGAGCGAGTGCCCGACGATCGCCGGACGATCCAGCTCCAGTTGCACGACGACCGCCGCGATGTCGCCGAGCGCGGCATCCCACGACCACGCGCCGTCGCCCGAGCGGCCGTGCCCGCGCAGGTCCATCGTGATGACCCGGTGCCGCGGCCGCAGCTGACGGGCCAGCGTGGTCATGGTCGCCAGGTTTCCGCCCGCCCCGTGCAGCAGAAGCAGCGGCGGCGCGTCACCGCCGAAGTCGCGAACGGCGATCGGCAACTCGCCGGCATCGATCAGGCGATCGTTGATCACTATCTCTCCTCGAGGTAATCGCGGTCGTCGTCCAGGTTGCTGGGGCGGTCGTTGTCCCGATCGCGGAGGCGGTCGCGGATCGCGGTGGACGGCACGCCGCCGTCGGGGTGGCGGGGCAGCCGGCCGCGCCGGACCAGATCGTGCACCCCCTGGCGGCTGATTCCCAGCATCGCGCCCGCCGTCGCATACGAAATCGACTCCGCCGACGGATGGCCGACCCGGCTCGCCACAGTCTGCCCGAGCGGCGTCGCCCACCACTCCAGCGGCGGGTCGAACGCCCGGTCGCCCGGGTAGAGCGTCGCGATGATCCGGGCCGCCGCCCGCACCGCCGCGACCTGGTCGCCGGCGCGCATCGTGGCGGCCCATCGCTTGGCCCGGATCCGGACCAGCCGGCGCAGTGCGGCCACGGCATCGTCGCCCTCGAGCAACACCTCGAGCGGGTCGAGCAGCCGCACATCCAGCAGCCGCACGATCTGCTCAACGAGATCGAGATCACCGCTACGAGGCACCGGCCCATCGTGCGACTACTTGACAGCCACTGTCAAGTAGGTACGGTCAAGGGGTGGCGAAGCGTGCATTGACCGAGCCGCATCCCTCCCGGCTGGCCCGAGATCACCCGCGCCGCGCGGAGATTCTCGCGGCCCACGCCGAGGCGCTCGACGCCGGCAACGCCGGTTACCTCGACCCCGATACCGGCCTGTTCGTCTTGACCGCCGGATATCTAGCCGATCGGGGGACCTGCTGCGGGCGCGGCTGCCGTCACTGTCCGTACGTCGGCGGCAGCTGAGCCGACCCGGACTTTCGCGAAGGCCCGCCCGCCCAGTACGGTGTGCCCCGAATTACCGGGAGGACCCACGTGCGTTCGCGTCTCTTCGCGCTCGGCGCCGCCGCTGCGCTGCTCGCCCTGGCCGGCTGCACCGACAAGAAGGCGGAGGCGGCTCCGATGCCGCCGGTGCAGGTCATCGAGCAGCCCGCAGCCTCGGCCGGTGGCGCCTGCATCCTCTGGGACTGGGCTTTCATCCAGAAAAAGATCGGCGTGAAGTTCAACATCGCCGGCTCCGACCAGGTCGAGGACACCTCGTCCTGCGTGGTCCGGACGGCGGACGCTGACTATCCCACCCTGGCGCTCTCGGTGGTGGAGAGCACCGACGCGGACGCCGAGCTCTTCACCGAAAACCTGGTGCCGGCCAAGGCCACCAAGCTCAAGGGCCTCGGCAAGGCCGCCTACCGGCTCGACTCCAAGGCCGGCGGCGATCACGGCCCGAGCGTCGAGATCGGCTGGCTCAGCGAGGCCAAGCAACTGCAGACGCTGAAGTTCGTCTTCCCGAAGGGCACCAGCGACGCCACGGCCAAGGACATGCAGCCGAAACTGCTGTCCCTGGCCAAGGCCATGGACACGACAAACGGTTAGGCGTCGACGAAGACCCGGGAGGCCACCTCGCGCGGCAGCCGGATCTTGTCGCCCGAACGGTCGATCGTCACGCCGTCGCGTTCCTGCGCCACCGTGACGGTCGCGCCGGGGTCGATGCCGGCCGCGTGCAGCTGGCGCAGCACGCCCATGTTGGTCTGCACGCTCTCGCAGATGCGCCGGACCACCACGCTGCCGCTCAGCCCCGGGAACGCCAGGTTGCGCTCGGCCGCGTCAGCCTGATTGGTCACGCGGGAGTCGTCGAGCACATCAAGACCGGGGATCGGATTTCCGTACGGTGACCGGGTCGGCTTGTTGAGCAGCTCGTAGACCTTCTTCTCGACCGAGTCGCTCATCACATGCTCCCAGCGGCAGGCCTCGTCGTGCGCCTCCTCGTAGGGCATGCCGATCACGTTGACCAGCAGCAACTCGGCCAGCCGGTGCTTGCGCATGACGGCGACCGCCGCCACCCGGCCGGCCGCGGTCAGCACGAGGTGCCGGTCGCCCTCGACCGTCAGCAGGCCGTCTCGTTCCATCCGGGCAACCGTCTGGCTGACCGTCGGACCGCTCTGGTGCAGGCGCTCGGCGATGCGGGCCCGCAGCGGGGGAACGCCCTCCTCCTCAAGTTCGAGGATCGTGCGCAGGTACATCTCGGTGGTATCGACGAGATCATTCACAGTGCGGTCCTCCCAGCAGCGATATTACCTCGCAGCCGGGGTTGACATGGGCCTCGGCGAGGTGGGTGAGCAGACCTTACCGTGCGACGATGGCCCCATGGCGGACGGCACTACAACGGTGGTCTGGGACCCGGCACTTCTCGAGTACGACATGGGCGACCACCCATTGAACCCGGTGCGCGTCGAGCTCACCATGGCGCTGGCCCGTGAGCTGGGCATCTTCGATCGGCTCGGGGTGCGTACGGTGGTTCCCAAGCCCGCCGACGACGCCGCGCTGACCCGGATCCACCGGCCCGATTACCTGGACGCCGTCCGACTCGCCCCCAATGACCCGTTCTTCTCCGGTTGGGGGTTGAACACGCCGGACAACCCCGTCTTCGACGGCATGTACGAAGCGAGCGCCCGGATCTGCGGCGCGACGCTGGCCGCGGCCGAGTCGGTCTGGAACGGCGAGACCACCCGGGCGGTGAACGTGGCCGGCGGCCTGCACCACGCGATGGCCGCCCGCGCCTCCGGCTTCTGCGTGTTCAACGACCCGGCGGTGGCCATCGCCCGGCTGCTCGACCTGGGCGCCCAGCGGGTCGCCTACGTGGACATCGACGTGCACCACGGCGACGGCGTGCAGGCGGCGTTCTACGACGACCCGCGGGTGCTCACGATCAGCCTGCACGAGACGCCGCTCGCGCTCTTCCCCGGCACCGGCTTTCCCGACGAGACGGGCGGCAAGGAGGCCGAGGGGACCTCCGTCAACGTCGCCCTGCCGCCGGGCACCGACGACACCGGCTGGCTGCGGGCGTTCCACGCGATCGTGCCGTCGATCCTGCGCGCGTACGCCCCGGAGGTGCTCTTCACCCAGTGCGGGGCCGACGCGCACCGGCTCGACCCGCTCGCCGACCTGCGGCTCTCGGTGGACGGGCAGCGCGCGGCCTACCTGGCCTTACGCGACCTGGCCGACGAGCTCTGCGACGGGCGCTGGATCGCCACCGGCGGCGGCGGGTACGCGCTGGTCGAGGTCGTGCCCCGGGCGTGGACCCACCTGCTCGCGGTGGCCACCGGCGCGGCGCTCGACCCGGGCACGCCGACCCCGGCCGCCTGGCGCCGGCTCGCCGCCGACCGCTGCCCCGGCGTCGAGGTACCGGCGACGATGACCGACGGGGAGATCCCGCCGCTGCGGCGCTGGCAGCCGGGCACCACGCCGGATCAGGTCGACAAGGCGATCCTGGCGACCCGGACCGCGGTTTTCCCGTTGCACGGACTCGATCCGCACGACGCCCGGGATTGAGGAGGCAGCCGTGCCGAAGAGCGCCGACGTCCTGCTCTCCGACGGCAGCGCCGTACACATGCGGCAGATCCAGCCCGAGGACGCGCCGGAGATCGTCGAGTTCCACTCCCGGATGAGCGACCGCACCCGCTACCTGCGGTACTTCTCGCCGTATCCGCGGATTCCGGAGCGCGACCTCGAGCGTTTCGTCAACGTCGATCACCGCGACCGCGAGGCGTTCGTGATCGTGTCCGGCCCGCAGATCATGGCGGTCGGCCGCTACGAGCGGCTCGGCCCGGAGTCGCCCGACGCCGAGGTGGCGTTCGTCGTCGAGGACGCGCACCAGGGCCGGGGGATCGGCTCGGTGCTGCTCGAGCACCTCGCCGAGGCGGCCCGGGAGAACGGCATCAGCCGGTTCGTCGCCGAGGTGCTCCCGCAGAACGGCAGCATGCTGCGGGTCTTCAGCGACTTCGGCTATCACGTGCAGCGCGAGTACGCCGACGGGGTCGTGCACCTGAGCTTTCCGATCGCGCCGACCGAGAAGTCCCGCGAGGTGCAGGAGAGCCGCGAACACAGCACCGAGGCACGGTCCATCGCGCGGCTGCTCAGCCCGCGGGCGGTCGCCGTGTACGGGGCCAGCGCCAGCGGCCAGGGCGTCGGTGCCGCGATCCTGGCGCACCTGCGCGACGGCGGCTACACCGGCCGGATCGTGCCCGTGCACCGGCGCGCCGACCGGGTGGCGGGACTGCCGGCCTACCGGTCGGCGGCGCAGGCGGACGTCGCTGTCGACTTGGCGCTGATCGCCGTACCGCCGGATGGTGTCGCGGACGCCGTGGCGGACGCAGCCGCAGCCGGCGCGGGTGGCCTGGTGGTGGTCTCGGCCGGCTTCGCCGAAGCCGGCCCGGACGGCGCCGCCGCGCAGCGCACGCTGGTGGAGGCGGCCTTCGCGGCGGGCATGCGCGTGGTGGGCCCCAACTGCCTGGGGGTGGCGAACACCGACCCTTCGGTACGCCTGAACGCCACCCTGGCGCCGGTCCTCCCGGCGGCGGGCCGGGTCGGCTTCTTCAGCCAGTCCGGCGCGTTGGGTGTCGCGCTGCTCGCCGAGGCGGATCGTCGCGGCCTCGGGCTGTCCAGCTTCGTCTCGGCGGGCAACCGCGCCGACGTCTCGGGCAACGACCTGCTGCAGTACTGGCGGGACGATCCGCGTACCGATGTGGTGTTGCTCTATCTGGAGACGTTCGGCAATCCGCGCAAGTTCGCCCGGCTGGCCCGCCGGATGAGCCGGGTCAAGCCGGTGGTCGCGGTCGCCTCGGCCAGCCGGCCGCGGGGTCTGGCGGGCGACCTGCCGGGCCCGGACGCGAACGCGGTGACGGCGCTGTTCGCCCGCTCCGGCGTGATCCGGGTCGACACGGTCGCCGAACTCTTCGACGTCGGCCTGCTGCTCGCCCACCAGCCGCTGCCGGCCGGCCGCCGGGTGGCCGTGGTGGGCAACTCCTCGGCGCTTTCCGGGCTGGCCGTCGCCGCCTGCCGGGCGAACGGGCTGACCGTGGCGCAGGGGTATCCGCTGGACATCAGCCCGCAGGCCGGGGCGCACGACTTCGCCGACGCGCTCGCCGACGCGGCCGTGGACGACCGGGTGGACGCGCTGGTCGTGGTGTTCGCGCCGCCGCTGCCCGGCCAACTGCCCGACGAGGACGCGGACTTCGCGGCGGCGCTGGGCAGCGTGGCGCTGGCCGGCGAGAAGCCGACCGTGGCGACCTTCCTGCTGGGCCGGCTGCCCGAACGCGTCCCGGCCTACCCCTCGGTGGAGGAGGCGGTCCGGGCGCTGGGCCGGGTCGCCGGCTACGCCGACTGGCTGCGCCAGCCGCCGGGCGCGATGCCCGTGCTGTCCGGTGTGGATGCGGCCGCGGCGGCTGTCGACGGCCCACCCACAGACCTGCTTGCCGCGTACGGGATCCCGGTCGTGCCGTCGTCCGCGGCGGCGTCGCTTCCGGCCGTCCTGTCGGCCGCCGAGCGCCTCGGCTATCCGGTCGCACTGAAGGCGGCCGGGGGAGCGCTGCGGCATCGCATCGATCTGGGCGCGGTCCGGCTGGGGCTGGCCGACGAGGAGGACCTGCGGGCCGCGTACGCCGAATTGTCGGGCTCGTTCGGCCCGGACGTCCTGGTGCAGACGATGGTCCCGGCCGGGGTGGCCTGCACGATCGAGGTGGTGGAGGACTCCGCGTTCGGGCCGGTCGTGGGCTTCGGCCTGGGCGGCGTCGCCAGCGAGCTGCTCGGCGACCTGGCCTGGCGCGGCGCCCCGTTGTCCGATCGGGACGCGGCGGCGCTGGTGGACGAGCCCCGCGCGGCGCCGCTGCTGCACGGCTACCGCGGCTCGACCCCGGTCGACCGGGCCGCCCTGGTCGACCTGCTGCTGCGCGTCGGGCGGCTGGCCGACGAGCATCCGCGGATCCGCTCGCTGGCCCTGAACCCGGTGCTGGCCCGCCCGGATGGCCTGTCGGTGCTGCACGCCGCCGTCGAGATCGGGGGCGTAGCGGCCGCCCGCCCCGACACCGGCCCCCGCCGCCTCGCCATCCCATAGACAAAGAGTCGAGGCCGGCCGCGAACCGCGACCGGCCTCCTCATTGTCCGAATAACGTTAGCTGGCGTACGCCTCGAGCCGCGACGCGCGCTCGGGGGAGCGCAGCTTCGACATCGTGACCTTCTCGATCTGGCGGATCCGCTCGCGGCTCAGCCCGAACTCGCGGCCCACCTCGTCCAGCGTGCGCTGCCGGCCGTCGTCCAGGCCGAAGCGCAGCCGGATCACCGCGGACTCGCGCTCGGACAGGGTGGAGAGCACGATCTCGACCTCGCTGCGCAGCTCGCCCCGGGTGATGCCGTCGCCCGGCTCGCCGTTCGGGTTGACCGCCGCGACGAAGTCACCGAGCGCGCTCTCGCCGTCGTCACCGACCGCCTGGTCCAGGCTGACCGGCTCCCGGTCGTACGAGATCAGCTCGATGACCTGGAACTCCGGCACCGCCATCGCGTGCGCGATCTCGGCGATGCTCGGCTCACGGCCGAGTTGGGTGGCCAGGTCGCGGCGGGCCCGGACCATCCGGTTGACCTGCTCGACCATGTGCACCGGGATGCGGATGGTGCGGGCCTGGTCGGCCATGGCGCGGGTGATGGCTTGGCGGATCCACCAGGTGGCGTAGGTGGAGAACTTGTAGCCCTTGGTGTAGTCGAACTTCTCGACGGCGCGGATCAGGCCGAGGTTGCCCTCCTGGATCAGGTCCAGGAATGCCATGCCGCGGCCGGTGTAGCGCTTGGCCAGCGAGACCACGAGTCGCAGGTTCGCCTCGAGCAGGTGGTTCTTCGCCCGCTCGCCGTCGCGGCCGATCCAGCGCAGGTCCCGCTCGAAGGTGCGCTCGAGCTTCTCCTCGCCGTCGTCGCAGGCGCGCAGCCGCTCGGCCGCGTAGAGCCCGGCCTCGATCCGCTTGGCGAGCTCGACCTCCTGCTCCGCGTTCAGCAAGGGGACCTTGCCGATCTGCTTCAAGTAGGCCCGGACCGAGTCGGCCGAGGCCGTCAGCTCCGCGTCGCGGCGGGCCTGCTTGAGCGCCTCCGACTCCTCGTCGTCCCACTCGAAGTCGCCGTCGGTCGCGGTCGCTGCGGCATCGGTCGCGGCGGCCTGGACCAGCGCGGCCGGCTCCTCGACGACGACGTCCTCGATCTCGGCGACGAGCTCCTCGGGATCGATCTCCTCGCCCTCGCCCGGCTCGCCCTCGCCGGGCGCGGCGGCCTTGGCCGGGGTTGCCTTGGCGGCGCCGGGCGCCGCCTTCTTCGCGGGTGCCGCCTTGGTGGCGGCGGTGCGCTTGGCGGCGGGCGCGGCCTTCTTGGCCGGGCCGGCCGGGTCGTCGTCGGCCGGCCTCGGGGCGGCCGGGCTCGCGGCCGGCCGCTTTGCCGGGGTCGCCTTGGCGGTGGTGGCCTTCGATGCGGGGGTGGCGGCTCGGGCGGCGGCGACCCTGCGCCGGGTGCTCGCCGAACCGTCCACCACAACGGTGACGCCGGCGTCCACCAGGGCGCGCAGGATCTTCTTGGCCTGGGCCGGCGTCACCTCGGCGGACTCGACGGTCTGCACGACCTGGGCCGATGTGATCTGCCCCCCCGCACCCTGCGCGTGGGCGATCAGGGCCTCGGTGAGGGAGCGTACGTCGGCACCGGTCTGGTGGGCTTCTGTCACGAATGACCTTCCGGAGGCGATGAGGTTGAGCGCGGTCTGCACCCCGCCGCCGCGAGGCGCATGGCACTCCCTCAGGTTGGAGGGCCGCGCAGCACGGCGAAGGGAACGGGCCGGTGTGTGGTGTGGGGAGCCCTCGTTTTGCGGGCCGGCCGGTGATCGGCGATCCGTGAAAGCGTGGGCAGGGGTGAATTGTAGCGCCGTCGTCCCAGATCCATGCGCCGCAGCACGCCAGCGGCACGGCGAGAGGGGCCCGCCGAGCTGCGTCGGAGCAGTTGACGCGAGAATGATATCGGCGGAAAGGGTAGTGACGTGACGGAGAAACCGGTGGCATCGACGTCCGGCGAGTTGCTTGCGATCGCTGTCCGGGTCGCCCGCGAGGCCGCGGCGACGGCCCGGCGGATGCGCGCCGAGGCGATCACCGACGTGCAGACCAAGAGCACCGACACCGACGTCGTGACCGCCGCCGATCGCTCGGTCGAGCGGCAGGTGGTCGAGGCGCTGCGCCGCGAGCGGCCCGGCGACGGGGTGCTGGGGGAGGAGTACGGCGACTCGACGGCGGCGCAGCCCGGCGCGGTGCGCTGGATCCTGGACCCGATCGACGGCACTGTGAATTACCTGTACGGCCTGCCCCAGTACGCGGTCTCGCTGGCCGCCGAGGTGAACGGCGTGGTGGTGGCCGGGGTGGTGCGCAACGCCGCGACCGGTGACGAGTGGACGGCGACGCTGGGCGGCGGCGCCTGGCGCGGCGACCGGCGGCTGACCGGCTCGGTCCGCACCACGCTGGATCAGACCCTGCTGGCCACCGGCTTCGGCTACGACCCGGCCCGGCGTGCGCACCAGGGCAAGGTGCTGGCGGGCCTGATCACCCGGGTCCGCGATATCCGGCGCTTCGGCGCGGCCGCGCTCGACCTGTGCATGGCCGCCGAGGGCAGCGTGGACGCGTACTACGAGAAGGGGCTGAACCCTTGGGATCACGCGGCCGGCGGCCTGGTCGCCACCGAGGCGGGGCTGCGGGTGTCCGGACTCGACGGTGATCCGGCCGGCAAGGAAATGCTGATCGCCGCCCCGCCCGCCCTCTTCCCGGCGCTGCATGACGCGCTGGCGGAGCTGGACGCGGCCGGCGGCGCCTAGCTTCTTAGCCGGGGCTAGCTCTTCTTGGCCGGGGCCAGGCAGGCGCCCGGGGGCAGCTCGGGCTCGCCGAGCTCCACCAGCGACTGGTTGACCTCGGTAGTCGTGGCCAGCTGCTGGAACTCGTTGCCGATCACGATGTCGACCACGGCGTCCTTGCGCTTCGGGTTGTACTCGGGCGTCGCCTGGCCGAGGAAGTATGCCTCCAGCAGCTGCGCCGCGCCGACCGCCTGCGGGCCGAAGCGCACGACCGCGACCCCCTTGACCCGCTTCTTGTCCTCGCCCGGCGACTGGGTCTTGAACCGGCGGTTCTTGAAGTCGTTCGTCACCTTCTCGGCGAGGCCCGGGGTGGTGGTGCCGTTGAGCACCTTGACCGTTACCTGATCGGGATCGCCGGGCAGGGTCACGTTGGCTATCGGGGCGCCCGCCGGGCACTTGTCGCCGGCCACCACGTCGCTCTGGCTGTCCCGCACCAGCGCCACGATCACGAAGACGACCGCTGCCACGGCAAGCACGCCGATCACGACGAGCGCTCGGACGCGCGCAAAGCTCATGGTGCCGGCTCCTGGGTACGTGGCTCGATCGCCGTCCGGTGGCGGGACGGCTCTGCGGTGAGGTTAGCGTCTGTGCGCCAGGCTTGCGGAAACAGGGAATAGTTCCGGCGCGCCGACGATGATCCACCGGCTCGTACCCCTACTTTGATGTCGCCTCGGTCACATCGGGAACAATTGGCCGCCCGCGCGCGTACAAGCCACCCACGGGGGCGGTAAGGTACCGCGCTCGCCGGGGCAGTTTCACAAGGGGGTGGGAGCGCTCCGGCGGGGGTCGCTCCCGGACGTCCGGAGTAGCTGTTCGGACGAGGAAGAAAAGTCCGTAGGAACCGGGAACCAGAATGGCACCGTCGGCGTTACTAACGCCAAGTGACACATCGATACAGGAGAGTGAAAACCGATGGCCACCGACTACGACGCCCCGCGTCGCGATGAGGTCGACCTCGGCGAGGACAGCCTCGAGGAGCTCAAGGCCCGCCGCGCCGACTCACAGTCGGGCGCCGTGGATGTCGACGAGGTAGAGGTGGCGGAGAGCTTTGAGCTTCCCGGTGCTGACCTGGCCGACGAGGAACTGACTGTCAAGGTGCTGCCGATGCAGTCCGACGAGTTCCGCTGCGCCCGTTGTTTCCTCGTGCATCACCGCAGCCAGCTAGCGGTTGAGCGCAACGGGGAACTGATCTGCCGCGAGTGCGCCTGACAACCGCCCGCGCGCAGCGCGTAACACCCACCCGGCCGTCGTCGACGGTCGGGCGCCGAGCCGACCCGTGCGGCCGGTTCGTTTGGCGGCGCCGCAAGTTGGGCACCGCTTGATACACCGGGACTAAGAGATTCACCCGGGGCAAGGCGACGACGGGGAGGAACGACGATGAACCAGCCCGATGCCGGAGCACCCACCTCTCAGCCCGGTGATGGGGCACTCAACGCCGATCCTGCCGAGACACCCGCCGAGACCGATGCCGAGATCGGTCGTACCGTGGCCGCGCTGACGGCCGACGACCTCGAGCCCTCGAGCCGCCGCAAGCTGCTCGGCCGGCTCGTCAACGACGTCCGCCGCCGCGGCCTGGGCCAGCTTTTCCGGCCGAAAGCCGCGTTGCGCTGGATGGCCGACGTGATCGGCGATATCGCCCCGCACGTCCCGATTCGCAACCTGGACACCCTGCACCGGCACTTCCCCGGCCTGGACGGCGACGACCTGGCCGAGCGTCTGATCCGCAACGCCGCCCGGGGCACGGCCGGGGTCGGTGCTGCGGGCGGCGGTGTGGCCGCCCTGGAGTGGGCCGCCACGCCCACCCTGCTTTCCGCACCCGTGTTGTTGGCCGCCGAGACCGTGGCGGTGGTCGCCATCGAGCTCAAGCTGATCGGTGAGCTGCACGAGGTGTACGGCCAGCCGGTCGCCGGCAACGGGACACACCGCGCTGCCTCGCTCATTCAAGCCTGGGCGGGCCAGCGCGGCGTCAATCCGCTCATCCCCGGTATCGGCGTCGCCTCCGTGCTCGGCACGGCGGCCCGCAAGGAGCTGCAGGGCACCCTGCTGCGCCGGTTCGGGCGCAACCTGTCCACGTTGGGCCCGCTGCTCACGGGCGCGGCTGTGGCCAGCTATCTGAACCGGCGGGCGACCCGAAGCCTCGGCGACAAGCTGCGCAAAGATCTGGGCCACCGGCGCCGCCCGGCGCTGCCTAGCGCTTAGCCGCCAGCAACGCCGTGGCGAGCTCGACCGGGTGCCGCGTGCTGACCACCCAGAACGGTGTCGGATCGGCCGGGTCGTCGAGCAGCACCTGCACGGCGCTGCCGATCCACGGCCGCTGCACGACGAAGGCCATCGGATGCGCACCGACGCCGAGCGCCTCGCGCTTGCCTGCCGCGTCCAGGGCGACCACGTCGGCGATCACCGACACCGGCAGCCTGGCGTCGTCGACCTGGAACTCGGTCGGCGTGACCGCGACCCGGATCCGGCCGACCCGCAGCTGCACGGCGACCGTCAGGGGCAGCACGACCGCGAACGGCACCCAGGCGGGCAGATCGGCGGCACCCATCGAGACCTCGGCGGCCAGCAGGGCCCCTGCGAGCAGCGCCAGCGGCCACGACCACCACGGCACGCCGAGGCGTTCGGCATACGCCAACGGCACTGCGGTGGTGCGTGCGGAGGGCTCGGGTGTCACGCTGTGAGGGTACGGCGCGCCTCCGCCCACGGGCACGGCAGGATGGCATGGTGAGGGCCGCCAAACGACAGCTCAACCGAAGGACTCCACCAGTGAATGAGCCGACCCGCGGCGGAAACCCCCAGACAACCGCGTCGGAAGCTGTCGATGTGTACCTGCGGCGGCTGGATCCGGATCTGCCGGTTCCGGCCTATGCCCATCCGGGCGACGCGGGTGCCGACCTGGTGGCCGCCGCCGACGTCGAGCTGGCCCCGGGCGAGCGCAAACTGGTGCCGACCGGCGTCGCGCTGGCGCTGCCGGACGGCTATGTCGGCCTGGTGCACCCGCGCTCGGGCCTCGCCGCCCGCCTGGGCGTCACCGTCCTCAACGCGCCCGGTACGGTCGACGCCGGCTACCGCGGCGAGATCTTCGTGAACCTGGTTAATCACGACCCGGCCGGCACCGTCAAGATTGCCCGTGGTGATCGCATCGCGCAGTTGCTCGTGCAGCGCGTGGCGCGGGCCGTTTTCCACCTCGTCGACGAGCTTCCCGACACCGCGCGCGGCGCGGGCGGGCACGGCTCGACCGGCGGGCACCAGGCACTGCCAGCCCAGCACCGCTCCTGAAAGGCCAGAACGGAAGGTGGCAACGATGTTCTCCCGGAAGCGCGGGGGCCCGAAGCACGTGCGCACCGGCGACGCACCGCGGTCCGCGGCGCTCGCCCAGAGCATGGAGTCCGACGGCACGGCACCCCCGCCGGAGCACGGACCCTGGGACGCCAAGTGGGCGCCCGCCGACGTGCAGCGGCTCGACCTCGGCAGCCTGTTGATCCCGGCGATCGACGGCGTTGAGGTGCGGGTGCAGGCCAACCCGGACGGCGCCGTCGAGCAGGTCGTCCTCGTGGTCGGCGAGAGCGCCCTGCAGCTCGGGGTGTTCGCCGCGCCGCGCTCCGAGGGCATCTGGGGCGAGGTGCGCGCCGAGATAGCCGAGGCGATGACCTCGGACGGGGTGCGGCCCAAGGAGATCGACGGTCCGTACGGCGTCGAGCTGGTGGCCACCGTGAACACCCCGCAGGGGCCGGCGGATGTCCGGTTCGTCGGTGTTGACGGGCCGCGGTGGATGGTCCGTGCGCTGTACCAAGGGCCGGCCGCCGCCGACCGCTCGCAGGAGGGTCCCCTGGGCCACTGCCTCGAGGGGCTGGTCGTGGTGCGCGACAACGAGGCCCGGCCGGTTCGTGAGGCGTTGCCGCTGCGACTGCCGAAGGAGATGGCCGAGCACGCCCAGCAGCAGGTCGAGGAGGCCGGGCCGCAAACCAACGGTCGGTGAGCTTGGTCACCTCGCTCTGGTCCGGCGTACCGTTGGGGGACGGCGCGTGCCCACACTGTGGCGTCCGTCAGGAGGGTGACCCGAGGCCATGTCCACCGATGAGCGCACGAGCGGGTTGCGCCGGTTCTTCGAGCGGTTGACCGCGTCGGAAGCCGAGCTCGACGCCGAGGAGCTGCAACGCGACGCTGCCAAGTGCGGCGCGGTGCCGGCCGGCGAGTGCCGACGGGGACAGGTCGTTTCGGTGTCGGGACGGCTGAAGACCGTGGCGTATACTCCTCGAACTAACTTGCCGACCCTGGAAGCGGACCTTTACGACGGCAGTGACGTGGTCACGCTCATCTTCCTGGGCCGGCGCTCGATCGCCGGGATCGAACCAGGTCGGCAGCTCACCGCGCGCGGCCGGATCGCGATCCGGGACGACCGCAAGGTGATCTACAACCCGTTCTACGAGCTGGAGGCGCCCCGGTGACACCCGGCAGCGAACCCCGTCACGCCGGATCGGCCGAGGGGGTGGAGGATCGCGCCGCCGAAGAGGTCATCGAGGGGATGGATCTACACTCGGTCGCCGAAGAGGTGATCAAGGAGCTGGATCTGCATCCGGCACCGGCCGAGGGGACAGGCGAGGCGGCGGAGGAGCCACTACCGTCGCTCAGCGAGCAGGTCTCCGAGCAGTTGGGCGGGGTCCGGGGGCTGATCGAGTCGAGCCTGCCCGTGCTCGTGTTCGTGCTGCTCAACGTGCTGCTCAGCGCGTCCTGGGTGGGGCTGGAGAAGCGTACGGCGCTGTACTGGGCGATCGGCGGCTCGGTTTTCTCGGCGGTGGCCATCGGCGGCTACCGGCTGACCCGTAAGCAGCCGGTCCGGCACGCGGTCAACGGCGTCTTCGGCATCGCGATCGGGGCGTACCTGGCGTATCGGTCGGGTAATGCGCGTGACTTCTACCTGCCCGGCATCCTGCTTACCCTGGGGCAGGTGGCGCTCTGCCTGGTGTCGGTGGCCTTCCGCAAGCCGCTCATCGGCTACGTCTGGGGCGTGCTGGCGAACGGCGGCAAGCACGACTGGCTGCAGAACCCGAAGCTGCTGGGCACCTTCCAGTGGCTGACTGTGCTCTGGGCGGGCTCGCTGTTCATCCGGGCGGGCGTGCAGGGCTGGCTCTACCTGGCCGACGAGGCGAACGCGATCGGCATCGTCCGGATCTTGATCAGCTGGCCCATCTACGCCGCGACCTTCGCCTTCACCGTCTGGGCGGTGCGCCGGGTGACCCACCCGGCGCCGACCAAGAGCTAGCGTCCTACGGCTCGACGATCTCCCGGCCCAGGACCACGGCGCGGACCGCGTCCTCGACCTCGGACGTGCAGACGAAGATCAGCTCGTCGCCCGCCTCCAGCGGGTCGTCGGGCGTCGGCACCAGCACCCGCTTGCCGCGCAGGATGGCGACCAGCGCCGAGTCGTGCGGCATCGGCACCGAACGCACGGCCTGTCCCACGTAGGGCGCGGTGGCCGGCAGGGTGATCTCCACCAGGTTCGCCTCGCCCTGCCGGAACGTCATGAGCCGGACCAGGTCGCCGACCGTGACCGCCTCCTCGACGAGCGCGGCCATCAGGCGGGGCTTGCTGACCGCGACGTCGACGCCCCACTGCTCGTTGAACAGCCACTCGTTCTCGGCCCGGTTTACCCGGGCGACCACCCGGGGCACCGCGAACTCCGTCTTGGCCAGCAGCGACACGACCAGGTTGGCCTTGTCGTCGCCGGTGGCGGCGATAACCACGTCGCAGTTCGCGACCTCGGCCTCCTCGAGGCTGGTCAGCTCGCACGCGTCGGCTAGCACCCACTCGGCCTCGGGCACCCGCTCGGGGCGCAGCTGGCGGGGCTGGCGCTCGATCAGCATGACCTGGTGGCCGTTGCCGATCAGCTCCTGCGCGATCGACCGGCCGACGTTGCCGGCCCCGGCGATGGCGATCCGCATGATCAGTGCCCTCCCTGGCCGGCGCCCGAGGCGACCTCGAGCACCG
>Ga0307512_10003151_pt1 | contig 19595 bp, 10 predicted proteins | sample 14_EM_MG_FD_200267 | JGI IMG/M metagenome (GOLD analysis project Ga0307512, IMG submission 200267) | Populus trichocarpa ectomycorrhiza microbial communities from riparian zone in the Pacific Northwest, United States - 14_EM | ecosystem: Host-associated > Plants > Roots > Unclassified | place... | reverse complement strand
CGATCGCTAGCCGAACTGCTGAAGGGTCGTCTCGATCAGCGCGGCATCCCAGGTCAGTCGCCCCTCGGCCAGGTCGCTGACCAGCGCGCGCACCCACTCGATCTCGGAGCGCAGCAGCGCGGCCCGATACTCGTCCTCGATCAGGAACAGCCGGGGCAGCCCCGGCGGCGCCTGTCCGACAACGGCCGCCAGCTTCTCCTCGAGCGCGGTCAGCCGCTGCTCCAGCAGCGAGCGCACCTCGTCCGGGGCCAGCACCGCCAGGAACGCGAGCGCCGCCGGGAACTCCGGGAACTCGCGGGCCGGCGCCGGCAGCATCTCGACCAGCCAGCGGCGCAGCGTGGCCGCGCCCTCGGCGGTGATCTCGTACGTCGTGCGCTCCGGCCGCCCCGGATCCCGCGCCGTGCCGCCCGGCCGGGCCAGGCCGTCCCGGACCAGCCGGTCCAGGGCCTGGTAGACGCTGTTGCGCTGGGCCACGTTGACGAGTTGGTCCTGCCCGCGTTCCTTGATCATCTGCTGCATCCGATACGGGTGCATCGGGGCTTCCACCAGCAGCGCCAGCAGCACCATCGCCAGCGTCGAGCGGCGCGGCGAGGAGGTCATGGCCGCCAGCCTAGGGGTTCTTTCGGGGTTGACGGCGCATGGTCATAGAAGCAATAGTCAGGTTATGACTAAGACTGCCATCGTCGCCGGCGGCGGAATCGCCGGCACCGTCGCCGCCCTCGCCCTGCACCGCGCGGGCTTCACCCCGCTGATCCAGGAGGCCCATCCGCGCAACGCCGACGAGCGCGGCGCGTTCCTGACCGTCGCCGTCAACGGGCTCGAAGCCCTGCGCGCGCTCGACCTCGACCCGGCCGAGCTGGTCGGCGCCGGCTTCCCGACGCCGGCCGTGGTGTTGCGCAACTCCGCCGGCAAGCGGCTCGCGGAGCTGCCGCTGGACGGCTCGCCGGGCGCCGGGGCCAGCACCACGACCATCCGGCGCGCGGACCTCTATGCCGCGCTGCGGGCCGCGGCCGAGCGCCGCGGGATCGCGATCGCGTACGGCAAGCGGCTGAGCACCGCGACGACCAGTGCCGACGGCGTGACGGCCGAGTTCGACGACGGCACGTCGGCGCTGGGCGACCTGCTGGTCGGCGCGGACGGGCTGCACTCGCGGACCCGCACGGTGCTGGACCCCGCCGCGCCCGCACCGCGCTATCTCGGCCTGCTCAACGCGGGCGGCTTCACCGCCGGCCCGGTCGCCGGGGCGGGCGAGCCGGGCGTCATGCAGATGGCGTTCGGCCGGCACGCCTTCTTCGGCTGGGTGACGGCGCCGGACGGCTCGGTGTGGTGGTTCGCGAACCCGCCGGCGCCGCGCCCGGTGCAGCCCGGCGAGTGGACGCCCGAGAGCTGGCGGGCCCATCTGCTCGAGCTGTTCGCCGCCGACGGCATCCCCGCGGTGTCGCTGATCGAGGCCAGCGCCGAGATCGTGGGGCCGTGGAGCACCTGGGACTTCCCGCGCGTCCCGGTCTGGCGCAACGACCGGGCGGTGCTCGTCGGGGACGCCGCACATGCCGTCTCGCCGTCGTCCGGGCAGGGCGCGTCGATGGCGATCGAGGACGCGGTCACCCTGGGCCGGTGCCTCGCGGCGAGTCCCGGCATCCCGGCGGCGCTCGAGGCGTACGAGCGGCTGCGCCGGGACCGGGTCGAGAAGGTCGTCGAGTACGGGCGGCGCAGCGGCAGCACGAAGACCGTCGGGCGGGTCGGCGCGGCGCTCCGGGACGCCGCACTACCGCTGGTCATGCGGATGCTCTATCGCAAGGGCAACCCGCAGGCGTGGATCCTCGACCACCGGGTCGACGCGGTCGGGCCGATCCGCGCGTGACACCCACCGATCGGCCGATACGGAATGTGCATGATCGGGCGAGTTCCGTGATCCTCTCGGATCGGACCGGCGGTGCCGCTGGGCCGGAGGGGCCCGATGATCAGGAGAAGCAGCCGCGAATCCCGATCTTTTGGAGCAAGGGGCCGGAAACCCCGCAGACGGGTGGAATGACGCAGGGTTTGGCACTGTTCGTAATCGGCCGGATGCGAGCGGTCAGGAAAGTTACTTCGCGGTTCGAGACCGGGGTTTCCACCGCCGGATGCGCTGGTAACCTTTGCGCCCTCTGGCCGGGAGGAACGCACGATGCGTACGAAGATGTTCGCCCTTGCTGTGGTCGGTCTGCTGGCCACGGGCTCGATGGTCGCCTGCTCCGACGACGGGGGCAGCGACTCTGCCGGCTCGAACGCCGCCGGCAACAAGAGTGGCGGAGGCGGTGGCACGGGCAAGGTCGGTGTCATCCTGCCCGACACGAAGTCGTCGGTTCGCTGGGCCACCGCGGACGCGAAATACCTCAAGGAGGCCTTCGACGCGGCGGATGTCCCGGTCGACATCCAGAACGCACAAGGCGACAAGGCCCAGTTCCAGAACATCGCGGACGGGATGATCGCGAGCGGCGCCAAGGTCCTGATGATCGCCAACCTGGACTCCGGCACCGGCAAGGCCGTGATCGACCGGGCCAAGGCCGCGGGCGTCGCGACGATCGACTACGACCGGTTGACCCTCAACGGCGGCGCGCAGTATTACGTCAGCTTCGACAACGTCGAGGTCGGCCGGATGCAGGGCCAGGGACTGAAGAACTGCCTCACCGCCATGAACGCGAGGCTTCCGGTGATCGCCGACCTCAACGGCTCGCCGACCGACAACAACGCGACCCAGTTCAAAGAGGGCTACGAGTCGGTTCTGCAGCCCATGTACGACAACGCGTCCTATCTCAAGGGTCCCGACCAGAGCGTGGACGACTGGAGCTCCGCCGAGGCCGGGGTCATCTTCGAGCAGATGATGACCCAGACCGGCAACAAGATCAACGGCGTGCTGGCCGCGAACGACGGGCTGGCCAACGCCGCGATCGCGATCCTCAAGAAGAACCGGATGAACGGCACGGTCCCGGTCACCGGACAGGACGCGACTGTGCAGGGCCTGCAGAACATCCTGGCCGGCGACCAGTGCATGACGGTCTACAAGCCGATCGAGAACGAGGCGAAGGCGGCCGCCGAACTGGCGATCAAGCTGTTCAAGGGGCAGAAGACGGACGGTCTCGAGCTCACCAAGGTCAAGGATCCGGAGTCGGGCGCGTACATCCCGGCCCGGCTGCTGACCCCGAAGGTGATCACCAAGACCAACGTCAACGAGGTCATCGAGGACAAGTTCGTCACCCGCAAGTCCGTCTGCTCGGGCGACTACGCGAAGTACTGCGTGGACGCCGGCATTTAGCTCCGCTCTGGCCCGCTGCCGACTCCTGAGCGGCCGTTCAGTGATGCGCCTAGGATGTGGCCCATGGACGCAGCCGAGATCGCTGCCGGCCGGGACCGCTGGCAGCGGCGCTACGACGAGAGCCGCAAGCGGGAGGCCGACTTCAGCACGGTCTCCGGGCTGAGTGTCGATCCGGTCTACGGGCCGGCCGGCGCGTTCGAGGGGTTCGAGCGGATCGGCTGGCCGGGCGAGTTTCCGTACACTCGCGGGTTGTATCCGACCGGCTATCGCGGACGGACCTGGACCATCCGGCAGTTCTCCGGCTTCGGCAACGCCCAGCAGACCAACGAGCGCTACAAGATGATCCTCGCCGCCGGCGGTGGCGGGTTGAGCGTCGCGTTCGACATGCCGACGCTGATGGGCCGCGACTCCGACGATCCGCAGTCGCTCGGCGAGGTGGGCCACTGTGGCGTCGCGATCGACTCGGCCGCGGACATGGACGTGCTCTTCGGCGGCATCGACCTCGCGGCCGTGACGACCAGCATGACCATCTCGGGCCCGGCGGTGCCGGTCTTCGTGATGTATCTGGTGGCCGCCGAGCGGCAGGGCGCCGACCTCAGCAAGCTCGACGGCACGCTGCAGACGGACATCTTCAAGGAGTACATCGCGCAGAAGGAGTGGCTCTTCGCGCCCGAGCCGCACCTGCGGCTGATCGGTGACCTGATGGCGTACTGCGCGGCCGGGATCCCCAAGTACAAGCCGCTCAGCGTCTCGGGATACCACATCCGCGAGGCCGGCTCGACCGCCGCGCAGGAGCTGGCGTACACGCTGGCCGACGGCTTCGGCTACGTCGAGCTGGGGCTGTCGCGCGGCCTGGACGTCAACACATTCGCGCCTGGGCTGAGCTTCTTCTTCGACGCGCACATCGACTTCTTCGAGGAGATAGCCAAGTTCCGCGCCGCCCGGCGGATCTGGGCCCGGCACCTGCGTGACGACTACGGCGCGACAAGTGAGAAGGCGCTCTGGCTGAAGTTCCACACCCAGACCGCCGGCGTCTCGCTCACCGCCCAGCAGCCGGTCAACAACGTCGTCCGGACCGCGGTCGAGGCGCTCGCCGCGGTGCTCGGCGGCACCAACTCGCTGCACACCAACGCCCTCGACGAGACGCTCGCGCTGCCCACCGACGAGTCGGCCGAGATCGCGTTGCGGACCCAGCAGGTGCTGATGGCGGAGACCGGCGTGGTAAACGTGGCCGACCCGCTCGGCGGCTCCTGGTATCTGGAGGCGCTGACCGACCGGCTCGAGGCCGAGGCGGAGGAGATCTTCACCCGGATCCGGGAGCTGGGCCACGACGGCACGATGACCTCGGGCATCCTGCGCGGCATCGAGGACGGCTGGTTCACGGCGCACATAGCCGAGGCGGCGTTCGTCTATCAGCAGGCCCTGGAGAAGGGCGAAAAGAAGATCATCGGGGTCAACGCGCACACCGGCACGGTGGCCAAGGAGCTCGAGATCCTGCGCGTGTCGCACGAGGTCGAGGTGGTGCAGCGGCGCGAGCTAGCCGCGCGCAAGACCAACCGCGATGGCGTACGGGTAAAGGCGGCCCTCGACCGGATGGTCGCGGCGGCCCGCACCGACGAGAACATGATCCCGGCGATGCTGGAGGCGGCCCGCGCCGAGGCGACCTTGGGCGAGATCTGCAACGCCCTGCGCGACGAGTGGGGCGTCTATCGTGAGCCGGCCCGCTTCTGAGACCGGCGACCCCGCCTCCCGCTCGCGGGCGGTCCGGCGGGTCCGCTGTGACGTCCAATATCGCCTGCCCGGCGGCGGCGCGAAGCCGCTTGCGACCGTGCAAGACTAGGTAACCATGAGCGACCCACGGACCACTCCGTCGATCTTCACCCGCGGCGCGGTCGACCTCAGCGCGCTGCGTGCCCCGAGCCCCGCCCCGTCCCGTCCCGCCGAGCCCGCCGGCAACCCGGCCGCGCCCGTTTCGCCCGGTGCCGCGCCGCCGGTCGTGATCGATGTGACCGAGGCCAACTTCCAGACGACCGTCCTGGAACGGTCGATGGCGACGCCGGTCATCCTCGATTTCTGGGCCGAGTGGTGTGAGCCCTGCAAGCAGCTCTCGCCGGTGCTGGAAAAGCTCGCGGTCGAGGGCGGCGGCAGCTGGGTGCTCGGCAAGGTGGACGTCGACGCCAACCCGCGGCTGGCGCAGGCCCTGCGGGTGCAAGGCATCCCGATGGTGATCGCGGTCGTCGGCGGTCAACTCGTCGAGGGCTTCACCGGGGTGCTCCCCGAGGCGCAGGTAAGGCAGTACATCGACGCCGTGCTCAAGGCCGGCGGCGTGGCCGTCGCCCCGCCCGAGGACCCGCGGCTGGACGCCGCCGACGACGCGCTGATGACCGGCGATCTGGACGCGGCCGAGGCGGCGTACAAGAAGATCCTGGCCGAATCGCCCGCCGACGCCGCGGCGGAGTCCGGCCTCGCCCAGGTCGAGCTCTACCGCCGGGTCGCCGGCGCGGACGCGGGTGCGGCGCTGGCCAAGGCCGCGGCCGACCCGGACGACTTCGCGGCGCAGCAGTTGGCCGCCGACATCGAGGTCCTCAGCGGACAAGCCCCGCAGGCGTACGAGCGACTGGTGGCCGCGGTCCGGCGCGCGAGCGGCGACGACCGCGACGCCGTCCGCAAGCATCTGCTGTCGTTGTTCAGCGTGGCCGGCCCGGACGATCCCGCGGTGGCGAGCGCGCGGCGCGCCCTCGCGAAAGCCCTCTTCTAGGAACCGGCCGCTTACGGGGGGAGCTCCATGCGCCGCATCGCCATCCTGGACGCACCGTCCAATCTCGGTCTGCGCCCGCCGACCGAGACCTCGGTGCCGGGGTGTGCCAAGGCGCCCGGAGCCCTGCGCGACCACGGCCTGCTCACCCGGCTCGGGGCCCGCGACGCCGGCTGCCTGACCCCGCCCCGGTACGACCCGGGCGACTGGCGGCCCGGCGACGGGGTCTGCCACGCGGCCGAGATCGCGGCATACTCGCGCCGGCTGGCCGACCGGATCGGCGCGATCATCGACGTCGGCGAGTTCCCGGTCATCCTGGGCGGGGACTGCTCGATCGTGCTCGGCTCCGGGCTGGCGATGCACCGGCTCGGCGACGCGGTCGGCGGCCGGATCGGGCTGGTCTTCGTGGACGGTCACTCCGATTTCCGGCACCCCGGCAACGCCTCCTATGTCGGGGCGGCCGCGGGCGAAGACCTGGCCCTGGTGACCGGCCGCGGGCAGGCGGATCTGGCGGCGATCGAGGGCCGGCGCCCCTACTTCCGCGACATCGACGTGGTGGTGCTGGGCATCCGGGCCCAGGACGAATACCGGCTCGACCTGCAGGCGGCCGGGATCGTCACCCGGCCCGTGCCGATGCTGCGGGTCGAGGGGGCGGCGCGGAGCGCGCAGTGGGCCCGCGACCAGCTCGTCGACTGCGCGGGCTTCTGGGTGCACGTCGACATGGACGTGCTCGACCCGGCCGTGATGCCGGCCGTGGACGCGCCGGAGCCGGGCGGGATAGCGTTCCCGGAGCTGGAGTTGCTGCTGGCCGGGCTGGTGGACACGCCGCACTGCCTGGGCGTCGAGATCACGGTCTTCGACCCGGACTACGACCCCGACGGGGCGTACGCGGAGGAGATCACGTCGGCGCTGGTGGCCGGGTTGACGCCGGTGCGGCACGTCGAAGCCCGGCCGGATCTGGTGGCGGCGCGGGCGGATCTGTTGTCGTCGGGGAGCTCGGACATCCGGCGTCGGTCGACGGCGCCGGGCCGGCTGCGGCCCCCGGCGGCTGCGGTCGAGGTGCCGCCCGCGGCCGAGGCGCCGGAGGCTGGCGGTGTCGCCGGGGTTGACAGTGATGTCGCGGGCGCGGGGGAGTCATCGACCATCCGCGATCCCGGGTTGGAGATGGACCGCCACTTCGGGCCGGAAGGTGCCCTCGGCGCCGGGGCTGGCGTCGAGCCGGTCGCCGATGCGGAGGCCGCTGGCTATTCGGATCTCGGCGCCCTGGCCCTTGCCGAGGTTGCCGACTTCGACGAGACCGGGGTCGTCGCGACTGGTTTCGTCGGGGCTGATTTCGACAGGGCTGGTTTCGACAAGGCTGGTTTTGCCGGGACTGGTTTTGCCGGGGCCGATTTCGACGGCGAGGCTGGTTTCGACAGGGCGGGGTTCGACGGCGAGGCCGGTTTCGGCGCCGCCGGCGTCGACGGCCCGACTGACAACGGCGCTACCGGCATCGACGTGCTCGACGCTCCCGTGCTCGACGCTCCGGCGATCGACGCTCCTGTGCTCGACGACTCGGTGCTCGAAGACTCCGTGCTAGGCGTTGCTGTGCTCGACGCTCCCGTGCTCGAGGCTCCCGCGCTCGAAGACGACGCGATCGGCGACGACGCGATCGGCGACGACGCGATCGGCGACGACGCGATCGGCGACGAAGCCGCGGACGGCGAGTCGGTTGACGTCGAGGCGGCCGGACAGTCCGAAGCCGAGCTCCGGGACGACCTCGCCGGGATCGACGATCCCGGGCCGGCGTATGACGACGGCCCCGAGTCCCACCGTGATCTGCGGCCGGCCACCCGTCCGCTCGGCTCGGCGCCGCTGCTGGATTCCGAGCCGCTGCCGGCCACTCGGCCCGGCATGCTGCGCCCGCGCCAGGCCGACGGCTTCAGCCTCCCGGCCCAGCGCCCCGCCTTCGATATCGGCCCCGAGGAGCCGGCCGACATCGTCTGAGCCGCCCGGCCTCCGCTTTGCCGTGCAGCCTTGCGCTCTCTCGCTTTGCTGCCTGGCCTCGCGCTTTGCCACGCCGCCTCGTGCTTTGCTTAGCGCCCGACTTGCTCAGCGCGCCCTACTTGCTCAGCGCCGTCAGGAAACGGTCCACGATCGGCACGGCTGCCTCGGCGCCCGCGCCGCCCTTCTGCACCATCACCGCGAACGCGATGTCGCCCTGCCAGCCCACGAACCACGCGTGCGTCGCGTCGGACCCGTTGTCGAACTCGGCGGTGCCGGTCTTGCCGAACACCGGCTGTCCCGGCACGCCGCGCAGCCCCGTGCCCGTGCCGCCGGTGACCACCTCGCGCATCATGTCCTGCACCGACTTGGCCGCCGTGGCGTCCAGCGCGGCACCGTCCGCGGCCGGATGCGCCGGCGCCGGGTCGGTCACCAGCTTTGGCTGCTGGAACTTGCCGCGCTGCACGGCCGCGGTCGCGGCGGCCATGGCGATCGGGCTGACCACCGTCGTGCCCTGGCCGAACGTCGCCGCGGCCAGCTCGGTCGGGGTGTTGCCCGTGGAGACCTTGCCGGTGAACGCCCCGATGCCGAGGTCCCATTCGCCGCCGAGGCCGACGCTGGCGGACGCCGCGCCGAGGCCGTCCGCGCCGAGCTTGGGCGCCAGGTTGACGAACGCGGTGTTGCACGACTTCGCGAAGTCGGTGTGGAACGGCACCCGGCCGAGGACCTCGCCGGCCGCGTTCTTGAACTCGCGGCCATCTACCGTCTTCGTCTTCGGGCAGTCGACGATCGTGTCCGGCGTGACCTGCTTCTTGGTCAGCAGGCCCAGCGCGGAGATCATCTTGAACGTGGAGCCGGGCGGCACCTGACCGCTCAGTGCCGTGTCGACGCCGGCGCCGTCGGGGCCGTTCGCCACCGCGAGCACCGACGAGTCGCTGATCTTGATCGCGACCAGGGCGCTCGGCTGCTTCTCGCCCGCCACCGCGGCATCGGCCGCGTTCTGGGTCGCGATGTCCAGCGTGGTTTTGACCGGCGTACCCGCGATCGGCTTGGTGCTGAACAACTGGGCGTCGTCGATGGTGCCGTTGTCGGGCGCCTTGCGGGCGATCACTACCGACATTCCGGGCGTGCCGCGCAGCCTCGTGTCGTACTGCTGCTGGAGGCCGCCGTGGCCGACCACGTCGCTGGCCGTGATCGTGTCCGGGTTGGCGTCGATGTCCTCCCGGGTCGCCGAGCCGACCGCGCCGAGCAGCGCCCGGGCGAACTGCCGGCTGACGGCCAGCATCCGCTCGCCCTCCCGGAAGACGGTGCCGTCCAGCGGACGTACCTCATCGCGGATCTTGGCGTAGTCGGCCTGTCGGAGGGTGACCAGATCGAGGAAGGCCCCGGGCTCGGCCCGGGCGATCCGGGCCTTCAGGCCCTTGAGGTCGACGCCGGCGTCGATCTTCTTGAACGCGGCCGTCAGCGCCGTGGTCAGCGCCGGGAGATCGGTGATCTCCTGCGGGGTGACGCCGACCGTGACCACCGGGGTCACCTTGAAAATCGGAGCGCCGGACGCGTCGAGAATGGTGGCTCGCTCGGCCGCCACATGCCGCACCGCCAGCCGGTCGCCGGGCGTCAACTCGCTGTTGACGATGGGCGGCTCCCAGACCACCTTCCAGCCGTCGGAGTCGCGCTTCGACAGCCGGACCGTGCTTTCGTACGACCAAGGAGTGCCGCCCGGCAGCGTCCAGTCCAGCTTTACCGTCGCGGTGGCACTGTCGCCGGTGACCTTGGGGTCGTTCTTCGCGGTCAGCACCAGTGGCGACTTGGCGAGGTCGCCGGAGAGTGACTGCAACTGGTCGACGACGTCGCTGGACGAGATCTTGCCGCCGGCGGCTGTGACGAATCCGACCTTGTCCAGGTTGCCCGAGCGCCAGCCGACGAGGAAGTCACTCAACGTGTTCTTCGGTCCGTTCGACCCCGAGCAGGCCGCTACACCGCCGCTGAGGAGCAGAAAGACCGCCAACGCCGCACCGGTCCGCCGACTGCGGGCGAGGTGCGCTGAGCGGCGCATGAGATCTCCTTCGGGGGTACGGGCTTGCCAAACTGAAGGAACGGTAATCGGAAGACGTCTGTGATGTGGACCCGGGCGGGGTGACAAGTATCAAATTCCGTGCCGGAACGGTCGTTCCAAGCCGCCATGTGCCGGCGGTGTCGGACCCACGCTCTAGGCTGTCCTAGACACGTCGAGCCCACAGTGTTGTGGGTGAGGGGAGCGTCTGGACATGGCTGTCGCCGACGAGGCAGCAACCGAATCCGATCCCGAGCTGGACTTCGAAGCGGGCCCCGGGCTAGCGCTGACGGGCCGGCTGGGTTCGTCCGGCGACGACGGGGAGCTGGACGAGCCGCTGCCCAACTCGGAGCGCCTGGTCGCCCAGGCGGTCGCCTTCGCGGGCGAGGATCACACCACCGCTCACCTGGTCGATCGCTTCTGGCGGTTCGCCCCGGACGAGGAGTTGGTGGGCTTCACCCCCGACGAGATGTTCGCGGCCGCGCTGGCCCATCGTGAGCTCGCCGCCTCCCGGCTGCCGGGGCAGTTGCAGCTCGCGATCAGCGCGCCCGACAAGGCCGAGCCGCACACGGTCCTGCAGATCGTCACCGACGACATGCCGTTCCTGGTCGACTCGGTGACGGCGTTGCTGACGGCGCATCAGCTCCAGGTGCATCTGCTGGTGCACCCGTTGATAGTGGTGCGCCGCGAGCCGCTGGGAAAGTTGGCACAAGTCGAGGCCGAGGTGGAGCCCGACGACGCCATCGACGGCGACATCGTGGAGAGCTGGATCCGGATCGAGATCGACCCGGTCCGCGACGCCGAGGCCCGCGAGCAGCTGCACAACGAGGTGCGGCGGGTGCTCACCGACGTGCGGGACGCGGTCGAGGATTGGGCGCGGATGCGTCAGCGGGCCGTGGTGATCGCCGACGAGCTGGCCACCGCGCGCGGCTCCGACGCCAAGCTGCCGGTTCCCGACAAGGACGTCACCGACTCGATCGAGCTGCTCAAATGGCTCGCGCACGACCACTTCACATTCCTGGGCTACCGGGAATACGAGCTCGCCGACGGCATCCTGAGCGCCGTGCCGGGCAGCGGGCTCGGCATCCTGCGCGGCGACCAGAGCACCCCGCGCGCGCTGTCCTCGATGGCGCCGGAGGCATACCAGCGCGCGATGGAAAAGCGGCTGCTGGTGATCACCAAGGCCAATTCGCGGGCAACGGTGCACCGCTCGGCCTATCTGGACTACATCGGCGTCAAGGTCTTCGACACCGACGGCAACGTGGTCGGTGAGCGCCGCTTCCTCGGGCTGTTCTCCAGCTCGGCATATCGGACCAGCGTGCGCGAGCTGCCGGTGGTGCGCCGCAAGGTGATGGAGGTGCTGGATCGCTCCGGCCTCTCGCCCCGCGGCCACTCCGGCAAAGACCTGCTGCAGATCCTCGAGACCTACCCGCGCGACGAGCTTTTCCAGATCAAGACCGATGATCTGTACGAGGCCGTGATCGGCGTGCTCCGGATGGCCGGCCGCCGGCAACTGCGCCTGTTCCTGCGCCGGGACGGCTACGGCCGGTTCATCTCGTGCCTGATCTACCTGCCCCGGGACAGGTTCACCACCGGCAACCGGCTGTGCATGCAGGAGATCCTGCTGCGCGAGCTGAACGGCATCGGCGTCGACTACACGACCCGGGTGACCGAGCGGATGCTGGCCCGGGTGCACTTCATCGTGCGGACCGACCCGGCCGACCCGCCGGGCTCCGTCGACCCGAACGAGTTGGCCGAGATGCTGGCCGACGCGACCCGGATGTGGGACGACGACTTCTCCCTGGTGCTCGACCGCAAGCTGGGCGAGGAGTCGGCCAAGGTGCTGTTCGCCCGCTATTCGGCGGCGTTCCCGGACAGCTACAAGGACGGCCACACGCCGTACGAAGCGGTGCACGACCTGGCCAAGCTCGAGTTGCTCGAGGAGCCCGGCCAGCTCGAGATGCACCTCTACCGCAAGCGGCGGCTGACCAAGGGCGGCACGGCCGAGCCCGACGACGCCGACGTGCGGTTCAACGTCTACCGGCACGGCGAGCCGATGATGCTCTCGGCCGTGCTGCCGGTGCTGCACTCGCTCGGCGTCAAGGTCGTCGACGAGCGGCCGTACGAGATCAACCGCACCGACAGCACCATCTACTTGTACGATTTCGGGCTGCGCCCGCCGGCCGCCCACCGCGAGCTCTCCGAGGTGCGGCCGCAGGTGGAGAACGCGTTCGCCGCGGCGTGGCGGGGCGAGGCCGAGGTCGACGGCTTCAACGAGCTGGTGCTCCGGGCCGGCCTGACCTGGCGCCAGGTGGTGGTGCTCCGGGCGTACGCGAAATATCAGCGGCAGACCGGCAACGTCTTCTCCCAGCGGTATGTCGAGTCGACCTTCATCGCGTATCCCGAGATCGCCCGGCTGCTGGTCCGGCTCTTCGAGACGCGCTTCTCGCCGCGGCTGGTGATCGGCGAGCAGGAACGGTCGCGGCTCTCCGGCGAGTTGGTCGCCCAGATCACCGGCCTGCTCGACGACGTGGAAAGCCTCGACCAAGACCGGATTCTGCGGTCCTATCTGACGCTGATCCAGGCCACCTTGCGCACCAGCTTCTTCCAGCGCGGCCCCGACCAGCGTCCGAAGTCCTACGTGGCGTTCAAGATCGACCCCCAGGTGATCCCGGATCTGCCGCAGCCCCGCCCGAAGTACGAGATATTTGTCTACTCGCCGCGCTTCGAGGGTGTGCACCTGCGGTTCGGCGCCGTGGCCCGCGGCGGTCTGCGCTGGTCCGACCGCCGCGAGGACTTCCGCACCGAGGTGCTCGGCCTGGTCAAGGCCCAGATGGTCAAGAACGCGGTGATCGTGCCCGTGGGTGCGAAGGGCGGCTTCGTGCTGAAGCAGAAGCCGGGCGACCGCGACGAGGCGGTGGCCTGCTATCGCCTCTTCATCACCGCCCTGCTCGACGTGACCGACAACATCCACGCCGGCAAGATCGTCCCGCCGCGCGACGTGATCCGGCACGACAGCGACGACCCGTATCTGGTGGTGGCCGCCGACAAGGGCACGGCGACGTTCTCCGACATCGCCAACGAGATCTCGGTGAGCAAGGACTTCTGGCTCGGCGACGCCTTCGCCTCCGGCGGCAGCGCCGGCTACGACCACAAGAAGATGGGCATCACCGCCCGCGGCGCCTGGGAGTCGGTCAAACGGCACTTCCGCGACATGGGCATCGACACCCAGTCGCAAGACTTCACCGTGGTCGGCGTCGGCGACATGTCCGGTGACGTCTTCGGCAACGGGATGCTACTCAGCCCGCACATCCAGCTGGTGGCGGCGTTCGACCACCGGCACATCTTCCTCGACCCCAACCCCGAGGCGGCCTCGTCCTACCCGGAGCGCCGGCGGGTGTTCGACCTGCCCCGCTCGTCCTGGGCCGACTACGACACGTCGCTGATCAGCGAGGGCGGCGGCGTCTATCCGCGTACGGCGAAGTCCATCCCGGTCACGCCGCAGGTCCGCGCGGCGCTCGATCTCGACGACGTCGACTCGGTCAGCCCGGCCGAGCTGATGCGGGCCATCCTGGCCGCCCCGGTGGATCTGCTCTGGAACGGCGGCATCGGCACCTATGTCAAGGCGTCCGGGGAAACGCACGCCGAGGTGGGCGACAAGGCCAACGACGCGATCCGGGTGAACGGCCGCGACCTGCGCGTCAAGGTCGTCGGCGAGGGCGGCAACCTGGGCCTGACCCAGCACGGCCGGATCGAGTTCGCCCGCGCTGGCGGCCGGATCTGCACCGACTTCATCGACAACTCGGCGGGCGTGGACTGCTCCGACCACGAGGTCAACATCAAGATCCTGCTCGGCGGCGCGGTCACGGACGGCGAGCTGACCCTGCCCGAGCGCGACGAGCTGCTGGCCACGATGACCGACGAGGTCGGCGAGCTGGTGCTGCGCGACAACTACGAGCAGGCCACGGCGCTGGGCAACGCGGTGATGCAGGCGCACTCGCTGCTGCCGGTGCACCGTCGGATGCTGTCCACGCTGGAGCAGTCCGGCCAGCTCAACCGCGAGCTCGAGGCGCTGCCGACAGACAAGGAGCTGGCGGTCCGCTACGAGCACGGCGAGGGCCTGACCGCGCCCGAGTTCGCGGTCCTGCTGGCGTACGTGAAGATCAGCTTGGAGCGCGAGCTGCTCGCGGACGTCGTGGTGGACGAGACCTGGACCACCGACGTGCTGGCCCGGTATTTCCCGACGCCGTTGCGGGACAGGTTCGCCGGCCGGATGACCGGTCACCGGCTGCGCCGCGAGATCATCGCGACGTCCCTGGTGAACGAGGTGGTCAACCGCGGCGGCACGTCGTTCGTCTTCCGCGCGATGGAGGAGAGCGGCGCGTCCGCAGCCGACGTGATCCGCGCGTACGTGGTGATCCGCGACGTCTACGGTCTGCCGGACGTGTGGGCCGAGGCCGAAAAGCTGGACAACAAGGTGCCGACGGCGGCGCAGACCCGGGTCTACCTCGAGACCCGGCGGCTGCTCGACCGGGCGGTGCGCTGGCTGGTCAGCAACCGGCGATCCCCGATCGACGTGGCCGGCGAGATCGCCCGACTGCGCGCGGGCGCCGACGACCTGCTGCCGCAGCTGGCCTCGGTCGTGGTGGGCGCGGAACGCCGCTCGATGATCGAGCACGCCGTCAAGCTGGGCGAGGAGGGCGTCCCGCCCGACCTGGCCGAGGTGACCAGCCGGGTGGTGTACGGCTTCGGCCTGCTGGACATCCTCGAAACGGCAAAGGCAACGGACCGCCCAGCGGCCGAAGTGGCGGCGGTCTACTTCGAGCTGTCCGAGCGCTTCCAGATCGACGTCCTGCTGTCGCACATCTCCCGCCTGCCCCGCGGCGACCGCTGGCAGACCTTGGCCCGGATGGCCCTGCGCTACGACCTGTACGCAGCCCTGGCCGCCCTGACCGCCGAGGTCCTGCAGTCAACCCCGGCCGAAGAGTCCCCCGAGGACCGCATCTCGGAGTGGGAACAAGTAAACGCGGCATCAATAGCCCGAGCAGGCAACGCAATGGGCAACGTCGACGACTCCCCGGCCGACCTGGCAGCCCTGTCGGTCCTACTCCGCCAGATCCGAACCCTGGTCAAAACCTCAGCAGCCGGCTGACCCCAAACGATCCGCCCCGCCCGCCCAACGGTTCCCCGCGCCGGGCGGGTCGCTTCAGCGGGCCGAGGCGCCCGCGATCTGCCCTGGCCGGCCGACGGTTGCCGGGCTGGGCGCGTCGGTCGGTTCAATGGGGTGGGCTTACCCACGGTCTGTCGTGGCCGCCTGCGCGACGGTTCTCCGCGCTGGGCGGGTCGGGGGTCGATAGGTTCAGGGGCGGGGCGCTCGACGATCTGTCGTGGCCGCCTGTGCGACGGTTCTCCGTGCCCGTGCCCGTGCCCGTGCCCCGTGCCCCGTGCCCCGTGCCCCGGGCCCCGGGCCCCGGGGCCCGGGGGCCGGTCGGTTCACTATGCCGGAGGCAACACGATCTGCCCTGGCCGGCTGCTCGGCTGGGCCGGGCTGCGCGGGCCAAGTCGGTCGGTTCGGTGGGGTGGGGTTTCTCCACGATCTGCCCCGCCCGGCTGTCCGACGGCTCCTCGGGCAGGGCAGGTGGGTCGGGACGGTTGGTTTAGTTGGGTGAGGTTCCTTCATGGTCTGTCCTGGCCGCCCGCCCAACGGTTTCCCGGAGGGCGCCTGATCCGGATAAGTCGCCTTTATCCGCATGATCAGTTGCCCAATATCATCGACCTTGGTCGCGTTTCGCCCTCCTGGGGGCGCCCAGTGGCCAAGGTCGATGATATTGGCGTCCTCGTCGAGTGCTTCAGCAGCGCGACCGGGGACCATGCCGGCTCACAAATCCCACGAAATCCGGCTCAATCGCCATCAGCCGCCCGCTCAGGTCGGGTGGGTCGGTCGGTCAGCGGGCCGGGGCCTCCGCGATCTGTCCTGGCCGCCCGACGGTTTCTCGGGTCGGGTGGGTCGGGCTTGTCCGCGATCCGCGTCTGGCCGGCCGCTCGACGGTTCCTCAGGCTGGCGGGTCGGGGCGGCGAGGTCGGCGGCGAACTCCGCGTGCTTGGGTCGGTCGGTTCAGCGTGGTGGGAGTTCCTCGTCGATGTGCTTGGTTATGGCCGCTGCGAGCCGGTCGGGTGCCGAGCGCTCAGCGTTGTGTCCCTGGCCGTGCATGAGCAGCCTGCGGGTGCGTGGCAGCACCTTTTCCAGCGCGTCCAGCCGCTCGCCGAGGTGCTTCGGGCTCTTGTCGCCGCCCACCAGCAGAATCGGCATCTCCAGCTTGGCGTAGGCGTCCAGCCGCACACCCAGCGCGTTGATCGCGTCGTTGTCGTCCAGCTGGCGCTCGACCCGGTCGCGTAGCTCGGCGCGCATCCCGACCAGCGCGCCGATCAGCCGGGCGGTGGCGGGTCTCATCTGGACCATGTCGCGCAGGAAGATGGCGAATGCCTTTCCGGGCTTGCCCTCCTCCAGCACACCTCGAGCGATCTCGTTGCTACCCCCGCCGAGCGGCTCGTCGATGACGGCGGGCGGCTCGTACAGCACACCGCCGGAATACAGCTCCGGATCGGCGACGAGCGCCTCGAGCGCCAGGACCGCCCCCGACGAGTGCCCGACCAGCAGCGGCCGGTCGAGCTGCCGGGCGATCGCCGCCACGTGCTCGACCTCCTGCGGCATGGTGACCTTGCGGGGCAGATCGAGCCGATATTGCCGGCGATGCAGGCGCACGGTCCGGAACCGGTCCCGGAGCCGATCGGTGACCGGGGACCAGACGCCGCTGTCGCCCATGCCGCCGTGCAACACCAGGATCGGCATGCCGAGCCCCTCGTCGACCGCCTGCGCCTGCGTGCCGTCGACCGCCACGGCCGTCAGCGAATGCCCGCTCATCGCAACACCCCCACTCGTCGGTATCCCCCGGATCGAGACCGACCATGCCACGCCGGTACGACAATTCCCGGGTACCCCCGAGGGGGATATAGTGGCGGCATGGTGGAGTTGATCGAGCTTGAGATCGGCGGGATGACGTGCGCCGCGTGCGCCAACCGCATCGAGAAGAAGCTCAACCGGATCGACGGCGTCACCGCGACCGTCAACTACGCGACCGAGAAGGCGCGCGCCACCGTCCCGGCCGGCCTGACCGCCGACGACCTGATCGCCGTGGTCGAGAAGACCGGCTACACGGCGGTCCGCCCACACCAGCCGAGCGCCGAGCGGCCGGCCACCGACCCGCTGCGTGCCAGGCTGATCATTTCCGCCGTGCTCAGCGTTCCCGTTGTGGTGCTGGCCATGGTCCCGGCCTGGCAGTTCACCTACTGGCAGTGGCTCTCGCTCGTGCTGGCCGCGCCCGTCGTGGCCTACGGCGGCTGGCCGTTCCACCGGTCCGCGTTCGTGAACCTGCGGCACGGCGCCGCGACCATGGACACCCTGGTCTCGGTCGGCACTCTGGCGGCGTTCGGCTGGTCGCTGTGGGCGCTCTTCCTGGGCGACGCGGGCATGCCCGGCATGACGCACCCGTTCTCACTCACCGCCACGGACGGTGACGCGATCTATCTCGAAGCGGCCGCCGGCGTCACGACATTTCTGCTGGCCGGCCGCTATCTCGAGGCCCGCGCCAAGCGCCGTGCCGGAGCCGCGTTGCGTGCGCTGCTCGAGTTGGGCGCCAAGGAGGTCACGGTCCGTCGCGGCGACCGCGAGGAGACGATCCCGGCCGACCTGCTCAAAACCGGAGACCACTTTCTCGTACGCCCCGGCGAGAAGGTGGCGACGGACGGCGTGGTCGTGGACGGCGCTTCGGCCCTCGATGTGAGCCTGCTCACCGGCGAGTCCGTTCCCGTCGAGGTGCGCCCCGGCGACCAGGTCACCGGAGCGACCGTCAACGCCGGCGGCCGGCTGATCGTGCGTGCCACCCGGGTGGGCGCCGACACTCAACTGGCGCAGATGGCCCGGCTGGTCGAGGAGGCCCAGGACGGCAAGGCAGCGGTGCAACGCCTGGCCGACCGCATCTCCGGCGTCTTCGTGCCGGTGGTGATCACCCTCGCCGTCGCAACGCTGGGCTATTGGCTGGGCACCGGCGGCTCGACCACGGCGGCGTTCACCGCGGCTGTGGCCGTACTCATCATCGCCTGCCCTTGCGCCCTCGGCCTGGCCACGCCGACGGCGCTGCTAGTGGGCACGGGCCGTGGCGCCCAACTCGGCATCCTGGTGCGCGGCGTGGAAGCGCTCGAGTCGGCCAGACGAATCGACACGATCGTCCTCGACAAGACCGGCACGGTGACCACCGGCCGGATGACGCTTGTGCAGGTGGTCCCGGAGCCGGGCCAGGACCCGGACGACCTGCTGCGCCTGGCCGCGGCGGTCGAGTCGGCCTCAGAACACCCGCTCGGCCGAGCGATCGTCCGCGCGGCAAATGCGACCGTCAGCGCGGCAAAAGGGACCGTCCGCGCGGCAAACCAGCCCCTGCCACCGGTCGAGGACTTCGCCGCGACGGCCGGCCTGGGCGTCCACGGCCGCGTCGAGGGCCACGAGATCGAGATAACCCGCGGCTCAGCGCCGGTCGAGGGGGCCCGGGCTGGGGGAGCCTGGGCTGGGGGAACCCGGGCGGGGGGAACCCGGGTTGAGGCGGCGCCGATCGAGGGCGCGCCGGGCGACAACGCGCAGGCGGGGGGCACGGCGGGCGGAGACAGCACGCTGGGGGAGGCCGCGACGTGGGTTGAGGTTCGCGTGGATGGTGCGCTTCGGGGGCGGCTGGCCCTGGCCGATCGCGTACGCCCCACCAGCGCCGCCGCCATCACCGCGCTGCGCCGCCTCGGCCTGTCGCCGATCCTGGTCACCGGCGATGCCCCGGCCGTCGCCGCGGCCGTCGCGGCGGAGGTCGGTATCGCCGAGGTCGTCGCCGGGGTGCTGCCGGCCGGCAAGGTCGATGTGGTCAAGCGGCTGCAGGCCGACGGCAAGGTCGTCGCGATGGTCGGCGACGGGGTGAACGACGCCGCCGCGCTCGCGCAGGCCGACCTCGGTCTGGCGATGGGCGCGGGCACCGACGTCGCGATCGAGGCGTCCGACCTCACGCTGGTCCGCGATGACCTGGGCGCCGCCGTCGATGCCGTCCGGCTGTCCCGGCGCACGCTCGGCATCATCCGCGGCAACCTGTTCTGGGCGTTCGCCTACAACGTGGCGGCGCTGCCGCTCGCCGCGGCCGGCCTGCTGAACCCGATGATCGCCGGGGCCGCGATGGCGTTGAGCTCGGTCTTCGTGGTCCTCAACAGCCTGCGCCTGCGCCGCTTCAAGGCCGCCGAGACGGGGTGAGCCGGGCGCCTGATCGGCGATTGCTCCCGAAACCGCCGGGCGCCCGGCCCACTGTCTGTGTCACGAGAAATTCGAACTGGTCCCGTAGCTCGAATCCCTCGTGACTTCCCCAGATCCACCTGCCAGCTGTGACGCTACGTGATGGATGCCCCCGCATGGAAGCGCTCCGTACGCG